>LBJMR02800__coassemble_368_pt1 | contig 35193 bp, 28 predicted proteins | sample LBJMR02800__metabat2_high_PE_009 | metagenome-assembled genome bin LBJMR02800
CTACCAACTGAGCTACAGAGGCGCACCGGACGTTGATTATTATACCGCAAAATCCGGATTTGTAAAGAGGAAAATGCAAATTTTTTCAAAGAATTTATAAAACGGCGCTCCTGCGGCAAAACTTTTTGCCGTGCCGGCCCCTGATTTGCTTTTTGGGCGGGATTATGGTTAAATAATCTTTTGAAAAGAGTTATCCTATGATTTTGCCGGAGGGAACAGAGAGGACAACATGGCAAAAAAACAAGAATACGGCAACGAGAGCATTACTTCCCTGAAAGGCGCCGACCGGGTGCGCAAGCGGCCGGCGGTCATTTTTGGCTCGGACGGGGTGGACGGCTGCGCCCACTCCATCTTTGAGATCATCTCCAACTCCATCGACGAGGCCCGGGACGGCTATGGCAAGGTGATCCATGTCACCCGCTGCAAGGACGGCAGCGTCCGGGTGGAGGACTTTGGCCGCGGGATGCCGGTGGACTGGAACAGCGGCGAGGGCCGCTACAACTGGGAGCTGCTGTTCTGCGAGATGTACGCCGGCGGCAAATACGGCGAGGGCGAGGACAACTATGAGTTCAGCCTGGGGCTGAACGGCCTGGGCCTGTGCGCCACCCAGTATGCTTCGGCCTGGATGACCGCCGACATCTACCGGGACGGCTTCCACTACCATCTGGACTTTGCCCGGGGCGAGAACGTGGGCGGCCTGAAAAAGGAGCCCTGCAAGGGCCGCCGCACCGGCAGCATCATCCACTGGAAGCCGGACGACGAGGTGTTCACCGACATCGACGTGCCGGCCGGCTACTATAAAGATGTGCTGCGCCGCCAGGCGGTGGTCAACGCGGGGCTGACGCTGACCTTTACCGACGAGAAGGAGCCCGACCCCGCTACCGGCAAGCCCTGGCAGGAGAGCTACTGCTACCAGAACGGCATCGCGGACTACGTCCGGGAGGCCGCCGGCAGCGACCCCCTGACCCCGGTGTTCACCTGCGAGTCGGAGGCCACCGGCCGCGACCGGGAGGACCAGCCCGACTACAAGGTGCGGATGAGCGCGGCCTTCTGCTTTTCCAACCAGGTCCAGCTGCTGGAGTTCTACCACAACTCCTCCTGGCTGGAGCACGGCGGCAGCCCCGAGCACGCCGTCCGCACCGCCTTTGTCTACCAGATCAACAAATACCTGAAGGACAAGGGGATGTACAAGAAAGGGGAGAGCTCGGTCAGCTTCCAGGACATCCAGGACTGCCTGGTGTATGTGTCGTCCAGCTTTTCCACCCGCACCAGCTACGAGAACCAGACCAAAAAGGCCATCACCAACAAGTTCATCTCCCAGGCAATGACCGACTTCCTCAAGCACTACCTGGAAGTCTACTTCCTGGAAAAGCCGGAGGAGGCCCAGAAGATCTGCCAGCAGGTGCTGGTCAACAAGCAGAGCCGGGAGCACGCCGAAAAGACCCGCCAGAGCATCAAAAAGACCCTGTCCACCCAGATCGACCTGGCCAACCGGGTGCAGAAGTTTGTGGACTGCCGCACCAAGGACCCCGCCCGCCGGGAACTGTACATCGTGGAGGGTGACTCGGCCATGGGCGCGGTCAAGACCAGCCGGGACAGCGAGTTCCAGGCCATCATGCCCATCCGGGGCAAGATCCTCAACTGCCTCAAGGCCGACTACGCCCGCATCTTCAAGTCGGACGTCATCGTGGACCTGATCAAGGTGATGGGCTGCGGCATCGAGCTGGGGGGCAAGTACAACAAGGAGCTTGCCACCTTCAGCCTGGACAACCTGCGTTTCAACAAGATCGTCATCTGCACCGACGCGGATGTGGACGGCTACCAGATCCGCACCCTGGTGCTGACCATGCTCTACCGCCTGACCCCCACCCTGATCGAAAAGGGGTACGTCTATATCGCCGAGTCGCCCCTGTACGAGATCAACACCAAGGGGGAGACCTGCTTTGCCTACACCGAGGCCGAGAAGGCGGCGTTTTTGAAAAAGATCGGGGACAAAAAATACACCATCCAGCGCTCCAAGGGCCTGGGCGAAAACGACCCGGAAATGATGTGGCTGACCACCATGAACCCCGCCAGCCGCCGCCTGATCAAGGTGATGCCCACCGACGTGGCCGAGACGGCCCGCGTCTTTGACATCCTGCTGGGGGACAACCTGGCCGGGCGCAAGGACCACATCGCCGCCCACGGCGCCGAATATCTGGACGAACTGGACCTGTCGTGAGCCCGCCCCGCCGCGACATCCTGTGCGAAGCAACCAATAGATCGAGATAAACACTATGCCAAAAAAACAAACCAGAAAAACATCCAAACCGGTGCGCCCCCAGCTGGGGGAGGGGGTCCAGATCCTGAACGCGGGCAGCGTCCTGGAGGACCCCATCACCCGCACCCTGGAGACCAACTATATGCCCTACGCCATGAGCGTCATCGTCAGCCGGGCCCTGCCCGAGATCGACGGCTTCAAGCCGGCCCACCGCAAGCTGCTGTACACCATGTACGGCATGGGCCTGCTGAAGGGGGCGCGGACCAAGTCCGCCAACATCGTGGGCGCCACCATGCACCTGAACCCCCACGGCGACGCCGCCATCTACGACACCATGGTCCGGATGGGCCGGGGCAACGAGAGCCTGCTGGTGCCCTATGTGGACAGCAAGGGCAACTTTGGCAAGGCGTACAGCCGGGATATGTCCTGCGCCGCCGCCCGCTACACCGAGGCCCGGCTGGAGCCTGTCTGCGAGGAGCTGTTCCGGGACATCGACAAGGAGACGGTGGACTTTGTGCCCAACTACGACGGCACCACCACCGAGCCCACCCTGCTGCCGGTCACTTTCCCCACCATCCTGGCCAACAACACGCTGGGCATCGCGGTGGGCATGGCCTGCAACATCTGCTCGTTCAACCTGGCCGAGCTGTGCGCCACCACCGTGGCCCTGCTCAAGGACCCGAACCACGACATCGGCTCCACCATGCCCGCCCCCGACTTTGTGGGCGGGGGGCAGATCCTGTACGACGCGGCCCAGATGCGGGACATCTTCGAGACCGGCCGGGGCAGCGTCAAGGTGCGGGCCCGGTGGCGGTCGGTCCCGGGCGAAAACATGATCGAGATCACCCAGATCCCGCCCACCACCACGGTGGAGGCCATCATGGACAAGATTGCCGAGCTGGCCAAGGCCGGCAAGCTGAAAGAGCTGAGCGACATGCGGGACGAGACCGACCTGAACGGCCTCAAGCTGACGCTGGACCTCAAGCGCGGGGTGGACCACGACCGCCTGATGGCCAAGCTGTTCCGGCTGACGCCCCTGGAGGACAGCTTCAGCTGCAACTTCAACATCCTGGTCTCGGGCCAGCCCCGGGTGATGGGGGTGCGGGAGATCCTGCAGGAGTGGACGGCCTTCCGGACCGAATGCGTCCGCCGCCGCACCTACTACGACCTGCACGGCAAGGAAAAGCGGCTGCATCTGCTGGAGGGCCTGGCGGCCATCCTGCTGGACATCGACAAGGCCATCCGGATCATCCGGGAGACCGAGGAAGAGGACGAGGTGGTGCCCAACCTGATGATCGGCTTCGGCATCGACGAGGCCCAGGCCGAGTATGTGGCCGAGATCCGGCTGCGCCACCTGAACCGGGAGTATATCCTCAAGCGCACCGGCGAGATCGAGGAGCTGAAACAGGAGATCGACGACCTGAACGACATCCTGGCCAAGCCCGCCCGCATCCGCCGGATCATCATCCAGGAGCTGACGGCGGCGGCCAAAAAGTACGGCCAGCCCCGCCGCAGCGAGATCCTCTACGACCTGCCCGCCGGGGAGGACGCCGCCGAAGAGGATGCGGTGCCCGATTATCCGGTGACGGTGTTCTTCACCCGGGAGGGCTACCTGAAAAAGATCACCCCCCAGAGCCTGCGCACCGCAGGCGCCCACAAGCTGAAGGAAGGGGACGAGATCCTGGTCCAGGCCGAGGCCCGCAACAACCTGGAGGCCCTCTTCTTCACCGACCGGCACCAGGTCTACAAGACCCGCCTGGCCGAGTTCGAGGACGGCAAGGTGAGCCAGATGGGCGTCTACCTGCCCACCCGCCTGGGCATGGAGGAAGGGGAAACGCCCATCGCCATGGTCCTGACCGCTGACTACAGCGGCTGGATGCTGTTCTTCTTTGCCAGCGGCAAATGCGCCAAGGTGCCCCTGGCCTCCTACGCCACCAAGCAGAACCGCCGCAAGCTGCTGCGGGCCTACAGCGACAAGGAGCCGCTGGCGGCTTTGCTCTTCCTGCCGGAGGAGCAGGAGCTGGCCATCCGCACCAGCGCCGGCCGGCTGCTGCTGGTGGGCTCGGCCCAGATCGCCGAAAAGGCCACCCGGGACAGCCAGGGCGTGGCGGTGGTCACCCTGAAAAAGAACCAGTCCATCACCTCGGTCCGCCCGGCGGCCGGCCTGGACCTGGCCGACCCCCACCGCTACCGCGTGCGCACCCTGCCGGCCCTGGGGGCGCTCCTGCGCGGGGACGACATCGCCGAGCAGACCACGTTGCTGTAAAAGGCCGCCGGAGAAAGGATTCCCATGCAAACCATCGACCTGATCTGCCTGGGCAAGCTGAACGCTAGGTACTGCGCCGAGGGGGTGGCGGAATACGCCAAGCGGCTGTCCGCCTTCGCCAACTTCCGGATCGTCGAGCTGCCGGAGGAAAAGATCGAGGAGAAAAACGCCTCCCCGGCCCTGGTGGCCCGCGCGCTGGAAAAAGAGGGCAAAGCCATCCTCGCCCACCTCCGCCGGGGGCAGAGCCTGGTGGCCCTGTGCGTGGAGGGCAAGCTCATCTCCAGCGAGGAGCTGGCCGCCCTGCTGGCGGACAAAGCGGCCAGCGGCGCAGGGGACGTGGCCTTTGTGATCGGCTCGTCCCACGGGATGTCGGAGGAGGTCAAGCGGGCGGCTGCGGCCCGCATCAGCCTGGGGCGGATCACCCTGCCCCACCAGCTGGCCCGCCTGGTGCTGACCGAACAGCTTTACCGCGCCTGCACCATCAACGCGGGGATGAAGTACCACAAGTGAGCAAAAGACCGCCCTGCCGGCCCGTCTGCCGGGGAAAGGGCGGTCTTGTTCCGTTTTGAACCGGATGGAGGAAACGAAAAAGCTCCCGCCGGCCGTGGAAAACGGCGGGCGGGAGCTTTGGGGCGCGGGGGAAAGGGAGGAAGATCAGAAGGCGATCTTCTCCTCCAGCCAGCTCTTCAGCTGGTCGATGGGCAGGCGGACCTGCTCCATGGTGTCGCGGTCACGGACGGTGACGCAGTGGTCGGCAGCGATGCCCTTGGCCTCGTCGCCCACCGTGTCAAAGTCCACCGTGATGCAGTAGGGGGTGCCGATCTCGTCCTCACGGCGGTAACGCTTGCCGATGGAGCCGGTCTCGTCGTAGTCCACCATGAAGTACCTGGACAGCTCGTTGCGGATCTCCATGGCCTTGGGGCCCAGCTTCTTGCTCAGGGGCAGCACGGCGCACTTGAAGGGGGCCAGGGCCGGGTGCAGGTGCAGCACGGTGCGCACGTCCTCCTTGCCCTTGGCGTCCACCAGGCGCTCCTCGTCGTAGGCCTCGCACAGGAAGGCCAGGGCCACGCGGTCGCAGCCCAGGGACGGCTCGATGACGTAGGGGATATAGTGCTCGCCGGTCTCGGGGTCGAAGTACTCCAGGCTCTTGCCCGAAGCCTCCTGATGGCGGCTCAGGTCGTAGTTGGTGCGGTCGGCGATGCCCCACAGCTCGCCCCAGTCGGTGAAGGGGAAGGCGTACTCGATGTCGGTGGTGGCGCGGCTGTAGAAGGCCAGCTCGGCGGGCTCGTGGTCGCGCAGGCGCAGGTGTTCTTCCTTGATGCCCAGGCTCAGCAGCCAGTTCTTGCAGAACTCCTTCCAGTAGGCGAACCACTCCAGGTCGGTGTCCGGCTTGCAGAAGAACTCGCACTCCATCTGCTCGAACTCGCGGGTGCGGAAGGTGAAGTTGCCCGGGGTGATCTCGTTGCGGAACGCCTTGCCCACCTGGCAGACGCCGAAGGGCAGCTTGCGGCGGGTGGTGCGCTGGATGTTGGCAAAGTTGACAAAGATGCCCTGGGCGGTCTCGGGCCGCAGGTAGCACACCGAGGAGCTGTCCTCGGTGACGCCGATGGCGGTCTTGAACATCAGGTTGAACTTGCGGATGGGGGTAAAGTCGTGCTTGCCGCACACCGGGCAGACCACCTGCTCGTGCTCGGCGATGAACTGGTCCATCTCGTCAAAGCTCATGGCGTCCACGTTGACGTCGGGGAACTCGTCCGCGATCAGCTTGTCGGCCCGGTGGCGGGCCTTGCAGGCGCGGCAGTCCAGCAGCGGGTCGGAAAAGCTGGCCACATGGCCGGTGGTGACCCAGGTCTGGGGGTTCATCAGAATGGCGGCGTCCAGGCCCACGTTGTAGGGGCTCTCCTGCACGAACTTTTTCAGCCATGCCTTTTTGACGTTGTTCTTGAACTCGACGCCCAGGGGGCCGTAGTCCCAGCTGTTGGCCAGGCCGCCGTAGATCTCGGAGCCGGGGAAAACGAAGCCCCGGTTCTTGCACAGGGCCACGATCATATCCAGTGTCTTTTCGCTGTGTTCCATAACAAATACATCCTTTCCGTCCGCGGCTGGTTTGCCGTGTCGTGTGTGTCGGCCCGGCATGGCCGGGCACAGTGCCCCTCTACTTTATCATGTCAGGGGAAAAATGGCAAGCCCCCGCCGGCCTGCCGGGCGCGGCGCGGGGAGGCGCCTGTCACAGCACCCACTCGCCGCCCTCGAACAGGGCGACGTCCCGCCCGTCCCGGGTGCGGCCGGTGATGCGGGTGTCGGCGGCGCCGATCATCACGTCCTCGTGGATCAGGGACTGGTTCATCCCGCGGGCCAGCAGCTGCTCCTCGGTCATGGCGTTGCCGCCCCGGGTGGTGCCGGGGTAGCTGGCGCCGAAGGCGATGTGGCAGGCGGCGTTTTCGTCAAACAGGGTGCTGCAGAAGGTGACGCCGCTGCGGTTGATGGGGCTGGAAGCCGGCACCAGGGCCACCTCGCCGATGTGGCGGGCGCCCTCGTCGGTGTCCAGCACCTCGCCCAGCAGGGCCTCGTTCTCCTCGGCGCCGTACTCCACGATCTTGCCGTCCCGGAAGGTGACATGGAAGCCCCGGATGGTCTGCCCGCCGTGGATGTAGGGCTTGGTGCCGTAGGCCACGCCGTTCACCTTATCCTTGTGGGGGGCGGTGAACACCTCCTCGGTGGGGATGTTGGGCAGGAAGGGGACCCCCTTTTCGCTGACGCTGTCCGCGCTCTCCCACTGGGCGCCGTCGGCCAGGCCCACGGTCAGGTCGGTGCCGTTGGCGCTTTCAAAATGGACCGACTCCAGGTCCAGGGCGTTCATCTTGTCCCGCAGGTCCTTCAGGCGGGCCAGGTGGGCCTGCCAGGCGCCCACGGGGTCGCCGCCGGTGACGCGGCAGGTGTCGAAGATCAGCTGCCACAGCTTTTCCACCGCCTCGTCTTCGGCGAGGTCGGGAAAGAGCTTTTTGGCCCAGGCGGGGGAGGGCATGGCCGCAATGGACCACTGCACCCGGTCGTTCATGGTGTAGCTGCGCCAGGGCATCAGGGCCTTGCGGCGGGCGGCGCTGACCCGGCTGACCTTGCCGGCGTCCAGCCCGGCCAGGGCCTCGGGGTCGTCGGCGTGGATGTTCAGCACGCAGACGCCGCCCTCACTCTCGGCGTAGTCCAGGTAGCTGCGCAGGACGTAGGGCTTGACGTCGCAGAGGGCTTCCTCGCTGCCCTTTTCCATCCGGATGCGGGTGAGGGCGTCGTCGCTCCAGTCCACCCGCACGTCCCGGGCCCCGGCCTCGAAGGCGCTGGCCGCGCACAGGCGGGCCAGGGGCGCCGCCGCCAGGGGCGCGGAGAGGATCAGGGTCTGGCCGGGCTGGACGTTGACCCCCACCCGGACGATGAAATCGGCATATTTCTGCAAGAGCTGTTCAAAATTCTGCATGATGGTATCCTTTCTGCATCCAAAGGGAAAAATAAGTCCTTGTCCCACAGTATAACCCATCCGGCAGCGGATGTCTACAGGGGGCGGGGCAGCTTTTCTTCCAAAATACTTGCATATTCCGCCGATGTGTGGTATATTCTGATAGTACGAATACACGATTGAATGGAAAGTGGGCCGCAAGGTCCGCTTTTCTTGTTTGATATGGAGGTTTTTGAGCATGGCGAAACAAGCGGGCGGGAACACCGCGCAGCGCGTCGAAGCGCTGGTGCGCCCCATCGTGGAGGATATGGGCCTGCGGCTGTGGGACGTGGTCTTTGAAAAGGAGGGCCCGGACTGGTACCTGCGGGTCCTGATCGACCGGGACGGCCCCATGGACACCGATACCTGCGCGGATGTGTCCCATGCGCTGGACCCCGTCCTGGACGAGGCCGACCCCATCCCCCAGAGCTATTATCTGGAGGTGGGGTCCCCCGGGCTGGGCCGCCGGCTGACCCGGCCCGAGCACTACGACGCCCTGATGGGCCAGAAGATCCGGGTCCGGCTGTACCGCCCCGACCCCGCCGGCCGGCGGGAGCTGGAGGGCGCCCTGACCGCCCACGAGGGCGACGCCGTCACCCTGGAGACCGCCGGCGGGCCGGCCGTGGTGGCCCTGAGCGCCATCAGCAAGGCCCAGCTGTGCGACGACGAAGATCTGTTCTGATTTGATGGATACCAACAAAACATACCGGGAGGAATACTGGAAAATGGCAGGCAACAACGAATTTTTTGAAGCGCTTACCATGCTGGAACATGAGCGCGGCATCACCGCCGAATATTTGATCGAGAAGATCCGGGCTGCGATCGTCATCGCGGTCAAAAAGAACTACGACGTGGAGGACGACAACGTCTCGGTGGAGATCGACCCCGCCACCGGCGTGTTCAACGTGGCGCTGGTGCAGGACGTGGTGGCCGACGAGGACTGGGAGAACGAGCACACCCAGATCCCCCTGAGCAAGGCGCAGACCCTGCGCCGCACCTACCAGCCGGGGGACCGGGTGGTGACCCCCCTCAAGACCAAGGAGTTCGGCCGCATCGCCGCCCAGACCGCCAAGCACGTCATCCGGCAGGGCATCCGGGAGGCCGAGCGCAGCCAGCAGCTCAGCGAGATCCAGTCCAAGAGCCACGACATCGTCATGGCCACCGTCACCCGGGTGGACCATGAGAGGGGCATCGTGGCGGTGGACATGGGCAAGGGGGGCGAGGCCATCCTGCCCCGCAGCGAGCAGGTGCCCGGCGAGAGCTACACCGAGGGCCAGCAGCTGCAGGTCTACGTCATCGACGTGGTCAGCACCGAGCGCGGCCCCCGCGTCATGATCAGCCGCACCCACCCCGGCCTGGTCAAGCGGCTGTTTGAGCTGGAGGTGCCCGAGATCTTCGACGGCACCGTGGAGGTCAAGGCCATCAGCCGCGAGGCCGGCACCCGCACCAAAATGGCGGTGGCCTCCCGCGACCCCAACGTCAACCCCGTCTCGGCCTGCATCGGCCCCCGCGGCGACCGTGTGGCCGCTGTGGTGGAGCACCTGCACGGCGAGAAGATCGACATCGTCCAGTGGAGCGAGGACCCCGCCGCCTTCATCGCCTCGGCCCTCAGCCCCGCCAAGGTGCTCAAGGTGGAGCTGCTGCCCGGCGAGACCCGCTCCTGCCGGGTGACCGTGCCGGACGGCCAGCTGAGCCTGGCCATCGGCAACAAGGGCCAGAACGCGCGCCTGTGCGCCCGCCTGACCGGCTACAACATCGACATCCGGCCCGAGAGCGGCTACTACGGCGAGGAGGAGGACAAGCCCGAGGCGCCCGCCCCTGAGGCCGAAGCCCCCGCCGGGGCTGACGGGGCCGCAGAATAAGCAGGGGAGGGAACCAGATGCCGCAAAAGCCGCTGAAACAGAAAAAGATCCCCATGCGCCAGTGCATCGGCTGCCAGACCAGCCGCCCCAAAAAGGAGCTGGTCCGGGTGGTGCGGGGCCCCGACGGGACCATCAGCATCGACACGGTGGGCAAAAAGCCGGGGCGCGGGGCCTACCTCTGCCCCGACCCCGCCTGCCTTGCCAAGGCGCAGAAGAAAAAGGCGCTGGAGCGCAGCTTTGAACAGCCCGTCCCCGCCGAAGTCTACCAGGCGCTGGCCGCGCAGCTGGCCGGCGTCCAAGCCGCAAAGGAGGGGACCGATGCCCAAGCATAACACGCCCCGCCCCCCGAAGCCGGCCCTGCCCCCGGAGGACGCCCTGTTCCAGGCCATCAGCCTTGCCCGCAAGGCCGGCCGCCTGGTGATGGGCTTCGACGCGGTGGAGGAAGCCGCCGTCAAGGGCAAGGCCTGGCTGGCCCTGACAGCCGCCGACGCCAGCCCCAAAACGGTGCAGCGGCTGCGCAACAACATCGGCGACCTGGTGGACGTGCTGCCCACCCCGCTGTCCATGGACCGGCTGGCCCCCCTGGGCCGCCGCCCGGTGGCAGTCTGCGCCGTGACCGACCGCAATCTGGCCAAGCTCTGCTACGACAGGCTGGATGCCTGCGGCGTCATCAAACACGAGGAGGAAATGACTGAATGATCGTAAAATATAAAGTGACTGATTTTGCCAAGGACACCGGCCTGCCCGTCAGAAAGATCCTCGATACCCTGACGGCCATCGGCGTCAAGGATAAAAAGAACAGCTCCATCCTGGAAGAAAAGGAGCTGAACGCCCTGCTGGACCGCCTGAGCCGGGACAACAGCGAGGCCGACCTGTCCGCTTTCCTGAACAGCGCCAAGCCCGCCCCCGCCAGCGCCCCCAAGGGCCAGAAGGGCGGCAGGGACAGCGCAGGCGGCAGCAAGAACGGCAATGGCCAGAACGGCCAGCCCAAGGCGAACGCCAAGGGCGGCAGCGCCGCCGCCGGCAAGAACGGCGGCAACGGCGGCGCCCGCCAGCCCCAGCCCCAGAACCAGGCCCAGGGCCAGGGCCAGAAGGGCGCCAGCCAGAACAACAGCCGCAAAAACCAGAACCAGCCCCACAAAAAGCGGGACGAAAAGACGGTGTCCTTCAGCGAGCTGGCCCGGGAGACCGGCACCAAGGCCGCCGCGGCCGAGGCCGTGCAGGTCAAGCGGGAGAGCAACCAGGTGACGGTGGACACCCGCACGGTGGATGTGAACGTGGACCGCTTCGACGTCCGCTACGACGACCTGGCCTCCACCAAGAACACCGAGAACCGCCGCAAGCCCACCCCGCAGGGCAACAAGCAGAAGTTCAGCCAGCGGACCCAGCGCCAGCGCCAGCAGTTCCAGAAGGGCAAGCGGGAGACCGAGGCCGAGCGGATGCAGCGCATCCAGCTGGAAAAGGCCCGCAACGCCCAGCTGAAAGTCTCCATCCCCGACGAGATCACCATCGCCGAGCTGGCCGCCCGCCTCAAGCAGCAGGTCAGCAAGGTCATTGCCAAGTGCATGCAGATGGGCGAGATGCACGCCATCAACGACGTCATCGACTTTGACACCGCCTCCCTCATCGCCGAGGAGTTCCGCGCCAAGGTGGAGCACGAGGTCCACATCACCATCGAGGAGCGTCTGTTCGTGCAGGAAGAGGACAACGAGGCCGATCTGGTGGCCCGCCCGCCGGTGGTCTGCGTCATGGGTCACGTCGACCACGGCAAGACCAGCATCCTGGACGCCATCCGCAAGACCAACGTCACCGCAGGCGAGGCCGGCGGCATCACCCAGGCCATCGGCGCCTACCAGGTCCGGGTGGGGGACGACCTGATCACCTTCCTGGACACCCCGGGCCACGAGGCTTTTACCTCCATGCGCGCCCGCGGCGCCAACATGACCGACATCGCCGTCCTGGTGGTGGCGGCCGACGACGGCATCATGCCCCAGACCATCGAGTCCATCAACCACGCCAAGGCCGCCGAGGTCAAGGTGATCGTGGCCATCAACAAGATGGATAAACCCACCGCCAACCCCGAGCGGGTGATGGAGGACCTGACCAAGTACGGCCTGATCGCCGAGGAGTGGGGCGGCGACACCGCCTGCATCCCCGTCTCGGCCCTGACCGGCCAGGGCATCAGCGACCTGCTGGAGCGGATCGTCCTGGAGGCCGAGGTCATGGAGCTGAAGGCCAACCCCAACCGCCGCGGCAAGGGCGCCGTGGTCGAGGCCCGTCTGGACAAGGGCCAGGGCCCCGTGGCCACCCTGCTGGTCCAGAACGGCACCCTGCGCGCCGGCGACGTCCTGATCGCCGGCACCGCCGTGGGCCGCGTGCGCACCATGCGGGACGACAAGGGCCGTGCCATCGAGGCGGCCGGCCCCTCCACCCCTGTGGAGATCACCGGCCTGACCGCCGTGCCCGAGGCCGGCGACCTGTTCGAGGCCGTCGAGGACGAGCGCCTGGCCCGTGAGCTGGCCGAAAAGCGCGCCGCCGCCGCCCGCGAAAAGCAGTTCTCCGCCTTCCAGAAGGTCACCCTGGATAACCTGTTCACCCAGATGGCCCAGAACGATATGAAGGAGCTGGCCATCGTGGTCAAGGCCGACGTCCAGGGCTCGGCCGAGGCCGTCAAGCAGTCGCTGGAAAAACTGTCCAACGACGAGGTCCGGGTCCGGGTCATCCACGCCGGCGTGGGCGCCATCAGCAAGTCGGACGTGGACCTGGCCGACGCCTCCAACGCCATCATCATCGGCTTCAACGTCCGCCCCGACAACATCGCCAAGGAAGAGGCCGCCGCCACCAAGGTGGAGATGCGGATGTACCGCGTCATCTACGACGCCATCAACGACGTTTCGGACGCCATGAAGGGCATGCTGGCGCCCAAGTTCCGGGAGGTGTCCCTGGGCGAGCTGCAGGTGCGCCAGGTGTACAAGATCAGCAGCGTGGGCACCGTCGCCGGCTGCCGCGTCACCGGCGGCAAGATCACCCGGGACAGCAAGATCCGGGTGGTCCGCGACGGCATCGTCATCGCCGAGGACGAGATCGCATCCCTCCGCCGCTTCAAGGACGACGTCAAGGAAGTGGCCGAAGGCTACGAGTGCGGCGTCACCCTGGCCAAGTTCTCGGATGTGAAGGAAGGGGACGTTTACGAAGCCTTCCGGATGGAAGAATACAAAGAGTGAGCGCGCAAGGCCCTGCCGCCGTGCGGCCGGACTGAAATGCGCTTGAGGAGTTAACACGATATGTCTGAAAAAAACATGGGCCGTCTGGCCCAGGATATGAAGCGGGAGATCATCGCCATCATCGCCCGCCTCAAGGACCCGCGGCTTGCCGGCGGCCTGCTGACCGTCACAAGGCTGGACGTGACGCCCGACCTGGATGTGGCAAAGGTCTATGTCAGCGTGCTGGGCAACCCCGACGGGCCCGCGCCGGTGGTGGAGGCGCTGAACCGCGCCGCCGGCCATGTCCGCACCGAGCTCAGCCGCAAGATGCACATCCGCAAGGCCCCCCGCCTGATCTTCGTGGAGGACGACGGGGCGGCGTATGCGGCCCATATCAATGAGCTGCTGAAAGAGCTGAACGTAGACAGCGGCGAACCGGCCGCCGAAACTGACGGGGAGTGACCCCCGCCCGGAAAGGATGACAACGCCATGACCGAACCGCTGAACGTGGAGCAGGCCGCCGCCCGGCTGCGGGCCGCCGGCAGCATCCTGATCCTCTGCCACAAAAACCCCGACGGCGACACCGTCGGCTGCGGCAGCGCCCTGTACCACGCCCTGACCGCGCTGGGCAAGACGGCGGCCGTCCTCTGCGCCGACCCGATCCCCCGCCGCCTGGCTTATACCGGGCCGCGGCTGTTCCGGGGCGAGTTTGAACCGGAACTGGTGGTGGCGGTGGATGTGGCCGGGCTGCAGCTGTTTGGGGACAAAGGGCTGATGCCGGCCTACAGCCGCCGGGTGGACCTGTGCATCGACCACCACGCCGGCAACAGCGGCTACGCCCAGTTCACCCTGCTGGATGCGGGCGCGGCCGCCGCGGCCGAGCTGGTGTGCCAGGTGATCGAGGCCATGGGGGCGGAGCTGACCCCCCAGGTCGCGGACTGCCTGTACACCGGGCTGGCCACCGACACCGGCTGTTTCCGCTTTTCCAACACCACCGCCGCCACCCACCGCACCGCCGCCCGCCTGATCGAGGCGGGGGCGCGGATCGAGGAGCTGAACACCATCCTCTTTGCCACCAGGAGCCGGGGCCAGATGGAGGCCGAGCGGATCGCCCGCAGCCACCTGGAATACCATCTGGACGGGCGCTGCGCCCTGATCTGGCTGGACCGGGACGAGACCGAGGCCAGCGGGGCCGACCCTGCCGACCTGGAAGAGCTGACCAGCCTGCCCATCGGCATCGAAGGGGTCGAGGTGGGGCTGACTTTGCGCCAGCAGCCCGGCGGCAGCTGGCGGGTCAGCATCCGCACCGCCCACGGGGTGGACGCCTGCGCCATTGCCCGGCGGATGGGCGGCGGCGGCCATCTGCGGGCCGCCGGCTGCGAGCTGCTGGGCACGCTGGACAACGTCAAACAGGCGGTCCTGGCCGAGGCCGGGGCCGTGCTGGACGCCGCGGGGGAGGAGAGCTGATGCAGGGCATCCTGATCGTAGACAAGCCCGCCGGCTGGACCAGCTTTGACGTGGTGGCCAAGATGCGCGGGGTGCTGGGCACCCGCAAGCTGGGGCACAGCGGCACCCTGGACCCCATGGCCACCGGCGTGCTGCCGGTGTTCTGCGGGGGGGCCAGCAAGGCGGTGGACCTGCAGCTGGACCACGACAAGGCCTACCGGGCGGTCCTCCGGCTGGGCAGCCGCACCGACACCGGCGACGTCACCGGCGCTGTGCTGGAGACCCGCCCCGTCACCGCCGGGGAGGCCGAACTGCTGGCCGCGCTGCCCCGCTTTGTGGGGCCGCAGATGCAGGTGCCGCCCATGTACTCGGCGGTCAAGGTGGACGGCCAGCCCCTCTACAAGGCGGCCCGGCAGGGCCTGACCGTGGAGCGGAAGGCCCGGCCCATCCAGATCTACGGCATCCGCTACGAGGGCAGCCCGGCCCCCGGGGACTATGCCCTGACGGTGGAGTGCTCCAAGGGGACGTATATCCGCACCCTGCTGGAGGACCTGGCCGCCGCCATGGGCCAGCTGGGGACCATGAGCGCCCTGCGGCGGACCCGGGCCGGCCTGTTCACCGAAGCCGGCGCCCACACCGTGGAGGAGATCCTGGCCGCGAAACAGGCCGGCCCCGACGCCCTGCAGGCGCTGCTGCTGCCGGTGGAGCGGGTGTTCGACCCGCTGCCTCTGCTGACGGTGGAGGAGCGGACGGCCGCCCATCTCTACAACGGCTGCCCCACCAGCCATTACCCCGCCCCCGACGGGCGTTACCGCGTGCGGGACGGGGAGGGGCGCTTCCTGGGCCTGGCCAAGATCACCGGCGGGGTGCTCCGGGTGGAAAAACTGTTCGTTGAACGGACCTGAGAAACGGAAAGACTATGCAGATTTATCCTAGTATGTCGCCCCTGCAGCTTGGGGGCAAACAGGGCAGCGCGGTGGCCCTGGGCTATTTTGACGGCATCCACATCGGGCACCGGACCGTGATCTGCGGCGCGGTGGACTGGGCCCAGGCCCACGGCGCGGCTGCGGCGCTGTTCACCTTCAAGCTGCCCGGCGGCAGCAAGATCAAGGGCCGCCGCCTGTACTCGGTGGAGGAAAAGCGCCGCATCGTGGCGGGGCTGGGGGTGGAGCACTATCTGGTGCCCACCTTCGCGGACATCATGTCCATGACGCCGGAGCAGTTCGTCCGCGGCCTGGTGGCCGACTGCCGCGCCCGTGCCTTTTTCTGCGGCGAAAACTTCACCTTTGGGGCCCGGGCCGCCGGGGACCCCGCCCTGCTGCAAAAGCTCTGCCAGCCCCTGGGGGTGGAAGTGCACATCCTGCCCATGGCCCAGTTCGAGGGCCGGCCGGTCTCCTCCTCCCGCATCCGGGCGGCGCTGGAGGGCGGGGACATCCCCGCCGCCAACGCCATGCTGGGCGCGCCCTACGCCATCCGTTTCCCGGTGCGGCACGGGGCCGGCCTGGGCCGCACCCTGGGGGTGCCCACCATCAACCAGATCTACCCCGAGGGCTACCAGCTGCCCCGGTACGGCATCTACATCACCCGCACCTGGATCAAGGGCAGGGCCTATCCCTCGGCCACCGGCCTGGGCACCCGGCCCACCGTCAACGACGATTCCACCAAGGTGACCTGCGAGACCTTCATCCCCGGCTTTTACGGCGATTTGTACGGCACCGACCCGGTGGTGGAGTTCCACACCTATCTGAGCCCCAGCAAGAAGTTCGACACCCTGGACGAGCTGCGCGACTGCATCCGGCACGCCGCGCGCCGGGCCGAAGAATATTTCCGCAAATAACAGAGCGTGTCGCAAAAGCGCCACGCTTTAGGGGGAACCCATTTCTGCCCGCATACGCGGGACAGAAATTCCTTCCCCCTAATATCCCCCTGGGGACAAAATTTGGCGCCGAACCGCGCACTCGGCCTTGCGGCCTCGCACACTCTCAGCGCCAAATTTCCCTGTATGTGTCCCGTCCATCCGCACATGTCGGCTGGACGGGACTTTTTTGACAGTCTGAGGCCCCGCCATGGATGCGGGGCCCGTTGTTTTATGTGCTGTTTTGCTTTCAGAGGGCAGAGGTGTGATAGCGCCGGTCCAGGGCGGCGCTGAAAAACCGGCCGCTGAGGACGGTGCGGATCACCCGATCCTTGACCGGGGCGGGGACGGAGTTGTCGGCGTCCAGGCGGTCGAGGACGGCGTCATAGTCCGCCGGGGCGGGCCGGACCACGGCCGAAAGGGAATCGGCCTCCGGCCCGGCGTCCAGCACCAGAGCGGCGGGGTCCGCGCTGGTCCAGGGCTGCCAGGAGGGCAGGGGGGCGGCGTTGGGGTCCCCGCTGCGGAGGAAAGCCCCCACCGCCCCGATGAAGGCGCCGGACAGGGCCTCGAAGCCCGGCCCGCTGAGCCCGGCGATGCCGGCCAGGCCGTTGCTTTCGCCCGAGAGCAGGGTCAGGCTGATGCCGTGGTAGGAGCCCAGACCCAGGGCGGTGATGGGGCTCCGGCTGTCCGGCGCGCCGTAGGCCAGCTCGCACAGCCAGACGGGGGCGCCGGTGCGGGGGGCCAGGGTTTGGGCGGCGGCCGCCCCGTTGTGGATGCAGTAGAGCTCGGAGCCGTAGGCGGTGGCAAACTCCCGCGCCTGGGCGGCCTGGACCTGGGAAAGGCCCTGCGCCTGGTACTGGGAGGCCAGGGGATTGAACAGGCTGAACTCGGTGCGTCCGGTGACCAGCAGCAGGGGCACGCTGTTCCGCGAGGCATGGTCAAGGCCGCCGGCGGGCAGCACCACCCCGTCTGCGAACAGGTGGGGGAAACTGTTCATCCGCAGCCCCCCGCCCCCGGCCATGAGGGGGCACAGGCGGGCGGGGTCCAGGCCGAGGAGCCAGCGGCGGACGTCCTCGCCGGGGGTCAGCAGCCAGGCCGCCGCCTCGTCCGGGGCGGCGAAGAGCCCGTCCTCCACCGCCAGGGGGGCGAGGGCCTGGGCGGTCTGCCGGGCGGCGGACTCGGGATCGGCTATGGACAGCCCCCCGGAGAGGGAGACCGCCTTCCGGAACCGCCCCGCAAAGTAAGGGCTGGCCAGCATGGCCAGCACGTCCCGGCCCCCCGCCGAAAAGCCCATGGCCGTGACGTTGCGGCCGTCGCCGCCGAAGGCAGCGATGTTCTCCTGGACCCAGTCCAGGGCTTTGGCGGCGTCCAGCAGGGCGTAGTTGCCGGTGGAGTCCGGGCCGCTGCGGAGGGCGGGCAGGGCGTTGAAGCCCAGCAGCCCCAGCCGGTACCCCACCGAGACGACGACGCAGCCCGCCTGCTCGGCCAGGCGGCGGCCGTTCAGCTCCAGGGTGGCGCCGGTGCGGTTGCCCCCGCCGTGGAAATAGACCGCCACCGGCAGGCCGGCCCCGCCGTCGGGGGCGTAGATGTCCAGCCGGAGGCAGTCCTCGGTGCCGGCGGACATCCCGTTGCACAGCTGCAGGGCCATGGGCCCGGGGGCGGTGCAGTCCAGGGGGGCGGCCCAGGGGGCGGGGTCCTGGGGCGGCTGCCAGCGCAGGGCCCCCGAGGGCTCGGCCCCATAGGGCACGCCGTACCACACCAGGCTGGCCCCGGTCTGTCGGCCCTGCACCGGGCCCCAGGCGGTGGGCCGCACCGCGCCCCGGAAAACCGGCGAGGGGGCCGGGGCGTCCTGGGCCGCGGCGGGCAGGGCGGGGGCCGCCAGCCCTGCGGCGGCCAGCGCGCCGGCTTTCAAAAAACTGCGCCGTGTCAGATTCATGTATGGTTCCACTTCCTTCCGGTTTGCATTGGTACCAGTATACAGCAAACCGCCCCCCGCGCAAGTGAAAAATTTGGAAACATTCCCCGCCCGGGCAACATTTGCACAAAATTGTTTCAACAAATTTGGAAAGGGGAACGCTTGCTTTTTGCCGCCGTTTTTGCTATACTATCACCGTTACCGCGGCGCAGCGATGGGAGTATGCCCTCAGAAGGGAACACCGGTTCCCACCGCCCTGTCACGGCAGAAAAACAGAAAGAGGTATTTTGCAATGAACAAACAGGAAGTTATGGCCAAGGTCGCCCTCAATGAGAAGGACACCGGCTCCCCCGAAGTCCAGGTCGCTCTGCTGACCGCTCACATCAACGAGCTGAACGAGCACCTGAAGAAGAACCCCAACGATCACCACAGCCGCCGCGGCCTGCTCAAGATGGTCGGCCGCCGCCGCAATCTGCTGGCTTACCTGCAGAAGAAGGATGTGGAGCGCTACCGCGCCCTGATCGCTACGCTGGGTCTGCGCAAGTAATTTCAATGAACGAGGGGCAGGCGCCATGCTATGGGTGCCTGCCCTTTGCTTTTACTTGGATACAAGGCGGGGCGGAGGCGTCGGAGCGGCCGGGAGGCGGCGTTTCCGATGCGCTCCGGGGGATGCTAGGGGAAGGGGCCCGGCGCGCGCAGCGCGGGGACGGGCCCTCTCTGAGGCGCGGCGCACAGCGCTACAGGAAGCAGGGCCGCCGCTGCGTGTTGCAGCAGTAAACCGAACGCCCAAGGCGCGTTTGGGCGCTGGGTTTATTGCTATAGCCCGCGGCGGCCGGCCTTATGGGATATACGGGCGAAAAACGTCCGGGCAAATTAGGAGGTAACAAATGGCAATCGAATTCGGCTCCCGCAGAGAGACCTTTCCCCACTACAAGGTCTACGAGATGGAACTGGCAGGCCGCCCGTTCAAGGCAGAGATGGGCAAGATGTGCGGGCTGTCCAACGCCAGCGCCCTGATCCGCTACGGCGAGACGGTGGTGCTGTGCAACGTCACCATGAGCCCCAAGCCCCGGGAAGGGGTGGATTTCTTCCCCCTGAGCGTGGAGTACGAGGAAAAGCTCTACGCCGCCGGCCGCATCCCCGGCAGCTTTATGCGCCGTGAGGGCCGCCCCGGCGAGCGCGCCATCCTCACCAGCCGGGTGGTGGACCGCCCCATGCGCCCCCTCTTCCCCAAAGAGATGCGCAACGACGTGTGCATCACCATGACTGTCATGAGCCTGGACCCCGACTGCAGCCCCGAGATCGCCGGCATGATCGGCGCGTCGCTGGTGACGGCGGTGTCCGAGATCCCCTGGAACGGCCCCATCGGCGGCGTCCAGGTGGGCCTGGTGGACGGCGAGATCGTCCTGAACCCCAACTATGAGCAGCGCCGGGTCAGCGACCTGGCCCTGACCGTGGCCGGCACCATGGACAAGATCGTCATGATCGAGGCCGGCGCCAACGAGGTGGACGAGGACACCATGCTCCAGGCGATCAAGACCGCCCACGTGGAGATCAAAAAGATCATCGCCTTCATCAACGGCATCGTGGCCGAGCGCGGCAAGCCGAAGGTGGAGTTCCAGACCGCCGGCATCGACATGAACCTGTTCTACGCCGTCCGGGACAAGTACCTGGACCGCTTCAAGGCCGCCATGGACACCGACGACAAGAACGTCCGGGACGCCGCGCTGCTGCCCATCCTGAACGACATCGCCGGGGAGTACCCCGACCTGTCCGACGCCGACCTGGACCTGATCAGCTACAAGATGCAAAAGCAGATCGTCCGCCGGTGGCTGCTGGACGAGGGCAAGCGGGTGGACGGCCGCGGCATCAACGAGATCCGGCCCCTGGCCGCCGAGGTGGGCATCCTGCCCCGGGCCCATGGTTCGGGCATGTTCACCCGCGGGCAGACCCAGGTGCTGACCACCTGCACCCTGGGCGGCACCAAGGACAGCCAGCTGATGGACGACCTGACCGACGAGCAGACCAAGCGGTATATCCACCACTATAACTTCCCGCCCTACTCGGTGGGCGAGGCACGGGCCCCCCGCAGCCCCGGCCGGCGCGAGATCGGCCACGGCGCCCTGGCCGAGCGGGCCCTGGTGCCGGTGCTGCCCTCCATGGAGGACTTCCCCTACACCATCCGCTGCGTCTCGGAGGTGCTCAGCTCCAACGGCTCCACCTCCCAGGCATCCATCTGCGGCTCCACCCTGGCGCTGATGGACGCCGGCGTCCCCATCAAGGCGCCGGTGGCCGGCATCAGCTGCGGCCTCATCACCGAGGGCGACCGCTGGATGACCATGCTGGACATCCAGGGCGTGGAGGACTTCCACGGCGACATGGACTTCAAGGTGGGCGGCACCCGCAAGGGCATCACCGCCATCCAGATGGACATCAAGATCGACGGCCTGACCTACGACATCATCGCCGACGCCTTTGAGAAGTGCCGCAAGGGCCGCCTGTATATCCTGGACGAGATCATCAAGCCGGTGATCGCCGAGCCCCGCCGCGAGCTGAGCCGCTGGGCCCCCAAGATGTTCAGCATCGTGATCCCCACCGACAAGATCAAGGACGTCATCGGCAAGGGCGGCAAGGTCATCCAGGAGATCTGCGCCAACTGCAACTGCAAGATCGACGTCCAGGAGGACGGCCACGTCTTTGTCTCGGCCATCGACCAGGAGGACGCCAAGCGGGCCATCTTCACCATCAAGACCATCGTGGAGGACCCCGAGATCGGGGCCATCTACAAGGGCAAGGTCACCCGCCTGATGAACTTCGGCGCCTTTGTCGAGATCGCCCCCGGCAAGGAGGGCCTGGTCCACATCTCCAAGCTGGACACCAAGCGCGTGGAGCGGGTGGAGGACGTGGTGGCCGTGGGCGACGCCATCGTGGTCAAGGTCACCGACATCGACCAGCAGGGCCGGATCAACCTGTCCCGCCGGGACGCCATCATCGCCCTGGAGGCCCGCAAGCACGGCCAGAACAAAGAGTAAACCCATAAACAACCATCGCCGCCGCCTCTCCCGCCATGGGAGGGGCGGCTTTTTGGCGGGCGTGTTTTGACAGAAAATACACCTGTACACCTTGCAAAAACGGGCCGGTTCTGCTATCATAGTGTAAACTGTTGAACCGACAGCGGCGAATCATGGATCACATCCAAAAAAGAGAGGGGTATTTGCCATGTACAAAGAAATGATGGACACCATCGGTCTGGTGAACGGCGTCGACCCGGAGGTGGGCGCGGCCATGGGCCGGGAGCTGGCCCGCCAGCGGGAAAACATCGAGCTGATCGCCAGCGAGAACATCGTCTCCCCGGCGGTGATGGCCGCCATGGGCAGCGTCCTGACCAACAAATACGCCGAGGGTCTGCCCGGCAAGCGGTACTACGGGGGCTGCGTCTATGTGGACGAGGTGGAGAACATCGCTATCCGCCGCGCCTGCCAGCTGTTCGGCGCAAAGTACGCCAACGTGCAGCCCCATTCGGGGGCCCAGGCCAACCTGGCGGTCTATTTTGCCCTGCTGGACCTGGGCGACACCGTCATGGGGATGGACCTGTCCCAGGGGGGCCATCTGACCCACGGCTCGCCGGTGAACATGTCGGGCAAGAACTATCGCTTCGTCTCCTACGGCGTGGGGGAGGACGGCCGAATCGACTACAACGAGGTGGAAAAGGCCGTCAAAAAGACCCGGCCCAAGATGCTGGTGGCCGGCGCGTCGGCGTATCCCCGGGCCATCGACTTTGAGCGGCTGGCCGAGATCGCCCACGGCTACGGCGCCTACCTGATGGTGGACATGGCCCACATCGCCGGCCTGGTGGCGGGCGGGGTGCACCAGAGCCCGGTGCCCTACGCCGACGTGGTGACCACCACCACCCACAAGACCCTGCGGGGCCCCCGGGGCGGCCTGATCCTGACCAACAATGCAGTGCTGGCCAAGCGGATCAACTCGGCGGTGTTCCCCGGCACCCAGGGCGGCCCGCTGGAGCACGTCATCGCCGGCAAGGCGGTCTGCTTCGGCGAGGCGCTGCAGCCCGCCTTCCGGGAGTATGCCCGCAAGATCGTGGACAACGCCCAGGTGCTGGCCGGCGCGCTGATGGAACGGGGGGTGCAGCTGGTGTCGGGAGGCACCGACAACCACCTGATGCTGATCGACCTGCGCAGCGAGGCCTGCACCGGCAAGGAGCTGGAGGCCCGTCTGGACGCGGTGCACATCACCGCCAACAAGAACACCGTCCCCGGCGAGACCCGCAGCCCCTTTGTGACCTCCGGCGTCCGGCTGGGCACCCCCGCCGTGACCACCCGCGGCATGGGCGCCGGCGAGATGAAGACCATCGCCGGCTGCATCGCGGACTGCATCTGGGACTTTGACGAAAAGAAAGAGGACATCAACGCCCGGGTGCTGGCCCTGACCAAACAGTTCCCCCTGTACGAATAAGCCCCCGGCGTATGCCGTAAAACCAAAAGCGCCCTCCCGGCCATGCTGCTGGGAAGGCGCTTTTTCGTTTTGCCGTGTTCGGTGCAGGTTAGGATTCGGGCGGCTCGGTGCGGCTGTCCGGCCACATCAGGCGGTTGGAGCGGGCGGTCACCTGCTCGCGGGTAGGGGGCGTGTCCCCCTGGGCCGCCTTTTCCAGCTGGCTGACCCGCTGGTCCAGGGCGGTGATCCGCTGGGCCACCAGATCGGGCAGGTCCTGCTGGTCCAGGTCGTCGGCGGGGTTCACCGCCTTGTTGTTGATCCGCACCACCTCGGCGGGCACGCCCACCGCGGTGCAGTTGGCGGGCAGGTTTTTCAGCACCACGCTGCCCGCGCCCACCCGGGCGTTGTCCCCGATGTAGACCGGGCCCAGCACCTTGGTGCCCGCGCCGATCAGGACGTTGTCGCCCAGGGTGGGGTGGCGCTTGCCGGTGTCTTTGCCGGTGCCGCCCAGGGTGACCCCGTGGTAGATGGTGCAGTTGTCCCCGATCTCGGTGGTCTCGCCAAAGACGATGCCCATGCCGTGGTCGATGAACAGCCGGCTGCCGATGGTGGCGCCGGGGTGAATCTCGATGCCGGTCTTGTGGCGGCCCCGCTGGCTGACCCACCGGGCCAGGAAAAAGTGGCCCCGCTGGTACAGCCAATGGGCGAGGCGGTGGTAGACCAGAATGTGAAAGCCCGGATACAGCAAAATGACCTCCAGCACGGTGCGGGCGGCCGGGTCCTTGCGCTGGATGTTGCGGGCGTCGTCAAGCAAGCCCATGGGCAGATTCCCCCTTCTCTCTATGGATAGCCGTTCGTTTGTTTCTTTCCCGCCCCTATTTTAACACAGCCGGGGGATAAAGTACAGAGCGTGCCGGCCCCGCCCGGGGCGGGGAAAGAGCCGGCAGGGCCCCGCAGACGGAATTTTTGTGAGCTTTACTAAAAATTTACAGGCAGGGAGGCCCGACTTCTCACAAAGAAAAGGCGATATGCCATTGACACTTTTTGCGCTTCTATGATAAAATACCTGCAAGACAAATGAGGAAGGGGAACTGTGCCATGCTGTGCGCCCATGCGCTGGAAAAGCTGAAGATGTGCTTCGCCGCCGGTTTTTTCGCAGCCGGTTTGTTCCCCGTTTCTGAAAGCTGAACTTTTCCCTTTTGGGGAAAAGTTTTTTTTTGCCCGCGCCCCGGCCCCCGGCCCCGGCGCGGCTGGCCAAAGGAGGAAACGCCATGCTCATCCAAAACGCAGTCAACGCCCGCGGGGAAGAGACCGAGCTCTACCTCAGCGGGGGAACGATCCAGGCGGTGGGCCGGGGGCTTGCGGCCCTGGCCGGCCCCGACGAACCCGTCCTGGATGCGGGCGGTCTCACCGTCCTGCCGGCCTTTGTGGACCTGCACACCCACTGGCGCACCCCCGGCTTTGAATATAAGGAGGACATCGAGACCGGCAGCCGCGCGGCGGCGGCGGGCGGCTACACCTTCGTCAACCTGATGCCCAACACCAGGCCCGTCTGCTCCTCGGCGGCCCAGGCGGCCGCGGTGGAGGAGGAAGCTGAACGCATCGGCCTGTGCGGCGCCAACCAGACCGTCTCCATCACCAAGGATTTTGACGGCGTCACCCTGGACCACCTCAAGACCCTGCCCGCGTCGGTGCGCTTTGTCACCGAGGACGGCCACGGCGTCCAGGACGCCAGCGTCATGGCCAGGGCCTTTGCCATCTGCCATCAGCGGGGCATCACCGTCATGAGCCACGCCGAGGACATGGAGATCAGCCCCTGGGACTACCGCCTGGCCGAGGACCTGGAGACCCTGCGCAACTGCTGGCTGAGCGAATACTACCAGACCCGGCTGCACATGTGCCATGTCTCCACCCGGGGCGCGGTGGAAGCGGTCCGGATCGCAAAGCTGCGGGGCGCCCCCGTCACCTGCGAGGTGACCCCCCACCACCTGTGGTTCACCGACGACGTCTGCGGCTACCGGGTCAACCCGCCCATCCGCACCGCGGACGATGTGGCGGCCCTGATCGAGGGCATCCGGGACGGGACGGTGGACGCCATCGCCACCGACCACGCCCCCCACTCGGAGGAGGACAAGGCCGCCGGCGCCGCCGGCATGGTGGGCAGCGAGACCGCCTTTGGGGTCTGCTACACCAAACTGTGCCGGGGCGAGGGGCTGCCCCTGGAGCTGCTGAGCATCCTGATGAGCGAGCGGCCGGCCCAGATCCTGGGCCTGAACAAGGGCCGGCTGGAGCCCGGCTGCGACGCGGACCTGGTCCTGGTGGACCTGGAACACCCCTACCGGGTGGAGCGGGAAAAACTGCATTCCAAATCCAAAAACAGCCCCTACGACGGGGCCGAGCTGTACGGCCGGGTCTGCGCCACCATCAAGGGCGGCAAGCTGACCTACCAGGCCGAGGATTGAGACAGAGAACGAGAGAGAAAGGAACACTGCTATGATGACCAACATGGATAAGCTGTACGAGGCGGTCGAGGCCCGGGGCCCGGTCTGCGTCGGCCTGGACACCGACTTCTCCTACCTGCCCGAGGGCTTTGCGGACACCGCCCTGTCCCGGGGCGAGAACATCGTCCGGTTCAACAAGGCCCTGATCGAGGCCACCAAGGCGGTGGCGGGCTGCTACAAGGTGCAGATCGCCTACTACGAGGCGCTGGGCCTGGACGGCCTGCGCGCCTATGCCGAGACCCTGAAGGCCGTGCGGGAGGCCGGCGTGCCGGTCATCGCGGACATCAAGCGGGGGGACATCGCCAAGACCGCCGAGATGTACGCCATGGGCCACTTTGCAGGGGACTTCGAGGCCGACTTCGTCACCCTGGCCCCCTATATGGGCCTGGATTCCATCAGCCCCTACCTGCCCTACGCCGAAAAGCAGGGCAAGGGGATGTTCGTGCTCTGCCGCACCTCCAACGGCGGCGCCAAGGACTTTGAGTACGAGAAGCTGGCCGACGGCCGCCACGTCTACGACCTGGTGGGCGACAAGCTGAACGAGCTGGGCAAGGGCTACATGGGCGAGCACGGCTACTCCTCCATCGGCCTGGTCATCGGCGGCACCCACATCGAGGAGGCGGCCGAGATCCGCGCCCGCTACAAAGACAGCTTTTTCCTGATCCCCGGCTACGGCGCCCAGGGCGGCAAGGCCGAGGACATTGCCCAGTACCTGAACCAGGGCAACGGCGGCACCGTCAACTCCAGCCGCGGCATCCTGCTGGCCTACAAAAAGCAGCCCGGCGTGGCCTTTGACGAGGCGGCCTACAACGAGTGCGTGAACATGAAGGAGGCCATTGCCCATGCGTGCAGCCTGCTGTAAGGCCACCGTCCTGAGCCACAGCGCCCCGGCGGCGGATATCCGCCTGCTGCGGGTGCTCTGGCCCGACCCCGGCCACGCCCCCCACGCGGGCCAGTTCTTCACCCTGCGCAGCTGGGGGGTAGGGGAGGGGCCCTTCCTCTCCCGGCCCATCAGCGTCCACAAGTGGGAGCCCGAGACCCTGACCGTCTCCTTCCTCTATCAGATCGTGGGGCAGGGCACCGCCCGGCTGGCGGCCCTGAAAGAAGGGGACGCCCTGCAGCTGACCGGCCCCATGGGCAACGGCTTTGACGTGCCGGACATCGCCGCCCGGTACGAAAAGATCGCCCTGGTGGGCGGCGGCATCGGCACGGCCCCCCTGTACCAGCTGGCCCGGGAGCTGGCGGCGGCCGGCCGGAAGCCGGACGTGTTTTTCGGTTTCCGGGACGAGCCCTACTGCATGGAGCAGTACCGGGGGCTGGCAGGGCTGGTCAAGGTGTCCACCGACAGCGGCCGGGTGGGGTTCCACGGCTTTGTCACCCAGCTGTATGACCCGGCGGCGTATGACGTGGTCCTGATCTGCGGGCCCACCCCCATGATGCGCAACGCGGCCCGGCTGTGCGCCGAAAAGGGCACGCCCTGCCTGGTCAGTCTGGAAAAAAAGATGGCCTGCGGCATCGGGGCCTGCCTGGGCTGCACCATCGAGACGGCGTCCGGGGCCAGGAGCGTCTGCAAGGACGGCCCCGTCTTTGCGGGAATGGAGGTGTTTGGATGGCAGACCTGAGAACGGAACTGTTGGGCTTTGTCATGAACAGCCCGGTGATCGGCGCGTCGGGCACGGTGGGCTACGGCGTGGAGTATGAGGACCTGGCCGACTTTGCCAGGATCGGCGGCATTTCGGGCAAGGGGCTGACCCTGCACGGCCAGTACGGCAACAAGGGCGAGCGCCTCTGGGAGACCCCCTCGGGCCTGATCAACAGCATCGGCCTGCAAAACCCCGGGGTGCAGCACTTTATCGACGTGGAGCTGCCCGAGATGCTGGCCCTGAAGCGGCAGTACGGCACGGTGGTGATCGCGAATCTGGGCGGCCACAGCGAGGAAGAATATGTGGAGGGCGCGGCCCTGCTGGACGGCAGCGCCGTGGACATCGTCGAGCTGAACATCAGCTGCCCCAACGTCAAGCAGGGGGGCATGGCCTACGGCGTCAAGGCCCAGGCCGCCGGCGAGGTGGTGCGGATGGTCCGCGCCGCCTGCCGCAAGCCCCTGATGGTCAAGCTGAGCCCCCAGGCCGAGGACATCCCCGCCATGTGCCGGGCGGTGGAGGCGGCCGGGGCCGACGCCATCAGCCTGACCAATACCTTCCAGGCCTGCGCCATCGACCTGGAAAAGCGCCGCCCCGTCTTTGACAACATCTTTGCGGGGCTGTCCGGGCCGGCGGTGCGCCCCATCGCCCTGCGGATGGTCTGGCAGGCGGTGGGCGCCGTCCGCATCCCGGTGGTGGGCCTGGGCGGCATCGCCACCGGCCGCGACGCGCTGGAATTTATCATGGCGGGGGCCGCGGCGGTCCAGGTGGGGGCGGCCAACTTTGCCAACCCCCGGGCCATGAGCGCCGTGGCGGAGGAAATGGCCGCCTGGATGGACGCCCACGGGGTGAAGGACCTGGCCGAGATCCGGGGCTGCGCCCGGTAAATATACGCCGGTATAGCGCATATATGTAGGAATAAAAGAATATTCCAAATCAATTTGCATTTTCCGCCCTCGCGTGTTACAATACCGTGAGAAGGACGTTTTTTGGACTTTTTGAGAGAATCAAGGGAGAAAGATTATGAGTGAAGCGATCGAGATTTTGAAGAGCTGCGATGCGTTCCTGGAGGGGCACTTCCTGCTGTCGTCGGGCCGCCATTCCAGCGCCTACTGCCAGATGGCCTATTTGCAGCAGTACCCGGACCGGTGCGCCGAAGTGATGGCCCCCGTGGCCGCCAAGATCAAGGAGCTGGGCGCCGACGTCATCGTCGGGCCCGCCATGGGCGGCATCGTCTACGCCTACGAGCTGGCCCGCCAGACCGGCCTGCGGGCCATCTTCACCGAGCGGGTGGACAATGTGATGACCCTCAAGCGGTTCGTCATCCATCCGGGCGAAAAGTGCGTCATCGCCGAGGATGTGGTCACCACCGGCATCTCCTCCCTGGAGACCAAGCGGGCCATCGAGGAGGCCGGCGGCATCTGCCTGGGCATCACCTGCGTGGTGGACCGCACCAAGCCCGAGGCGCCGTCCCCCATCCCCATCCTGGCCAGCGCCCTCAAGCTGGACCTGCCCAACTACGCCCCCGAGGAGTGCCCCCTGTGCAAGGAGGGCAAGCTGCCTCTGGTGCACCTGGGCAGCCGCAAGATGAGCCAGCAGGCCAAGCAGACCCTGTGACGCCTGCGCGAGAGTGAACGAGGGAACGCAATGAACGCATATCTTCTTTTGGCAAACGGGATGGTTTTTGCGGGCCAGTCGGTGGGCGCTGCGGGCGTCACGGTGGGCGAGGTGGTCTTTGCCACCGGCATGGTGGGCTTTGAAGAGACCCTGACCGACCCCAGCTACTACGGCCAGATCATCACCCAGACCTACCCCCTGATCGGCAACTACGGGATGAACCGCTGGGACATGGAGTCGGGCAAAGTCTGGGCCCGGGGCTACATCGTCCGGGAGGCCTGCAGGACCCCGTCCAACTGGCGCTCGGAAGAGACGCTGGACAGCTTTTTGAAGAAAAACAACATCATCGGCATCGAGGGGATCGACACCCGCCACCTGACCCGGGTGATCCGGGAGAGCGGCGTGATGAACGGCGCGATCCTGACCGGGTTCGACCCCGCCGACCCCGCCAACCGGGACAAGACCGAGGCCCTGCTGGCCGAGGTGAGGGCCTATGCCGTCACCGGGGCGGTGGCCGCCGTCACCTGCGGCGCGCCGGAGGTGCACAACCCCGCCGGCGCCCCCCACATCGTCCTGATGGACTACGGCTGCAAGCGGAACATCGTCCGCTGCCTGACCCGCCGGGGCTGCAAGGTGACGGTGATGCCCGCCTTTTCCACCGCGGAGCAGGTGGCCGCGCTGGACCCCGACGGCATCATGCTGTCCAACGGCCCCGGCGACCCCGCCGAGCCGGTCCAGGCCATCGAGAACCTGCGCCGCATTTTTGAGCTGGGCATCCCCACCTTCGGCATCTGCCTGGGGCACCAGCTGTCGGCCCTGGCCGCCGGCGCCAAGACCACCAAGCTGAAATACGGCCACCGGGGCGCCAACCAGCCGGTGACCGACTTTGCCAGCGGCCGCACCTTCATCACCAGCCAGAACCACGGCTATGCGGTGGTGGGGGACCAGCTGCCCCCCGAGATGGGTTCCGTCGCCCAGGTCAACGCCAACGACGGCACCTGCGAGGGCATCCAGTACAAGAAGTGGAACTGCTTTACCGTCCAGTTCCACCCGGAAGCGAACGGCGGCCCCAAGGATACCGAGTTCCTCTTCGACCGCTTCCTGACCAATGTGAAAAAAGCAAAGGAGGCGCGCTGATATGCCCAAGGACCCCAGAATCAAAAAGGTGCTGGTCATCGGCTCGGGCCCGATCATCATCGGCCAGGCGGCTGAGTTCGACTATTCGGGCACCCAGGCCTGCCGGGCCCTCAAGGCGGAGGGGATCGAGACGGTGCTGCTCAACTCCAACCCCGCCACCATTATGACCGACCCCGACGTGGCCGACCACGTCTACATCGAGCCCATGACCCTGGAGGTGGTGGAGCGCATCCTGGACATCGAAAAGCCCGACTCGGTGCTGCCCAACCTGGGCGGCCAGATGGGCCTGAACCTGTCCATGGAGCTGGCCCGCAGCGGCTATCTGGACCGCACCGGCATCCGGCTGCTGGCCTGCAAGCCCGAGACCATCGACCGCGCCGAGGACCGGGAGCTGTTCAAGGAGACGATGGAAAAGCTGCACCAGCCCATCATCCCCTCGGAAGTGGTGGAGACCCTGGAGGACGCCCTGGCCTGCGCCGACCGCATCGGCTACCCCGTCATCGTCCGGCCGGCCTTTACCATGGGCGGCACCGGCGGCGGCATCTGCGAGGACAAGGCCAAGCTGATCGAGATCGGCACCAACGGCCTGCGGCTTTCCCCCATCCACCAGATTTTGGTGGAAAAGTGCATCGCCGGCTGGAAAGAGATCGAATATGAGGTGATGCGGGACCACAAGGGCAACGTCATCACCGTCTGCAACATGGAGAACCTGGACCCTGTGGGCATCCACACCGGCGATTCGGTGGTCGTTGCCCCCAGCCAGACGTTGAGCGACCACGAATACCAGATGCTGCGCACCGCGGCGCTGGACATCATCACTGAGCTGGGCATCGAGGGCGGCTGCAACTGCCAGTTCGCCCTGAAGCCCGACAGCTTCGACTACGCGGTCATCGAGGTCAACCCCCGCGTGTCCCGCTCGTCGGCGCTGGCCTCCAAGGCCACCGGCTACCCCATCGCCAAGGTGGCCACCAAGATCGCCATCGGCTACACCCTGGACGAGATCACCAACGACGTCACCGGCAAGACCTGCGCCTGCTTTGAGCCGGCGCTGGACTACATCGTGGTCAAGTACCCCAAGTGGCCCTTTGACAAGTTCGTCTATGCGGACAAGTCCCTGGGCACCCAGATGATGGCCACCGGCGAGGTGATGAGCATCGGCAACAGCTTCGAGGCCGCCATGATGAAGGCCGTCAGCTCCATCGAGCTGGGGATGGACACCCTGACCCACAAGCCCTTTGAGGAGCTGGACGACCGCGAGGTGATCGCCCATCTGCACGTGCAGGACTCCGAGCGGGTGTTCTGCGTCTACGAGGCCCTCAAGCGGGGCATCGACCACCAGACCATCTACGACATCACCAAGATCGACTGGTGGTTTTTGGACAAGATGCAGCACCTGGCCGACCTGGAAAACGGCCTGGCCCGCTGCAACGGCGTCCTGAGCGCCGAACAGTACAGGGAAGCCAAGAAGTACGGCTTCCAGGACAAGACCATCCGCCGGCTGGCGGGGGTGGAGCAGCTGCCGGTGGAGGACTACCGCGCCGGCTTCAAGATGGTGGATACCTGCGCAGCCGAGTTCTCGGCCAACACCCCCTATTTCTACTCCACCTACGACGGGGACAACGAGGCCGCCGCCTTTATCCAGGAGAAAGAGGCCGGCCAGCCCCACAAAAAGCGCATCCTGGTGTTTGGCTCGGGGCCCATCCGCATCGGCCAGGGCATCGAGTTCGACTACTGCTCGGTCCACTGCGTCTGGACCCTGAAAAAGCACGGCTGCGAGGCCATTCTGGTCAACAACAACCCCGAGACCGTCTCCACCGACTTTGACACCGGCGACCGCCTCTACTTCGACCCCCTGACCCCGGAAAGCGTGGACAACATCATCGCCACCGAAAAGCCGGACGGCTGCGTGGTCCAGTTCGGCGGCCAGACCGCCATCAAGCTGGCCAAGCACATGGACGAGATCGGCCTGCCCATCCTGGGCACCCCCGCCGACGCCATCGACGAGGCCGAGGACCGGGAGCGCTTTGACGAGCTGCTGGAGCGCTGCGGCATCCCCCGCGCCCCCGGCCGCACCGTCTACACCCTGGACGAGGCCCTGGCCGCCGCCGACGAGATCAGCCTGCCGGTGCTGATGCGCCCCTCCTACGTGCTGGGCGGCCAGAACATGATCGTGGCCTACACCCAGGCCGACGTCATCGAGTATATGGGCGTCATCACCGAGCACGTGGACATGGACCACCCCGTCCTGCTGGACAAGTATATCCAGGGCATCGAGTGCGAGGTGGACGCCATCTGCGACGGCACCGACTACCTGATCCCCGGCATCATGGAGCAGGTGGAGCGGACCGGCGTCCACTCGGGCGACTCGATCTGCGTCTACCCGGCGCAGCACCTGACCCAGAAGGTGATCGACACCATGGTGGACTACACCGGCCGCTTTGCCCGCGAGCTGAAGGTGGTGGGCCTGGTCAACGTCCAGTACGCGGTGGCCGACGGCAAGGTGTACGTCATCGAGGTCAACCCCCGGTCCTCCCGCACCGTGCCCTATATCTCCAAGGTGACCGGCGTGCCCATGGTGGACCTGGCGGTCCGCTGCTGCCTGGGCGAAAAGCTGGCGGACATGGGCTACGGCACCGGCCTGCACCCCAACGCCCCCTATGTGGCGGTCAAGGTGCCGGTGTTCAGCTTCGAAAAGCTGCACGGGGTGGACACTCAGTTCGGCCCCGAGATGAAGTCCACCGGCGAGGTGCTGGGCATCGCGCCCAACTACCACGACGCCCTGCTCAAGGGCCTGATCGGCGCGGGCTATACCTTTAAGACCCCCGGCCCCGCCAGCTGCTGCATCTTCACCGTCAAGGACAGCGACAAGCCCGAGTTCGTGGACATTGCGTGGAAGCTGAAGAGCATGGGCTACAAGCTGTACGGCACCTCCGGGACCTGCGCCTGGCTGAACAAGCATATGGTGCCCTGCAACGAGGTGCGCAATATGTCGGGCGAGGCGCCCAACATCATCGACCTGCTCCAGAGCGGGCTGGTGGACTACGTCTTTTCCACCAGCGCCAAGGGCCGCGACCCCCGGCGGGACTCGGTCCGGCTGCGCCGCAAGGCCGTCGAGCTGAGCATCCCCTGCATCACGGCGGTGGACACGGCCAACGCTTTGGTCAACTGCCTGCGCAGCGACCACAGCCTGAAAAATGTGCCGCTGGTGGACATTGCGACGCTGTATAAGGAAAAATAAGGCTTCGTGTGCACAGGATGCTGTTTCGTGCGCAGAGTATCGCTTTGCCAAAGCCCCTTTGCTATACTCTACGACGAAAATTTTGCAAAAGTACGTTACTTTTACGAGTTTCTTGGAACTCCTCCACAAACAGGGGGAGTTCTGTACAGAAAAGCTGTTCCAGGAGGATATTGTTACATGACCCGTTCCCAGATGATCGAGACTGTCGCCCGCAAGACCGGCTTCCCCGAGAGCCAGGTGGAGACGACGATGGACGCTATGTTTGACCAGATCGCCGAGTGCCTGCGGGCCGACGAGAAGGTGACCATCGCCGGTTTCGGCCGTTTCGAGATGCGTCCCCGCAAGCCCAAGGCCTACACCAACCCCAAGACCAAGGTGTCCAGCCGGCTGGAGTCCACCTCGATCCCCGGCTTCAAGGCCAGCGGCCGCTTCAAGCAGAAGCTGGAGGCCGCCCGTGCAGCCGCCGCGGCAGACAAGGCAATGGAAGAGACGGCGTAACCCCCGATACGACAAGGCCGGACGCAGCAGGCGTCCGGCCTTTTTCTTTTTCCTGCTGACATTTTGACCGCCGTGTGTTATACTGATATTATAATGGCATATTGTCGGAAAATCCCGGCCCGGCCCGGCGCCGGGTGCAAAGCGGCAGGGGCGGCCGGGGCCCCGCAAAGCGCGGTGCAAAACGTGCGGAGAACACCCCATTTAGAATAGGACGGAGAAACCATGCGTTACAGTGAATTACAGTGCAGCGAAGCCATCCACCGTGCCGTGGAGCGGATGGGCTTTGACGAAATGACCGAGATCCAGGAAAAGGTGATCCCTCTGATGATGGCGGGCCGGGACGTGATCGCCAAGGCCCCCACCGGCACCGGCAAGACCTGCGCCTTCGGCATCCCGGTGGCTGAGCACATCGAGGCGGACAAGGCGTATCCCCAGGCGATGATCCTGGCCCCCACCCGGGAGCTGGCCCAGCAGATCGCCGGCGATATGGAGGACCTGACCCACTTTATGCCGGCGGTCAAGGTGGCCTGCGTCTACGGCGGCGCCAACATGGACAAGCAGGCCCGCCGCCTGGCTGAGGGCTGCCAGATCGTAGTGGCCACCCCCGGCCGCCTGATGGACCACTACAAGCGCCGCAGCATCGACTTGAGCCATGTGACCCAGATCGTCCTGGACGAGGCCGACGAGATGCTGAACATGGGCTTTTACAAGGATGTGCGGCACATCATCGACCTGATGAAGAACCGCAAGGCCCTGTCCATGTTCTCGGCCACCATCAGCCGCGAGGTGATGGACATCGGCTGGCTCTACCAGCGGGATGCGGAGGAAATCACCGTCCAGCCCCGGGAAGAAAGCCAGCCCAAGATCACCCAGTACAAGCTGGAGACCTCGGGCCGCAACAAGCTGTCTGACCTGGCCCAGCTCATCATTGGGGAGGGCTACAAGCGGGTGATGGTGTTCTGCGACACCAAGTTCGCCACCGCCACCCTGGCCAACCAGCTGGCCCGGCTGGGCTTTTCGGTGGACTGCCTGCACGGGGACCTGTCCCAGAAGGACCGCAACCGCATCATGCAGAGCTTCCGGGACGGGAAGGTGTCCATCCTGGTGGCCACCGACGTGGCCGCCCGGGGCATCGACGTGTCGGATGTGGACGCCGTCATCAACTACGACGTCCCCTCGGACAACGAGCACTACACCCACCGCATCGGCCGCACCGGCCGCGCCAAAAAAGAAGGGGTCAGCTACCTGTTCTATATGCCCGACGAGAAAAAGCGGGTGGACGAGCTGCTGCGGATGACCCGCAACACCGAGCTGTGCCTGCCGGTCCACTTCGATTTCAACCACGAGCACATCGTGGTGGAGGAGAAAAAGGACACGGGGGACAAGTTCCAGATCCGGAGCTACTTTTAATAGAAGGCGGGGGACGGATACACTCCGCTCCGTCACCCCATCCGCCGTATGGAATAAACGGAAAGAAAAGGCTGGATACTACGTGTATCCGGCCTTTTTTGCGCCCGGAGAAGAAAGAAAGGAAAAGTATGACATTTTTTGTAAAAAAAGGGTTGACAAAAGGGCGTGGTTGTAGTATTATATTCGAGCGCTCCACGGAGCGGCCACAAAACCGAAAGGGACTTCAAAAACGCTTCAAAAAAGTGCTTGACAAGCTCCCGGTTCTGTGGTAAAATAAATAAGCTGTCAGCCGCGAGGCGAACGGCGCAGGACCTTGAAAATTGAACAATATCGAATACTTGTAACGGAACCTTTAAAGTGTAAGGAACACTTAAAAATTCCAAAGAGTAATTCACAGGACGCAAGC
>LBJMR02800__coassemble_373_pt1 | contig 34803 bp, 36 predicted proteins | sample LBJMR02800__metabat2_high_PE_009 | metagenome-assembled genome bin LBJMR02800
TTCGATATTGTTCAATTTTCAAGGTCCTGCGTTCGTCGGCCGGTTGACCGGCGACTTGTTTAGTTTATCATCTTCAGCCTGATTTGTCAAGAGGTTTTTTGAATTTCTTTTTTCAAATCTCTCTCGATTTTTTTAGCCGGTCCGCAGCGGTTCCCGCTGTGGAACTATATTTTACCACAACTTACCACAAATTACAACCCCTTTTTTCATGAAACGAAAAAATGCCGGACGCAGTGCTCCGGCACTTCTTCAAGAGCTCTCCAGCAGTTTGGCGCGCATTTGTTGGAGGATCTTCCTCTCCCGCCGGGAGACCTGCACCTGGGTGGTATGCAGCAGCCTCGCCGTATCGCTCTGGGTGCGGCCGGCGTAAAAGCGCAGCCGGATCAATTCCTGATCGGCGGCGGGCAGGCTGGCCAGCACTTCTTCCAGGCTGATGCGGTCGGACAGCTCTTCCTCCGGGGAGGCTACCGGGATGTCCAGCTGACGGTCGTCCCCGTCCTCACCGTCGGGGGTCAGGCTCATGGCGGGCATGGATGCCCGGATGGCCAGGGCCACCGCCTCAGGCGTCTCGTCCAGTTCCGCGGCCAGCTGCTGGACCGTCATTTCCACGCCGTACAGTTTGAGGTGGCGCTCCCGGGCGGCGCTCACCTTCAGCCCCAGCTCCTTGATGGAACGGCTGACCTTTACCGTCCCTCCGTCCCGGAACAGCTTTTTGATCTCCCCCAGGATCACCGGCACCGCGTAGGTGGAAAAACACACGCCCCTGCTCTCGTCAAAACCGTCGCAGGCCTTGACCAGGCCCATGCAGCCGGCGCTGTACAGGTCGTCGTATTCGATGCCCCGCCCCCGGAATCGTCCGGCGCAGGCATGCACCAGCCCCAGATTCTGTTCAATGAATGCGCTGCGCCGGGTCTTGTCCGATACCATACCAGGACCGCCTTTCCCTTGGGTTTATGTATCCTCTCCTTTGGCGGCCAGCCGTTTGGTGAGGGTGACCCGGGTGCCCCGGGCGGGCCGGGAGGCCACCCGCACCCCATCCATAAAGCTCTGCATCACCGCAAAGCCCAGGCCCGAGCGTTCCTCGGGGTTGCCGGTGGTGTACAGGGGTTCCATGGCCTGGGCCACGTCGGGGATGCCCACCCCCCTGTCCGCCACCGTGATCCGGACCAGGCGGCCGGGATACACCGACACGGTCAGGACGATGGGCCCCACCCGGTCGGGGTAGGCGTGGACGATGCAGTTGGTCACCGCCTCCGAGACGGCGGTCTTGATGTCGGCCATCTGCGGGACGGTGGGGTCGTAACGCGCCAGAAAGGCCGCCACCGCTCCCCTGGCAAAGCCCTCGTTGACGCTGAGGGAATCAAACTGGATGCGGGTGGTGTTTTCGGGTTTCATGGGTTGGTACCTCCTTCTTCGGTCATGCAGGGGATGTGGGCCAGGTCCAGCACCCGGCGCAGCTGGCGGGGCGCGTGCTGGACCCGGACGGTGCCCCCCAGCGCCTGCGCCCGCCGCTGGCGGCCCAGAATAAGCCCCACCCCCGACGAATCCATAAAGCCCACCCCGCCAAAATCCAGCACCAGGGTCCGGGGGCCCCGGCTGACCAGGGCGTCGTCCAGCGCCAGACGCAGGGCCTGGGCCGCATCGTGGTCGATCTCCCCGGCCAGATAGGCGTAGAGGGTGTCCCCTGCCGCGCTGAAGCTCACGTTTGCCATCGTTTCGCCCTCCTTTGCCTGTGACAAACCAAAATGTCCCGTATACTCCCGGCTGGCCCCGGCCATTTCCGGGGACCATCCTCTTTGAGTATACGGGACAAGCCTTTCGGATTTTAGAAAAGGGTGTCGAAGGCAGCGCTCCGGCAAAACAAATCCGGCGCAGGACCGCGCTCAGCCGGGGGCCTTGCGCGCGCTCTGCGCCGGTTCTTGGTCGTATGGGGCAGGGTTCAGCCTTCTTCCAGCAGACGGGCGGCCTCCAGGGCCAGCGCCTCGCTGCCGCAGATCAGGAGCCCGCGGCCCCCTGCGGCACGGGCCGCCGCCAGCGCCTCGGGCAGGCTGGGGCAGACCTCCGCCTCAAAGTGGAAGCGGGCGGTGTCCGCCAGTTCCCGGGCCAGGGCCGGGTCGCCTCCCGGCGGTACGGTGACGAACAGCCGGTCGATGGGCCCGGCCTCCCCCATGCCGGGCATCCCGGCCCGGTCCTGCGGGGCGCCGTCCGGCAGCAGGCCCTTTTCCAGAGCGGCAAAGAATTCCTCCGCCCCCTGGCCGCTTTCCAGGCCGGCCACGGCGCACAGATCGCGCACCTGGGCCTTCTGCAGCACACGCAGCAGCGCCGCCGCCTGCTGGGGGGTGCGGCAGGCGTCCAGAATGACCAGAGGCTTCTGGGACAGGATGCGGATGCTGGAGCGGTTTTCAGCCCCGGCCAGGGCGGACAAAATCGCCTCGTCGGGGATGTCCCAGCCTTTGCGCCAGAGGGCCAGGGCCAGCTCCACCGCCACGGCGGCGTTGCAGGCGGCGTGATAGCCCGGGAAGGCCGGGGGCACGTCATAGCCGCCGTAGTCCACCCGGGCGCCCTCTTCTTCCGGGAAGGTGATGTCCTCTTCTTCAGGCACCACCAGTTCGCAGCCGGCCTTCCCGGCGGCCACGATGATCTCGGTAAGGGCCGCCTTGGGCTGGCCGGGGGCGGTGACGCAGACCGTGCCCTCCCGCATGACGGCGGCCGCATCATGGGCCAGCCGCTCGATGCTGCGGCCCGAGCCGTCGGGCCCGATGTGGGTGACGGCGCAGGCCGGCGCCGCGGGCAGGGCCGAGGCCAGAGCCCCGTCCCCCACCTCCACCACCGCCACCTGGCAGTCCGCCGCCTCCAGGCAGGCGCAGGCGGCCGCCAGCTCGGCGGCGGGGCGGTTCAGCAGGGTGTTTTCCAGGATGTTCCCGGCGGCGGCCAGGTAGGCCGCAGCGGCAGGGCCCGCCGGGTCCTCCCCGAGGCTGCGGCCCTGCAGCGTGATCCGCTCCGACAGCGGCCCGGCCCCCGCCCGGTACAGCCCGGTGCGGAAGCCCGCGGCGGTCAGGATCCCGGCGGTCAGGCTGGCGACGGCCGTCTTGCCCGCCGTGCCGGCCACAGGGATGTAAGCCGCCGCCCCCGCCGGGGGCAGCGCAGCCGCAAAGTCCTGGACGGCGTCCGGGCCGTCCGGCAGGGAGGCGAAAAATGCATTCGCCTCTCCGATGGTTTGGATGGGCATAGTGTATTCCTTTCTGGGGCGAGGCCCTCCCCGTCCCGCTTTGCCTGCGCTTGCGGCGGACGCTTCCGCAGAAGCCGGGTGCCGCGCAAACGGGCCGGGCAAGAGAGGGCGGCCGTTTTTTTAATGCCTCCCCCGCTTTTCCTCGCGGCGGCGGGTGCGGCGCATCAGGGTTTCCACCAGCACCGCGAAAGCCATTGCCAGGGCCATGCCGGTGAGCACGCCGGCAAAGTCGATCCAGACGTCGGTGACGCTGCTGCCCCGGCCGGCATAGAACAGCTGGATGGTCTCATCGCACAGGGCGGTGAGCAGGCCCAGCAGAACCGGCCAGCTCAGGAACCGCAGCTTGTGGGTGAACAGCCGGGTCCCCAGCAGCAGGAAGAAGCCTTCCATGGTGTACTCGCAGAAGTGAGCGGCCTTGCGCACCATGTGTTCGGTCAGGCGGGCGGCCGCGGCCGGGTGGCCCAGGCGGCGCAGCAGGCTCTGCAAAAAGTCCTGCACCGCCCGGCTCATGCCGGAAGAATCGGCCCCCGTCCGCATCGAGTTGGAGAAGATGAAGCAGACCGTCCCAAAAATAGCCACCGCCAGGACGAACTGCAAAACGGAATAGATACGGTAATTACGGTTGATGCTGTCCACCTCCTTAAAGTGCAAGCGTGCGGGGCCTTCTTACCCCAGGGCCCGGATGCTCTGCCGGATGTTGTCCAGCTTGTCCTGGCTGCGGGCGGCCTTGGCCCGGGTCTCTTCCACCAGGGCGGCGGGGGCCTTTTCCACAAACTTGGGGTTCTCCAGCTGCTTCTGGAACATGGCCAGCTCTTTCTCCGCCTTGGCCAGCTCCTTGTTCAGACGGGCCAGCTCCTTGTCCCGGTCGATCAGCTCCATCATGGGGATAAAGCCCCGGGCCGCGTGGGTGGAGACCTGGACCATCCCCTCGGTGCTGCCCTCGTAATGGCCGGTGAAGGTCACGCCGGTGGCAAAGGCAAACTTGGCCAGGTACACCTCCGCCCGCTGGAAGGGGGCGGGGTCGGCCGTCTCGATGACCATGCTGGTCCGCTTGGCGGGGTGGACGTTCATCTCGGTGCGCATGGTGCGGACCGCTTTGATGTAGTCCATCACCTTTTCAAAGTCCTGCTCCTCTTCGGGCCAGCTGTGGGCGGGGTCGGCCGTGGGCCAGGCGGCGGTCATGATGGTCTCGCCGCTGCCGGGCAGCGCCTGGTACAGCTCCTCGGTGATGAAGGGCATAAAGGGGTGCAGCAGCTTGAGCGCCTCGCTCAGGACGTACACCAGCACCCGGCGGGCGGTGTCCGCCTGGGCGGCGTCCCCCGAGTTCAGCCGGGGCTTGGCGATCTCGATGAACCAGTCGCAGTACACATCCCAGATAAAGGTGTTGATCTTGGCGGCGGCCAGGCCCAGCTCGTAGTGGTCGATGTTGTCGGTCATGGCGGCGGCGGTCTGGCCCAGCTTGGTCAGCACCCACTTGTCGCTCATGTCCAGCGCCTCCGCCCCGGGCAGGCCGGGGACAAAGTCCTCGGGCAGGTTCATCAGCACGAAGCGGGTGGCGTTCCACAGCTTGTTGGCAAAGTTGCGGGCGGCCTCCACCTTCTTTTCGCTGTAGCGCATATCGTTGCCCGGGGTGGAGCCGTCCACCAGCATGAAGCGCAGCGCGTCGGCGCCGTACTGGGCGATGACTTCCAGCGGGTCGATGCCGTTGCCCAGGCTCTTGGACATCTTGCGGCCCTGGCTGTCCCGGACGATGCCGTGGATGCAGACGGTGTGGAAAGGCGCTTTGCCGGTGTACGCCAAGCCCGAGAAGATCATCCGGCTGACCCAGAAGCCGATGATGTCGTACCCGGTGACCAGGGTGTCGGTGGGGTAGAAATACTTCAGGTCCTCGGTCTCGTGGGGCCAGCCCAGGGTGCTGAAGGGCCACAGCGCCGAGGAGAACCAGGTGTCCAGGGTGTCGGGGTCCCGGGTCAGATGGGTGCAGCCGCAGTGGGGGCAGGCGGCGGGGGCCTCTTTGGCCACCACCGTTTCGCCGCACTCGTCGCAGTACCAGGCAGGGATCTGGTGGCCCCACCACAGCTGGCGGCTGATGCACCAGTCCCGGGTGTTCTTCATCCAGTTCATATAGTTCTTGGTGAAGCGCTCGGGCACGAAGCGGATGCTCCCTTCCTCCACCGCCTGGATGGCGGGCTTGGCCAGAGGCTCCATCCGGACGAACCACTGCTTGGAGACCATGGGCTCGATGGTGGTGTGGCAGCGGTAGCAGCTGCCCACCTCGTGCTTGAGGGGCTCGACCGATTTGAGGTAGCCGCCGGCCTCCAGGTCGGCCACGATGGCCTTGCGGGCCTCCATGGTGGTCATGCCGGCATACTTGCCGCAGTCCAGCACACGGGGTTCGTTGACGGTGTTCTTGCCCGCGGCAAAGAGGGCGTCGGCGGCCTCCTGGTCCGCCTTGCCGGTCATGTGCCCGTCGTAGGTGAACACCCGCACGATGGGCAGGTCGTGGCGCAGCCCCACCTCAAAGTCGTTGGGGTCGTGGGCGGGGGTGATCTTGACCACGCCGGTGCCCTTGGTCATGTCGGCGTGCTCGTCGCAGACGATGGGGATCTCCTTGTTCAGCAGCGGCAGGATGACATGGCAGCCGTGCAGGTGGGCGTAGCGGGGGTCGTCGGGGTTGATGGCCACGGCGGTGTCGCCCAGCATGGTCTCGGGGCGGGTGGTGGCCAGCTCCAGCATCTCGCCGGTCTCCTTGACCGGGTACAGCAGGTGCCAGAAGTGGCCGTCCTGCTCGGCATACTCCACCTCGGCGTCCGAGATGGAGGTGTTGCAGTGGGGGCACCAGTTGACCATCCGGTTGCCCCGGTAGATCAGGTTCTGGTCGTACAGCCGGACGAACACTTCCCGCACGGCCTCCGAGCAGCCCTCGTCCATGGTAAAGCGCTCCCGCTCCCAGTCGCAGCTGCTGCCCAGCTTTTTCAGCTGGCTGACGATGCGGCTGCCGTAGCGGTTCTTCCAGTCCCAGGCCCGCTCCAGGAAGCCGTCCCGGCCCACCATCTCCTTGGTCAGGCCCTCTTTGGCCATGGCTTCCACCACCTTGGCCTCGGTGGCGATGGAGGCGTGGTCGGTGCCGGGCACCCACAGGGCGGCATAGCCCTGCATCCGCTTTTGCCGGATCAGGATGTCCTGCATGGTGTTGTCCACCGCGTGGCCCATGTGCAGCTGGCCGGTGACGTTGGGGGGCGGCATGACGATGGTATAGGGCTTTTTGTCCGGGTCGGCCTTGGTGTGGAAATAGCCGCCCTCCTGCCAGAACTGGTAGATCCGGTCCTCCACCTGGCTGGGGTCATACTGTTTAGCAAGTTCTTTCATCAAATACCTCCTGAATCTGGTGGGGACAGGAAAAGCCGCCCCACGGAAACTCCATGGGACGGCTGTAAGAGCAAAGCCGCGGTACCACCCATATTGCGCCCTCCGTCCTGGCGGGCGCCCCTTGACGCCCCGGTAACGTGGGGCCATCCGGGGCAGGCTGCCCGGCCGGGGCCGTCCGGCCCTCTGCCCCTCACCTGCCCTGCTCCGGAGTGACAGCACGCCGCGGGGCCCTGCCGGCTTGCACCTGGCCCGGCTCTCTGCAAGGGCCCGCAGCGGCGCGCACTCTCCCTCATCGCATTTGAGACAGATTAAAGATAGCAGGTTTCGCCCGGTTTGTCAACCGTCTGCCGTGCAAAAAACACCCGTGCCCGGAGATTGACAAAGCCTCCCGCCCTATGGTACCATGGCGGTAACATTTCAGGACAGGAGGTCTTTTTTATGCAGGCGCTGCCCTATCAGAACTATCTCTTTGACCTGTACGGCACCCTGGTGGACATCCACACCGACGAGGACAGCCCCGCCGCCTGGGAGGCGCTGGCCCGGTTTTACGGCTACTACGGCGCGCGCTACGCCCCCGCCGGGCTGCAGGCGGCCTACCAGGCCGAGGTGGACCGGCAGACGGCCGGCAAACAGGGCCTGCGCCGGGACAGCCACGAGGCCCACCCCGAGATCGAGCTGGCGGGGGTGTTCCAGGCCCTGTTCCAGGCCAAAGGGGTCCCGGCGGACCGGGCCCTGGCCGTCCATGCGGGGCAGTTTTTCCGCGCCATGACCACCACCCGCCTCCGCCTGTACGACGGGGTGCCCGCCATGCTGGCCATGCTGCGGGCCCGGGGCGGCCGGCTGTACCTTTTAAGCAACGCCCAGGCCATCTTCACCGCCTGCGAGCTGCGGGCCCTGGGGCTGGAGGGGGCTTTTGACGCGGTGTATCTCTCGTCGGACTACGGCTGCAAAAAGCCGGACCGGCGCTTTTTCGACCTGCTGCTGACCCAGCAGCATCTGGACCCCGCCCGCAGCATCATGGTGGGCAACGACCCCATCTGCGACGCTGCCGGGGGGCGGGCCGCCGGTCTGGACACTCTTTTCGTCCGCTCCAACCTTTCGCCGGAAGGGCCCCTGCCCCAGGCCACTTTCACCCTGCCCGCCATGGACATCCCCCGGATGGGGGCCATCCTGGCAGGCGAAGCGGTTCACCCCGGCTGAGAAGCCGCCCCCTGCCCGCCGGGCAGGGCCCGGGGGTCCAGGGTCCCTTCCAGACGGGCATACTCCACCGTCAGGGTGTAGGTGGTGTCCAGCCCTGCGAAGGCTCCCGCCGGGAAGTCGATCTCCAGCCGGTCCCCGTAAAACAGGATGTGCCCCGGGTCGATGGCGTCGGCCAATCGCTGCTGGACCTCGGGGTCGTCCCCCGCGGCGGCGGCCAATGCCAGCCGGACTTCCGCCTCCGGCCGGGTGAACAGGCTCCACACCTCCAGCCGCTGGCCGCTGGCCCGGTCGAAGGCCGCGCCGTACCGCAGGGTCTGGCCGGCGGCCGGGTCCGCCGCCTGCTCCACCAAAGTGGTCAGATAGACCACCCCCTCGCTGGCGGCGGTGGCCGACGCCGTCTGGGCCACCAGCCCCGGCTGGTAGTTCTCGCCGCCCTGCTCCTGATGGCGGGCGTAGCATTCTTCCAGCAGGGCGGTCAGGTCGTAGCGCGCCCCCTCCCCCTGGTACCAGGCCGAGACGGCGGCCTGCACCTCTTCGCTCAGGGCGGCAAAGGCCGCGCTGCCCTCGGGCCCGGACAGGTCGTTTTCCTGCAGCAGCACCGTCCCGTCCGACAGCTCATACAGCGCCCAGGGCTCCCGCAGGCCGTTCTGATAGCCCCGCCAGCGGTCCGCCGCCTCGCCGTCTGCAAAGACGATCACGTCGTCCTGTTCCAGCTCCCATATCTCCTCCTGCACCGCCTGGTTTTGACAGCCAGCCAGCAGAAATAGCCCGCACAGGGCCAGGGACATCAAACGTTTCTTCATGGGAGCCGCTCCTTTTCCGTGAAAATCACAGGGCCCGGACCGGCCCCGATCGTGGGCTTATTTTACCATATCTTTCCGCCGCAAACAAGGGAAATCCGGCGCTTTGTCTTCGCCGCCGGCTCCCCGCATCCAAGGAGGCTTTGTTTATGAGCACATCCCGTTCTTCTTCCCGCCCCGGCCGCGCCGCTCTGCGGGCCGTGCTGGCCCTGCTGGTGGTCCTGGCCCTGGCCCTGCTGGGGCTGTACGCTTTCATCCGCGCCAGGGCCGGCGCTCTGCAGGCCGGCGCGGCCTTCACCTTCGACTACACCGTCACCTCCACCGCCTCCGAACCCTCTCTGGCTTACTCCACCCTCCGCTCGCTGGACGCCCTCACCGGCTCGGTCGCGGGCCAGAGCAGCGGCGACAGCCTCTATCTAGCCTGGTACAACACCCCTGCCAGCGCCTTCCAGTCCGAGCAGGCCCCCGGCCCCGACCAGGCGTTCACCGACCTCTATGTCAAGGACGGCCAGGTCTACCTGAACGTGCGGCAGATCTACCGCACCCTCCTCTCGGGCCTTACCGCCCAGTACCCGGCCGTCTCCGCCCTGATCCCCGACTGGGGCCTGGGGGACTACATCACCCAGGCCCAGCTGGCCCGGCTGCTGAACAGCCAGCCCGCCGTCTCGGCGGCCGGGGGCTATTCGGCGGCGGCTTTTGCCCCCGGCCAGATGCAGCGGGCCTACCCGGAGGGGGCTCTGGACGGCTACCTTTACTTTTCGCCCAGGCAGGAGACCGGGGACGTCCACATCACCATCGGCTTCCCTCTGCGCAGCCTCTGGAGCGAGTTTTTCCACTGCCATGTTCTGGTGGAGCTGCCCGGCCAGGGCCTCCGCTTCGAGCTGACCGGCCGTGCCCTGCCTGGGGAATACGACATCCAGGCCCCCGCCTCGGTGATGCGGGACGAGGACATCGACGCCCTGGCCGCCATCTTTGAGGCGGTGCGCTCCCTCCTGGCCTTCGTCCAGGAGCTGGCCGGCGCCGCCCAGTGACACCCGCACACAGCAGCGCCCCGCCGCGGTTTTCCAGGCCGCAGCGGGGCGCTGTGTTTTTCAGGCTTTTCAGCCTCTCACGCCAGGCCGTCGATCCAGGCCTGCAGCTCGCTGTCCGGCACGCCGCTGTCGAACCGCCGGCCTTCCAGCCAGGCGCCGCCGCCCGCCTGTTCCGCCAGGCTGTCGGCACTGGAGCCGATGCCGCTGCTGCCCGACGCGGCCTGTCCCCCGCATCCGGCCAGGCCCCCCAGCAGGCAGGCCGCCATCACAAAGCCGAGGATGCCTTTGGTTCTTTTCATGGTCGTTTCTCCTTTTATTCGTTCTGACATCGTGTCAGTATCTACACTATACCACAATTCTGACATTGTGTCAATATCTTGAAACATCTTTTTCCGCTCCGCCCCCAAGGCGTTGACTTTCGGCCCCGGGGCCGCTATAATCACACCAAAAGATCCCACCCACAACGCAGGAGAAAAACCATGAAAACGATCTATTACCACGGCACGGTCTACACCGGTGCGCTGCCCCTGGCCCAGGCTTTTATCGTCGAGGACGGTTGCTTCACTTTTGCGGGCACGGACGCCGGTGCCCTGGCCCAGCGCCGCCCCGGGGACGAACTGGTGGACCTGGGCGGCCAGTTCGTCTGCAGCGGCTTCAACGACAGCCATATGCACCTGGTGGAATACGGCTATCTGCTCCAGATGCCCCAGCTGGCGGAGCACACCGGCAGCCTGGCGGAGATGCTGGAGTGCCTGCGCGCCTTCCTGGCCGGGCACCCCCGCCAGGGGGACGCCTGGCTGATCGGCCGCGGCTGGAACCAGGACCTGTTCTCGGACACCCGCCGGATGCCCGACCGGTACGACCTGGACGCCGTCTCCACCGAGGTCCCGGTCTGCGCGGTGCGGGCCTGCGGCCACTGTCTGGTGGTGAACAGCCGGGCCCTGCAGCTGCTGGGGGTCACCGCCGGCACGCCCCAGCCGACAGGCGGCCGGATCGGGATGGCCGGCGGCGAGCCGGACGGCCGCTTCTTCGACAACGCCATGGACCCGGTCTACGCCGCCATCCCCGCCCCCGGCAAAGACGCCCTGAAAGAGATGATCCGCACCGCCTGCCGGGCCCTGAACGCCCAGGGCATCACCAGCAGCCAGACCGACGACTACAGCATCTTCCGCTCCATCCCCTGGGCGGAGCTGGATCAGGCCTACCGGGAGCTGGCGGCCGAGGGGCAGCTGACCGTCCGCGTCTACGAGCAGTGCAACTTTGCCTCCCTTGCCGATCTGCAGGCCTTTGTGGAGGCCGGCGGGCGGACCGGCAAAGGGGACGCCCTGTTCCGGACCGGACCGGTCAAGATCATCGGGGACGGGGCTCTGGGGCCCCGCACCGCCCTGCTCAGCCGCCCCTACGCCGACGACCCCACCGCCGCCGGCCTGCCCCTGTGCAGCAGGGAGGACCTGACCGAACGGATCGCTTACGCCCATGCCCATGGGTTGCAGACCGCCACCCACGCCATCGGGGACGCCTGTCTGGACTGGCTGTTGGACGCCCTGGAGGCCGCCCAAACCGCCCATCCCCGGCCCGACTGCCGCCACGGCGTGGTCCACTGCCAGATCACCCGCCCCGACCAGCTGGACCGCATCGCCCGGCTGGGCCTCCACGTCTACGCCCAGAGCATCTTTTTGGATTACGACATCCAGATCGTCGAGGCCCGGGTGGGCCCCCGGCTGGCCGCCTCCAGCTACAGCTGGAAGACCCTGCTGGACCGGGGCGTCACCGTCAGCAACGGCTCGGACTGCCCGGTGGAGACCCCCAGCGTCCTGTCCGGCATCCAGTGCGCCGTCACCCGCCGCACCCTCGGCGGACGCGGCCCCTACCTGCCCGGCCAGGCGTTCACGGTGCGGCAGGCCCTGGACAGCTACACCATCGCCGGGGCCCGCGCCAGCTTTGAGGAACACTGCAAAGGCCGCATCGCACCCGGCTTCCTGGCCGACTTTGTCATCCTGGGGCAGGACCCCTTTGCTGCCGATCCCAACCAGCTCCACGCCATCCCGGTGCGGGCCGCTTATCTGGGCGGCCGCCCGGTCTACACAGCCTGACAACCCCCGCAGACCGTCAAAAAGCCCCGGCCGGACGTGTCGTCCGGCCGGGGCTTCGTTTGTAAAGGTCGTAGAGGTTCAGAGCGCGTCCAGGATGGCGCCGATGTCCCCCTGGAGGCAGACCGCACGGGCCTGGATCTCGGGCGGACAGTAGGCCGCCTGCAGATTGACGCAGGCGTACCAGGCCCGGGGCGACTGGTAGGTCTGCCGCCAGAAATTGTATTTGATGATGCCGGGGGTGTTCATCCCCACCCCCAGCTCCCAGTACAGCACCCTGCCGCCCTGGACCCGGCGGACAAAGTCCTGGTAGCGGCGGGCGGCGGCGTGCCAGCCCGCGTCCTCGACAAAGGTGCTGTCAGCCCGCAGGTTCATGCTCATGGGACGCCCGCACCGGGGGCACCGGGGCACCAGCCCGCCGGGGATGGCCCTTTTCAGGGCGGCGCTCTCCGGCATTTGCAGGGCGCCGTCCGCCCCGATGCGGCAGCCCTGGGCCTCCAGCATGGCCTGCACCGCCTCCCGGTTGTCGTAGGTGTCCGGATGGCAGGGGCCCGAGCACTGGAACAGACCGTAGTCCCCCTGGGTATAAAACAGCCGCTCTTTTGCAAAACCCGCCTTCTGGAAGCAGTGGTCCACGTTGGTGGTCAGGACAAAATAGTCCTTATCCTTTATCAGCTGGTACAGCCGGTCGTAGACCGGGCGGGGCGCGTCCATGTAGCGGTTGATCCAGATGTACCGGCTCCAGTAGGCCCAGTGTTCTTCCAGGGTGTCGTAGGGGTAAAAGCCCCCGGAATACATATCCGCAAAGTGGTATCGGGCGGCAAAATCGCTGAAGTACCTCCGGAACCGTTCCCCCTCGTATTCGAACCCGGCGGCGGCCGACAGCCCCGCTCCCGCCCCGATCAGGACGGCGTCCGCCTCTTCCAGCTTCCGGCGCAGCAGGGCCGGCTCACCCGAGAAGGCGCTGGTAGATTTCCCGGTCCGTATCCTTGAAAACATTGAAGATCACCTCGATGGTATGGGGATGTTGAGTCTGGTATGCCTCCACCGTCTCCACAGCGATCCGGGCCGCCTCCTCGTGGGGGAAGCAGAACTCCCCGGTGGAGATGCAGCAGAAGGCCACGCTGCGGCATCCGTAGGCCGCGGCCAGCTCCAGGCAGGACCGGTAGCAGGAGGCCAGCAGGGCCCGGTCCTCCGCCGTCACCGCCCCGCGGACGATGGGCCCCACCGTGTGCAGCACATACCGGCAGGGCAGGTTGTAGGCGTTGGTGATTTTGGCCCGGCCGGGGGGCTCCTCGCCGGGTTGGAGCGCCATCATACGGGCGCATTCCCGCCGCAGCTGGAACCCCGCCGCCGTGTGGATGGCATTGTCCACACAGCCGTGGCAGGGGATGAAGCAGCCCAGCATGGCGCTGTTGGCCGCGTTGACGATGGCGTCCACCGCCAGGGTGGTGATGTCCCCCTGCCACAGGTAGAGCCCCGGCCGCACCGGGCAAAGGTCGTCCAGACGGGTCACCCCTTTGCGGCGCAGCTCTTCCTGCAGGTAGGCGTCCTGCACCTGGTAAAAGCCGCGGTCCAGCGGCTCGGGGGGCCGGACGTTCAGCAGCGCGCGCAGCAGCCGGCGCCGTTCCGCCGGGCCGGCGGGCACGGCAAGGGCCTTGTATTCTTCCCGCTCGGCCAGCAGATAGCGGAGCAGGCAGTCCAGCCGTTCTTCCTGGGTCATGCAGGGGTCATCTCCTTTCCACTGCCCTTGCAGGGCAGACCTCGAAGCAGTTGCCGCAGCGCAGGCAGTGCTCCTGTTCGATCACCACCGGCTTGCGGGCTACGACTTCGTTCATTTTCATTAACCTCCATGGTTCGTTGTGGGGAAGCTCTTGTTTTTTCCTCCCGGTGGTTCTATAATATACCCGTACAGCTGTTCTGTAAAGTAAGCACATTTTTGTGCTATAGGCACCAAATAGAAACCATTGGAAGGAGCAAACCCATGCAGGAGATCAAAGAGCTGCCGGCCTGCCCGGTGGAAACCACCCTGATGCTGATCGGAGACAAGTGGAAGGTGCTGATCCTCCGGGACCTGATGCCCGGCACCAAGCGCTTTGGAGAGCTGAAAAAGTCCATCGGCCATATCTCTCAAAAGGTGCTCACCGCCCAGCTGCGGGATATGGAGGCCAGCGGCCTGGTCCACCGGCAGGTGTATGCCGAGGTGCCCCCGCGGGTGGAATACAGCTTGACCGACCTGGGGAAAAGCCTCAAGCCCATCCTGGACGCCATGTGGAACTGGGGCCAGAACTACCAGGCCCAAAACGCCGCCCCGGCGGATGCCCCTTGACAGGCAGAGGGCGTTCTGGTATACTGACAGCAGATACATACCGCGTGAATGTTTGAAAGGAGACCCCGCCCATGGCCCGCAACAAATACCCGGAAGAGACGGTGGAGCGCATCCTGGATGCGGCCCAGCGCCTTTTTCTCGAAAAAGGCTATGACCAGACCACCATCCAGGACATCGTGGACCAGCTGGGCGGCCTGACCAAGGGGGCGGTCTACCACCACTTCAAATCCAAGGAAGAGATTCTGAACGCCGTGGGGGACCGGATGTTCCAGCAGAACAACCCCTTTGAAGCAGTGCGCGGCCGCACCGACCTGAACGGCCTGCAAAAGCTGCGGGAAGCCATCCGCCTCAACCAGTCGGACAGCGCCGCTGCCAGCGTGACCCTGCAGTCCCTGCCCATCATCCGCAACCCCCGCCTGCTGGCGGAGATGATCGAGTCCAACCGGCGCACCCTGACTCCCTACTATCAGATGCTGCTGGAGGAGGGCAACCGGGACGGTTCGCTCCACACCGATTATCCCCGGGAACTGGCCGAGCTGCTCCCCCTGCTGACCAGTCTGTGGCTCCTGCCGTCGGTGTTCCCTTCCACCAAAGCCCAGGCCCGGCGCAAGTTCGACTTCCTGGCCGCCATGCTGGACCGGATGGGAGTGCCCCTGGTGGACGACGCCACCCGCCGGATCATCGACGCTTTTTTCGACCGCATCCCCGACGGCGTCTATCAGGATGCTCCCGCCAGCCCATGAGCGCTGCGCTTTGTTTTCCCATGCCTCCCCGCGAGGCATTTTTTCAGACCACGATACATTCATTTGGAATGTATGATAACGCCCGGCTGTTGCCGTTTTTCTTTTGGTATTATACATACCTTCTGAATGTATGCAAATACACACCGTGAAAATGGAGGTATCCACCATGACCGAGCACGAATTTGACCGCATGGTCGACCAGGCCGCCGACCGCTTTGCGCAGGCTGTCGAGCGCGCCGCCGGACGTTTTGAACGGGCGATGGAGGCCGGGGCCGGCCGCCTGACCGACGTCTGGGACGGCAGCGCCCTGTTCCGCTGGATCGTATGCAGCGCGGAGCTGCTGGCCGGCATGGGGCTGCTGATGGCAGCCCGGCACTTTGCCAGCGGCGGGCGCCGCGTCCCCTGTTTCTGGTGCGCCGGGCTGGGCGCGGCCGCCCTTGCGGCCGCCCTGCTGCGCATCCTGCTCTTCCGGAGGAACTGACCATGAAGGAAAAACTCTTCAACCGCAACTTCACCCTGCTGATTTTGGGGCAGGTCAGCTCCCTGACGGGCAACCTCACCCTCAAATTCGCCCTCTCCATGTACGTATTGGAGCGGACCGGCTCCGCCTCCCTTTTTGCGGGGCTGCTGGCGGCGTCCATGGTCCCCACCATCCTGCTCTCCCCTTTCGGCGGCATCCTGGCCGACCGGGCCGACCGCCGGGCGGTCATGGCGGGGCTGGACACCCTGTCGGGTCTCTCGGTCCTGCTGGCGGCCCTGGCTCTGCCCCACGGGCCGGATCTGGCGGTCATCGCCGCCCTGCTGATCCTCCTGTCGGTGCTGGCCGCCTTCGAGTCCCCCACCGTGCAGGCCTGTGTGCCCCAGATGCTGTCCGGCGACAACGTCCTGCGGGGCAACGCCATGGTCAACCAGGTGCAGGCCCTGGCCTCCCTGGCCACCCCTTTCCTGGGCAGCCTCTTTTACGCTGCCTTCGGGATACGCCCCGTCTTATGGGGGGCGGTGGCCTGCTTTTTCCTCACCGCCCTGCTCGAGTGCTTCCTCCGGCTGCCCCGCCCTACGCCCGGGCCCAAGTCCGGCCTGGCCGCCCTCATCCGGCAGGACTTTGCCCTCACCCTCCGTTTCCTCCGCCGGGAGCAGCCGGCCATCCTGGGGCTGCTGGGTCTGGCCGCCCTGGCCAGCATGTTCATCGCCGGGGCGCTGGTGGTGGGCTTCCCCTACCTGGTGCGGACGGTGCTGGGCCTGTCCGCCCGCCACTACGGCACTGCCGAAAGCGCCATGGGGGCGGCCGCCATCCTGGGCGGGGCGCTGGTCTCCCTGCTGGCCGGTCGGATGCGTCCCCGGCACCTGGCCGCCGTGTTTTCTCTGGTGGGGCTCTGCCTGCTGGCGGCGGGCGGCGTCTTTCTGCTGCCGCTGGGGGCGTTGGGGCATTACCTGGCCCTGCTGGTCCTGTTCTGCGGCTGCCAGCTGGGGTGCAGCGTCTTTTCCATCTGCGCCGCCACCCTGATCCAGAGCCGCACCCCCGCCGCCCTGATGGGCAAGGTGATGTCCTGCGTCTTTACCCTGTCCATGTGCGCCCAGCCCCTGGGGCAGCTCGTCTACGGTTTTCTGTTCGACCGTCTGGCGCCCCCGTGGGTCCTGCTGCCCAGCGGGCTGCTCCTGTGCGCCGTGGGGGCGCTGTCGGCCGGGTTCTTCCGCCGGATGGATCAGGATGCGATCGGCTCTTGACGCCGCCGGGCTGCGGGATTATAATAGAGCCGGAAAAACAAAAGACACCTGGGGAGCTTGTGTGGACAGGCTGAGAGGAAGGATTCACCTTCGACCCATAACCTGATGCGGATAATGCCGCCGTAGGAAGTTGTGGTACCATGCACTTTTGACCGGGAGACGCCGTTTCAGGGCGTCTCCCGTTTTTTTGCGCCGGGCCCGCCGCCCTGCCGGGCCGAATCCATCTTGTCATCCGTCAAAGGAGCTATCGCCATGAAACACACCCGCATCCAAAAATTGACCCTCGCCGGCCTGTTCTGCGCCATCGCCGTGGTGGGCAGCATGTTTTCCTTCCCCATGTTTGGCAGCAAGTGCGCCCCCATCCAGCACATGATCAACGTACTGTGCGCCGTTTTGCTGGGGCCCTACTACGGCATTGGGGTGGCCTTTGCTGCCAGCCTGATCCGCAACCTGACCGGCCTGGGCAGCCTGATGGCTTTCCCCGGCAGCATGGTGGGGGCCCTGCTGTGCGGCCTCGCCTACCACAAGACCCGCAACCTGCCCCTGACCCTTCTGGCCGAGGTGTTCGGCACCGCGGTGCTGGGCGGGCTGTGCGCCTACCCCGTCTCCATCCTGCTGATGGGCAACAGCGCCGGCGAGATCGCCTTCTACGCCTACATTGTCCCCTTCCTGGTCTCCACTGCGGCGGGGTCGGTGATCTCGGGCGTGCTGGTCTGCGCACTGCAGAACACCGGTGCCCTGGGCCGGATGCAGCACAAGCTGTCGCAGTAAGGGCGGGCCTATGCTGGGAGCTTTTTTGCAGGCCGTGCGGCAGGCCCACCCCCTGATCCACTGCATCACCAATTACGTCACAGTCAACGACTGTGCCAACCTCCTGCTGGCGGCGGGGGCCTCCCCCATCATGGCCGACGCCCCTGAGGAAGCCGCCGAGATCACCGCCCGCAGCCAGGGCCTGACCCTCAATCTGGGCACCCTGCAGGCCGGGCGGATCCCGGCCATGCTGGCCTCGGGCCGGCAGGCCAACCGGAGCGGCATCCCGGCGGTGCTGGACCCGGTGGGGGCGGGCGTGTCCGCCTTCCGCACCCGGACCGCCCGCCAGCTTTTGGAGGAAGTGCAGTTCGCCGTCATCCGGGGCAACCTGTCCGAGATCCAGGCCCTGGCCGCCGGCGCCGGCCATCCCTGCGGGGTGGACGCCGGGGACCGGATCACCCCCCAGACCCTGGATGCCGCTCTGGAGCTGGCCCGGCAGCTGGCCCGCCGCACCGGCGCGGTGGTGGCCGTCACCGGCGAGACCGACCTTGTCACCGACGGCCGGGCCGCCTTCTGCATCCACAACGGCCACCCCATGATGCGCCATGTCACCGGCGCCGGGTGCCAGCTCTCCTGCCTGACGGCGGCTTTTGCCGCCGCCAGCCCCGGCCAGACCCTGCAGGCCGCCGCGGCCGCCGTCTGCGCCATGGGCCTGTGCGGCGAGATCGCCTACGCCCGGCTGGCCCCCCAGGAGGGCAACGCCGCCTACCGGGACAAGATCCTGGACGCGGTCTACCGCCTGACCCCCGCCCAGCTGGAGGAAGGAGCACGCTATGAACTTCGATAAGACCAGCCTGCGGCTTTACGCCGTCACCGACCGGGCCTGGACCGGCCCCCTGACCCTGTACCAGCAGGTGGAAGCCGCCCTGCAGGGGGGCGTCACCTGCGTCCAGCTGCGGGAAAAGCAGCTGGACAAAGCCGCCTTCCTGGACGAAGCCCGGCAGATCTGCGCCCTCTGCCACCGGTACGGGGTGCCCTTCATCGTCAACGACGATCTGGACGTGGCCCTGGCCAGCGGCGCGGACGGCGTCCATGTGGGCCAGGACGACCTGCCGGTGGCCGAAGTCCGCCGCCGGGCGGGCCGCCGGCTGATCGTCGGGGTCTCGGCCCACGACCCGGAGCAGGCCCGCCTGGCCGAGGCCGGCGGGGCGGACTATCTGGGGGCCGGGGCCGTCTTTGGCTCCGCCACCAAGACCGACGCCACCCCGCTTTCCTATGCCGGGCTGCAGGCCGTCTGCCGGGCCGTGCGCATCCCGGTGGTGGCCATCGGCGGGGTAGGGCCCCGCAACATCCTGCAGCTGCAGGGTTCGGGCGCGGCGGGCGCGGCGGTGGTCTCGGCCCTGTTCGGCGCGCCGGACATCACCGCCGCCGCCCGGGAGCTCCGGGCTCTGGCCGACGCCATGGCGCAGGACGGCTGACCCCCGCCCAGACAGAAAGGAGCACCCCATGAAAACAGCATTGTCCATTGCCGGCAGCGATTCCAGCGGCGGCGCCGGGATCCAGGCCGACCTCAAAACCATGACCATGAACGGCGTTTTTGCCATGACCGCCGTCACCGCCCTGACCGCCCAAAACACCACCGGCGTCCAGGGCATCCTGGAAGTGCCCCCCGCCTTCCTGGCCCAGCAGCTGGACGCGGTGTTCACCGACATCCGCCCCGACGCAGTCAAGATCGGGATGGTCTCCTCCCCCGCCCTGATCGAGACCATCGGGGAGCGGCTGCGCTTTTACGGCGCCCGGAACATCGTGCTGGACCCGGTGATGGTGGCCACCAGCGGGGCCCGGCTGATCCAGCCCGAGGCGGTGGAGACCCTCCGGCGGGTCCTGCTGCCCATGGCCCTGGTGGCTACCCCCAACATCCCCGAGGCCGCCCTTCTGGCCGGGATGGAGATCGACGGCCGCCCCGCCATGGAGCTGGCCGCCCGCCGGATCGGGAAGCAGTACGGCTGCGCGGTCCTGCTCAAGGGCGGCCACAGCGTCCAGGACGCCAACGACCTGCTGTACGCCGGGGGCAGCCTGCGCTGGTTTGAGGGCAGGCGGGTCCCCAACCCCAACACCCATGGCACCGGCTGCACCCTGTCCAGCGCCATCGCGGCCAACCTCGCCAAGGGCTTTGACCTGCCCCAGGCGGTGGAGCGGGCCAAAGCCTACCTGACCGGGGCCCTGGCCGCCATGCTGGACCTGGGCCAGGGCAGCGGCCCCATGGACCACGCCTGGACGCTGCAGGGCGTCTTTGCCCAGGAAGCAGAATAACCCCCCAGAAAAGGAGAAACAAGATGAGCGAACGGAACTATGCGACCCAGATGGACGCCGCCCGCCGGGGCATCGTGACCCCCGAGCTGGAGACGGTGGCCCGCAAGGAGCGGATGACGGTGGAAGAACTGCTGCCCCTGGTGGCCAGCGGCAAGGTGGTCATCCCGGCCAACCGGCTGCACACCTGCCTGGACCCCGAGGGCATCGGCTCGATGCTGCGCACCAAGATCAACGTCAACCTGGGCGTCTCCCGGGACTGCAAAGATTACGACGTGGAGATGCAGAAGGTGCTCTCGGCGGTGGAGATGGGCGGCGACGCCATCATGGACCTGTCCAGCCACGGCAACACCCAGCCTTTCCGCCAGAAGCTGACCCATGAGTGCCCGGTGATGATCGGCACCGTGCCGGTGTACGACAGCGTCATCCATTACCAGCGGGACCTGGACACCCTCACCGCCCGGGACTTTATCGATGTGGTGCGGCTCCACGCGGAGGACGGCGTGGATTTCGTCACCCTCCACTGCGGCATCACCCGGGAGACCATCGACCAGATCCGCAGCCACAAGCGGAAGATGAACATCGTCTCCCGGGGCGGGTCGCTGGTGTTTGCCTGGATGTGCATGACCGGCCAGGAGAACCCCTTCTACGAATACTACGACGAGATCCTGGACATCTGCCGGGAATACGACGTCACCATCTCCCTGGGGGACGCCTGCCGCCCGGGCTGCCTGGCCGACGCCACCGACGTCTGCCAGATCAACGAGCTGGTCCGGCTGGGCGAGCTGACCCGCCGCGCCTGGGGAAAGGACGTCCAGGTCCTGGTGGAAGGCCCCGGCCACGTCCCCATGGACCAGATCGCCGCCAACATGCAGGTGCAGCAGACCATCTGCAAGGGCGCGCCCTTCTATGTGCTGGGTCCCCTGGTCACCGACATCGCCCCCGGCTACGACCACATCACCGCCGCCATCGGCGGGGCCATCGCCGCCATGAACGGCGCCGCCTTCCTGTGCTACGTCACCCCCGCCGAGCATCTGGCCCTGCCCAACCTGGAGGACGTCCGTCAGGGCATCATCGCCAGCCGCATCGCCGCCCACGCCGCCGACATTGCCAAAGGGGTGCGGGGCGCCCGGGAGATCGACGACCGGATGGGCGACGCCCGCCGCGCCCTGGACTGGGAAGCCCAGTGGGCCTGCGCCCTCGACCCCGAGACCGCCAAGGCCGTCCGGGCCAGCCGCTCCCCCGAGCACGACGACACCTGCTCCATGTGCGGCAAGTTCTGCGCCGTCCGCAGCATGAACAAAGCCCTCAGCGGCGAGCACATCGACATCCTGTAACCACAAAAAAACAGCGGCAGACCGAACCGCATCGGTCTGCCGCTTTTTTGTGTTGCCTGCCAGCCGGCCGCCGGGTCCTCCCCGGCCCGGAGCCAGCTTCCCAGGCAGTTATCCCTTTCCCATCCCGGTACTTCAGGACGGGGCCGGCCACCGGCCACGGGGATCAGCCCATACACAGCATGTCAAACAAAATGCAGGCTCGCTGATCCAAGTGGACGCCGATGACGCAGGACAGCCCCTGAAAGGCGAAAACACCCAGGGGCATAGCATGGCGGGACGGGCAGAATGGTGCCCGGCAGGAGATGCAAATCCCCGGCCAGGAAGCCCGGATGCCGATCCTTCCATGTTCCAGAATCAAATTATAACAATTTCCGACCTTCATTGCATCATGGATGTAAGATTTTGCATGGAGGATGTCATGGATTGCAGTCCCCTGCGAAAAAAGGCCGCAAAAAAGTCCCGGCCGGGCGGCCATGCGCACGGCTGGGACTTTTGGGACAGTTTGTGAAAGGGCTCAGTTTTCAGGGGTGTCGTCTTTGGGGATGATGAGGTTCAGGACAAAGACGATGAGGAAGGAGACCACCAGGCTGCTGCCGAAGATGTTGCGCAGCAGCTGGGGCACAAACTGGAGGATGTCGGGGGCCGCGTCGATGCCCAGGCCGATGGCCAGGGCGATGCCCACGATCATCCGGTTGCGGTAGTTCAGGGGCTGCTCGTTCAGCAGCTGGATGCCGGACATGGTGATGGCCGCAAAGACGGTGACCGTGGCGCCGCCCAGCACCGGCTGGGGGATGGTGGCCATCAGGCCGCTGAACTTGGGGAAGATGCCGGCCAGCAGCATGATGACGCCCACCATGGTAAAGACCCGCCGGGCCACCACCTTGGTGGTGCAGATCAGGCCCACGTTCTGGCTGTAGGGGTCGGTGGGCAGGCCGCCGATCACGGCGCCGATCATGCCGCAGATGCCCTGGCCCTTGATGGCGCCGCCCAGCTCCTGGTCGGTGCACTGGCGGCCAAAGCCGCCGATGGCGGTGGACGAAACGTCGCCGATGGTCTGCACCGCCTGGACCATGTACATCAGGATCATCATGACGATGGCGTCCAGATGGAACTCCATCCCAAAGTAGAAGGGCCGGGGCAGGGCGAACCAGGACGCCGCCTCAAAGTCGGCAAAGCTGACCACGCCGCCCACCAGCAGGGAGGCCGCGTAGCCCACCACGATGCCGATGAGCATGCCGGACGCCTTGACCAGCCCCTTGCCGAAAAAGTTGCAGGCCAGGGTGACGATCAGGGTCAGGATGGCCAGGAACCAGAACTTGCCCGAGCCAAAGGTGCCGTTGGCCTGGGCCGCCGAGCCGCCGCCGATGTAGCTGATGGCCGTCTTGTACAGGGACAGGCCGATGCTCATGACCACCGTGCCGCTGACGATGGGCGGGAAGAATTTGCGGATCTTGCCGATGAACATGCCCACAAAGATGGACACAAAGCCCGCCACCAGCTGCGAGCCGAAGATCGCCGCGATGCCGTACTGCTGGCCGATGATGGTCAGGATGGGCATATAGGCAAAGGCAACGCCCATGACGTTGGGCATCTTCATGCCAAAGCCGAACACCGGGAACAGCTGCAGCAGGGTGGTGATGCCGCCGATGATCATGGCGGCCTGGGTCAGCATGATCTTTTCCTCCGCCGACAGGCCGCAGGTGCCGGCGATCAGCATGGGCGGGGTGATGTTGCCGATCAGCATGGCCAGCACGTGCTGCATCGCCTGGGGGAACGCCGCCCCCCAGGAGGGCTTGCCGTCGAATTTCAGCAATTCGGCGTTGTTTTGGGTCAGGTTGCTCATGAATTAGCCTCACTTTCCAAGGTTGCTCCCAGGGGCGGAGCCGAAACCGTTCCGCTCCGCCCCAAAATACCAACAGTGGACAGTATATCCTAAAAACCGACAGAAAGCAAGGACAAAATAAGTCATACTTATGTGATGTATCCCACCATTCCCGGGCAGCAGGAAGGCGCATCCTTTACAAAAGGCGGGCATCGTTCCGGTGTTCCAGCCGTTCCAAATCTTGCCGGCGGTCGATGTCCAGCAGCTCGGCAGGGTCCTCCACCGGGACGCAGCGGACCCGCTCCGGGTGACGCCGGACCACCTCGCCGCCTCCCCTGCCCTGGGGCAGGGCGGCCAGCTCCGCAAAGGCCCACGCCGGGAAGAGGACCGGCGCCCCCGGCCTGCCCTGCCAGGCGGGCCGCCAGATGGGGCCCGGCGCGCAGGCCGCGCACAGAGCCAGGGAAGCCACTGTCTCCCGGCGGAGCAGGGGCTGGTCGGCGGGGCAGAACAGGCACCCCGCCAGAGACGGCGCCTCCGGCCCGGCCAGGGCTTCGAGGCCCAGGCGGACGGTGTCGCTGCGGTAAGGCTGGCTGTGGAGGACCGTTTCGATCCCCTGCTCCCGGCAGAGGGCTGCGGCGGCGGGGTCCCGCGTGACCACCACCCGGCGGAGGAAAACGCCGCCGGTGGCGTCCAGGGCATACTGGAGCAGCGGCCTGCCCCACAGCCCGGCCAGAAGCTTGCCGCCCCCGAACCGCCGCCCCACGCCCGAGGCCATGACCACGCATCCCAGCCGCCCGAAGGGAGCGTCCAGGTCCACGCAGAAAACGTCCGGCCGCCGGCACAGCTCCTGCAGGAAGGGCAGCTCCTGCTTGCGGACCGCCAGCAGCACCCGCTTGCGCTCCATCAGGGCCAGCAGGGCCTGGCAGTAGGCCGGGCAGGACGTTTCCAGATAGCCCACCTCGTCCACCGAGGCCCACTCCCCCGCCGCCGCGGCGGCCCGGGCCAGCGCCCCGGCCCCCAGCGTGCGGAAGGCTTCTTCCACCGGGCGCATCCGGTTTTCCGGGCCGGGCAGGCCGGGGTCGAACCTCCCCACCGCGGCCTGCTCGCCCGTGAGGCTGTCCCGGAGCCAGACCGCCTGCCCCGGCTGGGCCCAGGTGGAAACGCCGGGCAGCGCCCGGTCCGACAGGCGGGCCGCCAACGCCTCCAGCCGGGTGCTCTTGCCGCTGCCCCGGCCCCCTGTCAGGATCAGATGGCGTCTACCGCTGCTCTGGAAAGAAGTCCAGATACAACCGGCGTCCGGCCTCGGCACAGGCGTCGCGGTAAGCTTCATAGCGCTGGAGCCACTCCTTTCCTTCCGGGGTCAGGCTGCTGCCCCCGCCGTCCCGGCCGCCGGCGGTGCGGGTGGTCAGGGCAAAGCCCAGCACCCCCTCGGCGCGGCGCACCAGCTTGAGGGCTTTGGTGTAGGCCATCCCCATGGACAGGGCCGCCGCCCGCAGGGAGCCGGTCTCCTCCACCCCGTGCAGCAGACGGCAGGGGCCTTCCCCAAAAAACTTTTCCCCCATCTCATCCAGGAAGATCACTTTTGTCACTGCTTTCATCTTGTTCACCTCGCGCGGCCCCGGCACAACCAGGCCCGCGCCCTCTCCGCCGGTCATCCGGCGGGCTCGTCCGGTTCTTTCAGCAGCACCAGCTGGCTGCGCCCGGTGCGGCCCCGGCAGCGGCAGAGGCTGACCGCCCCGTACACCGCCGCAAGCTGCCGCTCCATCTCGTCCAGCGGGTACGAGGCCGGGTCCAGCACGCCCCGGACCCGCCCTTCCGCCAGGATCACCAGGCGGTCGCAGCCGTTGAGGGCCAGAGCCGGGTCGTGCAGCGCCACCAGCGCCGCCCGCCGCCCCTGCCGCACCCAGCTTTGCAGCAGCCCCAGCATCCGGCTGCGGTATCGCAGGTCCAGGGCGCTCTCGGGCTCGTCCAGCAGCAGCAGGCCCCCGCCGGACACAAGGGTCCGGGCCAGGATGCACAGTTGTTTCTGCCCCTCGCTGAGGTGGAGGTAATTTTCTTCCTCCCGGCCTGCCAGCCCCACACGGGCCAGGGCCGCCCGGGCCTCCGCCCGCATGGCGGGAGTGGGCCGTTCCAGCAGGCCCAGCCGGGGATTGAAGCCCATCAGCACCACTTCCAGCGCCGAAAGGTCGATGGCGATGCCGCTGCGCTGGGGGATGTAGCTGCACCGCCGGGCCAGCTGCCGGGGCGGCAGGCCCTCCAGCCCCAGGCCGTCCAGAGTACAGGTCCCGGTGTGAGGCAGAATGCCGCAGACCGCCTTCAGCAGGGTGGTCTTGCCGCTGCCGTTGGCCCCCAGCACCCCCACCAGCTGCCCGGCCTCGGCCTCCAGGGAGACGCCCTTCAGGACCTGCCGGCCGCCGTAGCCCGCCGCCAGGGCCTGCACCGACAGAAAACTCATGGGTCACGCCTCCCTTTCACGATCAGGAAAATCAGGAAGGGCGCGCCCAGCAGGCTGGTGAAGATGCTCACCGGCAGCTCGGCTGCGGCCACGCTGCGGGCCAGCAGATCCGCGCCGGTCAGCAGGATGCCGCCCAGCAGCCCGCCCAGCAGCATGGTGCCGGGGCCGCTGCGCCGGGTGAGCAGCCGCGCCCCGTGGGGGGCCAGCAGCCCCACAAAGCTGATGAGCCCCGACAGGCTGACCACACAGGCCACCGCCAGGGTGGCCGCCAGCAGGACGGCCAGCCGCAGCCGGCCCACCTCCACCCCCAGCATCCGGGCCTCCCCTTCCTCGGCCGACAGCAGGATGATCTGCCGGTGCAGCAGGAACAGCACCCCCACGCAGAGGGCGCACAGGGCCAGGTTGCCCCCGATGCCGTAGCCGGTGATGCCGTTCAGGCTGCCCATGATCCAGTATTCGATGCTGGCCAGCTCCCGCTCCGGGTCGGCGGTGAGCTTGAGGCACATGAGGGCGGTCTGGGCCAGCGAATGGACCGCGATGCCCGCCAGGACGATGGTGCTGTGCCGGCCCGACCGGTCCAGGGCGGAGAGGGCCAGGGATAGCCCCACCGCCGCCAGCGCCCCCGCAAAGGAGGCCGCCGTCACCGCCGCCGCTCCGGAGCAGAACAGGATGCCCGCCGCGGCCCCGGCGCTGGCCCCCGAGGACACGCCGATCACGTCCGGGGAGGCCAGCGGGTTGCGGAACACCGTCTGGTAGACGAAGCCCGCGACCCCGAGGGCAAACCCGCCGGCCGCCCCCACCGCCGTCCGGCTGACCCGCAGGGTCCAGAACACCCGCAGCTGCATCTCGTCCCCCGCCAGCAGGCCAGCCAGGGTGAGGGGATATTTTCCGGCAAATAAACTGGCAGCAGCCAGGGCGGCAAGCAAAACCGCCCCGGCTGCACAAAAGATCTTAGTTCTCGCTGTAGGTGAAACCATAGAACGTCTCATAGAACTCGTTGATGACGGCCTGGGCCTCTTCGGCCGGGCATTCCTCCGGGTGGAGGACCGACGCCAGCCACACCGAGCCCAGGATGCCGCTGGGCACCGGGCTGTCCCAGGCCTCGGCGTCCCCGGGGATCTGGACCACGCTGCCGTTTTCCACCGCCTTGCAGCCCGCCAGGCTGGGGTCGTTCAGGACGTCGTCCACCGTATAGGAGGAGTCCGACGCCAGGACGATGTAGTCAGGGTCCCAGGCGAGGACCTGCTCGTAGCTGACCGTGGCCCAGTAGGTGTCGGTGATCTCGGCGGCGGCGTTGACGCCCCCCGCCATCCGGATCATGTCGGCCTGGTACATGGCGTCCCCCGCGGTGGACAAAAAGTCCGAGTTGCCCGCCAGGTAGACGCTGGGGGTCTCAGCGCCTTCCAGCGCCTGGGCCAGGCGCTCCTCCTGCCCGGCGGCAAAGTCCAGCAGGGCGGCGGCGCGGTCCGAAGTGTTGGTCGCCTCACCGATCAGGGTGACGGCCTCGTTCAGCAGGTCCTGGTCCTCCGGGTTGACCACCAGGGCCGGGACGCCCATTTCAGCCAGGGTGTCGGCGCTGTCCTGCAGCTTGAGGGGCAGGATGACCAGATCCGGCTCCAGCGCCAGGCAGCCCTCCAGGTCGAACTCCTTGGCGGTGCCCACACTGGGCAGGTCCAGCAGCTGGGGGGCGCTGCGGGCGTAGATGGGCCGGCTGTCCGCCTTGGCCTCGATGCCCACCAGCTGGTCCTCCAGCCCCAGGGCGATGAGCAGGCTGGTGGAAATGTAATAGCCGCTGACCAGCGTCTCGGGCTCGGCCTCGAGGGTCACTTCCCGCCCCGCCTGGTCGGTCAGGGTCAGGGGGTAGGCGGCCTCGGCCGCTTCGCTGGACGCCGCAGCCGCGCTGGACGCAGCGCTGGAGGCGGCGGCCTCGCTGGACACGGCGCCGGAAGCGGCGGTGCTGCCGGAAGGCGCGCCGCAGGCGGCCAGGTTCAGGGCCAGCGCCCCCGCCAGCACCAGAGAAAGGATTCGGTTCTGTTTCATGATTCTCTCCTTCTTGCTCGTTGTAGTTTTGAAACAACAACGCAATTATAGCAATTTCCCTTTCCAAATGCAAGGGGCGCTGTTATAATAGAGCCGACACGCATCGTCAAAAATCCCGCGCGGGCGGGACGCCGGCAGGAGCCTTTGACCCGGCCGCGTGCGGCCCGGCGGCGCAGGCCTGCCGCCGCACACCCACGGAAAAGAGAGAAGAAAAGGAACGCTTATGATCCAAATCCAAACCTACGTCCAGGCCCAGACCCTGGAGGAAGCCTGGCAGCTGAACCAGAAGCGCAGCGCCCGCATCCTGGGCGGGATGCTCTGGCTCAAGATGGAGAGCCTCCCCGTCTCCACTGCCATCGACCTGTGCCGCCTCGGCCTCGACGCCATCGAGGAGACGGAGGAGCAGTTCACCCTGGGGGCAATGGTCACCCTGCGCCAGATCGAGCAGCACGCCGGCCTCAACGCATACACCCAGGGCGCCGCGGCCCGCGCGGTGCAGGACATCGTGGGGGTGCAGTTCCGCAACATGGCCACGCTGGGAGGCAGCCTGTGGAGCCGGTTCGGCTTTTCCGACCTGCTGACCTGGATGCTCTCCATGGACACCTGGGTCCAGCTGTACCGGGGCGGGCTGGTCCCGCTGGAGCAGTTCGCCGCCATGCCCTACGACCGGGACCTGCTGGTCCGGGTGATCGTCTACAAGCGGCCGGGGCGCTTTGCCTACCAGGCCATGCGCAACCAGCGCACCGACATCCCGGTGCTGAACTGCGCCTTTTCCCAGATGGAGGGCGTCTGCCGGGCGGTGGTGGGGGCCCGCCCCGGCAAGGCCATCGTCCTGCGGGACGAGACCGGCCTGCTGGCCGGCGGCATCACCCCGGAGCGCGCCCGCGCCTTTGCCCAATGGGCGGCGGAGCGGACCCCCACCGGCAGCAACAGCCGGGGCAGCGCCGCCTACCGGGCCCACCTGGTCAAAGTCCTGGTCCGCCGCGCGGCGGAAGAAGCGGGAGGAAACGCCTTATGATGGAACTGAAACTGACCCTGAACGGCAAGCCTCTGGCCGCCTCCGTCGAGCCTGACTGCCTGCTGATCGACTTCCTGCGGGCCCATGGGTGCCTGAGCGTCAAGCGCGGGTGCGAGACTTCGGGCTGCGGCCTGTGCACCGTCCTGGTAGACGGCCGGCCCGTCCTCTCCTGTTCCATGCTGGCGGCCCGGGCGGCGGGCCACAGCGTCCAGACCCTGGAGGGCCTGCAGGCCGAAGCCGCCGGTTTCGTCGGCTTCATCGCCAGCCAGGGAGCCGACCAGTGCGGCTTCTGCAACCCCGGCTTTGTGATGAACACCATCGCCCTGCTGCGGGAAAACCCCGACCCCACCGACGACGAGATCCGCGCGTACCTCGCCGGCAACCTCTGCCGCTGCTCGGGCTACGACGGGCAGCTGCGGGGCATCCGCGCCTATTTGGACAGCCGCAAAGGAGGGCCGGCCCATGACTGAGAAGCAGAGACAAGAGCGGGCCGGCCTGCGCACCGTCAACCGGGCCGTCCCCAAAAAGGACGCCATGCAGCTTTTGCTGGGCAAGCCGGTCTACACCGACGACATCACCCCCCGGGACGCCCTGGTGGTCAAGATCCTGCGCAGCCCCCACGCCAACGCCATCGTGGAGGAGATCGACACCACCATCGCCCGGAAGATCCCCGGCGTAGTGGCCGTCTACACCTGGCAGGACGTGCCCCAGACCCGCTTTACCATTGCGGGCCAGACCTACCCCGAGCCCTCCCCCTATGACCGCCTGATCCTGGACCGGCACGTCCGGTTTGCCGGGGACGCGGTGGCCATCATCGCTGCCGAGGACGAAAAGGCCGCCCTGCGGGCCATGAAGGCCGTCAAAGTCCGATACCGGGTGCTGGAGGCGGTGCTGGATATGCACACCGCCAAGGACAACCCCGTCCTGGTCCACCCGGAGGAGGACTGGTATTCCTCCTGCCCGGTGGGGGGCGACAACCGCCGCAACCTGGTCGCCAGCGGCGCCAGCGGGGACGGCGACGTGGACGCCGTCCTGGCCCGCTGCGACATCGTGCTGGACCGCACCTACCACACCAAGGCCTTCAACCAGGCCATGATGGAGACCTTCCGCACCTACACCGAGCTGGACCGCTACGGGCGGCTCCATGTCATTTCCTCCACGCAGATCGTGTTCCACGTCCGGCGCATCCTGTCCCGGGCGCTGGGCATCCCCAAGAGCCGCATCCGGGTGGAAAAGCCCCGCATCGGCGGCGGCTTCGGGGCCAAGCAGACCGCCGTCTGCGAGGTCTACCCCGCCTTTGTCACCCTGCAGACCGGCCGCCCCGCCAAACTGATCTACACCCGGGAAGAGGCCCAGACCGCAGGCAGTCCCCGCCATGAGATGGAGGTCCGCATCCGGCTGGGCGCCGGCAGCGACGGCCGCATCCGGGCCATCGACCTGTACACCCTGTCCAACACCGGCGCCTACAGCGAGCACGGCCCCACCACGGTGGGCCTGTCGGGCCACAAGGCCATCCCCCTCTACACCGGCAACCTGGAGGCCTACCGCTTTGGCTACGACGTAGTCTACACCAACCACCAGTCCGCCGGGGCCTACCGGGGCTACGGTGCGACCCAGGGCATCTATGCGCTGGAGACCATCGTCAACGAGCTGGCCGAGCGGCTGCACATGGACCCCACCCGCCTGCGGGACCTCAACATGGTGCGGGAAGGGATGCGGATGACTTCCTATTATAATGAGATGGCCAACGCCTGCGCCCTGGACCGCTGCATGGAACACTGCCGCCAAATCTTCCACTGGGACGAGAAGTACCCCGTGCGGGATATGGGCAACGGCAAGGTCCGGGCTGCCGGCGTGGCCATGGCCATGCAGGGGTCCTGCATCTCCAACGTGGACGTGGGCTCCGCCACCATCAAGCTGAGCGAGGACGGCACCTACAACCTGATCATCGGCGCCGCCGACATGGGCACCGGCTGCGACACCATCCTGGCCCAGATGGCCGCCGAGTGCATGGACTGCGAAGTGGAGGACGTGGCCGTCTTTGGGGCGGACACCGACGCCTCCCCCTACGACTCGGGCTCCTACGCTTCCTCCACCACCTACATCACCGGCAAAGCGGTGGAGCAGGCCTGCGCCGAGCTGAAGCAGAAGATCTGCGCCATTGCCGCCGGGATGCTGGGCTGCGCCCCGGAGGAGATCGTTTTTGAGGGGCGGCAGGTCCGCCGGGCCTCCACCGGGGAGACGGTCACCCTGGAGCAGATCGGCTACAAGAGCCAGGTATCCAACAACATCGCCGCCGAGGCGACGGCCAGCCATTCTTCGCCGGTGTCTCCCCCGCCCTACATGGTGGGCATGGTGGAGATCGAGCTGGACAAGGAGACCGGCCAGGTCACCGTGCTGGACTACATGGCGGTGGTGGACTGCGGCATCCCCATCAACCCGGCCCTGGCCCGCATCCAGACCGAAGGGGGCATCGTCCAGGGCATCGGCCACACCCTGACCGAGAACGTCCAGTACGACCACAACGGCCGCCCCATCGAGTCCTCCTTCTTCCAGTACCGGCTGCCCACCCGGCTGGACATGGGCCGCCTGCGGGTGGAGTTTGAGCACAGCTACGAGCCCACCGGACCCTTCGGGGCCAAGTCCATCGGCGAGATCGTCATCAACACCCCCGCCCCCGCCCTGACCCACGCCATCTACCGGGCCACCGGCGTGTGGCACCGGGAGATCCCCATCACACCCGAGCAGATCGCCCTTTCCCTCGAAAAGGACGCCTGACCGTGCCGGAACCGCCCGGGAGCCTGGCCGCTCCCGGGCGGTTCTGCTTGTATTTAGGGCTGCGGTCTGCTACAATGGAAGCAGTTCCCCGCCCCATCACCGGCCGCAAGGAGGTAAGTTATGTATCAGATCGCCAATTTCACCGACAACGACGACGTCAAGGTCATCGCACAGCTGGGTGCATTCCAGGTCATCGAGTACCAGCGGGACCTCAGCGTCACCCCGGATTCCGCCATCACCGCCTACTACAGCGCCCAGATGAACGTCAAAAAGCGCCAGCTGGTCTGCCGTCTCGACCGCTCGCCTGTGACCATCCAGGCCGGCAGCATGCAGTGGATGCTGGGCGACGTCAACGCCACCACCGGCATCAAGGGGGTCGGCGACTTTCTGGGCAAAGCCGTCCGTGGCAAGGCCACCGGCGAGTCCGCCATCAAGCCCGAATACACCGGCAGCGGCCTTTTGGTGCTGGAGCCCACCTATAAATACCTAATCCTGCTGGACGCGGCGGAATGGGGCGGCGGCGTGGTGCTGGACGACGGGCTGTTCCTGGCCTGCGAATCCAGCCTGCAGCACAAAGCCGTGATGCGCTCCAACCTTTCGTCGGCGGTGGCCGGCGGCGAGGGGCTGTTCAACCTGAGCCTGAACGGCCGAGGCGTATTCTGCGTGGAATCGGACTGCCCCCAGGAGGAGCTGATCGAGATCACCCTGCAGGACGATGTGCTCAAGATCGACGGCAACTACGCCATCGCCTGGAGCAAAAGCCTCAGCTTCACGGTGGAGCGCTCGGGCAAGAGCCTGATCGGCTCGGCCGCCTCCGGGGAGGGCCTGGTCAACGTCTACCGCGGCACCGGCAAGGTGCTGATGATGCCCACCGCCAAAATGCCCAACATTTAAGCAGACATAAGCAGACGAAAAAGGGCCGGGAGCTTTGCCGCTCCCGGCCTTTGCTTTGGTGGTTCACTCTTTGCGCACCGGCGGCCAGGCGGTCTCCGCCGCCTGTTCTTCGGCCGCCTGCTCTTCCTTCAGCATCCGCTGGTAAGCCCGCTTGTTCTGCACCCCGCCCCAGAGGAAAAGCGCCGGGCCGAACACGCCGCCCGCCAGATCGCACAGGCCGAACACGGACGTCACGCCACTGAACATCATCCCCAGCACGCCCAGCAAAAGGAACACCGCACCCGAGACCACGAAGAAGCCAGCAGGCTGCGCGGCCTTGCGTATGCCCAGCACCCCCACCACGATCTTGGCCACATGGAACACCACCACCAGCCCCAGCAGGATGTTGAGGGTCCCCTGCATGGCCTCGACAAACGCATCCATGGTCATGCCGGTGTTGGCCAGCTGGTCGGCAAACGCCGCATCCTGCGCCATCGCCTCCACCTGGCCCGCCAGGCTGCCGCCCAAAACGCTGCCGTAAACCAGCGTCAGCAGGATGGACAGCCCCGCCCCCGAGATCATCAGGATGGCCCCGATCAGAATGTTTCGATTCTTTTCTTTCATGCGTATACCCGCCTTTCCTTCCGGCGGCCTGCCTCCGGCCGCCTTATGGCATCAGTATAGCATCCCCGCCGCGCGGCGTCAATCGGCGGGCGCCCTCCCCGCCGGCCCCGCACGATCTGCCAGATTTTTTGAAAAAACCTGTTGACATTTCCCCCCGCCTCTGCTATAATAACTGACGTCGCCGGTCAAGACCGCCGGCCACGACACAAAAGCAAAACCAAATATGGGGGTATAGCTCAGCTGGGAGAGCGCTTGAATGGCATTCAAGAGGTCAGCGGTTCGATCCCGCTTATCTCCACCAAAAGACCTGCAACGCAAGTTGCGGGTCTTTTTTGCTTATCCGCCTTCAGAAAACATCACAAAAATCGAGTTCAAAAATTGTCCCATTTGCCCACTATTTGCATTCGGCCAAAGATACTACAATAAGATCAAATGAATCACACGCTTTGGGAGGGCATCAAATGAGAGTACCAAAATATTTTGAAATTCACAAACCTCTTTTACAATTCCTATCCGATGGTGCTACACACTCGCTAAAAGAAATCAAAGATTTCATCATCAGCTATTTTTATTAATTTGTTTTTAAAGCGGAGAGCTTATGAAAATCAACGTTCAACAGCTGTCGAAGCAATACAAAGTTCGGGATCTAGTCCCGGATGACGCTCTTATGGTCTATGAGATGTTGCGATATAATACTATTTTCTATCAATATCATCCATCCGTAGTAACAGTTGAAAGCGTTCTCGCAGATATGAAAGCTTTGCCGCCCAGCAAGAGCGGTGAGGACAAGCATTTTATTGGCTTTTTTAATCTTAGTTCTCTTGTTGCCGTGATGGACCTGATCGAAGATTACCCCAGTCCCCATACTGCATGGATCGGTTTCTTTTCTGTGAATTCTCATTTACAGGGAAGCGGCATCGGTACAGCCATCCTTTCTGATTGCCTTTGTCTCTTAAAACAGTCCGGTTTTCAAAAAGTTCGACTCGGTGTTGACAAGGGAAATCCTCAAAGCAGTGCCTTTTGGCTCAAGAACCATTTCGAGTGGACCGGTGAAGAGTGTTTCAACGATTTTTCTTCCTATCTTTTGATGGAACGAACGCTTGGATACTCTGATGTTATATCATTTTAGTTGACATTCTGCCCGCAAGAGAGCTTAACAGGCATAAGCGAAACAACATGAACACCAGCAGGATATCGAACTTCTTTTGCCTGGCCAACCCCTTGATGATCTGCAGCTTGTCCCGGTTTTCTGCCCGGACTTTGTGGCCAGAGACTCCCTCCTCCTGTTCCTCATGGACAATGGTCCGGCCCATCTTGTCACAGAAGGCACGGCAGGCTTTCCGCTGCATGGGAATGTCGGCCTGGTTTTTGTCATTGTGGTCCACCTGTTTGTCGGTGGAAACGCGATACAATGTGCAAACCCTGTTTTTCATGATCTTTCTTCCTTTCATTTGTTGTACGGTCAAAAGGAAGATGCAACAATACGAATCCTATGCCGTTTTCAAGGTGCACAGTGATGATCACCGTCTTGATTGTATCGCCGTTTTGGGACTGCTGCAAGGATGTCGCCAGAGGCAGAACCGGATGTATTGTTCACAAAGGATGCCATCAGAATCTGCTTTAGCTGATGGGTGATGGTTCTATTTGGTGTATCCGCAAAGGTGGCCAGGACTTCATATCCATCCACCCGAAGGGAAAGAGACTTTCCAGACATTTTCTCTGCATTCCTCCTTATCCATTCATCGCCAGGCTTATTTTCAGCGCCGCTTCAATCCGGTCCATGTCCTCGCTGCTGGTCTGACCGGCAAACCGCTGCACACGACGTTTGTCAATGGTGAAGATTTGTTCCAGCTGTACGATAGACAGGACTTTCAGCCCCGGGTTTTGGTCAAGCAAAACGTGGGTTGGCAGACTTAGCTTCTTGTCCACTCTGGATGTAAGGGTAGCAATGATAAGTGTGGGTGAATGCTTGTTGCCTGTATCATTCTGCAAAACCACCACTGGCCGTTCCCCACCCTGCTCAGAGCCAACATGGGGTTCCATGTTGGCATAGTAGATGTCACCCCGGCTGTATCGCCAGTTTTTAGGAATCATGCAATGTACCCCCTTTGTATATTTTTATGTAAGACGCCGCCCGCAGCCTGCGAGCAGCGTCCGCTCAAAGGGTAAAAGCAAGAATTTAGAACTTCATGGGCAGCACTTTCTTTTTGCTGCTCCCGTTGTAGATGCAGTAGACCTGATAGAGATACTTCTTGTACCCGGCCATGTTGACACCCATGG
>LBJMR02800__coassemble_377_pt1 | contig 34112 bp, 30 predicted proteins | sample LBJMR02800__metabat2_high_PE_009 | metagenome-assembled genome bin LBJMR02800
AATTTCGCTCCATTTCTACACTCATTGGACTTTACACAAAATTTGGGATGGACCCCCTTATCCAAAACAAAACCACGCTCCTCCAAATAATAGGTGCCGTTCTTGAGGTGGATACGGTCGAGCTGCGGTTTCCACTCTTCGCGGTACGCTTCAATTTTGAGGGCCTCTACCAAACGCTTGACCTTTTTGGCAACGTCATTGCGGGCATGATAGCGTATCTCCTGGTGAATCTCGTAGATGAGCTTATCCTCGTCCACTTCGCCGTCCAGGCCAAATAAGGTCTGTTTCAGGCACATCAAGGGATGCTTTTCAAGAAAGTATTCACAAAAGGCGGCCTCCAAAATTTTGCCTTTGTCATCCACCCAGGATGGACCTTCGTCTTCCTCCTCATCCTGCTCGTAGATTTCATCGCGGACATCCTCATTTGTCCAGCTCATGCAACCCTCCTCTCGTCATCTCGCGGCGGCCCTCTGCGCGGTGCAGGGCCTCCAGGTTTTGCTGTGCGGTGGCAAGGTCCAGCCAGGCTTTATGCGCTTCGCGATACTTTTGGTAGAACTGCGCCTTTTCAGAAATCAACTCCTCACGCTCGACTTTCAGCTGTTTCAGGCTGGGCAGTTTTTGGATATTGTGAGCCTTGAAATAGGCGGCTGCCGCCTGATAAGCTGTCAGCTCGGCGCGGTGCTGTTCTCGAAAAGTCTCCGGGTTCTTTGCTGTTTTGGCCTGCTGGACAACCTTCCGGTTTTGGAGATAGGCCGAAACATGGCGGTTCCGTTCCCGGTTTTCGCCGATGCGGGTCTCCAGGTCTTTGACCACCTCGAGCGCTTCGCTGTACTGGGACTGAAGTTCGGCGATACGCTGCGCCAACTCGGCCTCGGTGCTTACGCCGTGCTCCGACAAAAGCGCCATCGACTTTGCCATCTGCTTGAGATTGAACACCTTGGCCCAGCGTTCGTAGCCTGCGCCCTTGCCCGCGGCCAGCTTGATTTGGATGTCGATCAGGTGACTTACTTTATCAGGATTCGGGTCAGTACGGCGGAGAGCGGCGGCTTTCTGGTGTTCAGCATTTTGGGCGAGAACAGCCAGAACATTTTCCTTGGAAAAATCATCGCCCAGCTTGCGGGAGGTAATGGGCTTGGTTCGGCCGGGGGTGCGGTAACTGAACCGGCCGCGGCTCTCAGTGAGAGCGATGCCATGCTCCTGCAAAAGCTGAGCGGAGAAGTCCTCGAGATTGGTCGCCTTTCGCAGAACGGAACGAATGTTTTTGCGCAGAGCAGCTTTCTCGGTTTCGTATTTGGTTTGCCGGATGGGCAGGCCGGAAGCGGCGTCCTTGGCGTTGGCATAGTCGAGGCGGCGCTGGCCGCGCCGCTGTGCCCAATACTCCCGTTCGGTGATGCGGTCGCCGGAACCTTTCAGCAGGTCGATTTGGTGCAGCCCGGCGCTCTGGCAAAGTTCCATGACTTCAGCGCGGAGGTGCCGCAGCATAGCCGCCGTACAGCGGTGCTTGCAGCCCTCCTGCCAGTCGCAGGGCTTCTCCATGTGGGGCTGGCGTGCGACTTCACGAATTCGTAGGCTGCCAATCACGATGTGAACATGGATATTGCCCGCGCCGTTGTGGCCGTCCGGGTGGGCGCAGACAATGGCCGGGTGGCCCGGAAAGTTTTCCTTGCAGAATTGCAAGCCAAGAACTTGCGCCTTTTCCAGGGTCAGGCCGTTGTCAGTTGCATCCCGAGGGTCAAAGCTGATGATATAGTGATGGGTCTTTACATCACCAGCTTGTGCGTTCTTGCCGTACTTCCGGTTCGCCAGCAGGCAGGCCATGGCGAAGGTGTTCTCCCTACATTCCAGCGTGTCTAGCAGATACTCCTCACGGAGTTTGGGTCGGCCGTGCTCGTCCAAAATGGGCAGGCCGGTATACTCGTTGTGCTGGAAGGTAAGATACCGCTCCGCCGCCGAGAGATCAGAGTTCTTCGAGCTTGTATGCTTGATGGTTGCCATACAGTTCTCCGATCGTTTTCTCGGCGTCCAGCCGAAACGATGTGAGGGCCGACAGTTCCGTCAAAAGCTGAGCGCGAAGCTGCTCTGTGTCCCGGCCGCCGGTGTTGAAGTGCCGGGCGAGCTGGTTGAGGTTGCCGCCGATCTTGCCACACTGTCCCAGCAGGGCAGAGAGAATGTTCAGGGCATCCTCTCCGCCGCCAGCAACAAGAACAGTGTGTTGGACAGGCTTCCCCAGCAGAGATTGACGAATGAGGGGTGACATGCTAATGTTGAGCCGTTTGCAGCAGAGTTCGAGGGTGAGTTTTTCTTTTTCGGTCACGCGAAATTTGATGATGTGAGTGCGGTTGTTCGGATTGTCGTTGTGAGTGGTCGGAAGAATTTTTTCGGTGTTCTTGGCGAGTATCAGCCTCCAATCCTTTGAACGGCACTGTAAAAAGGCCGCACAGAACATAAATCGAACAAGCGCAAACGGTTCAAAACAAAAGCAGGGTTTGGGGAAGGCACTCCCCAACAAGTACGACCGGTCAGTGCGCCGCAATTTCAAATTTTGAAATTGTGGCCACAGGTCGATACTTGCTTATCGCTTTTTCTGTCCAAAATGAAAATACAGATTTCAAACTGGATTTTGATTTCCAAAGCTGGGAGTGCGGGTGCCAATAGAAGTGTCTTCTATTGCGGGGGTCACCGCTTGCCCCGAACCTGCGTTCCTGCCCCTGTGTTACAGCGGCGTTATCCGGCTCGCCCGCATTTTGTGCGGGGTCATGGCGCGGTATCCAGATTCAGACGGCTCATGCAATTTTCAAGGTTCGGGTATGAAGAATTGCAGGCCGGCGATCCGGCTGCAAATTCTCTCGGAATATTAAGAAAAGCCGCCCCGCAAAGAACCAAAGTATTTTGTCGTAGGTGAATGGCGGCAAAATGGCTCGGTGTGGCTGCGGGGCGGCGATTTATTGAAGTAAAGCGATTGATGTAGTGTAAATGGTAGCATAACAATGCTGTTGTGTCAAGAAAAATGCAAAAGATTTTGCATAATGACGAACAATATGCAAATTATTTGTGCAAAATTTACAATGAGATGGTCTCTTGAAATCTGTATGACTATCTAATACAATATAAGTGGTTATTTATGTCAGTTTACTTTCATGGAAGAGGAATTCAAAATGAATTTGGATTGGGTGCAAAATCCGTGGTTTACTCTAACAGGTTGGATTTTTGGTTTAGTTGGATTGGTAGTCGGTATTTACTTTGGAGTAAAAGGAAATCACAAGAAACAACTCACATGTACAATTGTGAAGTGTGATCATTTAATTAGTAAGGGGCGAAAGATTATTCCTAAATTACGCCTCTTTTTTGAGGACAAGGAAATTGAAGATATAGCAATAACGAGCTGTGTGATTTGGAATACAGGAACAGAAACAATAGATGGTTCAGACGTTGTATCTGAAAATACAATTAAGATTACAGCAGAAGACAATTGCCGTATTTTGGATGCAAGAATTCTGGCAACTAATAAAACAACCAATAATTTTCGTTTAATGGAACTTTCTGATTCGGCTTTTGAAGTGAAATTTGACTATGTTGACAAAAACCAAGGTGCCAAGATTCAAATTGTACATGAGGGAAAATCTGTTGCATTTAAATGTGAGATTAAAGGGGGAAATTTCAAAGTCAGTGGAAAAATAAACAACAAAGCGGAGTCTCCGTATTTTAGGCTCCATTTTTTAAAGTCACTTGCCAATATGTCTGTATGGACGGCTTTTATATATCTTGTGTTCTTTGTGCTAGGATATTTAAATCAAATTAATATTATTGAACTTCCAGGAATCTTTATGACGGGTTTATGGAGGGATTTGAGGATTTTTGATGCAAATATTTTCAGAACAATATTTTCAATTGTGATATGTATGTTGTTTTTTGGGGGGTGTCACATTATCCTGTATAAGTCGGATTACCGAGACCTGCCCAAATCGCTATATTTGAGTCCCTACGAAATTGATGATGACCTACGAGATAATGATTCGGAAAATACAAGGCTATTAAAAGATTAAGTCACTGGGGAGAAATAACCATGCCAGACAAAAAGACCCTTGACCAACAAGCCGCCGCGAAGCGCTTTGCCCAGGTCTGGAAAGACCGGGGATATGAAAAAGGCGACAGCCAGACCTTCTGGCTCAGCCTGCTGCACGACATATACGGTGTGGAGCACCCTGGGGAGTTCATCTCCTTTGAGGAACAGGTACACCTGGATCACACCAGCTTCATTGACGGGACCATACCGGCGACCCGGGTCATGATCGAGCAGAAAAGCCTCGGCAAGGACCTGCGGAAAGCTATCATCCAGTCGGATGGGTCCAAGCTGACCCCCTTCCAGCAGGCCAAGCGGTACATCACAGAGCTGCCGGTTTCCAAACACCCACGGTGGGTAGTCACCTGCAACTTTGCCGAGTTCAACGTCTACGATATGGAGCGCCCCAACGGTGAGCCAGAGGTCATCTACCTCAAGGACCTGGAAAAGGAATACTACCGCCTGCAATTCCTGGTGGACACCGGCAACAGCGATGTCAAGAAGGAAATGGAAATTTCCCTCAAGGCCGGCGAGCTGGTGGGCGCGCTCTATGACAAAATTTTGGCGCAGTACAAAGACTCCACCGACCCCCACAGCCTGAAAAGCCTGAATATGCTTTGTGTTCGGCTGGTGTTCTGCCTCTATGCCGAAGACGCCGGCATCTTCGGCGGGCACGGCAAGTTCCACAACTACCTCAAGAAGGTGGCGGACCGGGACGTCGCCGACGTTCGGCCTAAACTGATCGAGCTATTCCGGGTGCTGGACACCAAAGAAGCCGACCGCGACCCTTACATGGAGGACGAGCTGGCATCCTTCCCCTATGTGAACGGCGGCCTGTTCGCGGATGAGAGCATCGAGATCCCGCGGTTCAACGAGGAAATCGTCCACCTGCTGCTGGACAACGTCAGCGAGAACTTCAACTGGCGGGACATCAGCCCCACCATCTTCGGCGCAGTGTTCGAGAGCACCCTCAACCCCGAGACCCGCCGCTCCGGCGGGATGCACTACACCTCCATCGAGAACATCCACAAGGTGATTGACCCGCTGTTTCTGGGCAGTTTGCGCAGCGAACTGGACGAGATTAAAGACATCACCGTCGATACCACCCGCAAGCGCCGGCTGGAAGCCTTTCAGAAAAAGCTGGCTTCCCTGACTTTTCTAGACCCTGCCTGCGGTTCGGGCAACTTTTTGACTGAGACTTACCTCAGCCTCCGCAAGCTGGAAAACGAGGTCATCAGCCTGCTGCAATACGGGCAGATCACCTTCGGCGACGAGCATTACAACCCCATTCAGGTGTCTATCGGGCACTTCTATGGCATCGAGATCAACGACTTTGCCGTGACCGTCGCCAAGACCGCCCTCTGGATCGCCGAAAACCAGATGATGCAGCAGACCGAGAGCATCATCCATATGCACATCGACTTCCTGCCCCTGAAAAGCTATGCCAACATCATCGAGGCCAACGCCCTGCGTATCGACTGGAAGGACGTTGTTCCGCCCCACAAACTGAACTACATCATGGGCAACCCGCCGTTTGTGGGGGCGCGTATGATGGACACTGAACAAAAGCGGGATTTGAATGCTGTTTTTCCTGGCTGGAAAAATGCGGGCAACCTAGACTATGTTTCGTGCTGGTATAAAAAGGCTGCCGATTTGATGTATGGAACGACCATTCGTGCTGGACTTGTTTCCACCAATTCCGTGACGCAAGGCGAGTCCGTAGCCAATCTCTGGAAGCCGCTTTTTGAACATGGCGTACATATTGACTATGCCCACCGTACCTTCCAATGGGACAGCGAAGCAAGCATCAAGGCGCACGTTCACTGTGTGATTGTTGGCTTTAGCTGCGCGCCGAATAGTGAACCGAAGATTATTTATACTGGAGGAAAGCCACAAGTTGTAGACAATATTAATGCTTATCTTGTGGATGCACCGAACATCTTTGTTGAACCCAGGAAAAAACCGCTTTGTGATGTCCCTACAATAGGTATTGGAAATAAACCTATAGATGGTGGATACTTTCTGTTTGATGAACAGGAAAAGAATGATTTTATCAAAAAAGAACCTGCCTCAGAGAAATATTTTCATAAATGGTATGGAGCCAGAGAGTTTATCAATAACTGTCCTAGATATTTCTTGTATTTGGCAAATTGTAGCCCAACAGAGTTAAGAAAAATGCCTGAGTCATTAAAACGTGTAGAAGCTGTAAAAGAGTATCGTCTAAAAAGTCCAAGTCCTGGAACTAGAAAAATAGCAGATACACCTACTCGTTTTCATGTCACAAATATCCCTACAGGTTCCTATATTGTTATTCCACAAGTGTCATCAGAACGAAGGAAATATATTCCCATGGGATATATGCAAGAAGGAGTTTTGTGCAGCGACAAAGTAAGAATTATGGAAGGTGGAACACTCTACCATTTTGGTATTTTGGAATCTAATGTCCATATGTCATGGATGAGGGCCATCTGTTGTAGGTTGAAAAGCGACTACAGCTATACAGTTAACGATGTGTATAATACTTTCCCCTGGCCCACGCCCACCGACGCCCAGAAAGCCAAAATCGAGCAGACCGCCCAGAGCATCCTGGACGCCCGGGCCCTCTACCCGGACGCCAGCCTGGCCGACCTCTACGACGAAGTGACCATGCCGCCCGAGCTGCGCAAAGCCCACCAGGAGAACGACCGCGCCGTCATGTATGCCTATGGTATGCCCGTGAAGGAGACGACTGAAAGCTCCTGTGTGGCCGAGCTAATGCGGAGGTATCAGGAGATGGTGGAGAAACAGTGATATATAGGCTGCATTGACCTACAATGATAAAGTATAGGAGGTCTAATATGGACAGAGAAACGTTTATGAGAGATTATTGGGCTTATTATTTGATGCTCGAAGATAAATTTATCGATACAACAAACTATGTGACACTCGCAGAAGATAACTATGGAACTTATTCCAATGAGTACGCTGCTCTGATGCAAATGATTGGGGGTGAGCTGGATTCGTTCTTTAAGGTCTACTGTCTAACTAAGCGTAAAAAGGATGAGTTCGAGGAAAAGCTGGAAAATGACAACAAGAAAAATTTAGAAAAGAAAATTGAAAAGGTTTCTAATAAACATCTTGATATTAGGTTCTATAAAGAATATATCTTAGAGACCTATCCTGAAATTATAGAGCAAGAAGTGAAAGTTCGTTCTGCCAATATAGGATTTTGTCCGTTTCGAATCTGGAAAGAAAACGATTCGAAAAGAGATGAAACTGCGGAAGTAAAACAAAATTTTGCAACAGTAAAAAGAAAGACATGGTGGAGAGCTTTTACAGATGTTAAACACAATCGTTCTAGCAGTAAAAAAGATGCAAACCAGAGAAATACGCTATACCTTTTGGGAGCATTATATTTGTTGGAAATGAAATATCTTAAAGATATTACGGAAAAATCTGGGGGAAGAGATATTCCTGATAAGGAGTCGAACTTATTTACATTGGATGGATGGGAAACCAAATATTCGAGTATGAGGGGTATATATTTCAAACGAGTATAAGAGATTGGAATTAAGGAGAAACTTATGATTATTCATCCTTTTGAACTATACAAATATAAGCCGATTTTATCTCTGACTGATTTGGAACGGATATTACAAATTATTAATAATTATGAAATCTATGTGCCATCATACCATCAATTGAACGATCCTCTTGAATCGGCAGGCGTATACATATCTCTGGCAGTAGCTGGTGCAGGATACCAGGCGGCAATGGGAGAAATTGGATCAGCAGTAGAAGGATACCTTTCCCAATATCGTATTTTGTCATTTTCTTCGGTGCCGAACTCTCCTTTAATGTGGGCGCATTACGCAAATGACTATAGTGGGTGCTGTTTGATTTTTAGAACACAGGATACATTTAATGAGGTGCTTCCAGTAGTTTATACTGATATACAAATGCATATTTATGAATATGATTTTGTCATGGATAAATATGATATAGATGATGCTGCACATGATTCTTTTCTTTTCAAGAAAAAAGATTGGGCTTATGAAAATGAATGGAGGCTCATTCAGAAAAAAGAAGCTGGGTTGTTGGCTTATAATAAAGATGAATTGGCAGGAGTTTTGATTGGACACAAATTGAACGAAGAAATGTCAAATAGAATTATGACTTCATGTGAAAATCAAGGCATTCCCTGCTTGAAAACCAAACCAGCGCCAAGTTTCTCAAAAATCAAGTTTATCCCGTGCTGTGCAGATGATGATTTTGCAGGTTATGTGTGGGAGGATATAGATCAAGCCGTTAGTGAGGATAGAACGCTATCAGAAGAGACGAAATATTTATATACAAAAATGAATTCTTTGGGATAAATTTGTAATGGTAGGTGACCCTATGACCTCTCAAAACATTCTCTACATCGAAGCCTCCAAGGCGGACTACAAAGAGCAGCTGGAAGAAAAGAAGCCCCGCAGCTGGCTAAAATCGGTCTCTGCCTTTGCCAATACCCACGGCGGGCATCTGATCTTTGGCGTCAAGAATGAGCCGCGGACTGTGGTGGGCCTTGCGGACCCGCAGGCCGTCATCAGTAAGGCGACCGAATTGATCAAAGCCCGCATCGACCCGGCACCACGCTATATGGTACAGGTGGTCGAAATCGAAGGCAAAGCCTGTGTGGATTTGGAGGTCCAGAATGGCCCGGCCTACCCGTACTATTATGCGGCGGATGGAGTCCGAGTTGCCTACGTGCGGCACGGCGACCAGTCGGTGGAGGCGACCGCGCGGGAACTGAATGAACTGATCCTGAAGGGGATGAATCAGACCTTTGACGCGCTGCCCAGCCCCTACCGAGTGGGAGATGTCAGTTTCACGTTGCTGGCGGCGACCTTCAAAAACCTCAGGCACGAGGAGTTCGACCTCGCCAAGGAACTGCCATCGGCCGGGCTGGTGACGCTGGACGGGCAGGTCACCAACGGCGGCCTGCTGCTCTGCGACCAGGGGGTGCTGAGGCAGTCCCGGGTGTTCTGCACTCGCTGGAAGGGGAACTGCAAGGGCAACATCGACGAGGATGCGCTGGATGATAAGGAGTTCCAGGGAGCCAGCCTTATCACGCTGCTGCAAAATGCGGAAGACTTTATCCGCAACAACAGCAAAAACCCCTGGAGCATCCGGGGAATGAGGCGGGAAGAGCGCAGCGACTACCCCTACAAGGCGGTCCGCGAGGTGCTGGTCAACGCATTGATCCACCGAGACTACCAGATTTTGGGCTCGGAGATCCATGTGGACATCTTCGATGACCGGCTGGAAATCTTTTCACCGGGCGGCATGATGAATGGTCAGCGCATCCAGGATATGGACCTGCACCACATCCCCTCTATGCGGCGTAATCAGGTGATCTCCGACGTATTCTCACGGCTGGACCTGATGGAGCGCCGGGGCAGCGGCATCGACCGGATTCTCAATTCCTACGCCGAGGTTACCCAAAAGCCTTCGTTCTACTCGGATTCCGACATTTTCCTTGTCACCCTGCCCAACCGGAGTGTGGCAGAACCGGTGCAGACAGCATTGGGAAATGGTGCAACCTCCGGTGGAAGTGTAGCAACCTCGGCCCAAGATTTAGCGACTGACCCTGAAAATTTAGCAACCTCGGGCCCGAGTTTAGCAACCTCCCCTGAAGATTTAGCGACTGCACAGCCGCTGACCCCGAAGGAGGCAGAGCGGGAAGCGTTCAAAGCGATGCTGAAAGATTTGCCGATCTCCAATGCCACCAGGGACAAGGTGGCAGAGCTGTTCCGGCGCTATGGCTATGGGTACACCTTCCATTCAAGCAATGTGGCTGATATTTTTGGGGTCAAGTCGGCTGCAGCTACGGCAGCGCTGCGAAAGCTCCGTAAGCTGGGCGTGGTAGAATCCCCTGAGTATAGCGTTTACCGGTTCATCAAAAAATAAAACAGCGGCCGCCCGCCACGCCATATAGCGTGATGGGCGGCCGTTCTGTGTACCTTGACCTCTGCCGGAGAACCAGTGAACGATTTGTCCATATAGCCTCTCTGCACATTTTTGCACACATTTTGCACATCGGAATGCCTGTATTATGGATGCAAAGCGATACATGGAATGCAAACAATGCAAAGAGCGACAAAAATAAAATTACGATAATAAATAGAAAACGATGATATTTCGAGAATTGCTGATTTGACGAATGTTGCCTAGAAAGTCCTTTTAATCAGAGGGCCTAGGATTCGAGTTCCCACGAGCGCACCAAAATCCCACGAGAAACCGTAAGATTTCTCGTGGGATTTTTCTGTTTTAAGCCGCCTGCACAGTTCTGTGTGGATGGGTTGCTTTGTGAGAAGGGATATTCACCGGAGCCCTTCAATAAAGAGAGCCAAAGCGACAACCGGCAGCACCGCCCAGGAAATGTACCGGCCTGCTATTTCCCATTCGGATGGCTCCGCACGGCCTGCATCGCGGATGCGAAAGGCCAGGTTGAAACGGAACAGTTCGTCTGCAAACAAAACAGAAACCACGGTGGCTGCACAGATCAGCATCCCGCCGGCCCATAAAGGCCAGGCTCCTTTATGGGTCAGTTCGGGGCTGGTCATCAAATCCAGGATGGTGTAGGCGGAAGGCTCCATGGGATCAATTACGTTTCCGCTGCCGTCCATGGTGATAACATTCTCCGCACCACCATTAACGGTTACCGAAATGCCTGCATCTGCTAAACTGCCATCTGTATGATAAAGCAATAAACGGCCGCTGAGGTCTGTTATGCCGCCATAAAAAAGGAGCTTTTCACCGCAGTAAAGTTCCACGCCGGTCATCTGTGTGTGCATCTCGCTATTCTGGGGGATGGCAGCCGGATTCTCCCGAACGGTGTAGGGCCCGTAGTTCCGATCACCGTATTGAAACGTCACCGTTTTATCTGCCTCTACAGCAAAACATGCCGGCTCTCCCCGGATCTCCCCGATGTAGAACGTGCGGCCGTCTGCCTGTTGCGGGATGAGAAGTGCATTCTGGTAAAGAAAGCCCTTCCGGGAGGCAGCCATGAGGTAGATGGCAGTAAAAAGCAGCATCATAGCGGCAGTCAAAACCAGAACGGCCTTCTGGAATCGGTTCAATGATTGGATCCTTTTCATAACCATGTCCCTTTTTCATCAGTTGGAGTTGTTCCATTGCATTACGGCTGTCTTACGGCGAACTTTATTTGAAAATGGACAAATCGCAAAGAACAGCGTGCCTGCTTACCGCAGCAGCTCCTGTTCCGGTCCTGAACCGTCCCCCACTTGCGCAGCGCCGGCAAAAGTGGTATCTTTCCCATAGAGCCCGCGCGGGGGTTGCCCCCGCAGACAAATGGATCGCAACAGGAGGCAAACAGGATGGAACATATGGCATGGAAGGGCCGGGTCAAGCCCGGCTGTAAGGCGGAGTACCAGCGGCGGCACAGCGAGATCTGGCCCGAAATGGTCCAGGTGCTGAAAGAGGCCGGCATCTGCAATTACAGCATCTTCTATGTGAACGACGAGCTGTTCGGCTATTATGAGTGCGCCAAAGGGGTGGCCTATGCCGAAAAGGTGCAGGCCGAGAGCCCGGTGGTGGCACGCTGGAACGAATACATGAAGGATATTCTGGAGCTGGAGATGGACCCCGAGACCGGGGCGCAGCCCAAGCTGGAGCAGGTGTTCCGGTTAGACTGACCGGCTTGCCCGGTATTCGGCGGGGGAACAGCCGTACCTGGCCCGGAAGCGGCGATAGAAATAGCTGCTGTTCTCGTAGCCGATGTTCTCCAGGATCGACTCCACCGGCAGGGGAGTGTGACCCAGCAGATAGGCCGCCTGCTGCAGCTTGCGCTGCTGGAGCAGCTGGCGGAAATTCTGGCCGGTATGGCGGGTCAGCAGGCGGCTGACGGCGTAGGCGGGGCGGTGCACCAGGGCCGCCGCGTCGGCCAGGGTGCCGTCCCGGTAGTGGGCCTCGATGTACTGCAGCACCGTAAAGACGGTGTTCTCGTCCAGGCGGTCGGGGCCGGCCTGGTTGATGTCCTGTGCAAACAGGGACAGGTTGAGCAGCAGCAGGCCCATGGTGGTCTCGTTCAGGTCGTTGACGCCCCGCTTGTTTTCCAGCAACGTCCAGATCATGTTCTCCAGCAGGTTGTGCACCGGCAGGATGTCGTGGGCCCGGATGTGCAGATAGCCCGCAAAGGCCGACTCCCCCGACAGGGTGGACACCAGAAAGTCCCGCAGGACGTTCTCCTGCTGCAGCATGGCAAAGCTCCGGTCGAAAAACTGGGGCAGGATGATGAAGTTGACCGCCACATCGTCCTGGGCGGCGGGCAGGATCTCGTGGTATACCCCCTGGTTGAGGAAAAGCAGGTCCCCCGTCTCGAGCACCACCTGCTGGGCGCCGTTGAGGATGTGGGTGGTGGAGCCGCTGCACATATAGATCAGCTCCACATAGTTGTGCCGGTGGCGCGGGAAATGGACGAACCGGGTGTGGGGCCGTATCTCGATCAGCTTGCCTTTTTCCAGCAGGCGGGCGCTGTCGATGACGAACTCGTGGCGGGTGGTGTACAGGCTCCGCCGCACGGTGGCGTCCCCCGCAAGGATGGCGCGTTCTTCGTCGGTGATCTGGCGCAGCCGGGCCAAAAGTTCCTGGTTCATGGCGGGTCCCTCCTTTCACCCACAAGCATACCACAGCCCGGGCCCCGTTGCAAGAAAGGTCCCTGTTTTTGTCCGGACGGCGTCCTTACCGGGGCGCTTCAGAACCGTTATACTTGTAGCAGAACAGACAAAAGCTGCAAGGAGGCGGTTCTTTTTTTATGGGCAATACGCATCTGGCCATCGACATCGGGGCGTCCAGCGGGCGGTGCATCCTTGGCCGGCTGGAAGGGGACCGGATGGTCCTGGAGGAGGTGCACCGGTTCGCAAACCGGCAGGTGCGCCGGAACGGCCACGACTGCTGGGACCTGGACCTGCTGTGGCAGGGAATCTTGGACGGGCTGAAAGCCTGCAAAGCCTGCGGGACCATCCCCACCACCATCGGCATCGACACCTGGGCGGTGGATTTTGTGCTGCTGGACCGGGAGGGCCGGCTGCTGGGGGACGCGGTGGCCTACCGGGACAGCCGCACCCGGGGGATGGACGCCGTGGTGGAGCGGACGATCCCGGCGGCGGAGCTGTATGCGCGCACCGGCATCCAAAAGCAGAGCTTCAACACCATCTATCAGCTGGCGGCCCTCCAGGCCGAACACCCGGAGCAACTGGCCCGGGCCGGCAGCCTGCTGATGATCCCCGACTATTTCAACTACCTGCTCACCGGGGTGCAAAAGCAGGAGTACACCAACGCCACCAGCACCGGCCTGGTCAACGCCAGGGACTGCCGCTGGGACCGGGACCTGCTGGACCGGCTGGGCCTGCCCTCCCGGCTGTTTGGGGAGCTGTCCATGCCGGGGACGGTGCTAGGCCCCCTGGCGCCCGGCATAGCCGGGCAGGCAGGCTTTGAGGCCCAGGTGGTGCTGCCGGCCACCCACGACACCGGGTCGGCCTTTTTGGCGGTGCCCGCAAGGGACAGCCAGGCAGTGTACCTCTCCAGCGGCACCTGGTCTCTGCTGGGGGTGGAGAACCCCGCCCCCATCACCACCGAGGCCAGCCGGGCCCAGAACTTCACCAACGAGGGAGGGGCCTGGCGCCGCTACCGCTACCTGAAAAACATCATGGGCCTGTGGATGATCCAGTCGGTGCGGCGGGAGCTGAACGGCGAAGGCTATGTGGCGGGCAAGGCCGCCGCGCCCTGGCAGCTGGATGTGGAGGCGGGGCAGAAGCAGTGGTCGTTCCCCGACCTGATCGCCGCGGCCGAGAGGGAAGCGGATTTCCCCTCGGTGGTGGATGGGAACGACAGCGCCTTCCTGGCGCCGGCCAGCATGATCGCCGCGGTGCAGGACGCCTGCGCCGCCAGCGGCCAGCCCCGGCCCGCCACGGTGGGGCAGCTGATGCAGTGCCTGTACCGCAGCCTGTCGGCCTGCTACCGGGACGCCATCCGCAGCCTGGAAGAGCTGACCGGCGTCCATTACACCAGCATCAACATCGTGGGGGGCGGCTGCCAGGATATGTACCTGAACCGGATGACCGCCCGGGCCACGGGGCTGCCGGTCTATGCAGGGCCGGTGGAAGGCACCGCCATCGGCAACCTGGTGGTGCAGATGATCGGCGCGGGGGAGCTGGCAGACCTGGCCGCCGCCCGCAGCTGCATCCGCAGGAGTTTTGACGTCCGTGAGATCCTGCCCTGAACAGCCTGACGGGCAGCGTGATAACAACCAAAAGGAGGAAGATCGCATGCAGTATACCGAAGCGCGAGAAAAGTACATGGCCTTGGGCGTGGACACCGAAGCCGCCATCGAGACCCTCAGACAGGTCCCTGTCAGCCTGCACTGCTGGCAGGGGGACGACGTCCGCGGGTTCGACGGCGACCCCTCCAAGCCCCTGACCGGCGGCATCCAGACCACCGGCAACTACCCCGGGCGGGCCCGCAGCCCCCAGGAGCTGATGGCCGATCTGGACCAGGTGCTGGCCCTGATCCCCGGCCGGCCCAAGATGAACCTGCACGCCAGCTACGCCATTTTCAACCAGGACAACGGCGGCTGGGTGGACCGGGACAAGCTGGAGCCCAAACATTTTGAACCGTGGGTCCGGTTCTGCAGGGAGCGGGGGCTGGGCTGCGACTTCAACCCCACCTTCTTCTCCCACGACAAGTGCGACCCCCTGACCCTCACCAGCCCCCGCGAGGAGACCCGCCGCTTCTGGATCGAGCACGGCCGGGCCTGCATCCGGATCAGCCAGTATCTGGCCGAGCAGCTGAACGACGTGTGCGTCATGAACATCTGGACCGGCGACGGCTTCAAGGATGTGCCCGGCGACCGGATGGGCCCCCGGGAGCGCTACCGGGACTCCATCGACGCCATCCTGGCCCAGCCCTATGATTTCAGCAAGGTCAAGCCCTGCGTGGAGAGCAAGGTCTTTGGCATTGGGGTGGAGGCCTACACCGCGGGCAGCGGGGAGTTCAGCCTGCTGTACGCGGCCATGCACAAGGAGAAGTGCATCCCTTTGATGGACAACGGCCACTACCACCCCACCGAGATGGTCAGCGACAAGATCCCCGCCCTGCTGACCTTCTTTGACGAGATCGCCCTCCACGTCACCCGGCCCATCCGCTGGGATTCCGACCATGTGGTGCTGTTTGACGACGAGACCCGGGAGATCGCCCGGGAGATCGTGCGCTGCGGCGGCCTGGACGGCCGGGTGCACATCGCCCTGGACTACTTCGACGCTTCCATCAACCGCATCTCGGCCTGGGTGACCGGCTACCGCAACCTGCAGAAGGCCCTGCTGTTTGCCCTGCTGCAGCCCAATGCCCTGCTCAAGCGGCTGCAGGACGAGGGGGACTTCACCCGGCTGATGGTGGAGCAGGAGCAGCTCAAGACCATGCCTCTGGGCGAGGTGTGGGACGAGTACTGCCGCCGCTGCGGCAAGCCGGTGGACGGGGAGTGGTTCCCCCGGGTGCTGGAATACGAAAAGAATGTGCTGAGCAAGAGAGGTTGAGACGATGAAAGACATCCTGACTGCCCCCTTTGTGGAGGAAATGAAACAGACCACCGCCAACATGTACCGCCTGGGCTGGGACGAGCGCAACGGCGGCAACATCAGCTGCCTGCTGCGGGAAGAAGAGGTGGCGGAGTATCTGGACACCGGCAAGGTGCTGCGCACCATCCCCACCGGCTTTGACGCCAGGCCCCTGACCGGCCAATACTTCATCGTCACCGGCACCGGCAAATACTTCAAAAATGTGGAGAAGGACCCCGAGACCAACCTCGGGATCATCCGCATCGCCGCCGACGGCACCACCGCCGAACTGCTGTGGGGCTACAAGGACGGCGGCCGGTTCACCAGCGAGCTGCCCGCCCATCTGATGAGCCATATGGCCCGGCTGGAGGTGGACCCCGAGAACCGTGTGGTGATGCACAGCCACCCCACCTATACCCTGGCCATGAACTACGTCCACGAACTGGACGAGAAAAAGCTCACCCATACCCTGTGGGAGATGTGCACCGAGTGCATCGTGGTGTTCCCCGACGGGGTGGGGGTGCTGCCCTGGATGCTGTGCGGCACCAACTCCATCGGCGAGGCCACGGCCGCCAAGATGAAGGAGTTCCGGCTGGTGATCTGGGGCATGCACGGCATCTACGGCGCGGGCAAGACCCTGGACGAGACCTTTGGCCTGATCGAGACGGTGGAGAAGGCCGCCCAGATCTACATGCTCACGGCCCACCTGCCCCGGGTGAACACCATCCGGGACAGCGAGATGCAGCAGCTGGCCGAGTTCTTCGGGGTCAACTACCGCAAGGACTTTCTGGATCTGTAAGGCGCGCCGGCGGACGTCCCGGACTGAAACGGTCCCGGGTTCCTTTTTGGCCAAAAGTGTGCTATGATAAAACCAGACAAAGCGGCGCCGGGGCGTCCCGGCCTGCCGGAAAAAATGAAAAGGAGCGTAATCATTATGGCTGACCGCATTGTTCTGAACAGCATTTCCTACCATGGGCACGGCGCGATCGAGAACATCGTCCCCGAGCTGACCGCCCGGGGCTACACCAGGGCCTTCGTCTGCTCGGACCCCGACCTGGTCAAGTTCGGCGTCACCGGCAAAGTGACCGCCCTGATGGACGCGGCGGGCTTCCCCTACAGCGTTTACAGCGAGATCAAGCCCAACCCCACCATCCAGAACGTCCAGGACGGCGTGGCCGCTTTCCAGGCGGCCGGCACCGACTGCATCGTGGCCATTGGCGGCGGCTCCGCCATGGACACTGCCAAGGCCATCGGCATCATCATCAATAACCCCGAGTTCGCCGATGTGCGCAGCCTGGAGGGCGTGGCCCCCACCAAAAAGCACGCGGTGTTCACCATCGCCGTGCCCACCACCGCCGGCACGGCCGCCGAGGTCACCATCAACTACGTCATCACCGACGTGGAGAAGAAGCGCAAGTTCGTCTGCGTGGACACCAACGACATCCCCGAGATCGCCGTGGTGGACCCCGACATGATGGCTTCCATGCCCAAGGGCCTGACCGCCGCCACCGGCATGGACGCTCTGACCCACGCCATCGAGGGCTACATCACCAAGGGCCACTGCGTCATCTCGGATATGTTCCATCTGGAGGCCATCCGCCTGATCAGCCGCAGCCTGCGGGGCGCGGTGCAGAACACCCCCGAAGGCCGGGAGGGCATGGCCCTGGGCCAGTACATCGCGGGCATGGGCTTCTCCAACGTGGGGCTGGGCATCGTCCACAGCATGGCCCACGGCCTGAGCGCCCTGTATGACACCCCCCACGGCGTGGCCTGCGCCATACTGCTGCCGGTGGGCCTGGAGTACAACAAAGAGGTGGCCGGCGAGCGTTACCGCGCCATTGGCGAGGCCATGGGCGTGATGGACATCGAGAAGATGAACGACGCCCAGGCCGCCGACGCCACCATCGCCGCCGTCAAGCAGCTGTCGGCTGATGTGGGCATCCCCGCGAACCTCCAGGGCATCCTCAAGGAGGAGGACATCCGGTTCCTGGCAGAGAGCGCCTATGCGGACGCCTGCCGCCCCGGCAACCCCCGCGACACCAGCGTGGAGGAGATCGTGGAGCTGTACCGCAGCCAGCTGTAAGCCTGCCCGCTGAAAAGAGGGCGCACCCATCGTCGGGGTGCGCCCTCACCGGCGTGTCCAAAACAGCAAAACGGCCCTGTGACGTCCTTGCGCCACGGGGCCGTTTTTGCTGGCAAGAGCCTTTGCCTGTGCGGTCAGAGGCTGTCCAGGTCGTCCGAGGCGTCGTAGCTCTCGGTGCGGTAGCCGCTCTTGGCGGCAGCGGCGGACAGCATCTGCAGCAGCTGGCGGAACTGCTCGGCGTAGGGGCCGTCGTAGTCCTCGTCGGCTTCGCAGTTCACCGGGCCGCGGGCGCGGATGGCGGCCAGCTGGCCGTTGTCCTCCCGCTCGTAATCGACGATCCAGCCGTAGATGGATTCGTCGGTCACCGAGAAAGAATAGACCTGCGGCATAAAGGGGGTCCAGCAGGCGGTGCAGTACAGAGTCCGCCCGTCCTCCTGGCCCACCAGCTCGGCGACAAAGGTGTCGATCTGGCAGGGGTTCAGCTCCACGTCCTCGTGGTCGCCCATGTCGGTGTCACAGCGGCGGTTCAGTTCGATCCACATAGTTGATTGCTCCTTGTGTTGTATGGTTAAAAGGTGACCCGCATCTGGTACCACACCACGTCCCCGTGGGTGGACTGGGACACGCCCTCGTTCACAAAGCCGAACTTGGCGTAATAGTGGACCAGGCGGTCTTTGCAGGTCAGGACGACGCCCTTGCGGCCCTGGGCCCGGGCCTGGGCCAGCACGTGCTCCAGCAGGCGGGCGGCGCAGCCCTGGCGGCGGTAGGCGGGCAGGGTGTCCACCCCGAAGATCATCTGCCAGGCCCCGTCCTCCTGGTGGAGGGTGGGGTCGTCGTACATGGCGTCGGACAGGTCGGGGGCGTCGGTGCACATCCCGTTGACAAAGCCGACGATCTGGTCCCCCTCCTCCAAAAGCCAGAAGTGGCCGGGGTAGACATCCAGGCGTCCGGCCAGGCTGGCCCGGCCGGCGGCCTCGGCCGGGGGGAAGCAGGCCGCCTCGATGGCGGCCACGGCTTCCAGGTCGGCGGGGGTAGCGGTGCGAATTTTCATAAACATCCTCCCTTACACCTTAGGGCGTATCTGAGAAGTCAAAAATGCTGGGATATTCGCCCAAAAGCGCCAGATGCAAGGCGCATGAGCGCTGCACTCCTTTGTGGAATGCAAGCGAATGCAACGCGGCAGATGGGGCTTTTGGGTAGAATAGAACAGCGTTGGGGAGTTTTCAGATACACCCTAATCCTGCAGCATGATCTTGACGATCTCCTTGTCGGTCTCCCGCATCCCTTCGCGGCCCAGCTGGCTGACGTTGCGGATGGTGTTCTCGACGCCCTTGGTGACGATGCCGTCCCCGGCGCGGAACTGCTGGCCGTTCAGGTACATGTGGTAGCCCATGATGCCGGCCTCCACGCTGGAGGCGATCTTGGCGGCGCAGCTGGGCTTGGCCCCGTCGCAGATGATGCCCGAGACGATGGCCAGCGAGTTGACCAGGGTGTGGGCGATGGCTTCGTAATCCGCCCCCTGCAGGTAGGCGATGCCGCAGCCGGCGGCGCACCCGGCGCTGACCGCGCCGCAGTAGGCCGACAGCCGGCCGATGCCGCTCTTTTCGTGGATGGCGATGAGGTTGGACACCGCCAGGGCCCGGTACAGCCGGTCCTTGGGGACGGCCAGGGCCTTGGCGTACTCGATCACCGGCACCGACACCGTGATGCCCTGGTTGCCGCTGCCCGAGTTGATGACCACCGGCAGCTCGCAGCCGCTCATCCGGGCGTCGGAGCCGGCGGCCGCCTTGGCGATGGCCCGGTTGCGGACGTCGTCGCCGTAGAACTTGAGCATGGTAGAGCCGATGTTGGCCCCGTAGTCCCCCAGCAGCCCCTCTTCCGAGATCTGGGTGTTATACTGGATCTGGGTGTCCAGCACCGGGCGGATGTCCTCGAGGCTGCAGGTGCCGGCAAAGTCCAGGATGTCCGCGATGGTCAAAAGGTCCCGTCCGGCCAGGCCGTCCCCGGCGGGGGCGCCGCCCTCGTGGCCGCAGGCGGACCGGGGCTCCTCCACCGGCACGTCCAGCAGGACCTGGCCGTTCTTTTCGATGTGGACGATGTTGGTGTGGTACTGGGCGATGCGGACGGCGGCGGTCTCCTCCCCGGCGGCCAGCCGGACGGTGATGTCGAAGATCTGGCCGTAGTCCACCGCCTCGACCTGGATGGGGGTGCTTTCCAGGAAGCGGCGCATCTCCGCTTTCTGCTCTTCGGTCACCTCGGAGATCACCTCCAGGGCGCGGCCCGCCTGGCCGCCCACGATGCCGGCGGCCGCCGCGGCCTCGATCCCCTTCATCCCGCCGGTGTTGGGCACGATGACGCTCTTGACGTTCTTGATGATGTTGTTGCTGACCCCCAGCCAGACTTTGCCGGGCAGTCTGCCCAGCACCTCCCGGGCCTTGGCCGCCGCGTAGGCGATGGCGATGGGCTCGGTGCAGCCCATGGCGGGGATCAGCTCTTCGTGTAAGATCCGCAGATAGGTTTGGTACAGTGCGCTTGTTTTATCCATCGGTCTGTCTCCCTGGTATGGTTGTAAGATGCTACCAATATACACGTTTTGACCATTTTTTGCAATGGGGGCGGCCCCGGCAAAAAAATCCTGCCGGGTTTGGGCCGCTTGCCCTTGACAATCGGTCCGATGTTTCGTAAACTAATAACGAGTACAAACAACGGGGTTCCCGGCCTGCACAGGCGGGCGGGGCGCCCCTTTGGATGGGCAGCGTTCCGGGGTCCTGCCGCCGTGCGGCGGGCAGCCATGGGCGCTGCTCCTGCCGGATGCTGCTTGCAGGGCCGACGCCCACAAATGAACCGAGCGACCACGCTCGTTTATATTTATAAGCTTGAAACTGAAAATTGGAAGCCGCCGACCCGCGCGCCGGCCTTGTTCCCGTGTGCGGTTTTGTTGTCTTTTTTGTTCGAAAGCTCACTTATAGATAAGATCGGTTTATGCCCGCGCTCTGCCGCAGCATCTCCACAAACATTTTGATTTTGAGGAGACAAAACAATGGATGCAACCACAATCGTGATCACCGTGGTGATCGCGCTCGTTGCACTGGCTGTTGGCGTTGTCGCGGGCTTTTTTGGCGGTTTCAACTACCGCAAAAAGACCGCGGAGGCCCAGATCGGCAGTGCGGAGGCCGAGGCGACCCGGCTGGTGAACGAGGCGATCAAGACCGCGACCCAGAAGAAGAAAGAGGCCATTCTTGAGGCAAAGGACGAGGTCTTTCAGATGAAGGCCGAGGTGGACGCCCAGAAGGCCGAAGCCGACCGGGAGATCAAGCAGCGCCGGGCGGAGATCAGCCGCCAGGAGAACCGGATCGACCAGAAGGAAAACGCCCTGGACAAAAAGACCGAAGCCCTGGAAAAGCGGGAGGAAGAGGTCAAGAAGCGCCTGGCCGAGGCCGACGCCCACCTGGCCGAGGCCGACGAGCTGCGGGCCAAACAGATGGAGCGGCTGGAAATGCTGGCCGGCCTGAGCCAGGCCGACGCCCGCGAGGTCCTGCTGAACAAGGTGGACGAGGAGCTGACCCACGAAAAGGCCCTGCGGGTGGCCACCTATGAGTCCGACCTGAAGGACGACTGCGAGAACATCGCACGCAACATGATCGCCCAGGCCATCAGCCGGTGCGCCGCCGATCATTCCAGCGAGACCACCGTCACCGTGGTGCCCCTGCCCAGCGACGAAATGAAGGGCCGGATCATCGGCCGCGAGGGCCGCAACATCCGCGCCCTGGAGACCGCCACCGGCGTGGACCTCATCATCGACGATACCCCCGAGGCCATCACCCTGTCCTCCTTCGACCAGACCCGCCGCGAGGTGGCCCGGATGACCCTGGAGCGGCTGATCGGCGACGGCCGCATCCACCCCGCCCGCATCGAAGAGACGGTGGAAAAGTGCCGCCGCGAGCTGGAGCTGCAGATGAAGCGGGAAGGCGAGCGGGCCGTGATGGAACTGGGCATCCATGGCCTGCACCCCGACCTGGTCAAGCTGATCGGCCGGCTCAAGTACCGCACCAGCTTTGGGCAGAACGCGCTGACCCACAGCATGGAGGTGGCCTGGCTGGCCGGGCTGCTGGCCAGCGAGCTGGGGGTCAACGTCACCATGGCCCGCCGCGCCGGTCTGCTGCATGACATCGGCAAGGCCCTGGACCACGAGATCGAGGGCAGCCATGTCCAGATCGGCGTGGACATCTGCCGCAAGTACAAGGAGAACAGCCAGGTGATCCACGCCGTCGAGGCGCACCACGGCGATGTGGAGCCCAAGACCCCCCTGGCCTTTATCGTGCAGGCCGCCGACGCCATCAGCGCGGCCCGCCCCGGCGCCCGCCGCGAAAACGTGGAGAGCTACGTCCGCCGCCTGGAGAACCTGGAGGAGATCGCCTCCGGCTTTGAGGGCGTGGAGCAGGCCTTTGCCGTCCAGGCCGGCCGCGAGGTGCGGATCATGGTCAAGCCCGACGTCATCGGGGATGACCAGGTCATCCTGCTGGCCCGCACCATCGCCCGCAAGATCGAGGAGAGCCTGGACTACCCCGGGCAGATCAAGGTCAACGTCATCCGCGAGAGCCGGGCCGTCGAGTACGCCAAGTAAAAGAGATAAAAAGTCCCGACCGGACGCACATGCCGTCCGGTCGGGATTTTTTTGTATCTTTTTAACGTTTATGCCCGCGGGGCGGGGGGAGAGGGTCAGGCCCCCACGATCAGCCGGACAGCGCCGTAAATGCCGGCGTCGTTGCCCAGGCTGGCCTGCTTGATGGGGGTCTCCCGGCAGGAGCGGAAGGCGTAGGTCTTGTAGTGCTCGGCCAGGGGCTTGAACAGCACCTCGCCGGCGCGGGAGACGCCGCCGCCCACCAGGAACACCTCGGGGTCGGCCGTGGCCGCGATGGTGGCCAGGGCCAGGCCCAGCACGTCGGTCATCTCGTCCACTTCGCGGGCGGCCAGAGCGTCGCCGCTGCGGGCCGCGTCAAAGACATCTTTGGCGGCAAAGTTGGCGCCGCGCAGCACGCAGGGGACGTCGGGGTTCTCGTCCAGCAGCTTTTTCATGCAGCGGACCACACCGGTGGCGCTGGAGTACTGCTCCAGGCAGCCGTGCTTGCCGCAGCCGCAGACGGCGGTCTCCTTGGGGTTGACGGTGATGTGGCCGATCTCGCCGCCTGCGCCGTGGGCGCCGTCGATCACCTTGCCGTCCACGATGACGCCGCCGCCCACGCCGGTGCCCAGGGTGACCATGACGGCGCTGCGGCAGCCCTTGGCCGCGCCCATCCAGATCTCACCCAGAGCCGCCACGTTGGCGTCGTTGCCCACCATCACTTTGATGCCGCCCAGCAGCAGGGACAGGTTGGCGGCCACGTCCTGCTGGCCCCAGCCGCCCAGGTTGGCGCAGACGATGGGCACCACGCTGGATTCCTGCACAGGGCCGGGCACGCCGATGCCCACGCCCTCGATCTGTTCAGCGGTCAGGCCCTGCTCCTTCATCTTGTCCAGGATGGCGGCAGCCAGATTGGGCAGGATGCGCACCCCTTTGTCGGAGGTGTCGGTGGGGATCTCCCACTTTTCCAGCAGAGCGCCGGCGGTGGTGAACAGGCCGGCCTTGGCGGTGGTGCCGCCCAGGTCGATGCCAAATGCGTATTCCTTCATGATCCATTACCTCGCTTTTCGCCGGGCCGGGCCCGGGTTTCGTTTCTATCAGTATAACATACTTGCAGGAAAAATACAGGCCCTTTTGCCATTTTATGGGGCGGGAAGGGGGGCTTCTGTAAACATTTCATGAAATACCTTGACAATCCGCCCCCAAAGGGGTATCTTCAGGCAAACCAAAGAGGACCTGCAAAGGAGAGGATCGCCATGTCCCGTTTGGAAGAATTTGTCAGCCTGCTGACGGGCAGGTTCAACAACGACGCACAATACCAGGAAAAGCAGAAGGAAGGGCTGTCCTTCCCCTATGCCGAGCACGTCAACACGGTCTGCAACCAGAAGATCAACGGTCTGCCTGCGGACTTTGCCGGCGTCTTTATGGTGGAGGAGAGCTACTACACCACGGCCAGCGCCCAGAGCGGAGCCGAGCGGAAATTCCACACCAGCGCTTCCCACCACCTGTTCCTTTTCACGGAGGAACCGGAGGGGATCCGCCTGACCTCCTACGAGCTGCCCCAGGGCTATACCAAGGACAACTTTGTCTATGACCAGATCGGCCGGCTGGATTACGCCAGCCTCCAGCCCTCGGCCAAGTTCACCCCCGCGCTGTATGTGGAGCGGGACGGCGTATGGGAGGGCGGCAGCGTCAGCCATTTCAGCCCGGTGCTCACCTTCACCCTGTATGAGCGCTTTTCCAGCGAGGGGCTGGAGGTCTCCGAGAGCATGGAGATGAACGGCCGGCCCACCTTCGGCTATGGCGAGCCCATCCTCTACAAACGGGCTGCGGACCCCGCGCAGTAAAGGCGGCCCACCCCCAACCCGCAAAAAAGCCGCCGCCCCCGGGGCATCCCCCAAGGGCGGCGGCCTTTTTCTGTTTTTTCAACAGCTTTTGGGCAGAAGGCAGGCTTCAGCGTGCGGCGTGCATCCGCATCGAGCGGCCATTGCCGGCGCTGGCCAGATAACGGACCAGGGCCACCGGCCACAGCAGGATCTTTGCGACCAACTCGACCGGCTTGATGTCCACGGTGTCCATGCTGCTGATCCCGGTGAAGATCAGACAAGCAATGCCACAGCCCAGAATGTAACAGTACAACATGTGCAAACCTCCACTTTCTTTTTGGACCGCGAAGGGCCCTTTTATTTCAGGCCGGGCAGGGCGCCCGCGCCATGATTCTTCGTCTGCGGAAGGGCGTTGCAACCTTCCGCACCCTTACTATACCGCAGTCAGAGTGTAAAGTCAATGGGGTTGAATGCTGAAATAATCAAAGGTGATGCTTGAATAAAAGTGTAATCAGGAAAGTGAATTGTACAAATGTGGTTAACTTTCTTATGCTAAAGCAGATGCCTGAAACTGTGCGCAGTACAAAGACACAGCGCCAGACGGCAAGCCCAAAATCCGGCGGCCCTGTCCGCAGAATAGGAACAAATGGGAGGCGGACGCAATGATCCGGCCGCCCGGCGCGTATTCTTTTAAAGAGAGTTTTTGCCAAAAGGAGGCGGACGGAATGGCGGTTTGGAAAAAAGCCCGGCGGATCTGGGGGATGGTATGCCTGCTGCTGGTGCTGGCGGCAGGGCTGGCGCTGCCCGCTGCCGCGGATGTGGGGCCCAAGCCCTCGGTGGAAGTGGTCTTTCAGGGGCTGGAAGGGCGGCGCTATTATGCGACCCTGCTGGGCAATGTCCCTCAATATGGACCCTGGTCGGCGGAGGAAGAGTATCTGGACTGGAAGGGAGACCCGGAGGCCTGGGAAGCCTTTGCCGCCTATCCGGCACCGGAGGGCTGGTATTTTCTGGGGAACTATGCCGACTGCACCGAGACCGGACGGTTTGTGTGGAGCTATTATCCTCCCGAGACGTTTTATGTTCTGGTCTGGCTGCCGGAGGAGGACCGCTGCCTGCGCAGCGTCCAGCCGGTGAGCCGCTATGCGTTCGACAGCCGGTTCACCGTGACAGCCACGGAAGAGGGTCTGACGGTCCGGTCCAGCTATGACTATGCGGGGGAAGTGCCGGGTTTTCTGGTGCGGGTCGCCCTGACGATTTTGATCGAGACGGCGGCCGGCTGGCTGCTGTTTGGGCTGCGCCGCCGTGACCAGCTGGCCCTGATCTTCCGGGTGAACCTGGTCACCCAGCTGGTCCTCAACCTGCTGCTCAACCTCTGCGCCTATTTTGCAGGGCCCATGCTGGCGGGGCTGGCCTATATCCCGCTGGAGCTTGGGGTGTTCGCGGCAGAAGGCGCCGTCTACGCCCGGCGCCTGCCCTGGCCCGATGACTGCGAACCGCACCCCTGGCTCTACAGTCTGGGGGCCAACGGGGTGTCGTTTGCCGCGGGCTGGGCACTGGCGGACTGGCTGCCCGGCCTGTTCTGAGCCGGTGGCACGAAGTTTATAAAAATCTTGGAAAATTTTATGAAAAACTGTACTTGTTGCCAGCGCCATTCTGTGCTATTATAAAAAGTACAAAGCCTGAACTATGCTCAACGAAAGGAGAGGTCATTATGGCACGGGCATCGCAGGTCGTTTTATCGGAGAACGAATACTACCTCATCAAAGCGCCCAACGGCAAGGTGCTGGAGGTCAAGGATTTCAGCACGGCGAACGGCGCGTTCATCCAGCTGTGGGATTACGCCGGCCACCCGTGGCAGCAGTGGCGCTTCGTGGACGCAGGCGAAGGCCGCTGGCGCATCCAGAACCGCTTTACCGGCAAGATGATCGACCTGGTCCAGGACGGCGTGGTGGAAGGCACCTGGCTGCATCAGTGGACCCGCACCAGCGGCCTGAGCCAGTGCTGGGTGCTGGAGCCGCTGCGCAATGGCCGCACCCGTATCCGCAGCGTCCTGGCCAACAAGTACATCGACCTGGTGGGGATGAACACCTCCAACGGGGCCCAGGCCCAGATCTGGCTGGAGGTGCCGGGGGGCAACCAGGAGTGGAACCTGGAGCGGGTGGACGACATCACCGCCCGTACCGCGCCCCGCACCGACGAGGCGGCTTATCCCCATATGCCGCCCCCGCGCCGCGGCCAGGACGACCTGGTGCGCAAGCTGAACCAGTCGGGCAAGGGCCGGGGCAGCCGGAAGGGGTCGAAAGCATAATGGCGCTGGCCCAGAACACGACCCTCTGCTACCTGGAAAAGGACGGCGCGTGGCTGATGCTGCACCGCACCAAAAAGAAGAACGACTGCAACCACGACAAGTGGATCGGGGTGGGCGGCAAATTTGAAGCCTGCGAGAGCCCCGAGGAATGCCTCCTGCGGGAGGTGAAGGAGGAGACCGGCGTCACCCTGACCCGCTGGCGCTACCGGGGGATCATCACCTTTGTGCTGGACGGAGTGGGGGAATATATGCACCTGTTCACCGCCGACCGGTGGCAGGGGGAGCCCGCCTGCGGCGACAGCGCCGAGGGGGTGCTGGAATGGGTGCCCCGGGCCCGGGTGCCGGAGCTGCCCATCTGGGAGGGCGACAAGCTCTTTTTCCGCCTGCTGGACGAGGAGCGCCCCTTTTTCTCCCTCAAGCTCTGCTACAGAGGGGATACGTTGACCGAAGCTGTCCTGGACGGAAAACCCCTATCCCTGAGTTGAACCACACCATGATTTGAAAAACCCCTGCCGCTGTGTACCAAAAGCGGCAGGGGTTTTCAGTTCAGTCGTCGTCGTTGTCCAGTTTCAGCACAGCGGTAAACGCTTCGCTGGGCAGCCGCGCCGAGCGCGTCCAGTGGACGAAGCAGCGAAGGCGCGGCTGGCGCAGCGCTCCGTTTTTTGCAAGCGCCCGCCGTGGCGCGCCGCAAAAATCGGCAAAGCGCAAGAGGCACGAACGGCGACCGCTGCCAGTGGCAGAAACAGGGAGCGCCTATCAATCGTCGTCGTTGTCCAGTTTCAGCACAGCGGTAAACGCTTCGCTGGGCAAACTCACCGACCCCAGCTGGCGCATCTTCTTTTTGCCTTCCTTCTGCTTTTCCAGCAGCTTTTTCTTGCGGGTGATGTCGCCGCCGTAGCACTTGGCCAGCACGTCCTTGCGCAGGGCCTTGACCGTCTCGCGGGCGATCACCTTGCCGCCTACCGCCGCCTGCACCGGGATCTCAAACAGGGTGCGGGGGATGTTGTCCCGCAGCTTTTCGCAGATGCGGCGGCCCTTGGCGTAGGCGTTGTCCCGGAACACGATCATGGACAGGGCGTCCACCATCTCCCCCGCCAGCAAAAAGTCCAGCCGCACCAGGTCGCTCGTGCGGTACTCTTTGAACTCATAGTCGTAGCTGGCGTAGCCCCGGCTGCGGCTCTTGATGGCGTCGAAAAAGTCATAGACGATCTCGCCCAGAGGCATGGCGTAGTGCAGGTCCACCCGGACGTCGTCCAGATACTTCATGTCGATCAGGACGCCCCGCTTCTGCTGGCACAGGTCCATCAAGCCGCCCACATAGTCGTTGGGGGTGTAGAGGTGGACGTCCACAAAGGGCTCTTCCTGTTTGGCGATCTGGGAGGGGTCGGGGTATTCGGAGGGGTTGGAGATGGTCTTGACCTCCCCGTCGGTGAGGGTGATCCGGTACTGGACGCCGGGGGTGGTGGTGACAAGGTCGAGGTCGAACTCCCGCTCCAGCCGCTCGGTGATGATCTCCATGTGCAGAAGGCCCAAAAAGCCGCACCGGAAGCCGAAGCCCAGGGCCGCGCTGTTTTCGGGCTCGTAGGTCAGGGAGGCGTCGTTCAGCTGCAGCTTTTCCAGGGCGTCCTTCAGGTCGGGATAGCGCTTGCCGTCGGCGGGGTAGACGCCGCAGAACACCATGGGCTTGACCTGGCGGTAGCCGGGCAGGGCCTCGGGGGTGGGGTTGTCTGCCAGGGTGACGGTGTCGCCCACCCGGGTGTCCTGCACCGTCTTGATGCTGGCGGTCAGATAGCCCACCTCCCCGGCGGAAAGCTGCCCGCAGGGGGAAAGGCTGGTGGCCCCCATGTGGCCCACCTCCACCAGGGTGAACCGGGCCCCGGTGGCCATCATCCGGATGGTGTCGCCGGGCTTGACCGTCCCCTCGAACACCCGGATGTAGACGATGACGCCCTTGTAGCTGTCGTAGACGCTGTCGAAGATCAGGGCCTTGAGGGGGGCGTCGGGGTCGCCGGTGGGGGCGGGGATGTCGGCCACCACCCGCTCCAGCACCTGGTCGATGTTCAGGCCGGTCTTGGCCGAGATGCGGGGGGCGTCCATGCAGGGCAGGCCGATGACGTCCTCCACCTCCTGGGCCACTTCGTCGGGATGGGCGCTGGGCAGGTCGATCTTGTTCAGCACCGGCACCAGCTCCAGGTCGTGCTCCAGGGCCATGTAGGTGTTGGCCAGGGTCTGGGCCTCCACCCCCTGGGTGGCGTCCACCACCAGGATGGCGCCCTCGCAGGCGGCCAGGCTGCGGCTGACCTCGTAGGCAAAGTCCACATGGCCCGGGGTGTCGATCAGGTTCAGCTCATAGGTCTGGCCGTCCCGGGCGGTGTAGTGCATGGTGACGGCCCGGGCCTTGATGGTGATGCCGCGTTCCCGCTCGATGTCCATATTGTCCAGGATCTGGTCGGACATGGTCCGCTCGTCCACGCTCTGGGTCAGCTCCAGGATGCGGTCGGACAGGGTGGATTTGCCGTGGTCGATGTGCGCGATGATGCAGAAATTGCGGATGTTCTTGTTTGCCATGGTTCCTCCGTGTTAGACATTGAGGTGATCGTCGATATACAGCGGCCGGCCATCCTGGACATAGACCCGGGGCACCCGGCGGGCCACGCCGCACAGCACCTCGTAGGAGATGGTGCCGGTCTTGCGGGCGATGCTCTCGGCGGTGTCCCCGGCGGTGCAGCCGCCCCAGAGGACGGCCTCGTCCCCTTCGGCGGTGGAAGGCACGCCGCTGACATCCACCAGCATCTGGTCCATGCAGACGCGGCCCAGCACCGGGCAGGGCACGCCGTGGATGTCCACCACCCCTTTGCCTTCGCTGAGCAGGCGGGGGTAGCCGTCGGCGTAGCCGGCGCAGAGGGTGGCGGCCAGGGTGGGGGCCTTGGCAGTGAACCGCCGGCCATAGCTGGCCGACTGGCCGGGCTGCAGCTCCTTCACCATGCTGACCACCGTTTTCATGGCCATGGCCGGCCGCAGGCCGGGGCAGGGGACGTCGCTGCTGGGCGGGTAGCCGTACAGGATGATGCCCGGGCGGCCCATGCAGCGGGTCCGGGGCAGGCCGGCGGGCCAGTCGGGGTGGAGCAGGGTGCCGGCCGAGTTGTCGCAGTGGACCAGGGCGGGCTCCCGGCCGGCAGCCCGCAGGGCCTCGAAGGTGCGGACAAACAGGGCGTGCTGGGCGGCGGTGTAGGCCGCGCTGTCCGCCCCTGCCTCGTCGGCTGCTGAAAAATGCTGGAACAGCCCGGTCATGCGCAGGCCGGGCAGCCCGGCGGCGGTCAGCATCTCCTGAATGGTGGTGTCAAAGCTGGACCGGAGGGCAAAGCCGATCCGGCCCATGCCGGTGTCGGCCTTGAGGTGGATGTCCACCTGCACCCCCGCGGCGGAGGCCCGCTCCGAGAGGGCCAGGGCATAGGGCAGGGAATAGCAGCACTGGGTGATCCGCTGCCGGGCCAGCACCCCGGCAAACCGGGGATCGGTCCGCCCCAAAATCAGGATGGGCAGGCCGAGCCCGGCCCGCCGCAGCTCCAGCGCCTCGGTCAGGCGGCTGACCGCCAGCCAGGCCGCTCCCTCCTGGGCAAAGACCCGGGCGCAGCGGATGGCGCCGTGGCCGTAGGCGTCTGCCTTGACCACGGCGCACAGGGGCATCTCCCCCGCCTGCTGCTGGGTCAGCCGGAAATTATGGCGCAGGGCGTCCAGGTCGATCTCGGCCCAGACGTGGCGCTCAAAAGGGATTTCGTCCATCGTTCCCGCCTCTCAATCTTGTTGTTGTGGTACCGCAAAGGAGTTGCGGCCGGTGTGCAGGGGCCGCCAGCCGTCGATGCCGCTGCCCTGCAGGGCGTGCAGGGTCTTTTGGCGGAAGGCGTGGTCGGTCCGGCACCGCTCCCGGACGAACTCCTTGGTCTTTTCCCGGGTGGTGGCGCCGTCGGCGGGGCAGCGGCTCTTGACGATGGGCAGCCCCTCTTCGTAGACGGCGGCCTTCACCTCGGCCTCGGTGGCCAGCAGCATGGGCCGGACCAGGGTCAGGCCCCGCCGGGACAGGTAGGTCACCGGGGAGAAACAGCCGATCCGCCCTTCCTGCCACAGGTTCATATAAAAAGTCTCGACGGCGTCGTCCAGGTGGTGGCCCAGGGCCACCTTGTTGCAGCCCAGCTGCTGGGCCGCGGTGTGCAGGGCCCCCCGGCGCATTTTGGCGCACAGGGCGCAGGGGTTCTTTTCCTGCCGCTGGTCAAAAATGACCGGGCCGATGTCGGTGCGCCGCACCTGATAGGGCACGCCGTACCGGGCCATCAGATCGGCCAGAGGGGCGTAGTCCCCCGGCACCCCGCCGAACTGGGGGTCCAGGGTGACCGCCTGCAGCTGGTAGTCAAAACCGATGTACTCCCGCAGCAGGGCCAGGCCCACCGTCAGGGCCACGCTGTCCTTGCCGCCGGACACGCCGATCAGCACCCGGTCCCCCGGGGCCAGCATCTCGTAATCCTGGACGGCTTTCCGCATCAGGCCGGCCAGGCGCTGCATGGCTTTTCCTTCCCGCATCTGCTTCATCCGAGGCTCACGCTTTCGATCAGGTTCAGCACGTCGTTGAGGGAGGCCAGCCGGGTCAGGGCCGAGACGTAGATCACATCCCCGCTGTCGTAGGTGATGGTAGCCAGCACGGCATAATAGGCCTGGATGTCGCAGCGGACGGCCTCTACGGAGGCCCCCTCCACCTGGATGTCGATCTTTTTGGGGCTGATGACGCCGTAGCTGGCCCGCAGGTCGTCCTGGCTTGTGGCCAGAAAATCCTGGTAGGTGGCCTGGTCCCCATGCTGGAACAGCACCACCTGGTACTGGTCATCCTCCGGGTCCTCGTGGGAGGCCAGCTCCAGCACCGGGCCCAGGGTGGGGTCCTCGGTCATCCGGCAGACCGGCCAGGTGGCCGATTCGTAATAGACCGAGACGCCGTTTTCGGCGGTGTAGCGGGTGTCGGGGTTGGCGGGGGTGCGGCGGCTGGTGAGGAACACCAGCCCCATATAGGCAGCGACGCCGATCAGTATGAACGCGGCCATCCCGATCAGAAGCCGGGAAGAGCGCTTCTGGGCGGCGGCCTGGCGGTCGATCTCTCTGGGCATGATGGAAGTTCTCCTTTAGCTATGATATGCAAAACGCAGTGTACCCTATAGTATAGCATAAAACCCGGCGGATTTACAGCGCCCCGGCAAAGAAAACCCGTCCGGCCCCCGCGCCCCGCAAAGAAAAATTTGATGAGAGGATTTGAGAGTATCGTAAAGAAAATAAGAGATTTCAAGAGGATAAAAAGTTTTGTGCGGAAAAATCGAAAAATCATGTTGACAGGCGGCTTTTGATGGTATATACTATCATTCGCGCCCACCCGGCGCCTGAACTGTTACGAATGCTTATCAGGAGGATATAGATATGAGCACTACTCTCGTAAAGCCCGCTGAAGTCGAGCGCAAGTGGTACCTGCTCGACGCTGCCGGCAAGCCGCTGGGCCGCGTCGCTGCCGAGGCTGCTGTTCTGCTGCGCGGCAAGCAGAAGGTCAACTTCACCCCCAATGTGGACTGCGGCGACTTCGTCGTCATCGTCAACTGCGACAAGGCTGTCCTGACCGGCAAGAAGGCCGAGCAGAAGTTCCACATCACCCACTCTGCCTACATCGGCGGCCTGAAGAAGGTCCAGTACAAGAAGCTGATGGCCGAGAACAGCAACCTGGCCATGACCTACGCCGTCAAGGGCATGATCCCTTCCAACACCATCGGTGCAAAGGCCCTCACCCGCCTGCACTGCTACAAGGGTGCTGAGCACGCTCACGCTGCACAGAAGCCCGAGAAGATCGAGTTCTAAGAAGGAGGCAATCGAATATGTACGAAACCAAACCTTATTTCTACGGCACTGGTCGTCGTAAGGATTCCGTTGCCCGCGTTCGCGTGTACGCCGGCACCGGCAAGATCACCATCAACGATCGTGATCTGGACAACTACTTCGGCCTCGAGACCCTGAAGCTGATCGTCCGCGCTCCGCTGGTCCTGCTGGGCGTTGAGGACAAGTTCGACGTCGTGGTCCGCGTGGCCGGCGGCGGCATTTCCGGCCAGGCCGGCGCCATCCGCCACGGCATCAGCCGCGCCATGCTGCAGCAGAACGAGGAGAACCGCGCCGTCCTGAAGAAGGCCGGCTACCTGACCCGCGATCCTCGCATGAAGGAGCGCAAGAAGTACGGTCTGAAGGCTGCCCGTCGTGCACCTCAGTTCAGCAAGAGATAATCTGCTGTTCAAACCGTATCAAAATGGTTCAAAAACCCCGGAAAATCAAGGTTTTCCGGGGTTTTACTGTATCTAAACGGGCTGATATGGTTTGACCAAATTTGGCAAATCAAGAGCCGTTTTCACCCAATTTTTAGTGGTTAAATATAGGACAACCGGCAAAAATGGGGGTAAAAAAAGGGGTTAGTGGTTAAATTATAGGACAACCGAGAGCCGATTTTGGGGGTGTTTTTCGTCCCTCCTTTCCCTCGTTTTGGGCTGTGGCAGTTTGACATAGTTTGACCTAATTTGAATAATTGAATATGAATTTGATATAGCACTCAGTATAAAATGACTGGGTGCTTTTTTCATTTCAGGAACTCGTATTCCGGCGATAGAAAGAGCCGTCACTTCACTTTTTATTTTGGAGTGGCGGCTTTTTCTATTTCCAGAAGCAACAGCAACAATTAGAAATGAGGTGAAGTCAATGAACACGCAAATCATTGCCATTGCCAACCAGAAGGGCGGCGTTGGCAAAACCACTACCTGTGCCAATCTTGGAATCGGTTTGGCGCAGGCTGGAAAGAAAGTCCTGCTGATCGACGGAGACCCGCAAGGTAGCCTGACGATCAGCCTGGGCAATCCTCAGCCGGACAAGCTGCCCTTTACGCTGTCGGACGCTATGGGGCGTATCTTGATGGATGAGCCGCTTCGTCCCGGCGAGGGTATCCTGCACCACCCAGAGGGTGTAGACCTGATGCCTGCGGACATCCAGTTATCCGGTATGGAGGTATCCCTGGTAAATGCCATGAGCCGTGAGACTATCTTGCGGCAATATCTGGACACGCTGAAGGGGCAATACTCCCATATTCTCATCGACTGCCAGCCCTCCCTGGGGATGCTCACAGTCAATGCGCTGGCCGCTGCGAACAGGATCATAATTCCCGTTCAGGCGGAGTATCTGTCCGCCAAAGGGCTGGAACAGCTGCTCTCCACGGTAAACAAGGTAAAGCGGCAGATCAACCCCAAGCTCCAGATAGACGGTATCCTGCTGACGATGGTTGACAGCCGAACCAACTTTGCCAAAGAGATCTCCGCACTTTTGCGAGAGACCTATGGCAGCAAGATCAAAGTATTCGGCACAGAGATTCCCCATTCTGTCCGGGCAAAGGAAATCAGCGCAGAGGGAAAAAGCATTTTTGCCCATGACCCCGGCGGCAAGGTGGCAGAGGGCTACAAAAATCTGACGAAGGAGGTGTTGAAACTTGAAAAGCAGCGCGAAAAAAATAGAGCTGGCTCCATACGATGATTTGTTTTCCACCGAGGAAAGCCGCCAGGATGC
>LBJMR02800__coassemble_418_pt1 | contig 30742 bp, 27 predicted proteins | sample LBJMR02800__metabat2_high_PE_009 | metagenome-assembled genome bin LBJMR02800
CGGCTGGCGCAGCGCTCCGGTTTTCGCAAGCGCCCACCGTGGCGCGCCGCGAAAACCGGCTAAGCGCAAGAGAGCCAGGGGGAAGGAATTTCTGTCCCGCGTATGCGGGCAGAAATGGGTTCCCCCTGGAGCGTGGCGCTTTTGCGACACGCTGAAGGCGCCCGGCCAAAAGCCGGGCGCCTTTTTGCGCTGTTTTTTCAGGGGACGCTGTGCTCTCAGTCGCCCAGGTCGGCGCCGTTCGAGGCGATGACCTGCTTGTACCAGTAGAAGCTGTCCTTGCGGCTGCGGGCCAGGGTGCCGTTGCCGTCGTTGTCCTTGTCCACGTAGATGAAGCCGTAGCGCTTTTTCATCTCGCCGGTGGATGCCGACACCAGGTCGATGGGGCCCCACATGGTGTAGCCCAGCACCGGCAGGCCGTCCTCGTCCACCGCCTTGATGAGCTCGCGGATGTGGGCCCGCATATATTCGATGCGGTAGCCGTCATGGACGCTGCCGTCGGGCTCCACGGTGTCGTTGGCGCCCAGGCCGTTCTCCACAATGAAGAGGGGCTTCTGGTAGCGGTCGTAGAGGGTATTCATGGTGGTGCGCAGGCCCTGGGGGTCGATGGCCCAGCCCCAGTCGCTGGTCTTGAGGTAGGGGTTCTGGACGCTGTCAAAGACGGCGTTGCCCTGGGCGCCCTCCTTGGCCAGCAGCTCCTTGTCGGTGGTCACGCAGCGGCTGGAATAGTAGCTGAAGGAGATAAAGTCCACCGTGCCCGCCTGCATGTCGGCCTCGTCCTCGGGGGTGCAGTCCAGATGGACGCCGGCCTTCTCCATCCGCTTTTTGGCCCAGACGGGGTAAGCGCCCCGGGCCTGGGCGTCGATGAAGAAGTAGTTGTCCCGGTCCGCCTCCAGCGCCGCCCAGACGTCGTCGGGGCTGCAGGTGCGGGGGTAGAACTGGCCGGCGGCCAGCATGCAGCCCACCATGGCCCCCGGCATCATCTCGTGGGCCAGGCGCACCGCTTTGGCGCTGGCCACGATCTCGTAGTGGGCGGCGCGGTATTTGACTTCGGTGGGGTCCTCGCCCTCTTCAAAGAGGATGCCCGCGCCCATGAAGGGCAGGTGCAGCAGCATGTTGATCTCGTTGAAGGTCAGCCAGTATTTCACCTTGTCCTTGTAGCGGGCAAAGATGGCGGCGCAGTATTTCAGGTAGGCGTCGATCATCCGGCGGTCTTTCCAGCCGCCGTATTTCTTGATCAGGGCGATGGGGGTGTCAAAGTGGCAGATGGTGACCAGCGGCTCGATGCCGTACTTGCGGCACTCGTCAAACAGGCTGTCGTAAAAGGCCAGGCCCTCCTCGTTGGGGGTGTCGTCGTCCCCGTTGGGCAGGATCCGGGTCCAGGCGATGGACAGCCGGTAGCACTTGAAGCCCATCTCGGCAAACAGCCGGATGTCCTCCTTGTAGTGGTGGTACAGGTCGATGGCCTGGTGCGAAGGGTAGGCGTGGGCGCTGTCGCAGTCCAGCATCTTCATCTCGCCCCGCATGACCGGGAACCGGTCGGGCCCATAGGGGATCACGTCCACGGTGGACAGGCCACGCCCGCCCTCATCGTACGCACCCTCACACTGGTTGGCCGCGGTCGCGCCGCCCCACAGGAAATTTTCAGGCAGTCCCATAGTTTGCATCCTCCTTGTTTCCAAAAAGCCCCCGGGGGTGCATCCTCCGAGGGCTGTGTGTTATGCCTTGGCCTTCTCGGTCTTATCCGCTTTCTTGGCTTTGGCTTTGTCCTCCGCCTTTGCCTTGGAAGCATCCGGCTCGTCGCCCTCCACGGCGGCGGCCGGCTTGGACAGATCCAGGCTGCGGATCTTCTTGCGCAGGGGCAGGACGCTCTTGGGGTTGACCGACAGCTCGTCCACGCCCATCCGCAGGAAGGTCTCGACCAGCGATTCGTCAGCGCCCAGCTCGCCGCAGATGCCCACCCAGATGCCATGCCGGTGGCCGGCGTCGATGGTCATCTTGATCTCGCGCAGCACGGCGGGGTGGTGGGGGTTGGCAAAGGGCTCCAGTTTGGCGTTCTGGCGGTCCAGCGCGCAGGTGTACTGGGTCAGGTCGTTGGTGCCGATGGAGAAGAAATCGCACTCTTCGGCCAGGTCGTCGGCCACCAGGACGGCGGCGGGGGTCTCGATCATGGTGCCGACCTCCACCTCGCCCATCTTCTTGCCCTCGGCGGCCAGCTCCACCCGGCACTCGTCCAGGATGTTCTTGGCGTCGTGGAGCTCCCGCAGGCTGGTGATCATGGGGAACATGATGCCCAGGTTGCCGTAGGCCGAAGCCCGCAGCAGGGCCCGCAGCTGGGTCTTGAAGAAGTCCTTGCGGGTCAGGCAGATGCGGATGGCGCGGTAGCCCAAGGCAGGGTTCTCCTCGTGGTCCAGCTTCATATAATCCACCGTCTTGTCCGCGCCGATGTCGCAGGTGCGGATGATGACCTTTTTGGGCGCCAGTGTCTCGACCACCTGCTTGTAGGCCTCGAACTGGTACTCCTCGGTGGGGTAGTCCTTGCTGTTCAGATAGACGAACTCGGAGCGGAACAGGCCCACGCCGCCGGCGTCGTTCTGCTGGACCGCGCCCACGTCCCCGATGCCGCCGATGTTGGCGTAGACGTTGATGGTAGTGCCGTCCAGGGTGGTGTTGGGCTTGCCTTTCAGCTCCTGGAGCAGGGCCAGCTTCTTCTTGTCCTCCTGCTGGCGCTTTTGCAGGGTCTTGAGCAGGTCGGGGGTGGGCTCCACATAGACGCAGGCGTTGTAGCCGTCGATGACCGCCATCTTGCCGTCCCAGTCGTCGCTGATCTCCTTGCACTGGATCAGGGCGGGGATGTTCATGCTGCGGGCCAGGATGGCGGTGTGGCTGTTGGCGCTGCCCTCCCGGGTGACGAAGCCCAGCAGCAGGCTCTTGTCCAGGCGCACCGTCTCGGAGGGGGCCAGGTCCTCGGCCACCAGGATGGAGGGCTCGGTGCCCTGCATGCTGTCCACATCGGTCCCCTGCAGGATGTCCAGCATGGCCTGGGCGATGTCCATCACGTCGGCGCTGCGGGCCTGGAGGTAGGGGTCGTCCATGGCGGCAAAGACGGCGGCCTGGTTGGTGCCGGCGGTCTTGACGGCATACTCGGCGCACATCTTCTGCTTGGTGATGATCTCCCGGATGGCGTCCACAAAGTCGTCGTCCTCCAGCATCATGGCGTGGATGTTGAACACCTCGGCGATGTCCTCGCCGGCTTCGGCCAGCGCTTTTTCATAAAGGGCGGTCTGCTGCTGGATCGCCTTCTGCTGGGCGTCCTCGAAACGGAGCAGCTCCGCGCCGGTATCGGTCACGGGCGTGGTGGAAATGGTGGTATCCTTCTTCTTGTAGATCTTCAGCTTGCCGATGGCAATGCCGTTCAATACGCTTTTACCGGTGCCTACCTGCATATCTTCTCGTCCTTTCTCCGCCGCATTCTCCTGCCGGGGCAGGGCCCGGCGGCTCTCCTTCAAAAAAGCCCCCGCAGATCACCGCGAGGGCTCAGGGTTTAACCCGAAAAACGCCTGTTACGCCTTCCATACCGCCGGCAAACAGCCTCTGCCGCGCCCGCCTGCATCCCGCAGGGAGGCGCCGCGCTCATGCACCCTGCATCCGGCCTGTCGCGGCAAATGTCTCAGCGTGTCGGGACTTTTCCAATCCGTCCGGGGACGGTTCTCAGAGGTTCTCGGTCATGAACTTCTGGATGGCTTCGGCAGCAGCGTCCTCATCGTCACCCTCGACCTTGATGGTAACGGTATCGCCCTGCTTGACGCCCATGCCCATGAGGGCCATCAGCTTGCGCATATCGCAGCTCTTGCCGTCCTTCTCGATGGTCGCGGTGCTGGCGTGGCTCTTGACGACCTTGACCAGCAGGCCGGCGGGACGGGCATGGATGCCGCAGGCATCCTTAATGGTATACTGGAATTCCTTCATAGATCATTTCTCCTTACATTCGCATAAACTTGGCGGCAGCACAGCTGCCCCTCAACCCATGTGCAGACAAGTGATACACACGTTTCGATACCTTTATTATAAACCCTGCAGGAGAATTTTGCACTCTTTCATTTTGCCAATTTTTCGCTCAAATTTTTGTACTTTTTGAACAGAACATCCTGTAAGTCCTTTTTTCCGTCCCGCTTATCCCACAAAATGCCAAAGCAAAACCCTGCCCGGCGCGCAGACTGCGCCAGGCAGGGCGTTGGGCGCCGGTCATTCCACCGGATAGCCTTCCAGGTCCAGAGGCAGGTCGGTGTAGGGCGCGGCGCTCTCCTCGTCGTAGACCCCGGGCTCCCCCGAAGTCTCCTGGGCCGGGGCTTCCGGGCTGGCCGCCGTCTCCTGGCTGGCGGCAGTCTCCTGTGCGCCGGCCTCCGCCATGGCGGCCTGGGCGTCCCCCAGCCCTGTCACAAGCCCCGAGGGTTTGGCCAGCAGGTAGGCCCCCACCGGTTTTTTCTTGTAGACCAGCAGCACGCCGTAGCAGCTTTCTTCCCCGCTGGAGGCGGAGGGGATCAGGGCCTGCCATTTTTCCACCGTCTTGCCCTTGTAGCGCTCCAGGTCCAGGCCGCTCTGGCCCACCACCGTGTTGAAGGCCATGAAGCTGTCGTCCCACTTGCGGGGGATCTTGACCTTGTCGGCCGTGATGGACGCGCCGTCCACCTCGATGCCGTAGCCGGTGAACCAGGTCTGGATGTCCTGGGCCGTCTCGATCTTTGCATTCTGGCTGCCGGCGCCGGCGGCCGTCTCGACGGTGCGGCTGCTGATGTACCGCCCCAGCAGGGCGCTGCACACCACCACCGCGCAGCACATGGCCCCCACGCCGATCTGGCGCAGCCGCGCCCGGTTCAATGTCACCACAAACATAGTTCTGCCTCCCCACGCTCCGCTCGTTGTTTCGGGTACAACCTATGCTTATGCGCCGGGCGGCCCCCGTATGCAAAAACCGGCCTGTGCGTTTACCGCACAGGCCGGCCAGGCACAGCGGGGCTCTTTTACGCCTCGCTGGAAATATCGCTGCCGAAGTATTTTTCCGAGATCTCGGCCAGGGTGCCGTCGGCGCGCAGGGCGTCGATGGCCTCGTTGACCGCAGCCAGCAGGGTGTCCGACTCGCCGCCCTTGCGCACCGGGATGCAGACGTGGGAGGCGTCCGGGGTCTCGGCCACCAGCTTGAAGGCGGCGTCCGGATGGACGTTCAGATAGTCATAGAAGGAGACGTCGGCGTTGAGGGTGGCGTCCACCCGGCCGGCCAGCAGCATCTGGATGGTCTCGTCCAGGGTGTCCACCCCCAGGACCTCGGCGCCGTAGCTCTCGGCCAGGGTCATGTATGTGCTGGCGATGGAGTTGGCCGTGGTCTTGCCGGCCAGGTCCTCAAAGCTGGTGATGTCGGTGTTGTCCTCCCGGACGGCCAGGGCGGTGTGGATGTAAGCGTAGGGCTCCGAAAAATCGTAGCTCTTGGCCCGCTCCTCCGTCACTTCGACGCCGTTGCAGACGATGTCGTAGCGGCCGGCTTCCAGGCCGGCGAACAGGCCGTCCCATTCGCCCTCCACATACTCGGGCTCCAGGCCCAGATATTCGGCAATGGCCCGGGATACCTCCACGTCGTAGCCCACCAGGGTGTCGGTGTCGTCGTGGTAGCACCAGGGCGACCAGGCGCCTTCCAGGGCCACGATCAGGGTGCCGCGCTGGCGGGCTGCTTCCAGCCGGTCGGCGGGCTGGCCCGAGGCGGCGGAGGACGCGCTGTCCGCCGCGCCGGCGGCCGTGGACGAGGACCCGCCGCAGGCGCTGAGGGCGCCGGCGGCCGCCAGGACGGCCATCAGGGAAATAAAGCTCTTTCTCTTCATACAATTCTACCTCTCTATGCTGTAAGGGTCATCGGTTAAGGGTCATCGGTTGGCGATGCGGCTCAGGAACACGCGGGTGCGCTCCTGCCTGGGGTTGGCGAAAAATTCGGCCGAGGGGGCGCTCTCGACGATCCGCCCGTCCTCCATAAAGATGACGTGGCTGGACACGTCCCGGGCAAAGCCCATCTCGTGGGTGACCACCAGCATGGTCATCCCCTCGGCGGCCAGCTGGCGCATGACGTCCAGCACTTCGCCGGTCAGCTCGGGGTCCAGGGCGGAGGTGGGCTCGTCAAAATAGATGATCTCGGGGCTGGTGGCAAGGGCGCGGGCGATGGCCACCCGCTGCTGCTGCCCGCCCGAGAGCTGGTGGGGGGTACTGGCTGCACCGGTCGGCCATGCCCACCTTTTCCAGCATCTGGACGGCGATGGCCTCGGCCTGGTCCTTGTGCATCCGGCGGGCCACGATCAGCCCTTCGGTCACGTTCTGCAGCACCGTCTTGTTGCGGAACAGGTTGTAGCTCTGGAACACAAAGGCGGTCTTGCGCCGCAGCCGGGCCACGTCGGCCCGGGAGACCCGGGCCAGGTCCACCTGCTCCCCGTCAAAGAGCAGGCTGCCGCTGTCCGCCTTTTCCAGAAAATTGATGCAGCGCAGCAGGGTGGTCTTGCCCGAGCCCGAAGGCCCCAGAATGGCCACCACCGCCCCTTTTTCCACGGTCAGGCCCACACCCTTGAGCACTTCCCGCTCCCCGAAGGATTTGTGAATCTCCTGTATTTCCAGCATCGGCATGGGGCATCCCTCCATTTCGTTTCACGCATCCGGCCCGTCAGTTGAAGCCGTGGGCGTTCAGGTATTTTTCGCCCTGCTTCTGCACCCAGGTCAGCACGGTGCAGAACATCAGGTAGATGACGGCCAGCTCACAGTAGACCGGCAGGAACTGATAGGTGTAGGAGGCCACCCGCTGGGTGGCCATGAACATCTCGGCGACGGTGATGTTGGCCGCCAGGGAGGTGTCCTTGACCATGCCGATCAGGGAGTTGGACAGCGGCGGGAACGCGGTGCGCAGCGCCTGCGGCATGATGATCCGGCGCATGACCTGCCACCAGGACATCCCCACGCAGTAGCCTGCCTCCAGCTGGCCGGAAGGCACCGACTCCAGCGCGGCGCGGATGGTCTCGGCGCAATAGGCCCCCTCGTTGATGGAGAAGGCGATCACCGCCGTGGGGAAAGCGTCCAGCACGATCCCCATGCTGGGCAGCCCGTAAAAGATGATGAACAGCTGGACCAGCAGCGGGGTGCCCCGCACCACCCAGATGTACACCCGGGCCAGCTGGCGCAGCACCGGCACCCGGGCAAACTGCACCAGGGCCACCGCCGCCGCGATCACCATGGCAAACGCGAAGGACAGCACCGTCAGCGGGATGGTCACCGCCAGGCCCGGCAGCAAAATGCGGGGGAAAGATTCGATCAGCACCTGAACGGTGCGGTTTTGCAACAGTGTTTCGATCATAGACATCAAGCCTTTTCTCTGGATATACGGCATATACGGCAATCGGAGACTATCCTACTATAGCACCAAGTCCGCCGTATGGCAAATACCTGTATCGTATATCCTACTATACTTCTAGGGCATGGGCAGCAGCAAGTCCGCCGGCCCGGTTCCGGGCCGCTCTTTTCTCGGCGCGGGCTCAGCCCAGGCAGTTGCCGCAGGGCTCATAGCCGGCTTCCACGGCCTGCTCGTAGCTGGAAAAGAGGATCTGGTTGGCCGGGTCGGGCAGGTTGGAGCAGCTGGGCAGGTGGAACTTCTTGGAATTGACGTTGCCGATGTAGGCCTGGATGGCCGGCTGGCTGCTGCTCTGCTGGCCGCTGCCGTCGGTCAGGGTGGGGTTCTGGGCCTCGGGGGGCACGTCCTTGTCCGAGGCGACGGCATAGTTGACGCCGTCGCTGGTGATCCGGATGGTGCCCGACAGGTCGGTGCGCCAGACGTCCACCCCCGCGTCGCGCAGGCGGCTGAGGGCGGCCTCGTGGGGGTGGCCGTAGCTGTTGCCCTCCCCCACCGAGATGACGCCCACCTCCGGCAGGACGGCGTTCAAAAAGACATAGCCGGTGCTGGTCTCGCTGCCGTGGTGGCCCACCTGCAGCACATCCACATCCAGAGGCGCGCCGGAGGCCACCAGGTCGTCCTCGGCGTCCTGCTCCATGTCCCCGGTCAGGAGAAAGCTGGTCTCGCCGTAGTCGATGCGCAGCACCAGCGAGGTGTCGTTGGTGTCCTCATAGGAGGCCACCGGCCCCAGCAGCCGGACGGTGGCGCCGCCCAGCTGCCAGACGGTGCCCACGGCGGGCACTTCCAGCGCCAGGCCCTGCTGCTGGGCATACTTGACGTAATCCTGGAAGCACTGGGTGTCCGCCGTGGTGACGGGGGCATAGGCGTGCCCCGCCGGGAAGGCGGCCATCACCGCCGCCAGGCCCCCCACATGGTCCTCGTGGGCGTGGCTGCAAAAGACGTACTCCAGCCGGGTGACCCCCTTGTTCTGCAGGTAGGAGACCACCAGACTGCCGTCCTCCACGTTGCCGCCGTCGTACAGCATGCTCTGGCCGTCGCAGGTGACCAGGACGCTCAGCGCCTGGCCCACGTCGATGAAATCCACCGAAAAGCCGCTGCCGTCGGCAGGCTGTGCAGGCTGGACGGTGCTGGCGGCGGGCTGCCGGGTCAGGGCGCCGGCCAGGTCCTGGCAGGCGGTCAGCCCCAGGGCCAGCAGGGCCGCCAGGGCCAGGGCGGCGGCGCGGCGCAGCAGCGCGCCGGTCAGGACGGGTTTGTTATGGCTGCGGTGTTCCTTCATTGATTCTTGTTACCCTTCTTTTTGTTGTTTTTGTGGTTCGGTTCGGTGCGGGGGGCAAAGCGCGCCCCCGGATGGACGGTGTAATGGCCGTCCGGGTGGATGGTGACGTCCCGGGGCGCGGCCTTGCGGGCGCTGCGCTGGACGGCCCGGCGGCCGGCAGCCGGCACCAGCAGAGGGATCAGGTCCTCCCGATGGGTCATCTTCAGGGCTTTGACCACCTTTTCGGCGTTGCGGGGCTCATAGTATTGCAGCAGGGCCCGCTGCAGAGCCTTGCCCTCGGCGGTCTTTTCCACAAAGACCGGCTTCAGGGTGTAGGGGTCCAGCCCGGTGTAGAACATGCAGGTGCTGACGGTGCCGGGGGTGGGGTAAAAATCCTGCACCTGCTCGGGGCGCATGTGGTTTTTGTAGAGGTACTCGGCCAGATAGACCGCGTCCTTCAGGGTGCTGCCCGGGTGACTGGACATCAGGTAGGGCACCAGGTACTGTTTTTTGCCCGCCCGGCGGCTGAGCTCGTAGAACTTGTCCTTGAAGCGGTTGAACACCTCGATGGGGGGTTTGCCCATGTAGGCCAGGGTGTTGGGGGCGCAGTGCTCGGGGGCCACTTTCAGCTGGCCCGAGACGTGGTATTCCACCAGCTCCTTGAAGAAGGTCTCGTCGGGGTCGGCCATCAGGTAGTCGAAGCGGATGCCGCTGCGGACGAACACCTTCTTGACCCCCGGCAGGGACCGCACCCGGCGCAGAATGTTCAGATAGTCCTTGTGGTCCACGATCAGGTGGGGGCAGGGCTGGGGGGCCAGGCAGTGCTTGCCGCCGGTGCACATCCCCTTTTTCATCTGCTGGCCGCAGGAGGGGAAGCGGAAATTCGCCGTGGGGCCGCCCACGTCGTGGATGTAGCCCTTGAAGTCGGGCTCGTGGGTCATCCGCTCGGCCTCGGCCACGATGCTGTCGGCGCTGCGGCTGGTGACCCGCCGGCCCTGGTGCAGCTGGATGGCGCAGAAGTTGCACCCACCGAAGCACCCGCGGTTCTGGATGATGGAGAACTGCACCTCCCGGATGGCGGGCACCCCGCCCATGGGCTCGTAGATGGGGTGGTAGCGGCGGGTATAGGGCAGGGCGTAGACCTTGTCCAGCTCCCAGCGGACCAGGGGTTTGGCCGGCAGGTTCTGGACCAGGTACTTTTCGCTCTGCTTCTGGACGATGATCTGGCCGCTGACCACGTCCTGGTTGTCCATCTGGATGCGGCAGGCCTTGGCGTAAGCCACCTTGTCCGAGGCCACTTTTTTGTAGCCGGCGCACTCCACATACCGCTCGGGCAGGTGGTCGAAGTCGGTCATGTAGCAGGTGCCGGCCACGTCGGTGATGCTGGCGATGGGCTCCCCTGCCGCCAGGCGGCGGGCGATCTCGACGGTCTGGTGCTCCCCCATCCCAAAGCTGATGAGGTCGCAGCCGGCGTCCTCGGCGATGCTGGGCAGGACGGTGTCCAGCCAGTAGTCGTAGTGGGCGAACCGCCGCAGGGACGCTTCCAGCCCGCCCAGGATCACCGGCAGGTCGGGATACGCCTGCTTGGCCAGCCGGGTGTAGACGGTGGCGCTGCGGTCGGGCCGGGCCCCGGCTTTGCCGCCGGGGGAGTATTCGTCCTCGGCCCGGGGGATCTTGGCCACCGAATAGTGGCTGACCATGCTGTCCACGTTGCCGCCGCCGATGAAAAAGCCGTACTTGGGTTTGCCGAACCGCTTGAAGTCCTCGCAGTCGGTGTAGCGGGGCTGGGCCAGCACCCCCACCCGGTAGCCCTCGGCTTCCAGCAGGCGGCTGATGATGGCGGTGCCAAAGCTGGGGTGGTCCACGTAGGCGTCGCCGCCCACCACCACGAAATCCAGCTGGTCCCAGCCGCGGGCCTCCATGTCCGCCCGGCAGATGGGCAGGAACTCGGTGTACGGGGTGTATGTCGTTTCGTTCATAGCGCTCCTCACTCTGTGTCGTTGTTGGTCCCGGGCTGCGGGCTCACGGCTCGTCCGGCTGGTTCATGCACATTTCCAGCCACTGCTGGCGGCTGATGAGGACGGCCCGGGGCTTGGCCCCCTCGTAGGGGCCGATGATCCCCTTCTGCTCCATCTCGTCCATGATGCGGGCGGCCCGGGCATAGCCCAGCTTGCACCGGCGCTGCAGCAGGCTGGTGGAGGCCTGCCCCGCGTCGATGACCACCTCGACGGCGGCTTTCAGCATGGGATCGTCGGCGCCGCCCTCGGCGTCGTCGTGGTCCTTGCCGTTCTTGTCCTGGGTGGCGTGCTCTTCCATGGCGCGGATCATGGCCTCGTCGTACTGGACGGTGCCCGACGCCTTGATAAAGGTCAGCACCCGGCTGATCTCCTCGTCGGTGACGTAGGTGCCCTGGATGCGGATGGGCTTGGGCGCGCCCACCGGCATGAACAGCATATCGCCCATGCCCAGCAGCTTTTCGGCGCCGGCGCCGTCCAGGATGGTGCGGCTGTCCACCTGGCTGGACACCGCGAAGGCGATGCGGCTGGGGATGTTGGCCTTGATCAGGCCGGTGATGACGTCCACGCTGGGGCGCTGGGTGGCGACGATCAGGTGCATGCCGGCCGCGCGGGCCTTCTGGGCGATGCGGCAGATCGAGTCCTCCACGTCCTTGCCCACCACCATCATCAGGTCCGCCAGCTCGTCGATGACGATGGCGATGTAAGGCAGCTTTTCCAGCATGGGGTCGGACGCCGCCAGCTTGTTGAAGGTCTTGATGTCCCGGACATTGTTGTCGGCAAACATCCGGTACCGGCGCTCCATCTCGGCCACCGCCGAGCTGAGGGCGCCCGCGGCCTTTTTGGGCTCGGTGATCACCGGCATCAGCAGGTGGGGGATGCCGTTGTACTCAGCCAGTTCCACCACCTTGGGGTCGATGAGGATCAGTTTGACGTCCTCCGGGCCCGAGCGGAACACCAGGCTCATGATGATGCTGTTGACGCAGACCGACTTGCCGCTGCCCGTGCTGCCCGCGATGAGCAGGTGGGGCATCTTGCACAGGTCGGCCACCTGGGCCACGCCGGCGATGTCCTTGCCCAGGGCGATGGTCAGGGGGCTGGTCATGTGGCGGAAGCTCTGGCTCTCAAAGATGCTGCGGATGCTGACGGAGGCCCGCTTGCGGTTGGGCACCTCGATGCCCACGGCGGGCTTGCCGGGGATGGGGGCCTCCATGCGGATGTCGGCCACGGCCAGGTTCAGGGCCAGGTCATCGGCCAGGGAGGTGATGCGGCTGATCTTGACGCCCGCCATGGGCTGCACCTCGTACCGGGTGACGGCGGGCCCGCGGGAAATATCCAGCACCCGCGTCTTGACCCCGAAGCTCTCCAGGGTATCCACCAGCTTTTGGGCGTTGGCCTGCAGCTCGGCGGTGGCGCCTTCGTCGGCGTCCTCCGGGGCTTTATCGAACAGCTCGATGGGGGGATATTCATAGGCTGCGGGGATTTCCGGCTCCTCCGGGGCGGAAGGCGCGGCCGCGGCTGCGGCCTGCTCGGCGTCGGCGGGCTTTTCCATGGCCGCCGCCACCAGGGTGGCAATGTCCCCGGTGCCTTCCCCTTCCCCGTCCTCGACGGTGATCCAGCCGTCCTCTTCCTCGCCGTCCATGGGGGCCGGCTGCGGCGGGGGCGGCGCCATCGGGGACGGAGCCGCCGGGGTCACCGGGGCTGCGGCAGGCCCGGCCGCCGCCGGGGCCGGCGGGAGGGTCCCGTCGTCCTTATCCTGGTCGTACATGGCCACATGGGGCGCCGCAGGGGCGGCAGGGGCGGCGTCCTCTGCCCGGGGCGCGCCGGATGCCGGCGCAGGGCGCAGGGGGTTCAGCCCAAAGGTGCCGCCCGGGCCCGGGATGATGGGCTCGATGGGCTCGCTGCCGCCGTCGCTGACGGCCGCCGGGTCGGGCCCCAGGTCGATGTCAAAGGGGGCGCGGGGATGGCTGACGGCCGCCGACTGCAGCGGCGATTCCGGCCTTGGGGGGGCCTCGGTGCTCCCGTTCTCGTCCGGGAGCCGCCCGTGCCCAAAGATATGGCTCAGCCAGGCCGGCATCCCCAGATGGAACCCGCCTCCCGGCGCGGCGTCGGGGTCGCCGTCCAGCAGCATATCCTCGGCCATTTCCTCTTCGTCGGCGGCATCCGCCTGGGCCTGGGCTTCGGCTTCGGCCTGGGCCTCCGCCCGGGCCGCCAGGCGGGCAGCCCGGCGCTCCTCATGGGCGGCGCGGCCGTCGGCATAGACGGCCAGGCCCTTGTCTCGGGCGCCGCCCGCCGCCCACGCCAGCCACTGCCAGATGTCGGCGGGGGTGACATCAAAGATATAACAGCTGGCGCAAACCGCCAGGGCCACCACGATCAGGTTAGCCGCCGGCCGGCCGCAGAGCAGCAGCAGGCTGCCGCCCAGCAGGCCGCCCATCGACCCGCCGCCAAACCAGGCGTTGACCCCGTTGTCGTAGCAGGCCACCCCCATCTGGGCTACCGTGAGCCCCTGGGCGGGGATGTCGGAAAAGACCACCGCCGCCCCGCTCAAAAAGGCCAGCCCCAGCAGCAGTTTGACCACACAGGGGACCACCGGCTCTTCCCGGGCGGCCAGGACGGCCATGTAGCACACCGCCGGCCCCAGCACGAAGCTGCCCGCCCCGAACACCCCGAACAGGATGTCGTGGGCGGTGTGCCAGGCGGCCTGCCCGTCCACAAAAGCCAGCAACCCCAGCAGGATGCCCCCAAACAGGGTGACGCTGCTGGCCAGCAGCCGGCGCTGGGCCTGCTGCCGGCCGCGGCGTGCCCGGGACGATGATTTGCGTTTTTTTCTCGCCATTCTCTGCTCTGTACCTCGTTCATCCAAAAGTTCATATGTTCTTTTATTGTATCACGTACAGGCCAAAATGGCAAACGGCACCCGCCCGGGACCACAAAACCGCACCGCCGGGCCAGGCCCTGCGGTGCGGTTTTCGGTTTACTCCACCGGCTCGATGGTCAGCATGGCCTGGGCCGGGATGCAGGCGGCCCAGTCGTAGACTTCGCTCAGCTGGCCAAACTGCTCGCAGACGTGGTCGGGGCAGGGGCTGTCCACAAAGGCGATGGCCCCATCCCGCACCTGCAGGTGGATCTCGTAGCCGTTGGACTGGAAGCTGTAGTCCGCGTCCTCCCGCAGGTCGATGTCGGTCTGGGCCCGCTCCAGGGTGCCGTAGACCAGGTGGGCCACCTTGTCGGGCCGGTCTGCCTGCCGCACCAGGTAGTAGCCCCCCAGCGTGGCCGCTGCCAGCAGGACCGCCGCCGTGAAGATCAGGTTCTTTTTCAGGTTTTGGTTGCGTTTTTGGCTCATGGCGTTTCTCCATGCAGAAGAGGGCTGCCGCGTGCCCCGCAGCAGCCCTCGATCTGTTATGCGTTTGTCCTTCCGCAGGGGTCAGCCTCAGTTGCCCGCCGCGGCATTGGCGCCCGCGATGTGGCCGTACGTAAAGATGTCAGCCACGGCGTTGCCGCCCAGACGGTTGCCGGCGTGGATGCCGCCGGTGACCTCGCCCGCAGCCCACAGGCCGGGGATCACTTCACCCTCGGTGTTGATGACCTGGGCTTCGGTGTCGATCTTCAGGCCGCCCATGGTGTGGTGCAGGGACGCCTTGCGGGGCGAGATCACGTAGCCCACGTTGGGGTCGGCGTCGATGGCCTCGATGTCGATGGCGCCGGCCAGGACTTCCTTATGGAAGTCGGGGTCCTCCTGGGCCTCCACGTAGCTGTTGTACTTCTCGATGGTGTTGCGCAGGGCCTCCTCGGTGAAGGCGGGCGCAGCGCCGCCGGCGCTGGTGGCGGTGGCCTCGGCCAGCTCGGCCAGGGTGTCGCCGTACCAGACGTGGCCGTTGTCCACCATATCCTGGATGGTGGTGCCGAACATCACGTCGTCCAGGGACGCGCCCTTGACGGTGGTGTCGCCGGTGCTGGTGCGGTTGGTGCCGGCGTAGATGATGTAGAAGATGCCGTCCTCAAGCTGGAGGGATGCCTTGGCCAGGACGTCGCGCTCGGCATACTCGTCCACAAAGCGGTTGCCCTCGCCGTCGATCCAGATCTGCTCCGAAGCATCGCCCCATGCGCCGTCGGTCATGGTGCCCTTGAGGGGCGAGGAAGAGGGCATCATCTGGGCCACTTCCATGCCCACCACGTCGGCGCCGATGGCCTGGGCCATGATGATGCCGTCGCCCTCGTTGGTGCCCACGTTGGTGGTCAGGGTGTGGTCGCTCAGGTCATCGCCCCAGTACTTGTCGTATTCCTTGACCATGGCGGGGTTGGCGCAGTAGCCGCCGCTGGCCAGCACCACGCCCTTGGTGGTGTTGATGGTGATCTTGGTGCCGTTGGCCTGCTCGGCGGTCGCGCCGACCACCCGGCCGGTGTCGTCGGTCAGCAGGCCGGTGGCAGCCGTCTCGGTGTAGATGGTGACACCGGCAGCCTCAGCCACGCTGCGCAGCTTGTCGATCAGCTCGGTGCTGGTCTCCACCGGATGGGTCCGGGGCCACATGGCGCCCAGAACGGTAAACAGGCTGCTGCCCGCCCCCTCGCCGGAGGGTGCGTTCAGGCCCAGACCGTCCCGCATCCACTCGAAGGTGCCCAGGGCGCTCTCGGCCAGGTTGCGGGCCAGGTCGATGTCCGAGCAGATCCAGGTGCCGTCGTTCAGCTGGCGCAGGCCGCCCACATAGATGTGCCACATATGCAGGGCGACGGAGTCAAAGCCGGGCATATCCACGCCGGCGGTGGTGCCCGCGTTCTCGGCGTAGAACTGGTTGATGTCGCTCTGCAGCTGGGTCAGGACCTCGGCCCACTCAGGGAACTGGTCAAAGTGGAGGTCGGGGTCGTCGGTGCTCAGCGCCAGGTAGCTGTCCAGCGTGCCCTTCTGGGCCTCGGTCAGGACGACCTCGGACTGGGCCACGGTGTCCACCGCGTTGAACGCGCCGCCCTGCATCAGGGTGTTGCCGCCCAGGACCGAGCTCTTTTCGATCAGGATGACGTCTGCGCCCTCCTGTGCCGCCGTGATGGCGGAGGAGAAGCCTGCGCCGCCGCCGCCCACCACCAGGACGTCGGTATCCCAGGTCTCGTCCTCACCGGCCGGCTCGGAATAGGCGTTGGCCTTCAGCTGGTCCATGTCCAGGCCGGCAGCCTCGGCTGCGGCCGAAGCGGCCCGCATGATGGCGCCGCTGGCCAGGGTCGCGCCGGTGACGTTGTCCAGGGTGGTGGTCTGGTGCTCCACCATCAGCTGGGGCAGCCGCTCCATGGCCACCGATGCGATGGAGGGGGTCTCGTGGCACTCGGTCAGCTCCACATTGGTGATCTTGCCGTCCTCCACGGTCATGGCCACCGTGACGGTGCCCTGCATGCCCACAGAGGAGCCCTCAAAGGTGCCCGACGCCGCGGCCGCTGGTGCGGACGATGCCGGGGTGCTGGCTGCGGGGGACGACGACGTCCCGCCGCCGCAGGCGGTCAGGAGCATGGTAAGCCCCAGGACACCCGCCAGGATCCGTTTTTTCATACAAAATGCCTCCCTTTTATATACCCTTGTCCTGCACCTATTTGAACAGGCGCAGCATTCACAACAAGTATACCAAAAGGAAGGCACATTGTAAACAAATTCCAGTATTCTTTACTCTTTTGTCATGCTTTCTTTTTCCATTTGCGCATGACGCCCACGCCCAGGGCGTAGGGCCCGGTGTGGACGGCGATGGTGGCCCCGATCTGCAGCAGCCCGGCGTCGCACTCGCTGGCGGGGTATCTGGCCCGCAGGGCGGCACGCAACTGCATCCAGAAGCGGCGGCCCTCGTCGGCATCGTAGCCGTACCCGGCGATGATGCGGTAGTCGTCGGGGTCGGCCTTGCGCTCGGCCAGGTAGCCCAGCAGCTGTTCGATGGCCTTTTCCATGCTCTTCTGGCGGCCCCGGGCCATCCCGCCCGAGAAGATCTCCCCGTCGGCAAAGTGGATCATGGGCTTGACGTTGAGGAAGTTGGCCGCAAGGCCGGTCACCTTGCCGATCCGCCCGCCCTTGATGAGGTAGTCCAGGTTGCCCACCGTGAAAAAGATCTGGTTGGTGGGCCGGGTGCCGGCCAGCCAGGTCAGGGTCTCGGTCAGGGTGCAGCCGGCGTCCCGCATGGCGGCGGCGTTCAGGACAGCGGCGCCCTCGCTGACGGTGGCCGCCCCGGTGTCCACCACCTCGATGACGGCCTGGGGATAATCTTCCAGCACCAGCTCGCGGGCGTTGCGGGCGCTGCCCACGCCGCCGCTCATCTTGCCGGTGAAGCACAGGCAGAGGGTCTCCCGGCCGGCGGCCGCCTTTTCCCGAAAGACCTTTTCAAAGTCCTCCAGGGAGGGCAGGCTGGTCTTGGGCAGCGTCTCAGGGTGGTCCACCATAAACTGGTAAAAGTCCCGGACAGCGATGTCCTGTCCTTCTTTCAGATAGTGCTCCCCGTCGGTGGAAACGTAGAAGGGCACCACGGTCAGCCCCAGCTGGCGCACCATTTCGGGCGTCAGGTCGCAGGCGCTGTCGGTCACAATATCGAACATAGTTTTTCCTCCCTGTCTGCCGGCAAGCTCATGTCAAAACCGCCCGGGCCGTCTGCCTGCACATTTTGCCGGAAAAGCCGCCCGGCTCCTCAGTCTCTGTGGACGTAAGCTTCCCGCTCGGCGCCCACCGAGATATAGGTGATCTTGCAGCCCACAGCCTTTTCCAGATAGAGGATGTAGTCCTGGGCTGCGGCGGGCAGGTCCTCCCAGCGGCGGGCCCCGGTGATGTCGCAGTGCCAGCCGGGCAGGTATTCCACCACCGGCCTGGCGGTGTCCAGGGCCTTGCCCATGGGGAAGCGGGTGGTGGTGGCGCCGTCCTCCAGGGCGTATGCCGTGACGACGGGCACTTTTTCCATATAGTCCAGCACGTCCAGCAGGGTCAGGGCCACTTCGTCGCAGCCCTGGCAGGACACGCCGTACCGGCTGGCCACCAGGTCCACCGGGCCGACCCGGCGGGGACGGCCGGTGGCCGCGCCGTACTCATGGCCGGCCTCCCGCAGATGGTGCTTTTCCTCCTCGGTCATGGCCAGCTCGGCGGTAAAGGGGCCGTCCCCCACGCAGGAGGAGTAGGCCTTCATGATGCCGATGGAGTGGTCCAGCTTGCGGCCGGGGATGCCCGCCCCGATGGGGGCATAGGCGCCGATGACGTTGGAGGAGGTGGTGTAGGGATAAATGCCGAAATCCACGTCCCGCAGCGCGCCCAGCTGGGCCTCGAAGAGGATCTTCTTGCCCGCGCGGTCGGCCTCGTCCAGGTAGGCGCCGGCGTCGCAGATGTAGTCCTTGAAGATGGCGGCGTACTTTTCCAGCCAGGCCCACATCTCGTCCACCTGGATGGGGTCGGCGTTGTAGCTGCCCTCCATCACCAGGTTCTTGGAGTCCACCATGGTCTCCAGGCGCTTGCGGACCGAGTCGTCCAGATGGAGCAGGTCCCCCATGCGCAGGGTCTTTTTCATGTATTTGTCGCCGTAGACGTAGGCGATGCCCCGCTTGGTGGAGCCGAACTGGGCGCCGGTCTTGGACAGCCGGGCCTCCTCCAGCCCGTCCTGCAGGACGTGGTAGGGCATGGTGATGGTGGCCCGGTCCGAGATCTTGAGGTTGGCCGGGCTGACGTCGATCCCCTGCTCGCGCAGGTGGGCGATCTCGCCGTCCAGATGATGGGGATCAATGACCATGCCGTTGCCCATGACGCAGACGATGTTGGGCCGCAGGATGCCGGAGGGCAGCAGGTTGAGCACAAACTTGCCCCGCTCGTTCTTGACGGTATGGCCGGCGTTGTTGCCGCCCTGGTAGCGGACCACGATGTCGTAATCCTGGCTGAGCAGGTCGACCATGCGGCCCTTGCCCTCATCGCCCCAGTTGATCCCAGTGATTGCAGTAAGCATAATTGATGACCTCTTTGTTGCACTAAAGAACAGCCTTTTCCGTGCACGTTGCCCGGGATACGCTGCCCTGGACACATCGCAGAGCAGGCCAAAACCTGCACATACAAATTTATTATATCACCAAACGCCGGGGCGCGGAAGGGGAAAATCCCGCCCGGGGCAAAATTTTACCTTTTGCCCGGGGCGCACCCTTTATTTTTGGGCGTTTTGAGGGCGGCGGCCCAGCTTGTGCAGGGTGCCGTCCGGCTCCTGGATCATGGTGTGTTCCAGCTGGGCCCGCAGGGAGGCTTTCATCTCGGCCACATACTCCTGCCGGAGGGCGGCCTGCTCGGCCTGTTCCGCTTCGGTCAGGCCGGCGGGGGTCTTGCTCTTTTTCGCCAGCTCGTTGATGCGGGCGATCTTTTCCTTTGTCATAGGTTCTCCTTTGTGCTATACTGTCAGTCGAGGTGAATGAGAATGCCCAACGTACCCAATTACGCGCGGGAGATGGACAAGGTGCTGCAGAGCCTGGAGGGCAGGCGGCCCCGCCTGCTGCTCCACGCCTGCTGCGGGCCCTGTTCCAGCGCGGTGCTGGAGCAGCTGTGCCCCTACTTTGAGATCACGGTCCTGTACTATAACCCCAACATCTGGCCCCCCGCGGAATACCGCCGCCGGGAGGACGAGCTGGAGCGCTTCGTGGCCGAGGCCCACCCCCTGGGGGTAAAGGTGGTGGAGGACCGCTACGACCCCCAGGAATTCTACGACGCCGCCCGCGGCCTGGAAAACGAGCCCGAGCGGGGAGCCCGGTGCACCGCCTGCTACCGGCTGCGGATGCGCCGGGCAGCGGAATATGCGGCGGCGAACGGTTTCGACTGGTTCACCACCACCCTGTCCATCAGCCCCCACAAGGACGCCGCCCGGATCAACCAGATCGGGCAGGAGCTGGCCGCCGCCTTCGGCGTGCCCCATCTCCCCTCGGATTTCAAGAAGAAAAACGGCTACCTGCGCTCCCTGCAGCTGTCGGACCAGTACGGCCTGTACCGGCAGGATTACTGCGGGTGCGTGTTCAGCGCCCGCAGCGCCGAGCCGTGACCTAGGCCGCCTCTTCCGCGGGCAGGCGGGCCACCAGGGCCGCAAACACCAGCATCCCCACACAGGGCACGATGTTGGAGGCCATGCCGGCGGTCAGGCCGGCGGTCTCGGCCACCAGCCCGATGACCCAGGGCATGACGATGGCCCCCAGGCTGGCCGCCGGCAGCAGGATGGCGATGCTGGTGACGGTGGTCATCCGGCCGGCGGCCGCCACCGCGGTGGGGTTCATCCCGGCCATCGAGAAGGCGAAGAGGAACAGCAGCAGGATGGCCGCCCCCTGGCTGCGGGCCAGCATCAGCCCAAAGTAGGTCACGATGCAGCCCGCCCCCATCACCACCATGGCCTTGCGGGGGTTCTTAAACGGGAACACGAAGGCGATCAGCAGCCGGGCCACCAGGGTGGCCCCCCACATGACGGTGACGGTGTAGGTGCTGAGGGCCCCGGCGATGATGCCGCTGTCCTTGAAGTAGGTGACCATCCAGCCGGTGACGCTGGTCTCGGCGGCGTTCTGGCAGAAGATCAGCCCCATCAATAGCCAGAACCGGACGCTGCGCAGGAAGCTCCAGTCGATCCGGCCGCCGGCCTTGCGGCCGCCCCGCTCCATGGGGGTGAGGGCGAAGGCCAGCCACAGAGCCGCCCCCAGCAGTGCCAGCAGGAACAGGGGCGCCTTTGCCCCGGCCCGGCCGGCCGCCGCGATGACAAAGGGGCACAGCAGCGCCCCGCAGGCGTAGCAGCTGTGCATGATGTTCATGCCCCGGGTGCGGTCGGGGCTGCTGTCGCCCACCAGGACGGTGCAGGTGTTGATGACCTGGCCCTTGGCCGCGCCCACCAGAAAGAAACCCAGCCCCAGCAGGGCCACCGCCCCGGTAAAGCCCATCAGGCCGTAGCCTGCCAGATAGCCCAGGCTCAGCAGCAGGACGCTGCGCTTCATGCCGCCCAGCATCCCGGGCAGCACCCCCGACAAAAAGCCCGCCACCAGGTTGCCGATGTTCATCAGGCTGAGCAGTGTGCCGGTGACGCCGTAGGCAAAGCCGTACTGCTCCTGCAGCAGGCTGACCACCACCCCGCTGGAGATGGCGCACACCCCGCTGAAGAAAAAGGCCGCAAAGCCCGCGCTGCGCCGGCGGGCCAGTATTTGCTGTTCGTTCATAGATTTTCCTCACGACAAAGCCCCCGCAAGGTCCGGCATGGCCGGGTTTCCTGCGGGGGCGTCTGTTTGTTCCGGTCCCGGCCGGGTCAGGCCAGGTTCATCCCTCACGCATTCTTCTTCAGCGGGTAGGTGATGATCTTCTTGGGGCACTTGGCCACGCAGGTGCCGCAGCCGGTGCACTTGTCGTAGTCGATCCGGGCCAGGTTGTCGGTGACATGGATTGCGTCGGAGGGGCAGTTGCGCTGGCACATCCCGCAGGCGATGCAGGCGGTGGCGCAGGCTTTCATGGCCACCGGGCCGCGGTCGCAGTTGGAGCACATGACCACCGGCTTGTCCGGGCCGGCAGCCTGGATCATGATGACGTGCTTGGGGCAGACCGCCGCGCAGGCGCCGCAGCCGGTGCACTTGTCCTGATCCACCACGGCCACGCCGTTGACGATGTGGATGGCGTCGAACTTGCAGGCCTTGACGCAGTCGCCCAAGCCGGCGCAGGCAAAGGAGCAGTCCTTGGGCCCGCCGTACAGCGCGGCGGCCGCAGCACAGCTCTGGATGCCCTTGTAGTCATAGCTGGGCTTGCAGTTGTCCTTGCTGCCCTGGCACTGGACCACCGCCTTCTTGGCGACGGCCGACACCTCGGCGCCCATGATCTTGCCGATGGCGGCAGCCGCCTTGGGGCCGCCGGGGGCGCACTTGTCGCAGGGCACGCCGTCCATGACGATGGCCTTGGCGTAGTCAGCGCAGCCTGCATAGCCGCAGCCGCCGCAGTTGGCGCCGGCCAGGCAGCCCGTCACCTGCTCGATGCGGGGGTCCTCCTCCACTGCCATGAACTTGGATGCAGCGACCAGGATCACCGCGCCCAGGGCGCCCACGACGGTACAGAGGACAACAGCCAATACGATACTCATATTCCGTTTCCTCCTCCCTTACAGCGTGACGTTGAACAGGTTTTCGACGATGCCGCCAAAACCCATGAAGGACAGGCTGGTGATGGCCGCGGCGACCAGGGTGATGGGCAGGCCCTTCATGGGGCCGGGAGCGTCGCAGACTTCCACCCGCTTGCGCACGCCGCTGAACAGGCACATGGCCAGCATAAAGCCGACGCCCGAGCCCACGGCGCAGACCAGCGACTCGATATAAGCCATGGCAAAGCCCAGGGTGGCCACATCGGCGCCGTAGTCGTCCACGACCAGGATGGCCACGCCCAGCACGCAGCAGTTGGTGGTGATCAGGGGCAGGTAAACGCCCAGGGCGTTGTACAGCGAGATCATATATTTTTTCAGGAAGATCTCGATGAACTGCACCAGCACCGCGATGACCAGAATAAAGACGATGGTTTGCAGATAGCCCAGACCCGCCGGGTCAAGGACATAGATCTGGATGGGGAAGGTGACGGCCGTCGCCATGAACATGACGAAGATGACCGCGCCCGACATACCCAGCGAGGAGTCCAGCTTTTTGGAGACGCCCAGGAACGGGCAGATGCCAAGAAACTTCACCAGCACGTAGTTGTTGACCAGGATCATGCTGAAGAAGATCGCCGCAAGTTTTACGATCATTTGTTATCCTCTCCTTCCTGCAGGTCCTTCATGGGCTGGCAGCCGATCTTGCGCTCGATGCGGGCATCCAGCTTGCCTTCCACCCAGACGCACAGGCCCATCAGCAGGCCAAAGCAGAGGAAGGCGCCGGGCGCCTGGGTCATGATGCCGATGGTGACGAAACCCTCGGGCATGACCTGGAAACCCAGCCAGGTGCCGTTGCCCAGGATCTCACGGATGGTGGACATGAGCAGCAGGGTCAAGGTGTAGCCGATGCCCATGCCGATGCCGTCGATGGCCGAGTCCACCACGGTGTTCTTGCAGGCGAACATCTCGGCGCGGCCCAGAATGATGCAGTTGACGACGATCAGCGGGATGAACACGCCCATCGCGTCGTACAGGCTCTGGGTAAAGGCCTGCATCACCATCTGGACGATGGTGACGAAACTGGCGATGATGACGATGTAGCAGGGCAGGTGGACCTTTGCGGGGATGATGTTGCGCAGCATCGCAATGATGACGTTGGACAGCACCAGCACAAAGGTGAAGGCCGCGCCCATGCCGAAGGCGTTCGAGACCGAGGTGGTCAGCGCCAGGGTCGAGCAGGTGCCCAGCACCAGGCGTAGGACCGGGTTCTCCTTGATGATACCATTGGTAAGGATGCTTACCTTGGAGACTTTTTCCTGTGCCATTGTATTGTTTCAGCCTCCTTTATGCGAGCTCGTTGTAGCAGTTGATGCAGTCGTTGATGGCGGCAAAGAGGGCGTCGGTGGAGTAGGTCGCGCCGGTCACGGCATCGTAGCCCTGGCCCTTGGTGATGTTGGCCTCGGCGGTCAGCCCGTCGAACTGGGCCAGGTAGTCGGGCAGGGCCACGTTGGTGCCGATGCCGCTGGTCTGGCTCGAGGCGTCCACATGGATGCCGGTCATGGTGCCGGTGGTGTCAAAGCCGATGATGACGTTGACCATGCCGCCGTTGTAGCCGCTCTCGGAGGCCTGGACGGCGATGGAGCCGTCGGGGGCGCGGACAGCGCCGGTGACGCCGGCGGTGGTGTAGTCGGTAACTTCCTCCAGCTCGGCGGCATCCGAGACGGTGGGCAGCACCTCCACATAGGCCACCAGGGTGGCGGCCCGCTGGTTGGCCTCGATGACGGGCGCCGTGACCGAGTTGACCAGGGCCAGCATCAGACTGGCTACCAGCGAGCTGAGGGTCAGCACCAGGATGGGCTTGATGGTGCTCTCCCAATTCGAAGATTTCGTCATTTGGAAGCGCCCTCCTTTCCTGCCTTTTTGGCCGGCTTGACATAGCCGTACGGGGTCTGGCGGGTGGCGTCATTGATGAAGGGCACCCACAGGTTCATGAACAGCAGCGCGAAGGACACGCCCTCGGTGTAGCTGCCCCAGTAACGGATGGCAAAGGTGACAAAGCCCAGGCAGACGCCGTAGAACAGCTTGCCCTTCAGGGTAAAGGGGCTGGTGACGTAGTCGGTGGCCATGAACACGGCGCCGAACAGCAGGCCGCCGCTCAGCACCTCCACCAGGCTCTCGTGGAGGCTGCGGGTGGCGATCAGATAGAACACGAACATGCTGCCCACGTAGGTCAGCGGGATGGCGGGGCTGATGGTCTTGGTGACCACCAGGTAGACGAAGCCCAGCAGGATGGCCAGGGCGCAGGTCTCGCCCAGGACGCCGCCGTGGATGCCCATGAACAGGTCGAACAGGTTCAGGCGGCTGGGATCGGCCACCTGCAGCGGGGTGGCGCTGGCCAGCTGGTCCACCGCCGCGTCGGGGTAGACCCAGGCGTTCATCTCCGAGGCAAAGCTGATGAACAGGACGATGCGGCCCACCAGGGCGGGGTTGGCAAAGTTCATGCCGATGCCGCCGAACAGCTGCTTGGTGACGATGATGGCCGCCACGCAGCCCACCGCTATCTGGCCCAGAGGCATCCCGACGGGGACGTTCATGGCCAGGATGATGCCGGTGACCACGGCGGACAGATCGCCGATGGGGTTGGGCCGCTTGAGCAGCTTGCAGTACAGCCACTCCAGCGCCACGCAGAACACCACCGAGAAGGCGGTGACCAGCAGAGCGCGCATCCCGAAGATGACCGCCGAGGCCACCACGCTGGGGCACAGGGCCACGATGACGTTGGCCATCAGGCCCCGGGTGGTCTCATCCGAGCGGACATGGGGGGAGGCCGAAACAATAAGCTTTGTATCCATTTTTACTTATTGCCTCCTTTTTTGATCTCATTCAGGTAATACGCCTTGGCCAGGCTCATCATCTGGGTGCAGGGGCGCTTGGCCGGGCAGACAAACGAGCAGGAGCCGCAGTTGAAGCAGTAGTCCACGTGCAGCTTGCCCAGCTCCTTGACGTCGCGGGCGCTGTAAGCGGCGTTGACCTCCACCGGGGCCAGGCCCATGGGGCAGTACTCGATGCAGCGGCCGCAGCGGATGCAGGGCTCGGCCGCGGGCTGGGCGGCGCTGGCCTCGCTGAGCAGGATCAGGCCGCCGGTGGTCTTGGTGGTGGGGTAGTTCAGGTCCTCCACGGCGGGGCCCATCATGGCGCCGCCGGCGATGACCTTGCCCAGGGTGACGTCCGGCTTGAGGCCGGCGGCGTCGATCACGTCCTGGTAGGAGGCGCCCACCGGGACGATCAGGTTCTGGGGCTTGGCGCAGGCGTCGCCGTCCACGGTGACGATCCGCTCCACCACCGGCATGCCGGTGGCCAGGTATTTGCCCAGCATGCTGACCGACGTCACGTTCATGACGATGGCGCCGGCGTCGGCGGGCAGGCCGCCGTGGGGCACCTCGCGGCCCAGGCACTTTTCGATCAGGATCAGCTCCGCGCCGGTGCCGTACACGCTGGGCAGGGGCTTGACGTCGATGTTGGCGATGCCGCCCGTCTTCTGGCACAGCAGGTCGATGCACTCGGGCTTGTTCTTTTCAATGCCGATGATGCAGCGCGGGATGCCGGTGTACTGGAGCACCGCCTGGATGCCGCGGACGATGTCGTCGGGGCAGGTCAGCATCTCCTGGGTGTCGCTGGTCAGCCAGACCTCGCACTCGGAGGCGTTGATCAGCAGGGTGTCCACCGGGCTCTTGGGCTGCAGCTTCACATCGGTGGGGAAGCCTGCGCCGCCCAGGCCCACCAGGCCGCTGGCCCGCACGGCGGCCAGGAAGCTGGCTTTGTCGGTCACGACGGGCGGCCGGATGGACGGGTCCACCGTCTGTTTGCCGTCGATCTGGATGACCACCGAGTCGCACAGCTTACCGTTTGCCAGGCGGAACGGCTCGACCGCCGACACCTTGCCCGACACGCTGGAGTGGATGTTGGCCGAGACGAAGCCCCCTGCCTCGCCGATCAGCGTGCCAACGCAGACCTCGTCGCCCTTTTTGACCGTGGCTTTCGCCGGGGCGCCGATGTGCTGGCTCATCAGGATGCGCACCTGCTTGGGCAGGGGCATCGGGACGGGCTTGCTGGCAGCGGTCGCTTTGTCATGCGGCGTATGTGCGCCAAGCGCCGCACGTTTCAGCTTGTTCAACATGAACTATACAATCCCCCATTCTGCTTTCTTGCCGCAGGGTGCGCCGGCCTGCAAAAAGGCACAGCATCCCCCGGGCAGCTTCTTGCTGATATATTTTATTGTATCATTTCCCGGCCTTAAGTCAACGCCCAACGCACTAAAAAGTTGTTGAAAGCGAAAAAATTTTAGAGTTAGTTCGAACAAAGTCTTGTATACTTCCCTCCCCGGAGGCTTTGGTTTGCTATCCGCCTCCGAATATGCTATACTATAAATAATCATCCGCTCCGAACGGAACGCCGGCGGGCGCGTCTCTGCCCGCCCGCTTTGCATCTTGATCGTAGGAGGTCCAGACATGAAAGTTCTCAAAGCGATGCTCGTCACCCTCACGGCCCTTGCCGTCGCCGCCACGGCCCTGCTGCTGTTCTGCCAGGCCAAAAACGCCCCCCACTATATCCGCATCTATGGCGGCGAGGCCGAAGAGCAGTGACCGGCCCGCCCCCACCGGCATCCCCTTTTAGACAAAATTTGGCGTTGAACCGCGCACACGGCCTGCCCGCCCTGCACACTCTCAACGCCAAATTTTCCTGTATGGACCCCGTCTGCGCCCCGGCCCGGACGGGCTTTTTTGCTGCTTATTCCCCGGGGAATGCGCCGTACCGCTCCAGCCGGAGGACGGCGGCGGTGATGTCGTCGGGCCGGCCGGACTGGCTGGCCCGGGCCCGGGCGGTCTCCACCAGGTCCTGGGCGATCCGCTCGGGGGTGTCGGTCCCGGCGGCCGCCAGCTCCAGCTGCTTGAGCACCCAGCCGGGGCCGTCCACCAGCAGCCCGTCCGACACCAGGACGGCCAGGTCGCCGGCGGCCAGGCGGACCATCTTGCTCTGGCCGTTGACGCCCCCCAGCACCCCCACCGGCAGCCCTGCCTCCCCCACCGTCCGGGCGTGGCCCTCGTGGACGATGAAGCCGGGGGCAGCCCCCGCCTTGAAGATCCGGGCCGCGCCGGTGTAGAGGTCCACGCTGAGCAGGTCCAGGGTGGCCCCGCTCTCGTCCTCGCTTTTGAGGGCCAGGGCCACGTTCACCAGCCGGGCCGCCAGCTCGGCGGTAAAGCCCGCCCGCAGCAGCCGCCCGGTCAGGTCGGCGGCCAGGTTGCCGTCCACGGCGGCGGGCCGGCCGGTGCCCATCCCGTCGCACAAGATCATCTGGGCGGCGGTGGGGCTGCAGAACTGCTGGACCGCATCCCCCGACACCTCCCCCTGGGCCGCCGCCCCGGCCCACCCGAAGAGGGCCCGCAGCAGCGGCTTTTCGGTGAACAGCAGGGTGGTCACCCCTTTGCAGCTCAGCTTTTGGGGCGTCTCGAAACTGCGGCGGCACAGCCGCCCCACCTCCCCCGCCAGCGCCGACAGCTCCCCCTGGCTGAACCGGGCCCGCGGCAGGGTGACGGCCGCCCGGGTCCGCCCCAGGTCGTCCAGGGTGACGGCGCACTCCAGCGGCGGCATCCCCAGCGAGGAGAAGAAGGCCGCCACCCGGCCCGACTTGTAGGGCTCGGGGCTGCCGGGGCTGCCGATCTGGTCCCCCAGGGCGCTGAGGGCCTGGGCCACCGCGCTGTACTGTTCGGTGAGGGCGGTGCGCATGGCCTCGGCGTGGACCCGGGCCTCCTGCCTGCTCTTGTACAGGGCAAAGGCACGGGTCACCGCACCCGACAGGGCTGCCGGGTGGATGCAGCGGGACAGCTGCCCCGGCAGGTCCTGCGCTTCCAGCTGCTGTTTTTCTTCCAGAATGGGGCGCATGGCCTCGAAGCCCGCCATGGTGACGGCGTATTCCTCTTTCCAGCAGGCTTCCCGGCGGCCGCAGTTGGCGCACAGCCCGTCGTGGGCGGCGTCGATCACCCAGCGCCAGCCTTCCTGGCGGCGGGGCAGCCCCTCGTAGACTTTGTTCACCGTGTCCGCCAGGCTGGACAGGCTCTCGGCCGCCGCGTTCAGCCGGGTAGCCGCCGCCGACAGCTGGGGCCGGCGGGCCCCCTCCGCGGGGTCGCTGTCCAGGCTGGGATCCCGCAGCAGGAGCCGCCGGGGCACCAGCAGGCAGGCCCCCGCCCCCAGCCCCAGGGCCGCCAGGCAGCCAAAGGCCGCTCCGGGTGGCTGGACCGCCAGCACCCCGGCCAGGGTCCCGCCCATGTAAAAGGCGATGCAGACCAGCTTGTCCCCCTGGGCCAGCAGGCCCAGAGCCGCCCCGCAGCACAGGCCCACCCCGCTGCAGGCCAGGGCCGGGTCGGCGCCGCACAGGCCGGCGGCCGCCGCAGCCGCCCCGCTGAGGGCCGGCTGCAGCTTGCCCCGGCAGGCCAGGACCAGGGTGTATACCACCGCGCCGGTCACCCCCAGGCAGACCGGCCCCAGCCACAGGCTGCCCAGGGCCGCTGCCACGCACAGGACCACCACCAGGCGCCCTGCCCCCTGTTTTTCGGCGGGGGAACGGCGCAGCACATACCCCATGCCGGCGGCCAGCACCGCGTCCGCCCCCGAGAACAACAGCCCGTCCCCGCCGATGTACGTTTTGAAGCAATAGGCGCTGCCCATCAGCAGGATGCACCCGGCCAGGGCCGCCGGCAGATACCGCCGGGGCCACAGCCACCGGGCCACCACCGCCCCGCCGATGGCGCAGATCAGGCAGACTGCCCGCACCCCCTGCCCCCGCAGCAGCAGGGCCAGCACGGCCCCCGCCCCGCAGGCGGCAAAGCAGTCCTCCCCCAGGCCCAGCACCAGGCCCAGCCCAAAGGGGCACAGCTGCCCGTACAGCACCGCCCACCCGGCGGCAAGGCCGGCCGCCAGGCCGCCCAGCTGCCGCAGGGCCGCGCGGCCCCGCCCCCGGCGGATGAGCGCCTCGGTCCCGTCCTGGATGCGCACCGGCAGCGGGCTGCTGCCCGGCCCAAAACCCACAAAACTTTTTTCCATACACTTTGCCCCCTGTTCTCTGTCATGTCTGGCCCGGCCTGTGCATATACTGTAGCAGGGCCGGGCCGCGCTTTTTGCCGCAGAAAGCAGGAACGACCCAAACAGGCAAAAGAAGTGCAAAAGACCCCTGCAAGGCCGTTTTTTGGCCGTGCAGGGGTCCTTTTTTGTGCAATGGGCGGGTTTATGCCCTTATTCCTGCGCCGCGGCGCGGAGCCGGTCGATGGCGGTGCGCAGCCGCTGGACGGTCTTGTCCCGGCCCATCATGCAGGCCAGGTCCACGCCGCCGCCGGGGGTGCGCTGCTTGCCTGACAGGGCGATGCCCAGGGGGTACAGCAGCCAGCCGTTCTTGTGCTCCATCCGCTCGGCCAGCGCCTTGCAGGCGTCGAACAGGCCGTCCCGGTCGCCGTAGTCGGTGCCCTCGTCCGAGAGCAGCAGCTCCAGGGCGGTGAGGGCCTCCAGGGCGGAGGCCGGGGTGGTCTTTTGCTTTTTGTTGGCGTACAGGCTCAGGTCGTAGTCGGGCAGGGCGTCGAAAAAGTCGATCTGGGGCGGGATGTCGCTGAACATCTCGCACCGGGGCTGGAGGTTGGCGCACAGCAGCTCCTTGTTGATGGGGCAGTGGACGGCGCTGTCGATCCAGGGCTCGGCCTTCCGGCGGAACTCCTCGGGGGAGAGGCGGCGGATATACTCGGCGTTGATGGCCCGCAGCTTGAGGGGGTCGAAGATGGCCGGGGACTTCGAGATGCCCGCCGGGTCCCAGATGCGGACCAGCTCGGGCAGGGAGAAGATCTCCTGCTCGGCGTACTCGCCCTTCGGGCTCCAGCCCAGCAGGCAGATATAGTTCAGGATGGCCTGGGGCAGGCAGCCCTTGGCGATCAGGTCCTGGTAGCTGGCGTCGCCGTTGCGCTTGGACAGCTTGTTCTGGGCGTCCTTCATCACCGGGGGGCAGTGGATATAGACCGGGATCTCCCACCCGAACGCCTCGTACAGCAGGTTGTACTTGGGGGTGGAGGACAGGTACTCGCTGCCGCGGATCACATGGGTGATCCCCATCAGGTGGTCGTCCACCACGTTGGCAAAGTTGTAGGTGGGCATCCCGTCGCTCTTGATCAGGATCTGGTCGTCCATCTCGCTGTTGTTCACCTCGATGTGGCCGTAGACCAGGTCGTCAAAGCTGGTGACGCCGGTGCGGGGGATCTTCTGCCGGATGACGTAGGGCTCCCCGGCGGCCAGGCGGCGGCGCACCTCCTCGGCGGGCAGGTCGCGGCAGCAGCCGTCGTAGTGGGTCATCTCGCCCCGGGCCCGCTGCTCGGCGTGGAGGGCGTCCAGCCGCTCGCTGGTGCAAAAGCAGTAGTAGGCTTTGCCGTCGGCTACCAGCTGCTCGGCGTACTGCTTGAACAGGCCCATCCGCTCGCTCTGGACATAGGGGCCCACCGGGCCGCCCACATCGGGGCCCTCGTCCCACAGCAGGCCGGCCTCCCGGCAGGTGTCGTAGATCACGTCCACCGCACCCTCCACATAGCGCTCCTGGTCGGTGTCCTCGATGCGCAGGATGAAGGTGCCCCCGGCGTGCTTGGCCGTCAGGTAGGCGTACAGGGCGGTGCGCAGGTTGCCCACGTGCATGTACCCCGTGGGGGACGGGGCGAAGCGGGTACGTACTTTCTGTTCCATGGTCTGTCTCCTCTATCCGCAGGCTGCAAAACAGCGTTCTCACACAAAGAGTTGTGTCCAGACCGTGGCGCTTGCCGTCCGGCCTGGACGTTCCGATACATAGTTTACCCGCTCGGGGGGCGTTTGTCAATCATTCCCGGGGGCAAGTGGCGGTTTTGTAGGTTTGTCAATGAAGTGTTACAGAAAGGGGAAAGAGTTCAAGACTTGTTTA
>LBJMR02800__coassemble_433_pt1 | contig 29825 bp, 19 predicted proteins | sample LBJMR02800__metabat2_high_PE_009 | metagenome-assembled genome bin LBJMR02800
CGAAAAAGGGGCGCACTGAATAATCCCGCAAAAGAGGTGCTATCATTCTATCACGTTTTTCCCCCGGCGTCAAGCATTATTTTGCCCATCTGGCCAAATTTTTTGCCTCCGTCCTGGGCAGTTTGCCCCGGGCCGGCCTGCCGGCGGCCCCGCCGGCTTTGGGCCGCTTTTGCCGCGGCGGAACGATTTTGGCCCCCTGAATTTGCTGCAGGTATGGAAACCGGCGCATTTTTGTGGTATCATGGACGTACTTATGGTTGAACGCCTCCGCGTTCGGGGGCATCTTAATAAGTAACGGAACAAATAGAGGAGAGAGTGGAACAATGATCCCTAGCGCAAATCCCGCCGCCCGCCCGCTGTGCGCGGCGCTTTTGTTCGGCGGTCTGTCCAGCGAGCACGAGGTCAGCCGGGTGTCGGCCGTCACCTTTGCCGAGCATATGGACCCGGAGCGGTACGAGCTGATCAAGATCGGCATCACCAAAGAGGGCCGCTGGCTTTATACCGAGGCCACTTCCGCCCAGATGGCGGACGGCAGCTGGGAGCAGCTGCCCGGCAACATGCCCTGCGTTTTGAGCCCCGACCGGGCCGACCACGGGGCCATCCTGTTCACCCCGTCCGGCCATGTGGAAAAGCTGCACATCGACGTGGTGCTGCCGGTGCTGCACGGCCTGTGGGGCGAGGACGGCACCATCCAGGGCCTGCTGGAGCTGGCCGGCATCCCCTATGTGGGCTGCGGCGTCCTGGCCAGCGCGGTCTGCATGGACAAAGCGGTGGCCAACGCCCTGTTCGCCTGCCACGGCATCCCCCACTGCGCCTGGGCCGCCTACACCCGGGCCCAGCTGGAGGCCGACCCTGCGGGCATCGCCGCCCACCTGGCCGAGACGCTGGGCTGGCCCATCTTCGTCAAGCCCGCCAACGCCGGCTCCAGCGTGGGGGTAACCAAGGCGGGCAGCCCCGATGAGCTGGCCCGGGCCATCCGGGTCGCCCTGGAAAACGACCGCAAGGTGGTCTTTGAGTCCTTTGTGGACGGCCAGGAGGTGGAATGCGCGGTGATCGGCTCGGAGCCGGCCGCCGCCACCCGCCCCGGGGAGATCCTGGCCGGCGCCGAGTTCTACACCTACGACGACAAGTACAAGAACGGCGTCAGCCAGACCGTCATCCCCGCCCGCCTGCCCGAAGAAAAGCTGGACGAGGTCAAGGAGCTGGCCGCCCGGGCTTACACCGCCCTGGGCTGCGAGGGGCTGGCCCGCTGCGACTTCTTCGTGGAGAGGGGCACCGGCCGGGTCCTCATCAACGAGATCAACACCATGCCCGGCTTCACCTCCATCAGCATGTACCCCAAGCTGATGGAGCACGAAGGCACCCCCCTGCCCCAGCTCATCGACCGCCTGATCGCCCTGGCGATGGAAAGGCCGGTGGCCCGCCATGGATAACCGCCCCATCGGCGTGTTCGACAGCGGGCTGGGCGGGCTGACCAGCGTCCGGGAACTGCGGCGGCTGCTGCCCGGCGAGGACATCGTCTATTTCGGGGACACCGGCCGGGTGCCGTACGGCAGCCGCAGCCGGGAGATCATTTTGCAGTACGCCCGGCAGGACATCGCTTTCCTGCTGTCCCAGAACGTCAAGTGCATCGTGGCGGCCTGCGGCACGGTGTCCAGCACCTACCCTTCCGAGGAGGCCGCCAAACTGCCCGTACCTTATATGGGTGTGGTCTCCTCCGCGGCGCGGCGGGCCGCCCGGGCCACCCGCAACCGCAGGATCGGGGTGATCGGCACCTCCGCCACCATCCGCTCCCACAGCTACGAGCAGATCCTCCGGCGCCTGGTGCCCGGGGCCGAGATCACCGCCCGGGCCTGCCCCCTGTTCGTCTCCCTGGTGGAGAACGGCTATGTGGACGGCTCCGCTCCCGACTGCCAGCAGGTGACCCGGCTGGTCATCGCCCAGTACCTGCAGGAGGTGCGGGAGGCCGGCGTGGACACCCTGATCCTGGGCTGCACCCACTACCCCCTGCTGGCCGGGATGATCGGCGAATACATGGGCCCTGCGGTGACCCTGATTGACCCCGGCCGCGCCGCCGCCGACGACCTGGACCAGCTGCTGGCGGGCAAGGGGCTGCGGGCCAGCCGGGAGCGGGGCGGCACCCGTTTTTACGTCAGCGACGTGCCCGACAGCTTCATCCATACCGCCGACCTGTTCCTGGGGGAATACCGGGGCGGCACCGCCGAGCAGATCTGCATCGACCAATACTGAACCGCCCTCCGGGCGTGCCGGGCCGCGGCCTGGACAGAGCAGAAATTTGAGGATCAAAAAAACTGTGAGCAAAGCCTTAAAGGAAAACTATATCATCCGCATCAAAAGCCGCATCGAGCAGGACGGCGAGACCGAGCAGGTCGAGCTGATGACCCGCGGCAGCTTCACCATGCGGGACGGCAGCTATTATATCACCTACCGGGAGACCGAGACCACCGGCTACGAGGGCAACGTCACCACCCTGAAGATCGCTGCCGACTCCAGCCGGGTGGCCATGCTGCGCTTTGGCCCCCAGGCCAGCCAGCTGGTGATCGAAAAAGGCCGGCGCAACCTGTGCCACTACGAGACCGGCTACGGCTCGGTCACCCTGGGGGTGACCGCCGACGGCATCGAGTGCGGCCTGACCCCCAAGGGGGGCGCCGCCCGTTTCAGCTACCTGCTGGACGGAGACGTCTCCACCCTCATCAGCAAAAACAGCCTGGAAGTCACCGTGACCCATATCAACTGACGCCGGCGCACCGGCGCGGCCCGATGCCAACAGAAAGGATTTAGAATGAACAACAAGAACTACCCCGCCTTTGAGAACTACAACCCCCGGCAGGCCGCCCTGGCCGAGGCCCGGGCCCTGTTGACCCAGGCCGCCCAGGCCGCCATGGAGGCCGGCGACCTGCCTGCCGCCGAGCTGCCCGCCTTCATCGTGGAGGTGCCTGCCGACGCGAAAAACGGCGACATCGCCTCCAACATCGCCATGGCGGGGGCCCGCACCTGGCGCAAGGCCCCCAAAATGATCGCCGAGACCCTGCTGGCCCACCTGCCCAGCCTGACGGACAGCTGCTTCACCCGGGCCGAGGTAGCCGGCCCTGGCTTCATCAACCTGTTCCTGTCCCCCGCCTTCTGGGCCGGCGTGGTCATGGCGGCCTGCAGCTCCTCCCACTACGGCCGGACCGATCACGGCCAGGGCAGGAAGTACAACGTCGAGTTCGTCTCGGCCAACCCCACCGGCCCCATGCACATGGGCAACGCCCGGGGCGGCGCCCTGGGCGACTGCCTGGCCGCCGTCCTGGAGTGGGCGGGCTATGACGTCACCCGGGAGTTCTACATCAACGACGCCGGCAACCAGATCCAGAAGTTCGGCAAGAGCCTGGCCATCCGCTATCTGCAGCACTACTACGACGAGACGGCCTATCCCCTGCCCAAGGAGTGCTACCAGGGCGGGGACATCACCCTGCTGGCCCTGGAGTTCGCCGCCCGGGAGGGGGACAAGTATGCTCTGCCCTGCCGCGGCCTGCAGGACGAGGCCCTGTATGAGAGCGAGGCCTTTGCCGCCCTGAAGGACGCCCTGGTGCGCTACGCCCTGCCCAAGAACATCGCCGCCCTCAAGGAGGACCTGGGCAAATACCGCATCCAGTACGACGTATGGTTCCCCGAGAGCACCCTGCACCAGTCCGGCGCCGTGCAGAAGGTGGTGGACCTGCTGCTGGAAAAAGGCGCCTGCTACAAGGGCGAGGACGGCGCCATCCTGTACCGCAGCGCCCAGTACGCCGCCAAGTACGGCGCGGCCAACAAGAAAAAGACCGACGACGGCGCCCCCGAGGAGGACAAGGACGAGGTCCTGGTCCGGGCCAACGGCATCCCCACCTACTTTGCCGCCGACATCGCCTACCACTACAACAAGCTGGCCACCCGCGGCTTTGACAAGGCCATCGACGTCTGGGGCGCCGACCACCACGGCCATGTGGCCCGGATGAAGGGCGCGATGGACGCCATCGGCCTGGACGGCAGCCGTCTGGATGTGGTCCTGATGCAGATGGTCAACCTGATGCAGAACGGCCAGCCGGTGCGTATGTCCAAGCGGACCGGCAACGCCATCACCCTCACCGACCTGCTGGAAGAAGTGCCCATCGACAGTGCGCGCTTCCTCTTTAATATGCACGAGGCCGGCAGCAGCATCGACTTCGACCTGGACCAGGCCGTCAAGACCGACAACGACAACCCCGTCTACTACGTCCAGTACGCCCACGCCCGCATCTGCTCCATCCTGCGCAAACTGGAAAGCACCGGCGTCGAGTTCCTGGGGACCGAAAACGCCAACGCCACCCTCCTGACCGACCCCGCTGAGATGGACCTCATCCGGATGCTGGCGGCCTTCCCCCAGGAGATCGTCCTGGCGGCCGAGAAGTACGACCCCAGCCGGATCAACCGCTTTGTGATCGACCTGGCCAGCGCCTTCCACCGCTTCTACGGCAGCTGCCGCATCCAGGAGGCCGACCCCGCCCTGCAGCAGGCCCGCATCGCCCTGTGCATCGGCGTGCGCAACGTCATCCGCAGCGTGCTGACCATGTTCAAGATCCAGGTGCCCGACAAGATGTAAACCGTAGATGCCCCGGCCAAAGGAGGAATGTGTAATGAAAGTGGGAAACAAATGGAAACGCCGCCTGTGTTCGGCTTTTCTGGCAACCGCAGCGTTCTGTTTCTGCCTGACCGGCTGCACCGGACAGACAGCCTCTCTCACCACACAACAGAGCGAAGTCTCCATTGCACAGCAGACGGAACGTCTCATGCTGCTTTGCCGGGTCTGGGGCTACGTCAAGTACCGTCATCCGGCTTATCTGCTGGGCCAGCGGGACTGGGACGCCGATCTTCTGGAGCTGATCCCTCAGGTGCAGGCAGCTTGCAGTACCAGCGAGGTGAGTGACCTGCTTCTCACATGGTTCACCGGCCTGGGGGAAATCGACTACGGCCGCCGCGGGGCGGGCGCCTTTGTCCCTTTCGACAATCAGGTCGTTGAGTCCGACACCTCATGGACCAAGGACACCGCCTATCTGGGCGAAGAACTGGCTGCCGCGCTGGCTCTTCTGCCCGAAAAGCTGCCTAGCCTTGACCGTTCGGCCGCACCGGTCTATTTCGATGAGATCGGCACGCCCAACTTTTCCCATGAGCCGGAACACACCGCCGCTTATAATGACCCTTCCTTCCGTCTGCTGGGGCTTTTCCGGTTGTGGAACGCCATCGAATATTATTACCCCTACCTGCACCTGGCCGGCCAGCCGTGGGATGACTGCCTGTCCGAAGCCATCCCCGCCATGCTGGATGGCCGCGACCAGGACAGCTACGAACTGGCTCTCCGCACCATGGCCTTCCAGCTCTGCGACCCTCATGTCCACTTCCGCTATCCGGACGGAACCTACAGCAACACCGCCGAAATCGGCGGTTACCTGCTGCCAACACCCATCCGCGCGGTGGAAGGCAAACTGACTGTCACCGCCGCCGTAGAGGGCTGCCCGCTGGCCCCCGGAGATGTGCTGCTGTCCATCAATGGCCGCACCATTGAAGAACTTGCCTCAGAAAAGCGGCAGTACCTCTCCCTCTCCCGCGAGGAGCTGCTGCTCGAGCAGGCCAAGTATCTGATCACCAGCACGGACACGCCCGAAATGGAACTTGTCATTCTGAGGGACGGAGCAGAACTTACCCTCACCGTTCAGGGAACCACGCACTTCCCGCAAGAGGATCTGCCCCCTTATGAGTTGCTGGAAGGAAATATCGGCCTTATCAATCCCGCTGCGATCGCCGATCCCGACACGCTGCATCAGGCCATGGCTGCCGTGCGGGACACAGACGGCCTGGTTGTTGACCTGCGGCAGTATCCCGGCGACCCGGCCAGTTTCTTTGGCATCCTTTACTATTATTTGCCTGCCACACGCCGGCCATGCATCATCACGTCCGCCCCAGAACCTGATGTGCCGGGAGTTTATACCAAAACGACTTTGCTGTACGGCTACAGCCCGTCCTACCAGGTCTATCTCCCACAGCTCTATCCCTACGAACAGCCGGTCGCTATCCTAATCGACCAGCAATCGATCAGCGCCAGCGAGTTCGCAGCCACGATCCTCAGCAACAGCGATAACGCCGTCCTCGTGGGCGAGCCAACGGTGGGCACCGATGGCAACGTTGTTCTGTTGCCTTTGCCCGGCGGCGTGCAGATGGGCTTTACCTCTCTGGGCTGTTATGAGCTTGACGGCAGCCAGAGCCAGCAGGTGGGGATCACGCCCGACATCAAAGCTCCCTATACCGTTCAGGGGATCAAAGAAGAGCGCGACGAGCCGCTGGAAGCCGCGCTGCAATATCTTGCCAGCCAGCAGTAACTCAGCATCCCCCGGGCCAGGCAGGTCCGGGGGATTGCTTTGTTCGTCAATTCACAAACCACACAACATTTTCAAACTACAAAATATAAAACTATCCAAAATCACAACAAAATCATTGTAGATTCTGCGAATGGACAGCGGCGGCTTTTTTGGATATAATAAGGCCAGAAACCAAGAAAGTACAGCAGAGGATCAAAAGAGATCCAACCCCGCTGACTTAAAGGGAGAAAGGAGCGAGACCGATGGTTGAAGTAACACCCGTTCAGTTTGGACAGACTGTCGGGAATCGTTGAAAGCGAAAAGCCGCTTACCAGTACGGGATGTTTCCCCCGAAAAAACTTTAAAGAGAGTTATAAGCGAAGTCTTTAGCATAAAATAGCGATGAACGAACAGTCTGTCGGATACCCCTCAGGCAATTCAAATAGATCCGCAGGAAGTGATCCATATGAAAGCTTTTTTACGGATACCAGTATTTGAATAGCATGGAAGGAGCTACTCCAATGATTTAAGTAGTCGCATCCTCAAGGCAGATGCCGGACCGGATCAGAAATGATGGGCGGCAAAGTTGGCTGAACCTGCATTCGATTGACCCAGCAGGCCGGATGCTTCAGGCGGAAGGCAAAATGTTCCCCCTGTTCCCTGTCAATTTGGATAACCAGAACTGTAAAAGGTAATTCTTACGAGAACTGCTGTACGGCTTTTGAATATATCTGGAAATTGCAGACAGGACGGGATCAGCAAATTGGTTTGAGCGGCGGTGATGTACCCCCTCAAATAACACAGGTGGTCAAAGGATGATGCACCGGAAGCCGGAAAAGTCCGCAAGGCACCATTTCGACAGGACCGGAAAAGCAGAAACCATGAGGAACCGTTTAGAGCTGAATAATCCCTGATCCGAACAAAGGTCATTCAAATAAAGCACCCCAGAAAGGATGATCCCCCATGAAAGTCCCTGTATGGATGCAGATATTTGAGTAACACGGAGGGAGTACTCCAATGATTTAGGTAGCTTGTCCCCTGGAGTGATTCAATCGAAAGAATGTGTTTCTATGAAGGTCCTTCGTAAGACGCAATCCAACGATTCGGATGAGGCTTGAAACCAATGTACTAGTTAAATCGGCGATCCCCTACCCTATCATTTCCTAAAGCATAAGGAAAGGCCAACACTATGAAAGGCGAGGTCAACTCCGAAAAATAGGCAATGTGAGGTAATGAGGCAATGACTCCGAAGAAGTAAGCATCCTGGCGGATGAGAGGCTTGCAACCGCTCTCATCCGTCAGGTTTTTTGTTTGTTTCCCAGTCCGGGGCCGACCGTTTCGGCCCGGCAGCCCCTCTCCGGGCGGTTCAGACAGTCAATAAAGTCCCGACCGGACGACATGTGCGTACGGTTGGGACACATACAGGGAAATTTGGCGCTGAGAGTGTACGAGCCGCTTTGCGGCGAGTGCGCGGTTCAGCGCCAAATTTTTTCCCCAGGGGAATATTAGGGGGGAGGAATTTCTGCCGCGCGACTGCGCGCAGAAATGGGTCCCCCCTAAAGCGTGTCGCAAAAGCGACACGCTGAGTCTCCCCTCCCCCGGGGCGGCTGGGCTTTTTTGTGAGCGGCAGACCTCCCCCAAACCTCAGTGCGGCGGATGGGCGAGGCGGCGTGTTCGCAATTTTCACAGCTCTACCGGTAATTTTCAGAACTTCCGGTGTTTTTGCCCGCACGTCATTCTATAATGCACAAAACGGCCTGGGCGGCCTGGAGCAATTCCACAAACTTGCCTTCAAGTGATTGATTTTTTTGGGCAACTGTGCCATAATATAGGCGTCGGGAACGATTCCGCAAACGATACCGGTTGCCCCGGCCATGACCTCTGCCACAGAAAGGAGCTGCTGAGCATGACGATCAAAGACATCGCCCGGATCAGCGGCTGTTCGGTCAGCACCATTTCCCGGGTCATCAACGACCGGCCCGACGTCCGTCCCGAGACCAAGGAGCACGTCCTGCAGATCATGCGGGAGGTGGGCTTTGTCCCCAACACCAACGCCCGCCAGCTGAAGATCCAGCAGTCCCGCAGCGTGGTCTTTGTGGTCAAGGGCACCCAGAATATGTTCTTTGCCGATTTCCTGGTCCACCTGCAGCGGGTGGTGGGGCTGTACGGCTACAGCGGCATCGTCTCTTACCTGGACGAAAACGCCAACGAGATGGAGGCCGCCGAAAAGATCCTGCGGGAGATCAAGCCCAAGGGGATCGTTTTCCTGGGCGGCAGCGTGGAGCACTTCCGCCAGAGCTTTGACCAGATCAACATCCCCGCCGTGCTGGCCACCGTCGTCAGCGAGGAGCTGAGCTTCCCCAACCTCTCCATGGTAGGGGTGGACGACCACGCCGCGGCCTACCAGGCGGTCACCAGCCTGATCGCCCTAGGGCACCGCCAGATCTGCGTGATCGGCGGCCCTGCCACCAGCCACCCCAGCCGGATGCGCCGCCTGGGCGCCCAGCAGGCCATGGAGGACAACGGCCTCGCCTTCGATCCCCGGCTGTACGGCCTGTCCAACTACAATTTTGAATCGGCCTACAACACCATGAACGGCCTGCTGGCCCGCCGGGCCCAGTTCACCGCCGTCTTTGCCATGAGCGACGTCATCGCCATCGGGGTCATCCGGGCCCTGGCCAGCGCCGGGTACAAGGTGCCCGACGACGTGTCGGTGATCGGTTTCGACGGCATCCCCATGTCCCGCTTCTGCGTGCCGGCCCTGGCCTCGATGGTCCAGCCCACCGAAGAGATGGCCACCCGCTGCGTTGAGCTGCTGATCCGGCAGATCGAGCACGGCGCGCCGGCCCAGACCGTCGTCCTGGCCCCCGCCCTCCAGGAGGGCGAAAGCGTCCGCCCGCCCCGGGGCGCCGCCCTTGTATGATCCAGTCGCTTCCCCGTCCCGCCGGGACGGGTCGCATACACACGTCTCACATCACGCACAAGAAGGAGAAGAACGATGAAAAACATGATTTCCCGCCGCAACTTCCTGAAGGCCGCCGGTGCGGTGTCCGCCGCCGGTGTCCTGGCTGCCTGTGGTTCTTCCAGCAGCTCGACCGCCGCTTCCACCGCCGGCAGCACCGCCGCCGGTGCGTCCAGCAGCGCTGCCGCCCCCACCGCGGCCGGCAAGGTCTACTACCTCAACTTTAAGCCCGAGCAGGACGAAGCCTGGCAGAACCTGGCCGCCGAGTACACCGCCGAGACCGGCGTGCCCGTCACCGTGGTGACCGCCGCCGCCAACCAGTACGAAACCACCCTGATGAGCGAGATGGAGAAGAGCGAGGCCCCCACCCTGTTCCAGGTCAACGGCCCCGTGGGCCTGGCCAACTGGAAGGACTACTGCCTGGACCTGTCCGACTCCCAGCTGTACGGCGAGCTGACCAGCGATTCCTTCGCACTGAAGGACGGCGACGCCATCCCCGCCATCGCCTACGTCATCGAGACGTACGGCATCATCTACAACAAGGAGCTGCTCACCGCTGCCGGCTACACCCAGGACGACATCACCAGCTTCGACACCCTGAAGGCCGTGGCCGACGACATCCAGGCCCGCAAGGACGAGCTGGGCATCCAGGGCGCTTTCACCTCCGCCGGCATGGACTCTTCGTCCGACTGGCGCTTCAAGACCCACCTGGCCAACCTGCCCATCTACTACGAGTACCAGGCCGACGGCATCACCTCCACCGACGCCATCAAGGGCACCTATCTGGACAACTACAAGCAGATCTTTGACCTGTACATCACCGACTCCACCTGCGAGCCCACCGTGCTGGCCAGCAAGACCGGCAACGACGCCGTGGCCGAGTTCGTCAACAAGCAGGCCGTGTTCTACCAGAACGGCACCTGGGCCTACACCGACATCAAGGACCTGGGCGACGACAACCTGGGCATGATCCCCATCTACATCGGCGTGGACGGCGAGGAGAACCAGGGCCTGTGCACCGGCTCCGAAAACTACTGGTGCGTCAACAATATGTCCTCGGAGGAGGACATCCAGGCCACCCTGGACTTCGTTTACTGGTGCGTCTCCAGCGAGAAGGGCACCGCGGCCATGGCCGACGACATGGGCTTCGTGATCCCCTTCAAGAGCGCCAAGGCCCCCACCAACCCCCTGAACGCCATCTCGGACGAGTATGTGGCCGACGGCAAGATCCCTGTGGACTGGTGCTTCTCCACCATGCCCAGCGAGGAGTGGAAGAATATGCTGGGCAGCGCCCTGACCGCGTATGCGGCCGGCACCGGCACCTGGGATGACGTGGTCAGCGCCTTTGTGGACAACTGGGCCACCGAGTATCAGCTGGCCAACGGCTGAGCCTCCGGCAGCTGCCCGCTGTGACAGCAGGATCGACCAAACCGGCAGGGGCGGGCAGCGACAGGCCCGTCCCTGCCTTTTTATGCCGAGCGCACAGGAGGATTGAATCATGCAAAAAGCGATCAGCAAATACTGGCCGGTGTTCGTCCTGCCCACCTTGCTGGCCTTCATCATCGGCTTTATCTGGCCCTTCATCTGGGGCATCTACCTTTCCTTCCAGCGGTTCACCACCGTGTCCAAGACCACCTTCGTGGGGTTTGACAACTACATCAAGGTGTTCCAGGACGCCACCTTTACCCATGCGTTCTGGTTCACGGCCGCCTTTACGGTGGTGTCCACCGTCCTCATCAACGTGTTTGCCTTTGCCATCGCCCTGGCCCTGACCCGGGGCATCCGGGGCACCAACCTGTTCCGCACCGTTTACTTCATGCCCAACCTGATCGGCGGCATCCTGCTGGGCTACATCTGGCAGATCCTGCTCAACGGCGTGCTCGCCAACCTGGGCAAGCCCCTGCTGGCCCTGGACGAGCGCTACGGCTTCATCGGCCTGGTCATCCTGATGTGTTGGCAGCAGATCGGCTACATGATGATCATTTATGTGGCCGGCCTCCAGAGCGTCCCCGGCGACCTGATCGAGGCCGCCAAGATCGACGGCGCCACCGGCCGCGAGATCCTGTTCAAGATCAAGGTGCCCCTGGTCATGCCCAGCATCACCATCTGCACCTTCCTGACGCTGACCAACAGCTTCAAGCTGTTTGACCAGAACGTGGCCCTGACCGGCGGCGAGCCTGCCAACCTGAGCGAGATGCTGGCCCTCAACATCTACTCCACCTTCTACGGCCGCAGCGGCGCCCAGTGGAAGGGCATCGGCCAGGCCAAGGCCGTGGTCTTTTTCCTGATCGTCGTCGTGATCTCGCTGGTGCAGCTCCACTTCACCCGCTCGAAGGAGGTGCAGTCCTGATGGCTAAAACCAAACGCCTGTACAACACCATCCTCACGGTGGTCATGTCCATCCTCTGCCTGCTGTGGGTCTACCCGGTGGTGCTGATCTTTTTGAACAGCCTGAAGGTGGAGGGCAGCTTCACCACCTCCACCGTCTTTGCCCTGCCCACCGCCGAAAACTTTGCCGGCGCCGCCAACTACATCTACGGCATCGTGAAGATGGACTTCCTGTCCAGCTTCTTCTACAGCCTGGTCATCACGGTGACCAGCGTGTTCCTGATCTTGCTGTGCTGCTCCATGTGCGGCTGGTACCTGACCCGGGTGCACAACCTGCTGTCCAAAGGGATGAACCTGCTGATCGTTTTCTCCATGGTGGTCCCCTTCCAGATGGTCATGTTCACCCTGTCCAAGACCGCCGACACCCTCAAGCTGAACACCCCCTGGAACATCTGCATCATCTACCTGGGCTTCGGCGCCGGCCTGGCGGTGTTCATGTTCACCGGCTTTATGAAAAGCGTCCCCATTGAGATCGAAGAGTCGGCCATGATCGACGGGTGCAACCCGGTGCAGCTGTTCTTCCGCATCGTGTTCCCCATCCTCAAGCCCACCATGATCTCCACCGCCATCCTGGAAACCATGTGGGTCTGGAACGATTACCTCCTGCCCACCCTGGTGCTGGACATCAAAAAATACCGCACCATCCCCATGGCCATCCAGTACTTCCGCGGCGGCTACGGCCGGGTGGAGCTGGCCCCCATGATGGCCTGCATCATCATCGCCATCGTCCCCATCATCATCCTGTACGTGGCCTGCCAGAAGTACATCATCGAGGGCGTCATCGCCGGCGCCGTCAAGGGCTGAGGGAGGGATCGCCTATGCGTGCAAGCGGCATCCTGATGCCTGTGTTCAGCCTGCCGGGGCCTTACGGCATCGGCACCCTGGGCCGCGAGGCCTACCGTTTTGTGGATTTTCTGGCCGAGGCCGGGCAGTCCTACTGGCAGATCCTGCCCATCGGCCCCACCGGTTATGGGGACAGCCCCTACCAGAGTTTTTCCGCCTTTGCGGGCAACCCCTATTTCATCGACTTTGACCTGCTGGCGCAGCAGGGCCTGCTGGCCCGGGAGGAGCTGCCCGCCCCCCAGCCCGCCGGCCCCATCCGGTACGACCTGCTGTACACCCAGCGGCCCGCCGTCCTCCAGCAGGCGGCCGGCCGGCTGCTGGCCTCCCCTTCCCCGGCGTACCAGGCGTTCTGCCAGGAGCAGTGCGCCTGGCTGGAGGACTACGCCCTCTTCATGGCCATCAAGGAGGAGCAGGGCCAGGCCGGGCTGGCCTGCTGGCCCGACCCGCTGCGCTGCCGGGAGCCCGCCGCTCTGGCGGACGCCCGCCGGCGCCTGGCCGGCCGCTGCGATTACTTCAAGGCCGTCCAGTTCTTCTTCTACAGCCAGTGGACCGCCCTGAAAGCCTACGCCAACGGCAAGGGCATCCGCCTGATCGGGGACATCCCCATCTACGTCAGCCCCGACTCCAGCGATCTGTGGACGCGGCCCGAACTGTTCCAGACCGACGGTCAGGTCCGCCTGACCCGGGTGGCGGGCTGCCCGCCCGACTCCTTTGCGGCGGACGGCCAGCTCTGGGGCAACCCCCTCTACGACTGGCCCCGCCACGAGGCCGAAGGCTTCGCCTGGTGGAAGCAGCGGATGCGTCACGCCACCTCCATCTACGACGTGGTGCGGATCGACCATTTCCGCGGGTTTGAAAGCTACTTTTCCATCCCCGCCGGCAGCGCCACCGCCCAGGGCGGCCAGTGGGTCAAGGGCCCGGGCCAGGCGTTTCTGGACGCCATGCACCAGGCGGTGGGCCGGGATGCGGTCATCGCCGAGGACCTGGGCTACCTGACCGACGAGGTGAAAGCCCTGCTGGCCGCCAGCGGATGCCCCGGCATGAAGATCATGCAGTTCGCCTTCGACAGCCGGGAGCCGGGCAATTACCTGCCCTACACCTACACCGCCCACAGCGTGGTCTACACCGGCACCCACGACAACATCACCACCGAGGGCTGGCAGCAGTCCGCCAGCCGCGAGGATGTAGCCTACGCCTGCCGCTACCTGCGCTGCGAGCCCGCCGGCCTCACCGACGCCATGATCTGCGCCTGCCTGGCCAGCGTGTCCGACCTGGCGGTGATCCCCATGGCCGACTGGCTGCACCTGGGGCCCGAGGCCCGGATCAACACCCCCAGCACCCAGGGCGGGAACTGGCGCTGGCGCCTGGACGCCGCCGCCCTGACCCCGGCCCTGGCCGCCCGGATCGCAGACTGGACCGGGCTGTATGGCCGCCGCCCTGCCTGAACCGGCATTCTTTCTCCTTATCCTTTTGCACGGCGAAAGCCGCTGTGCGCCCCCTCCGGGAGGCGTGCGGCGGCTTTCGCTTTTGCCCGGGCAGCCGCGCCGAGCGCGTCCAGTGGACGAAGCAGCGAAGGCGCGGCTGGCTGCGCAGCCGAGCCGCGTCCAGCGGACGAAACAGGCGAGGCGGAGCAGGGGCAGCGGTCTGTCTTTTGCGAGGGCGCGGCGACGCCCGAAGCAAAAGCAGGGCACCGCAACCCGGAGCAGCGCTCCGGTTTTTGCAAGCGCCCACCGTGGCGCGCCGCAAAAATCGGCTAAGCGCAAGAGGGGCCAGGGGGAAGGATTTCTGACCTGCGCAGCAGGCAGAAATGGGTCCCCCCCTGGAGCGTGCCGCAAAAGCGGCACGCTGACGCAGAAGCGGGGACCCTTGACCGGGCCCCCGCTTCCGCGATTGGGATAGGTAGAGAAAATGGCTTGAAAAGCTGCCCTCACAGGTTGGTGTAACCCATCAGGTACTGGTCCACCCGGGCGGCGCAGTCGCGCCCTTCCCGCAGGGCCCAGACCACCAGGCTCTGGCCCCGGCGCATATCTCCGCAGGCAAACACTTTGTCCACCTGTGTGGCGTAACCTTCCGCGGCGGCGCAGCCCCGGCCGTTCCGCTCCACCCCAAAGGCCGCGGCGGTGTAATCCTCGCAGCCGGTAAAGCCGGCGGCGATCAGGGCCAGCTGGCAGGGGTAGGTGAACTCCTCGCCGGTGGGCACCATCCGGGTGCGGCCGGTGTCGGGGTCCTGCTCCGGGCGCAGGCAGGCGATCACCGCGCCGGCCAGCTGCCCGGCCTCGTCTTTCAGGAACTCTTTGACGGTGGTCTGGTAGACCCGGGGGTCCTTGTCCAGGCGGGCCAGGCATTCCACCTGGCCGTAATCCACCTTGCGCACCCGGGGCCACTCAGGCCAGGGGTTCGAGGCGGTGCGTCCGGCGGGCGGCTCGGGCATCATCTCCAGGGCCAGCAGGTCGGCGCAGCCCTGCCGCAGGGCGGTGCCCTGGCAGTCGTTGCCGGTGTCGCCGCCCCCGATGACCAGGACGTTTTTGCCCGCCGCCGAGACGGCCCGCCCGTCCGCGAAACCCGAATCCAGCAGGCTGCGGGTAACGCTGGTCAGATAGTCCACCGCAAAGCAGACCCCGGCGGCGTCCCGCCCGGGGACGTCCAGGTCCCGGGGCTGTTTGGCCCCGCAGCAGAGGACCACCGCGTCGTGGTGGGCCAGCACCTCGGCGGCGTCCACCGTCCGGCCCACATCCATCCCGGTGAGGAACTCCACCCCCTCCGCCTGCATGATCCGGACCCGCCGCTCGATGACCTGTTTTTCCAGCTTCATCTGGGGGATGCCGTACATCAGCAGGCCGCCGGGACGGTCCTCCCGCTCGTAGACGGTGACGCTGTGGCCCCGTTTGTTCAGGTAGTCGGCCACCGACAGGCCCGCCGGGCCCGAGCCGATCACCGCCACGCTTTTGCCGGTGCGGGCCGGGGGCGGCGCGGCCTGCACCCAGCCCCTGGCATAGCCCATCTCGATGATGGCGTGCTCGTTTTCCCGGACGGTGACCGGGCTGCCGGTCACCTCGCCGCAGGTGCAGGCCGCCTCGCACAGCGCCGGGCAGACCCGGCTGGTGAACTCCGGGAAACGGTTGGTGGCCAGCAGGCGGCGGAGGGCCAGCTCCCACTTGCCCCGCCAGACCAGCTCGTTCCACTCCGGGATCAGGTTGTGGAGGGGGCAGCCCGAGGCCGCCCCGCCCAGCATCATCCCCGACTGGCAGAAGGGCACGCCGCAGTCCATGCAGCGGCCGGCCTGGGTCTGCTGCTCCTCCCGGGGCAGCCAGGTGTGAAATTCGTTGAAATGTTCCAGACGCGCAAGGGGCGCAGCGTCGGTGCTGGTCCTGCGCGGATACTCCATAAATCCGGTGATCTTGCCCATGGTATGTGTCCCCTCCCTCACTGTTTCTGCTGGGCGTAGAAGGCTTCGATCTGCGCCTGCTCGCCGTCCAGGCCGCGCTCTTCCATCGAGGCGATGACGCGCAGCATCCGGTCATAATCGTAGGGCAGGACCTTTTTGAATCTGGGCAGGTACTCCCCAAAGTGCTCCAGGATCTCCTGGCCGCGGGGGCTGCCGGTGGCTTCCACGTGCTCCCGGATCAGCTCCTTCAGGGTGGCCACGTCGTGCTTGTGCTCCACCGGCTCCAGGCTGACCGTCTCCTTGTTCACACGCTGGTAGAAATCCCAGTTCTCGTCCAGTACGTAGGCGATGCCGCCGGTCATACCGGCCGCAAAGTTTTTGCCGGTGGGGCCCAGCACCACCACGGTGCCGCCGGTCATGTATTCGCAGCCGTGGTCGCCCACGCCCTCCACCACCGCGGTGACCCCCGAGTTGCGGACGCAGAACCGCTCGCCGGCCACGCCGGACAGGAAGGCCTTGCCGCTGGTGGCCCCGTAAAAGGCCACGTTGCCGGTGATGATGTTCTCCTCCGGCTTAAAGCCGGGGGCCTGGGGCGGGCGGACCACGATCTTGCCCCCCGACATCCCCTTGCCCATGTAGTCGTTGCAGTCGCCGGTCAGGCTGAGGGTCAGCCCCCTGGGCAGGAACGCCCCGAAGCTCTGGCCCCCCGCGCCGGTGCACTGGACGGTGAAGGTATCGTCGGGCAGGGTGTTGCCGTAGCGGCGGGTGATCTCGCTGCCGAAGATGGAGCCGAAGGCCCGGTCGGTGTTGGACACCTCCACGCTGACGGTCTGGGGCGCTTTGCTGCCCAGCTTGAACTTCTTCATCAGGACCCGCATATCCAGCGTCCGCTCCAGGTGGAAATCGTAGGTGTCGGCGGGCTGGTAGTGGACGTTCATGCTGCCGATCCGGGGGTTGTGGAGGATGGCCTCCAGGTCCAGCTTGGCGGCCCGGCCGGCGGCGGGCTTGACATGGAGCAGGTCGGTGCGGCCCACCAGTTCGTCCAGGGTGCGCACGCCCAGCCTGGCCATGTACTCCCGCAGCTCCTGGGCCACAAAGGTCAGGTAGTTGATGATATATTCCGGCTTGCCCACAAAGTTTTTGCGCAGCTCGGGGTTCTGGGTGCAGATGCCCATGGGGCAGGTGTCCAGGTTGCACACCCGCATCATGACGCAGCCCTCGGCCATCAGCAAACTGGTGCCGAAGCCGAACTCCTCTGCGCCCAGCATGCAGCTGATGGCCACGTCCCGGCCGCTGAGCAGCTTGGAATCGCTCTCGATCCGCACCCGGGTGCGCAGGCCGTTCAGGATCAGGGTCTGGTGGGTCTCGGCGATGCCCAGCTCCCAGGGCAGGCCGGCGTTTTTGATGGAGGTGCGGGGGGCCGCGCCGGTGCCGCCGTCGTAGCCCGACACCAGGATGACCTGGGCGCCGGCCTTGGCCACGCCGGCGGCGATGGTGCCCACCCCCGCCTCGCTGACCAGCTTGACGTTGATGCGGGCGGCCCGGTTGGCGTTTTTCAGGTCATAGATCAGCTCGGCCAGGTCCTCGATGGAGTAGATGTCGTGGTGGGGCGGGGGCGAGATCAGGCCCACGCCGGTGGTGCTGTGGCGGGTCTTGGCGATCCAGGGATAGACCTTGCTGCCGGGCAGCTGGCCGCCCTCGCCGGGCTTGGCGCCCTGGGCCAGCTTGATCTGGATCTCCTCGGCCGACACCAGGTACTGGCTGGTGACGCCGAAGCGGGCCGAGGCCACCTGCTTGATCTTGGAGTTGGAGGGGCTGTGGTACCGCTCCTCCGGCTCGCCGCCCTCGCCGGTGTTGCTGCGGGCGCCGATCTGGTTGAAGGCCAGGGCGATGGTCTCGTGGGCCTCGCTGCTCAGGGCGCCGTAGCTCATGGCCGCCCCCTTGAACCGCTTGAGGATCTCGGCCACCGGCTCCACCTCATCGAGGGGGATGCCGCCGTCCGCGGGGTAGCTGAAGTCCAGCAGGCTGCGCAGGTGGACGCCGTTTTCGCCCATGTTGTCCACCGCCCGGGTGAACTGCTTGAAGGCGGCGTAGTCCCCTTCAAAGCAGGCCTTGCGGAACAGGTAGATGGTCTGAGGGTTGAACAGGTGGTCCTCGCCCCCGCTGCGGAACTTATGGTCGCCGCTGCTGGCCAGCTGCATATTGATGTCCAGCCCCAGAGGGTCGAAGGCGGAGCTGTGGCGGGCCTCCACGTCGGCCTGGATGTCCTCCAGCCCGATGCCCCCCACCCGGCTGACGGTGCCGGTGAAGTATTTGTCGATGACCTCTTTCGAGATGCCCACCGCCTCGAAGATCTGGCTGCCCTGGTAGCTCTGGATGGTGGAAATGCCCATCTTGGAGGCGATCTTGACGATGCCGTTCAGGACGGCGGTGTCATAGTCGCTGACGGCGGCGTAAAAGTCCTTGTCCAGCAGCCCCTCCCCGATCAGCTGGCCGATGGCCTCATGGGCCAGATAGGGGTTGACGGCGCAGGCGCCGTAGCCCAGCAGGGCCGCGAAGTGGTGGACCTCCCGGGGCTCGGCGCTCTCCAGGATGAGGGCCAGGGCGGTGCTCTTTTTGGTCCGGATCAGGTACTGGGAGACCGCCGACACCGCCAGCAGGCTGGGGATGGCCACATGGTACTCGTCGATGTCCCGGTCGGACAGGATGATGATGTTGGCCCCTTCCTTATAGGCCCGGTCCACCTCCAGGAACACCCGGTCAATGGCCTTTTCCAGGCTGGTGTTCTTGTAGTAGTTGATCGAGACGGTGGCCACCCTGAAGCCGGGCACGTTCATGTGTTTGATCTTGAGCAGGTCGGTCTCGGTCAGGATGGGGTTGTGCACCTTGAGCACCTTGCAGTTTTCGGGCTGGTCCTCCAGCAGGTTGCCGTGGGCGCCCACATAGACGCTGGTGGAGGTGACCACCTTTTCCCGGATGGCGTCGATGGGAGGGTTGGTCACCTGGGCGAACATCTGCTTGAAGTAGCTGAACAGGGGCGGCCGGCGGCTGCTCAGGACGGCCAGGGGGGTGTCGGTGCCCATGGCCCCGCTGGGCTCGGCCCCCTTCTGGGCCATGGGCAGGATGATCTCGTTCACCTGCTCGTAGCTGTAGCCAAAGGCTTTTTCCAGCCGGGTCAGCTCGTCGGAGGTGTAGGAGGGCACCTTGCAGTTGGGGATCTTCAGGTCCCGCAGCTGGACCAGGTTGCGGTCCAGCCATTCGCCGTAGGGCTCCCGGCTGGCGTAGGTCTCCTTCAGCTTTTCGTCGTCCACCACCTCGCCCTTGACGGTGTCCACCAGCAGCATCTTGCCGGGGCGCAGCCGGTCTTTGACCAGGACGTTTTCGGGCGGGCAGTCCAGCACGCCCACCTCGGAGGACAGGATCATCCGGCCGTCTTTGGTGATGGTGTAGCGGCTGGGCCGCAGGCCGTTGCGGTCCAGCACGGCGCCCACCACGTCGCCGTCCGAAAACAGGATGGCCGCCGGGCCGTCCCAGGGCTCCAGCATGGTGGCGTAATACTGGTAAAAATCCCGCTTTTTCCGGCTGATGTTCTTGTTGTTCTCCCAGGGTTCGGGGATGGTGATCATCACGGCCAGGGGCAGGTCCATCCCGTTCATCACCATGAACTCCAGGGTGTTGTCCAGCATGGCCGAGTCGGAACCGGCGGTGTTGACGATGGGCAGGATCTTGTTCATGTCCTCCTGCATGATGTGGGAGGCGATGGACTCTTCCCGGGCCAGCATGGCGTCGGTGTTGCCCTTGATGGTGTTGATCTCGCCGTTGTGCAGGATGAAGCGGTTGGGGTGGGCCCGCATCCAGCTGGGGGCGGTGTTGGTGGAAAAGCGGCTGTGGACCATCCCGATGGCGGACTCATAGTCCTCGTCCTGCAAATCGGCGTAAAAGCGGCGCAGCTGCCCCACCAGGAACATCCCCTTGTAGACGATGGTCCGGCTGGACAGGCTGGCCACATAGGTGCCGCTGCTGGCCTGCTCGAACACCCGGCGGACGATGTACAGCCGGCGGTCAAAGTCGATGCCCTTGGACACCTTGGCCGGCTTTTTGATGAAGCACTGCCAGATGGCGGGCATACAGTCCCGGGCGGTGCTGCCCAGGATCTCGGGGGCCACCGGCACCTTGCGCCAGCCCAGGAAGGCCAGCCCCTCCTTGCGGGTGACCAGCTCGAACAGCTTCATGGCGCGGGCGCGCAGGTGCTCGTCCTGGGGGAAAAAGAACATCCCCACCCCGTACTCCCGTTCGCCGCCGATGGAGATGTTCAGCTCTTCGGCGGCCTTGGAGAAAAATTTGTGGCTGATCTGCAGCAGGATGCCCACGCCGTCGCCGGTCCGCCCTTCGGCGTCCTTGCCGGCGCGGTGCTCCAGATGCTCGACGATGGTCAGCGCGTCGCTGACCGTCTGGTGGCTTTTGCGGCCCTGGATGTCCACCACGGCGCCGATGCCGCAGGCATCGTGCTCAAACCGGGGGTCATACAGGCCGGCGGGGGCTGTGCGTTCGTTCCAACGATCCATTCCTATCCCATCCTATCTCTCTCAGGTGTGCAAAAAAACAAAAAGCGCCCCTGGCAGGCGCAGCGGCCTGCCAGGAACGCCTTTGTTCCCTTGCTCCCTATTATACCGTGTATGCAATTCTTTTCAAGTGACAGACGCAACAAATCGAATACCAGTCCAGGCCCCGGATTCTGTGGATTTTCACCGGAAACGGGGGGCTTTACACCCCGCTGGCCCCGTAGTTGGCCAGCACCCGGGCCGAAGGGTCGTCCACATCGCAGCCGGGCCAGGCGCGGTTGGGCATCCAGAAGGCGGCGATGGTGCGGGCCTGGTCGTAATAGTGCTTTTCAAACAGCTCCCGGTACAGCAGGCTCTCTTTGGTAAAGGGCATACAGTGGGCCGAGTAGTTGGCCCGCCGCATCTGGAACTCCTCCTCGGTGTAAAGGCCCTCGGCGTACTGTTTGATGTCGTCCACCATGCTGTGACCCACCGCGTCCGAGAAGGCGGCCTTTTCCCGCCAGAGGATCTCGGGGGGCAGCCAGTCCCCTTCAAAGGCTTTGCGCAGCAGGTACTTGCCCTTGCCGTAGTGGTTCACCTTCATTTCGGGGTCGATGGCCATGACGTACCGCACAAAGTCCAGGTCCCCGAAGGGGACGCGGGCCTCGATGCTGTTGGCCGAGATGCACCGGTCGGCCCGGAGCACGTCGTACATATACAGCTCCCGGATGCGCTTCTGGCTCTCCTGCTGGAAAGCGTCGGCGGTGGGGGCGTAATCGGTGTATTTGTAGCCGAACAGCTCGTCCGAGATCTCGCCGGTCAGCAGGACCCGTACGTCGGTGTCCCGGTGGATGGCTCTGCACAGCAGGTACATCCCCACGCTGGCCCGGACGGTGGTGATGTCCCAGGTGCCCAGGATGCGGACCACTTCCTCCAGGCTTTGGATCACGTCCTCCCGGGTGATGATGACCTCGTGGTGCTCGCTGCCCAGATATTCAGCGGTCTGGCGGGCGTATTTCAGGTCGATGGCGTCGGTGTCCATCCCGATGGCGAAGGTGCGGATGGGCCGGCCCAGCTTGCGGGCTGCGATGGCGCAGACCAGGGAGGAATCCAGCCCGCCCGACAGCAGGAAGCCCACCGGCGCGTCGGCGTCCAGCCGCTTTTCCACCCCGGCGATCAGCTTTTCCCGGATGTTGCGCAGCACGTCCGGCATCCCGTCGGCGTGGGGCGCGGGGACATCGGCCACGTCCTCGTAGCGGACGAACCGCCCGTCGCAGTAGTAGCTGCCGATGGGGAACGGCCGGATGTCCTCGCACCAGCCCACCAGGTTCTGCAGCTCGCTGGCAAAGGCGATCTGGTGGCTGGACTTGGAGTAGCCATAGAACAGGGGCCGGATGCCGATGGGGTCCCGGGCGGCGATCAGCCGGTCCTTGCGGGAATCGTAGAGGATGAGGGCGAACTCGGCGTCCATGTGGCGGAACATATCCAGCCCGTACTCGTAGTACAGGGGCAGCAGGATCTCGCAGTCGCTGCCCGACCGGAACTTGTACCCCGCCCGCTGGAGGATGGCCTTTTCAAACCGGAAGCCGTACAGCTCCCCGTTGCAGACCACGCAGTCCGCCCCGCGGGTAAAGGGCTGCATCCCCTCCGGCGTCAGCCCCATGATGGCAAGCCGGCCGAAGCCCATCAGCCCGAAGGGCCCCTCGATCACCCGCTGGTCGTCGGGGCCGCGGCTGACGGTCCGCAGCAGGTATTCCTTGAATTCGGCGGCGGGCAGGTCGTGCCCGGTGTAACCCATGATACAGCACATAACGTCTTGCTCCTTTGCAGCAAAAAAATACGGCAGCAAACATCCCCTCATCAGGACGAATGCTGCCGTATCCGTGGTGCCACCTGGGTTGCCGGCAGTTTGACCCTGCCGGCCGCTCTGTGCTCTCCCCGTTGAAAGCAGTGCCGCGTAACGTGCGGCGTCCGTCCGGCCCTACTGGCGCGCCCTTCAAAGAGCGCAGGTTCAGGCGGCGGCTCGCGGGTGTTCTTCAGGCTCGGCCCCCTGTGCGGCTCCCACCTGCCCGCACTCTCTGGCAGGGTGGCGCTTGGGCCTTACTTTTCCCGGTCAAAGCCTTTGTTGCAAGCATTGTAGCACGGGGCGGGAGGGTTGTCAACCCGTTTTTGCCCTTTCACCGGCTTTTCCGGCGCAGCCAGGCCCCCAGCAGGACGCATACCGCGATCCCTGCCAGGAAGGGCAGGGCGGTCAACCAGGCCGTCCAGGCCGGGGCGCTGTAGCAGGCATACCGGATGCCCCACAGCATGTCGCTGTAGCGGTAGCCCACCATCCAGCACATCACGTCCGACAGCAGGACGGCCAGCCCAAACAGCGCATAGCTCAGCTTTTTCATGGTTTTCCTCTCATTCTTCCACCGTGAACACGTCCTCGATGGCCACCCCGAACACCTTGGCGATGTTCCAGGCCAGGACCAGGGACGGATTGTACTTGCCGTTTTCCAAGTTGCCGATGGTCTCCCGGCGCACCCCCACCCGGGCGGCCAGCTCTTCCTGCTTCATGCCGGTGCGGGCGCGGAACTCCTTCATGCGGTTGCGGATCATTGGGCGCCCCAGCTTTCCCGGAAGCGGTAAAAGGCGACCGACACCGACTGCACCACCACCGCGGCCGCCCACCCGGCCAGGATGCCGTACAGCAGGGCCCTGCCGGCGGGCAGCCCGGCCAGGATGCCCCCCAGCGCCACCCCGCCGGTCAGGAACATATCCCCATAAAAGGCGCGGGCCGCCGAGCGGTTCATGTAGGCGGTCATCATCTCGTCCGCCGGAATGAAGAAATACTGGAAATTGCAGGCAAACGCGAAGAACGCCAGGAACATCCGCTCTTCGGTGAACAAGCCCACAAAGCCCAAAAGGGACAGCAGCCCCAGCAGCCCTTCCAGATAATACGTCTTTTTCATGGCATTGCCTCCTTGTTGCGTGGTGTATTTCGCTCTTTATGTTATAAATATACCACACATTCGAGAGGCTGTCAACCGCGCACCCTGCACAACGCCCCGCCCGCTTTTTGCAGCACAGCGCACAAAATCCGGTCTATGCAGCAAACGCCCCGCCGCGGGGATGCCGCAGCGGGGCGCTTGCCGTTTGCAAAGAAAAAGGAGGATCAGTCTTTTTTGACCGCCACCAGGACGCGGATCTTGTTGCCCGCGGTGCAGCCAAGGTTGTCGTACCAGCCGATCAGATGGTATTCGGCGGGGTTGACCTGGGCCAGGGTGGTGGGGTAATACTGGCCGCGGTACCACAGATAGACCTGCATGTTGTCGGCCGTCTCATAGCGGGTGCTGCCGCTCATCACCGAGGCTGCGCCGACCTTGTCGATCATCACCGGCATCAGCTGGATCATGTTCTTGACCGTGCCGGAGGGGCTGCGGCTGACCGCCACGCCGCCCGCCAGCACCGGGTACTTGACCGCCGTGTTGAGGGTGGCGCTCTCCCCGTTGATGTAGCAGACGTAGCTGGCGCCCTTGCCCAGCCAGCCCAGGATGTTGCTCATGGCGCCGGTGGTGTTGTCGGCCGCCAGGCGCAGCACATAGCTGGCAACGCTGCCGGTGCTGCTGGTCAGGCTGTCCCACAGGGTGCTGGCGATGCTGCCGTCGATGATACCGTAAAGAATATCGCTGGTGCTGGGCAGGATGATGTTGGCCACGTCGGCGGCGGCATTGCCGCTGCCGGTGGTGGTGCCGCCCGGCAGGGTCACATCCCCGCTGGGGCGGCCGATCTGCTCGTCGATGACGTCGGCGGCGGCGCTGGTCAGGTTGCGCACATCGTCCAGGACGCCGTAGGTCCACAGATCGCCGGTGACGTTGTCCAGAATCAGGCGGTCGATCTCACCCGCCGCATTGGTGGTGTAGTAGCGGACGTCGCCGTTCTGCAGGGTCACCCCCGATAGTCGGCTGGGGCGAATTGCCCCAGCCACGCCCTCCGCCGTCGTGTCAATGATCTCAACGCCGTCTGCAAGGGGCGTGCCGCCCAGGGCGGTGCCGTTCTCGTTGAAGGTGCCGCTCACCGAGCGGGCGTCCACGCGGGCCACCTGCTCCCCGTCCCCGGTCACGGTGATCTCCACCAGAAGGCCGGCGGGGAAGTTCAGGCTCTTGTCCACGTTGACGGTGCGGGTGACGCCGTCGGTGCAGGCCACCGTGACGCTCTGACGGACGTCCGCACCATCGTCCTCGATCAGGCTGCGGGCCGAGTTCTGGACCACGCCGTAAAAGACCTGGTCGGCCGCCTCCCCGGTCAGGACCCGGACCACCTCGTTGTTCATCCCCAGCAGCAGGGTGACCACCTGGCCCACGCCGCCGCCGTTGAGGCTGGACAGCACCGTCGCAGCCTGGGAGGAACCGATGGTGTATTCCGTGCCGGCCACCGTCACGCTGGTGGGGGCGGAAGCGGAAGGAGCCACCGCAGTGATCCGGCCGGCCGCCTTGCGGGTGTAGATCCAGACGGTCCGGGCGTTCTCGCTGTAATAGTAGACGTCGTACTCGTTCAGCTCAGCCGAAGCGGCGGCCTCGCCGTTGCGGTAGACGGCGGCCGGCGCAAAGGGCAGCTGGGCCCCTGCCGCGGCCACAAAGGGCCCCTGGACGTTGCCCAGCAGGATGGACGCGGTGTCCACCTGCCCGCCGGTGACAGTAAAGCCCAGGGTGCTGCCGTAGACTTCGCCGTTGGCGGTGGGGACGGTCAGGGCGTTGTAGAGCAACAGCGCCCCGTCGGCAATGGTCAGCCCCTCCCCCTGGCTGCGGGCGATGCCGTCCCGCAGGCCCAGCTCACGGGCCTTGTTCAGCTGCGCCGTGGGGAAGGTGCCGCTCAGGGTGGTGACGTCGTAGCCCAGCAGGTTGAGGGCGGCGGCGCAGGCTTCTTCCAGGGTGACGGGGTTGCCCGGCCGGAAACTGCCGTCGGTGTAGCCGCTCATCCAGCCCTGGCTCACCGCGATGCGGATGGCAGGGGCCAGCGGATCGTCGCCGCCCACATCGGTAAAGAGGGTCCCGGCCGAGCCCTGGGCGCCGGCGCTCTCACGGTAGGGCGAGAAAGCCGCCAGCAGCTTGGCCAGCTGGCCGCGGGTCAGGGCGGCGTCCGGGCCGGCGGCCTGCTCGGAGGTCAGGCCCCCCAGCATCACCGCGGCCTGCACCGCCGAGTTGGCGCTGCTTGCGGACGCAGGCATCACCAGCATGGTGCAGGCGATGCAGACGGCCAGCAACAACGCGATAAACCGTTGTTTCATCTTGTGTGTTCCTCCCTCGTGTTGGTTAATCATAGCGCAGGGCCTCGATGGGGTTGAGGCGGGCGGCACGCTTGGCGGGCAGGTAGCCGAACAGGATGCCGATGCCCACCGACACCCCAAAGGCCACCGCCACCGAGCCGGCCGACGGGCTGATGGTCATATTGGTGTCCCCCATCACGGCGGCCACCAGGGGGCTGGCCGCGGCGGATACGCCGTAACCCAGGATGATGCCGATCAGGCCGCCCAGGGCCGAAGTGGTGGCCGCCTCGGTGACGAACAGGGCCAGGATGGTGCGCTCCTTGGCGCCCAGGGCCTTGCGGATGCCGATCTCGCGGGTGCGCTCGGCCACCGACACCATCATGATGTTCATGATGCCGATGCCGCCCACCAGCAGGGAGATGGCCGCGATGACGGTCAGCACCGACACCACCATCCCGATCATGCTGCTGAAGGTGTTCAGCACCTCGGACAAGCTGGTGACAAAGTAGCTGTCCTCCGAGTGGGTCAGCTCCTGCAGGCCGGCTTCCAGCACGGCCTTGCCCTCGGCCACCTGGGCTTCGGTGACGGTGGTGACGCCGTAGGCCGAAACGTTGGAGCTGCGGGCCACCCGCTGGGCTGTGGTGTAGGGGATGTAGACGTAGTCATCCGAACTGCCCTCCTGCAGGGAGGGGTCGGACACTTCGGCGGCGGCCACGCCGATGATGGTGAACTGGTCGGGCCCCAGCTTGAGGGTCTGGCCGATGGCGTTGCCGCCGTAGGCCACCCGGGCGATGTAATCGCCCACCACACAGACCCGCTTGTACTCGGCGCAGTCCACGTACTGGATGCCCCGGCCCTCGGCGATCTTGGTGCCGGTCATGTCGGCGTAGGTCTCACTGATGCCTATCACGCTGGTCTGGCTGTAGTTCTTGGTGCCCACCCGGACCGCCGAGCTGGTGCGGTCCATGCTGACCATCGGCGAGATCCCCGAGAACAGGTCCGGCCGCTCTTCGGTGATCCGGTACATCTCATCCACGCTCACGTTGCGGGCCCGGGGGCCGAACACGTTCACCTGCAAAAGGTTCATGCCCATGGAAGAAACACTGGCCCGCATGCTCTGGGTCAGGCCGTTGCCCAGGCCCACGATGATCATGACGGCCATGATGCCGATGATGATGCCCAGCATGGTGAGCAGGGTGCGGAACTTGTTGCTGGCAATGTTCTTCAGCGCCTGGCGGACCGTTTCGTACAGCATACTCAGATTCATGCACTGCCCTCCTGTTCCGGTTGCACCTGGTCCTCCTGCGCATCCTGCACGGTGAAGGCAGGCTGGACCACGGCCTCGGGGGCGTGGGCGTCGCCGTCGTAGACGATGTGCCCGTCCTCCAGCCGGATGATCCGCTCGGCCTGCACCGCGATGGAGTTGTCGTGGGTGATCAGGACCACCGTGTTGCCCTGGCGGTGCAGCTTCTGCAAAATGCCCAGCACCTCGCGGCCGGTATGGCTGTCCAGGGCGCCGGTGGGCTCGTCGGCCAGGATGACCGCCGGCCCCCCTGCCAGGGCCCGGGCAATGGAGGCGCGCTGCTGCTGGCCGCCCGAGAGCTGGCTGGGCTTGTTGTTCAGCTTGTCCCCCAGGCCCACCTGCTGGAGGGCCGTCCTGGCGCGGGCCTGCTGCTCTTTGCGGGACAGCCCGGCGTAGATCAGGGGCAGCTCCACGTTTTCCATCAGGCTGAGCTTGGGCAGAAGGTTGTACTGCTGGAAGATGAAGCCCAGCATCTCGTTGCGGATCTCCGCCAGTTCGTTCTTGCTCATGCTGCCCACGTCCCGGCCGTTGAGCCGGTAGGTGCCGGAAGTGGGCACGTCCAGGCAGCCGATGATGTTCATGCAGGTGGACTTGCCCGAGCCGGACTGGCCCACGATGGCCACGAACTCGCCCTTGTTGATCTGCATCGAGATGTGGTCCACCGCCTTGACGGTGGTGTCGCCCATCTGGTAGTACTTGCAGACGTCGTCAAATTCAATGAGTGCGCTCATCCTCAGCCTCCTGCGACGGTGACCGCCATGCCGGGATCGGAGCTGTAGCCGTAGCTGAAGGGCAGCGCAGACGACTCATAGGCCACGGTGTCCTGTTCGGTCAGGCCGCTGGTGATCTGGATGTTGTCGTTGTCGCTGACGCCGGTCTGGACCTTGACATAGACGTAGCCCTCGGGGGCGGTCATGCTGGGGTCGGCGTTGGCTGCGCTGGGCGAGTCGGCCGTGATGAGGACGTAGTTGCCGCGGATGACCGCTGCGCTGGGGATGGACAGGGCGTCGGAGGCGCTGGCCACCTCGATCTCGGCGGTGGCGTTCATGCCGGGCAGCAGCTCGCCAAAATCGTCGATCCGGATGGTGACGGGGTAAGTGGTGGTGCCGCCGGTGGTGGTGCCCGCCGAGGAGACGTTGGTCACCACGCCGTTAAAGGTCTTGTCCTGGACGGCGTCGGCGGTGATCCGGACGTCCTGCCCCTCCTTGATCGAGAGGATCTGCAACTCGTCCACGTTCAGGGTCATTTCCAGGTAGCGCAGGTCGTGGATGATGCACATGGGGGTGGTCGAAGCGGCGGCGCTCTCGTTGCCCACCGTCTCCCCTGCCTGGACGTTCTTCTGGATGATGGTGCCGCTGATGGGCGCGGTGATGGTGTAGTTGTCCAGGGTGTTCATGGCGTCCTCCACCGACAGCTGGGCGCTGCGCAGGCTGTCGGCAGCCTGCTCCACCTGGCGGTCCAGGCTGTCGCTGGTCAGCTGGACGATGTTGCTCCCCGCGCCCACCACGGCGCCGGGCTGGACGCAGAGGGCCGCCACGGTGCCGCTGGCTGCGGCGGTGAGGGTCTGCTCTTTCTGGTAGGCGAACCGGGCCGAGCCCAGGGCGTTGACCCCGCCCACCGAGGCGGTGGCCGCCTGGGCGGAGGTCAGGCTGCCGCTGTTGGGCACCGCGATGACCACCGAGCGCACCAGCATATTGCCGTCGCTCAGGGTGTCGGCCCCCGAGACCGAGCGGACCGAGCCGGCCAAAGTCTCGTAGGTACCGTCCAGGGTGACCTGGGCGGTCTGGCCGGGCACGAAGGCGGCGGCGTCCGCCGCCGGGAAGTTGAGGGTCAGCAGGACGGTCCCGTCGTCACGGATGGTGGCGACCTCCTGGCCGGCCGTGACGGCGTCCCCCGGGGCCACCCGGATGGAGACCACGGTGCCGCCGATGTCGCTGCGCACATAGCTGGCGTTGAGGGCGTCCTCATAGCTGCGCTCGGCCTGGTTGGCCGAGATCTGGGCCCGCTCCACGCTGTTGGCGGCGTCCGAGCTGTCGATGGTGTACAGGACGTCCCCGGCCTGGACCACGTCGCCCTCGGAGAAGTCGGCGGTGAGGACGGTGCCCCGCACCAGCGGCCGGACCTCATAGGTGTTGGCCGCCGTGATGGTGCCCGAATCGCTGAACACATTGACGATCTCCCGCCGCTGCGGGTTGACCTGGACATAGTTGACGCTGCCCGAGGTGGGCGCGGCCTGGTTCCTGGGCAGGAACAGGGCTGCCGCCACCACCACGACCACAGCGCCGGCCGCGATCCGCTTCCAGTTGCGCTTGAGGAACGCTTTCGCCCCTTTGTTCGAGGCAGCGGCTCCCGGGCTGAGGGCCACGTTCTGGCCGTCCTTGTCCTCCTGTTGTTTTTTCTTAAACACGGTTGATACCCCTCCTTGTTCGGTTTACCAACAGCATACCATGGCAATCTTGAGGAAATCTTAATGCAACCTTGAGATTACCTTGAGATTTGACGTTTTCTGCCGCGGTATCCGGTTTTTTCTAGGGTGTATCTGAGAAGTCAAAAATGCTGGGATATTCGCCAAAAAGCGCCAGATGCAAGGCGCATGAGCGCTGCACTCCTTGGTGGAATGCAAGCGAATGCAACGCGGCAGATGGGGCTTTTTGGTAGAATAGAACAGCGTTGGGGAGTTTTCAGATACACCCTAAAGAACTTCTAAAGAGAACTTCCAAAGTATACCTCTCCATATATTTTTGTGTACAATTGCCAGAGAGAACGAATCATCGTTCCTTT
>LBJMR02800__coassemble_476_pt1 | contig 27753 bp, 27 predicted proteins | sample LBJMR02800__metabat2_high_PE_009 | metagenome-assembled genome bin LBJMR02800
CCCCCGACCTGGGCAAGGCCGTCAAGGAGGCCAAGGCCGGTAAGATCGAGTACCGTCTGGACAAGCAGAACATCATCCACGTCCCCGTGGGCAAGGCATCCTTCGGCGCCGAGAAGCTGTTCACCAACCTGGACACCGTCATGGACGCCATCGCCAAGGCTAAGCCCGCCGCTGCCAAGGGCACCTACTTCAAGAGCGCGACCATCGCCACCACCATGGGCCCTGGCATCCGTCTGAACACCCTGAAGTACGGCGTCTAAAAGTCGCTTCGCTCTCTAGGGGGAACCCATTTCTGTGCGCATGCGCGCAGCAGAAATTCCTTCCCCCTAGTATCCCCCTGGGGACAAAATTTTCCGGTGAACCATGCACTCGGCCCGATGGGCCTCGCACACTCTCGCCGGAAAATTTCCCTGTATGTGTCCCGGCCGTCGGCGCATGTCCGCCGGCCGGTACGGATTTGAAAGAGCGGGGGAAACCCATTTCTGAAATTTTTCAGAAAACCGCTTGACAAAGCCGCATCCGTGCGGTAAAATATTCATGCTGTTTTTAAGACAGCAGGCGCTGGAGTCCAGTGTAAAGTGTATCCGCCTGCCGAGAAACGCGTAACGTTGTTTTATGCCTCTCTCTCGGCCTGTGTGCGCGGGAGAGAGGCTTTTTCTATGGCTCCGGCTTCCGATGTAGTTTTGAAACGAGGTGAAACCGAAATGCCCAGTGCAAAGATTCTTTCTGAAAAGCAGGCTTATGTCGCTGGTCTGAAGGCAAAGTTTGAGAACGCGGTTTCCGGTTGCGTGGTCGCTTACGGCGGTATCAACGTCGAGAACGACACCAAGCTGCGCAAGGAGCTGCGTGAGGCTGGCGTTGAGTATATGGTCGTCAAGAACACCATGCTCCGTCTGGCTGTCAAGGATACCTCCATCGAGGGCCTGACCGACAGCTTTACCGGCGATACGGCTGTCGCGTTCGCTACCGCTGAGGACCCGATGGCTGCTGCCCGCATCCTGTGCAAGTACCAGGACGGCGACCGCTCCAAGAAGTTCGTCGTCAAGGCCGGCTTTATGGAGGGCAAGGTGCTCAGCGCCGCTGAGACCAACGCCATCGCCAAGCTGCCCGGCCGCGAAGGTATGCTGTCCATGTTCGCCGGCGCGCTCACCAGCACCCTGTCCGGTCTGGCTGTCGCCATGCAGGCTTATGTGGACAAGCAGGAGGAGCCCGCTGCGTAACGCGGCGCCGGCTGCTGCCTGACACACACCGTTCAACCACCACATTCCTACAAAAATCAACTGAAATTGGAGGGTTATTACCATGGCTTCTGAGAAGATTACTGCCATCATCGAGTCCGTCAAGGGCCTGTCCGTCCTGGAGCTGAAGGAGCTGATCGACGCTTACTGCGAGGAGTTCGGCGTTTCTGCTGTTGCTGCCGCTCCTGTTGCCGCTGCCGGCGCTGCTGCTCCCGTTGAGGAGGAGAAGACCGAGTTCGACGTCATCCTGACCGACGTGGGCGCTACCAAGATGCAGGTCATCAAGACCGTCAAGGAGATCACCGGCCTGGGCCTGAAGGAGGCCAAGGCGATCGTCGACGGCGCTCCCAAGGCCATCAAGGAGAAGGCTTCCAAGGCCGACGCCGAGGACATCAAGAAGAAACTGGAAGAAGTCGGCGCCAAGGTCGAGATCAAGTAAGTTTCTGCCTCAAAACAAAACTGCAAACAGGGGGTTCCCGCATGGGAGCCCCCTGTTTTTGTTGTGGGCCGGTCAGGCCAGCCTGCCGAAGACCCGTCTGGAACAAAGGGAGATGCACAGCGCCGCGCCGGCGGCGCCCAGCAGCACCAGATAAGGATACGGGGCAAACAGGCCGAACAACAGGCCGTAAAGAGCCTGCCCCACCGGCTGGCCGCACATGGCAATGGAGATCAGAGCGGCCATGACCTTGCCCACCAGCTGGGGCGGCGTCTGCACCTGCACCAGCGTGTAGATTTGGACCATAAAAAGGGTGGATGCGCCCATGGCGGCAAAGCTCATCAGGGTGATGGCGGCATAGGAGACCAGGGGAGGCAGGCACAGCCAGAGGGACAGGCCCATGACTGCCACGGCAGCCGAGCAGGCCAAGAGCAGCAGATGGGCTTTTTGGACCCGCAGCTTATCCCCGCAGGCTGCTGCCAGCGCCCCACCGCACAGGCCGCCCAGGGCAAGAGACCCCTGGGTCAGGCCGTACAGGGTATCGGACATGCCCAGCACCTGGGTGATGAGGATGGGGGTGCCCACGATCATCACTGCGCTCAGCACCAGGTTGAACATGGCAACCAAAACCACCACCGAAACGAAAACAGGCTTTTCAGACTGCACAAAGCGGCAGCATTCCTGCAGGTCCTGCCGGACAACCTGGAACACGCCGGCCTCGCTGGGGCGCCGTTCGTGGGGGATGCGGATGAAGATCTCCATGACGGCGGAAAAGGCAAAGCAGGCCGCGCTCAAGAGGAGGATAGGGCCGATGCCCCAGAGAGTGAACAGCACGCCGCCGGCCACCGGACCCAGCAGGCCGGAGAGGGTGTTGACCTGGTTGATGACGGCATTCCCGGCGATGAGCTTTTCTTTTTGCACCAGCAGGGGGACGCTGGCCTGGACGGCCGGCTGGTAGGTGCCGGAAATGCCGTAAAGGAGCATCAACACAGCGATAAAAAGGGGGACGGTGGGCAGCCTGCCCAGAGCGGCGTAAAAAAGCAGGATGATGGCGGTGGTGGAAAAGTCCAGCCCGACCATGATGTTCCGCTTGTTCACACGGTCGGCCAGCACGCCCCCCGCCATGGAAAGGACCACCATCGGTGCGAAAGAGCAGGCGGTCACGACCCCGAACAGGGCCGGGGACCCGGTTTGGCGCAAAAGATACAGGGGCAGGGCAAAGCGCAGGATCGCGTTGCCGAAGAGGGAGATGATCTGTCCGATCACGACGAGAAGAAAATCCCGCCCAAAAGATGTTTTCTGCATACATACCTCCATGATCCAATGAATAAACCGACCGTCGGTTTGTAAAGTGTCTGAAAGAAACTGCTCCGGTGGGAGCAGTTTTTTGCAGAGGGTCAGGCTCTGCGCTGGGAGCGGCAATAGCCAAGGTAGCCTTCGATCATTTCTTCGTCCAAAAGCTGGCGGACCCCGGCGCCCTGCAGCAGGGCGTTGAACGTTTGGCAGCGGCGGCGCATCCCCGCCTCATCGGTCATGCTGACCAGAGGATTGAGCCAAACATTGGACAGGACCATGATCGACTCGGCCAGCTCGCGGGGGTTTGAGGCCTGGATGGAGCCGTCGTCGATCCCTTGCTGCAGGATCGGCTGGATGAACCCGGGCGCAACGATCTGATACAGCTGCGCGATCTGCATGGCCAAAAAGCGGGGATTGTCCAGCAGGCAGGGTGTGACGGTCAGCATCAGGCTCTGGTTCGAGTTGAACAGGGCCGCCTTGAAGATCGCCCGCAGTTTTTCCAGCCCATTCAGGGCAGGGTCGTCCCGCACTTTTGCCAGCGCGGCGGTGTTCTGCTCCCCAATGCGCCGGAAGATCGCTTCAAAGATCTCCTCTTTGGACGAAAAATGATGGTAGATCGCTCCCTTTGAGAGTTTGGTCTCGCTGATGATGTCCTGCAGGGACGTCGCATCGTACCCTTTTTCCACAAACAGATGGGTTGCGGCGTCCAGGATCAGCTTGACCGTTTCCTCCGGGTATTTGTTTCTTGCCATCCCGCACCTCCTTACAAACCAACGGTCTGTATAGAGGATACCAAAAAAGAACGCCCTTGTCAACAGGGAAAACCTGGCGTTTGCACCCTGACGGCAGGACCGCACAAAAAGGCCCGCAACCGGCGGCAAACCGGCTGTGGGCCTTTTGGATTTGATGCGGCGGAGTTACACCTGGCGGGTCTTGCCCATGGTGGTCAGCATTTCCACGGTGGCGGTGTCGATGGCGCGGTAGCCCACTTCCAGGGCGTCCAGCACGCAGCGCTCGCATTCCTCGCTGCTGACCTGATAGACGCCGTAGCCCACCCGGGGCATCCGGACGCCGTTGTTCAGTGTTGCGTATTCCATACGGAAACCTCTCCTTTCGGTGTTACTGCACGTTCTGCTGGATCCAGTTCTCGATGTGGTCGGCGATGACGTCGTTGTTCAGATCCTGCGCCCTTTTTCTGCCTTTATTGTAGCGCGGCCGGGCCCCGGGCAGAAGTCTCGATTGGTTATGCAGTGATAAGCTGGAGGTTTCCACTGAAAGGGTGCAGAGACGCCAACAGGCCCGCGGCAAAACGCCGCGGGCCCGCGCAAAGAAGGAAGATGGAAATGATGAAGATGAAGAGAATGTCGTTTCAGGTCAGGGCGGCGTAGCGCAGCCAGAGCGCGCCGCCGTCCAGGGGTTTGGCCTCCGCCAGGCGGAAGGCGACGGGCCCGCCGGATGACCGGCCCCGAAAAGTTCAGATTGCTTATTTCAGCTTGCCGCCGTCCCAGAAGGTGTTGCCCACCTTCTCGCCCAGGGCGCGGTAGATGTTGTTGGCCGGGTCGAAGGAGATGGGCTGGAACACGTCCGGGTCGATCTGGCCTTCGGCGTTCAGGACGGTGTCATCCACGCTGACGTTGACGATCTGGCCGATGATGTTGCCGTCCTCGTTCATCTTGAGCAGCTTGCACTCCAGGGCCACCGGCAGCTCGTCGATCAGGGGCGCGTCCACGGTGCTGGCCTTGCTGGTGTGGAAGCCGGCTTTTTTCATCTTGTCCGGTTCGCTGTTGCCCGAGACCATCCCCACATAGTCGGCGGGGATGGTGTGGGCCGCGTCGGCAAAGCTGACGGTGAAGGCCTTCCGCTCCAGGATATTGGAGGTGGTGCGGTGGCCTCTGCTGAGGCAGAGCACCACCTTGTCGGCGTCGTACAGGCCGCCCCAGGCGGCGTTCATGGCGTCGGCGGTGCCGTCGGGGTTATAGCTGCCCACGATCAGCACCGGCAGGGGATAAAACCAGGGTTTTGCGCCAAAATTGGTCCGCATACAAAATCGCTCCTTTGTTGAAATCGTAAGGTGGTTCGGAATCATGCCGTTTACTTCTGCCCGTCCACGTCGGGGACCATCTCCACATAGCGCCGCAGCAGCTCGGGGGTGCTGGTGTAGTAGCGCTTGGCCTGGTCCATGGCGGCGATCTGGGCCATCTCGCCGTCGGTCAGCTCAAAGTCGAACAGGTCGAAGTTGTCCTGGATGTGGCTGGGGTTCTTGGAGCCGGGGATGACGATGTTGCCGCTCTGGATCTGCCAGCGCAGGATGATCTGGGCGTTGGACTTGCTGTACTTGCCGGCCAGCTGGGTGAACAGAGGCTCGTCGATCAGGGCCTTGTCCCCGTGGCCCAGGGGGTACCATGCCTGGATGACCATGGCCTGCTCGGCCAGGAACTGCTTGAGGGCTTTTTCCTGGTTGTAGGGGTGGACCTCGGTCTGCAGCACGGCGGGGCGGACTTTGCAGTTGTCCAGGATCTCCTGGATCTGGGCCTGGCTGAAGTTGGACAGGCCGATGGCGCGGACCTTGCCCTCCTGATAGGCCTTTTCCATCTGCCGGTAGCCGGCCAGATAGTTGCCGGCGGGCTGGTGGATCAGCAGCAGGTCGATGTAGTCGGCGCCCAGACGCTGCAGGGTCTTGTCCACCGCGTCGGGCTGCTCGTAAAAGCTGGGCCAGAGCTTGGTCTCCAGGAAGATCTCCTGCCGGGGCAGGCCGGAAGAACGGATGGCCCGACCCACCGCCTTCTCGTTCATATAGGCGTTGGCCGTGTCGATCAGGCGGTAGCCGCACTGCAGGGCGCTGCGCACCGAGGCTTCGGCCTCGTCGGGGCTCAGGAGAAAGGTGCCGATGCCGGCCATGGGCATCTGGACGCCGTTGTTCAGAGTCGTGTATTCCATAAGACAAAACCTCCTTGTTCAGTTTTTGTTCACGCCAAAGACGCCGGACATCCCCACCCGGTCCAGGGTCTGGTCCAGAGCGGCCACCTCCGCGGGGGTGAGGGCGACGCCGGCGGCCCCGGCGTTCTCGGCCATGCGGGCCTCCTTGCGGGTACCGGGGATGGGGACGATCCAGGGCTTTTTGCACAGCATCCAGGCCAGAGAGATCTGGGCCGGGGTGGCCTGCTTTTCCTGCGCCATCCGGCGCAGCAGATCCAGCAGGGGCTGGTTCTGGTCGATGACGCCGGGGGCGAACTGGGGCATCCCTGCCCGGTAGTCGGTCTTGGGATCGAAGCGGCTGTCCTTGCCGTAGCTGCCGGTCAGAAAGCCGTTGGCCATGGGGCTGAAGGCCACCAGCCCCACCCCCAGCTCTTCCAGCGTGGGGAACAGGGCCTCGTACTGCCGGGCCATCATGGAGTAGCGGTTCTGCACCGCGGTGACGGGGCAGACGGCGTTGGCCCGGCGCAGATAGTCCTCGTTGGCCTCCGAGATGCCCCAGTGGGTGATTTTGCCCTCCCGGATCAGGTCGGCCATCACGCCGGCCACCGTCTCGGGCTCCACCTGGGGGTCGATGCGGTGCTGGAAGTACAGGTCGATGTGGTCGGTCCGCAGCCGCCGCAGCGAGCCTTCCACCGACCGGCGGATGGTCTCGGGGCGGGAGTCGGGGATCAGGGGCAGGGGCACCTTGCCGCTGTCGAAATCGAACCGCAGCCCGAACTTGGTGGCGATGACCACCTTGTCCCGCACCGGGGCCAGGGCTTCGCCCACCAGCGCCTCGTTGATGTGGGGGTCCTCGGGGGTGCCGTAGACCTCGGCGGTGTCAAAGAAGGTGTAGCCCATTTCCGCGGCCCGGCGCAGCAGCCGCACCGCCTCGCCGGATTCGGTGGGCGCGCCGTAAGCGTGGGAAAAGCCCATACACCCCAGCCCCACCGCCGAGACCTGCAGGTCTTTGCCCAATGTCCTTGTCTGCATCTTGCTTGCCTCGCTTTCTTTTTTTCTGATCCTATTATAACCTGTCAGGTGCAAACCGGAAGTCTCGATTGGTTATCCAGTAGTAACCCCAACGTTACTGCCGGCGGGGCGATTGACTTTGCGCAAACTCTATGGTAAACTTTTTGTTACAAGTAAAACTATACTACCCAGGAAAGGAAGTGTGACCATGGGGAAGGAAAAGCCGGCGGAAGGAAAATTTGTCGCTTCGGTCAAAGTTGGGCCAAAGGGCCAGATCATCGTCCCGAAAGAGGTGCGGGATATGTTCCACATCCAGCCGGGCGATATGCTTTTGATGCTGGCCGATATGGAACAGGGAATCGCCATCCAGACGTTCGATACAACGGACGAAATGTTTGAAAAGCTCTTTCCGGCAAAAAAGTGAACCGGTCGAATGCGGCCGCGCCTCAGCATGAGGCGCGGCGCTTTTTTGTTGTATTAGTAAAACTTGTAGAACTTATATTGACTTTCTCTACCGACCGTGCTATAATGCGCTTAACGTATTACAAGTTCTACTTGTAATACTAACGGAAGGAGGTGCGGAGCCAGAAACTGGATGGAACATTGCCGATTCACAAGGAGGATTTGTATGAAATTGCTTGAAGTAAAGGGGTTGACAAAAAGATACCCCAAATTTACCCTGAAAAACGTTTCTTTTTCGCTGGAGCAGGGAAGGATCATGGGTTTGATCGGGAAAAACGGCGCGGGCAAAAGCACCACCCTGAAAGCTATGCTCAATATGGTATGCCCGGATGGAGGCAGCATCCAGATGCTGGGCTCCGATTTCAGACAGGAAGAGGAACGCTGCAAACAGGAGCTCGGCGTAGTATTGGGGGGTATCCAGTTCTATCCGACCAAAAAGCTGCAGACGATCACCGACGTGACCAGGCGCTTCTACCAAAGCTGGGACGACGATGCGTACCAGCGGTATATGTCCCGGTTCGAGCTTGATGAGCAAAAGCAGGTCCGGCAGCTTTCCGAAGGGATGAAAGTGAAATATTTGATTGCGCTGGCCCTGTCCCACAATGCCAAGCTCCTGATCTTTGACGAGCCGACCAGCGGACTTGACCCTGTGGCCCGGGAGGACCTGCTGGAGCTTTTTCAGCAGCTGGTCGAAAGCGGGCAGAGAAGCATCCTGTTTTCCACCCACATCACATCGGACCTGGACAAATGCGCCGACGACATTACTTATATCCGAAACGGCGAGCTGATCGCCAGTGCGGACAAAGCCGCTTTCGTCCAGTCGTTTCAATCCCTGAAACAGCCCGGGGAGGACAGCCTCAATCTGGAGGAAATCATGGTGCGAAGCGAAAGGGGGAACTACCATGTCTAAACTGCTTTACAAAGAGTGGAAACTTGCCGTCCACTCCGTGGTGTATTTGTTTTTGTTGATCGGGGCGCTGCTGCTGGTCCCCGCTTATCCCTACGGCATGATCTTTTTCTTTGGCTGCCTGGGGTTGTATTTCACTTCCCAGTTTGCAAGAGAAAATTCCGATGCCTTTTATACGGCCACCCTTCCCATCAAAAAACGTCACGTTGTAAAAAGCAAATGCCTCTTGTTCGTGAGCATCGAGCTGGCGCAGCTGGCGATCTGCATCCCCTTTTCGATCCTCCGGCTGTGGACGCTTCCCGAGGGCAACCCTGTGGGCATCGAGGCCAATGCAGCGTATTTCGGGTTTGGACTGATCGTCTACGCGATTTTTAATTTTTTGTATCTGACAGTCCTTTTTCGGTCTGCGTACCAGGTGGGCAAAGCATTTGTCATTGCGATCCTTCCGGCAACGGCGGTCATAGCGCTGATGGAATACGCGGTGCATCTGCCGTCGTTTGCCTGGCTTGACAGCGTGCAAATGGCAGATGTGCCCAGACAGCTGCCTGTACTGGCGGCCGGCGTTTTGATTTATGTGGGCGGCAATCTCCTGACTTACAAAGCTGCGTCCAAGCAGTTTGAGCGCGTCGATTTGTAATCAAAACAACCGGTTTCTTATCAGTCCCGGGCGGGTTTTTGCAAACTGCGGAAGGTGTGGAAGTACATCCCCAGGGAGACCGGCAGCATGATGACCTCCACCACGGAAAAGGCGGTGGCCATGGCCGCGCCCGCCACGTTCAGATGGAACACAAAGATGAACACCGGGTCCAGCACCACGTTGAGGATGCCGCCGAACATCATGCCGGCGCTGGCCTGCCGGGCGTGGCCCTCGCTGCGCAGCAGATGGCCCAGCGCCAGGCTGACCAGAGTGGCCACGGCCTTGGGCACCGGCATCTCCTCAAACAGATATTTTTCCTCTTGTTCCTCCATAGGATCGACCCCTCTTTCTTTCAAAGAGGCAAGCCCCCGGCCCGCCCCGAAGGGACTGGTCGGGGGCTTGCCCACGGAATATGGATGGAAGGTAAATGGCAAATGACAGGGGCATTACAGCCCGTTCTGGTCCAGCCAGGCCTCCACGTCGCGCTGGGTGACGCCGGAGGGGAAGCGCTGGCCTTCCAGCCAGTCGCCGGTGCCGGCCAGCTCGGCCAGCAGCCGGCCGCTCTCACCGATGCTCGAGCTGGCCGAAGTGCAGAAGGGGATCACCGTCTTGCCGGTGAAATCGTTGGCCCGGACAAAGCTCTCCACCGGCCAGGCCGCTTCGAACCACCAGATGGGGTAGCCGATGAACACGGTGTCGTAGCTGTCCCAGTTGTCGGGTGTGGCGTCGGCCAGAGGGACGGGCTGCAGGGTGCCCGCCTCTTTCTGCGCGTGCTCCACCGAGACGCGGCTCTCGGGGTTGTTCCAGTTCAGGTCCTCGCTGGTGTAGGGGTCGGCGGGGACGATCTCGAACACATCGGCGCCGATGGCCCCGGCGATGTAGCCGGCGGCCTCCCCGGTGTTGCCGGTGGCCGAGAAATAGACCACCAGGGCGTTGTCCAGGTCCACGCCCTCCAGGCTGGAGGGGGCGCTGCACCCGGCCAGGCCCAGCGCCAGGGCCAGGCTCATCAAAAGGGCTGTCAGTCGTTTCATACAAAAGCTCCTTTCTGCTTATTCATAGCACTCACAGAAGATCTTGTAGATCTCCTCGTGGGTCATTTTTTTGTAGCTGCCCTGGGAGATGCCGCAGCTGTCGGCGATGGGGCGCAGCTGATCCTTGCCGGCTCCCAGCTCCTTGAGGGTGGTGGGCAGGCCGATCTCCCGGATAAAGGCCGCCAGGGCGTCGATGCCGGCCAGGGCCAGCTCCGCATCGGTTTTGCCCTCCCGCGGGATGCCCCAGACGTTCTGGGCAAACTTGATAAATTTGGGCAGCCCGTCCTGGAAGATATGACGGTAATAGACCGGGTGCAGCACCGCCAGGCCGCAGCCATGGTTGCAGTTGGTGTAGGCGCCCAGCTGGTGCTCCATGTTGTGGCACTCAAAGTCGCACTGTTTGCCCATCTTGATCAGGCGATTTTCGGCCATGGTGGCGTCCCACATCAGGTTGGAGCGGGCGGTGTAGTCCCGGGAGTCCCGGATGGCGGCGCGCAGGTTGCGGATGACGCTGCGCATCAGGGCTTCCATGATGTCGTCCGAGACGTTGTCCTCGTCCGGGGCGCTGAAATAGGTCTCCATGATGTGGCTGAGGATGTCGAAGCTGCCCGACACCATCTGCTTTTGGGGCACGCTGTAGGTGTAGGTGGGGTCCATCAGGGCGAACTGGGCGTTGAGGGCGGGGTAGTCCCGGCCGGTCTTGATCTTCTTGGCCTCGTTGGTGATGACCGCGCCGCCGTTGCACTCGCTGCCGGTGCCCGCCACCGTGACGATCACCCCCAGGGGCAGGGATTCAAAGTCGATGACGCCGGGCCGTGCCCAGAAATCATCCCAGACATCCCCGTCGTAGCGGGCGGCCAGGCTGACCGCCTTGCAGCAGTCCATGACGCTGCCGCCGCCCACCGCCAGGATCATGTCGGCGCCGCACTCCCGGGCCAGGCGGGCCCCCTCCTGCACCTTGGCGTAGGTGGGGTTGGCCATGATGCCCGAAAACTCCACCACCTGCTTGCCGGCCTTATAGAAGATGTCCATGATCTCGTCGTAGACGCCGTTGCGCTTGATGGACCCTCCGCCGTAGGCCAGCAGGATGGTGTCGGCCTGCCGGGTCAGGCAGGCCAGGTATTCCTTGACGCAGCCCTGCCCGAAGTAGACTTTGGTGCTGTTCTGAAAAATAAAATTGTTCATACAAAACGCTTCCTTTCCGATCGTGACCTTGCTCCTTGCGGCGGCCGTTTCTGAACTTAGTATAAAAAAATCGAGGCTTCGGCAGAAGTCTCGATTGGTTATGCAGTATATACCCTTGGCTTATCAGTCCGGCGCAGACCTCCCGGTCAGGCCGTGGAGACCGGGGCTTCGCACCCCTGCCGCCGGCAAAAACGCCGCAGCGTCGGGGCTTGCCTCCCTTTCTGCGCAACCAAACGCAACACATTTTGCCTGCCGCGGTTGGTGGAACTTTTGGACCATCGAGAGTATAATCGAACCAGGAGGTGTGAAAGGTATGAAAATGCAGAAAAATAAAATCGCCCAAAATCTGATGGTCCTGCGGCAGCTGCATCAACTGTCCCAGGAAGAGGTGGCCGGGCGGATCGGCGTTTCCCGGCAGGCTGTCGCAAAGTGGGAGACCGGCCAGTCGGTACCGGACATTCTGAATTGCGACGCGCTGGCGAAACTGTACGATGTGGAGCTGGATGATCTGCTCCATTACGACCAGGAGCAGACCGGTAAAAGCATACCGCCCAGGGGCAAGCACCTGTTCGGGACCGTTCGCGTGGGGGAACGGGGGCAGATGGTCCTGCCCAAGCAGGCCAGAGAGGTGTTCGGGATCAAGCCGGGGGACAGGCTGGTGGTTTTGGGGGACGAAAACCCGGAGCATCCGGGGATCGCGCTCATGAAGGAAGAGTTCTTCCTGGGGATCGCCCGGCTGTTCCAAACTGCTTTGGATACGACGGCTACACCCGACGAAACGGAGGGAGAAGAATGAAAACGGTGCTGAACGTCCGGGACATCGGGAAGCGCTATCCCGGCTTCACCCTGGAGCATGTCAGCTTTTCCCTTGCGCCCCATCGCATCATGGGGCTGATCGGCAAAAACGGGGCGGGGAAAAGTACAACGTTCAAAGCGATCCTGAATATGGTCAAGCCGGACAGCGGGAGCGTCACCCTGTTCCAGAAGGATTTCAGCCGGCACGAAAAAGAGTGCAAGGAGCGGATCGGCGTCGTGTTTGGAGGGGTCGACTTTTACCCGCTGAAGAAACTCTCTGCCATTACGGCCGTTACCCGGACGTTTTACGCGGACTGGGATCAGGAACGGTATCAAAAGTACATCCGGCGCTTTGCTCTGGATGAGAGGAAAAAGTACAAAGAGCTCTCCAGCGGGATGAAGGTAAAATACCTGCTTGCGCTGGCGTTGTCGCACCACGCCGAGCTGCTGATTTTGGATGAGCCGACGTCCGGCCTGGATCCGGTATCCCGCGAGGAACTGCTTCAAATCTTCCGGCAAATTGTGAAAAGCGAAACGTGCTCCATCCTGTTTTCTACCCACATCACTTCGGATCTGGACAAATGTGCCGACGATATTACGTATATTCAGAATGGGCGGGTACTGCAGAGCGCGGATAAAGAGACTTTTTTGCAGTCCTTTGCGCATTTGAAAACGCCGCAGGATGCCGGGCCCCTCACATTGGAAGAGATCATGCTGCGCACAGAAAGGAGCGAGTGGGATGATGACGCTGCTTTATAAGGAACTGCGGCTTGCCACCCATCCGGCCTCGCTGGTTTTTGCCTGCCTGGGCTGTCTGGTCCTGGTGCCGGCCTACCCGTACAGCGTGATCTTCCTGTTTGGATGCCTGGCGCCGTACATCACATTTTTACATGCGCGCGAAACGAATGATGCCTGGTATACAGCGGTTCTGCCGGTGACAAAGAGGGAGAGCGTGCTGGGGAAATGCCTGCTGGTCCTTGTCTTTCAGGTGTTTCAGCTGGTTTTTTCGGTCCCCTTTGCGCTTTTGCGCCATGCTTTGGACATCGCCAATAACCCGGTGGGTTTGGACGCCACCGCGGCGTGGTATGGTATGGGATTTTTCGTATATGGCGTGTTCGACCTGGTCTTTCTCACGGCATTTTATAAAAACGGCTACAAGGTCGGGCAAGCGTTCCTCCTTGCAGCCATTCCCATGGCTCTTCTCATGACAGCGACGGAAGCCGCCGCCCATCTTCCCGCGCTGGCCTGGATGGATAGCTGCCAGCCGGAACACCTGCGGATGCAGCTGCCGGTCCTCGCAGCCGGGATCGCCTGCTATGGCGTCTTGCTTTTGCTGGCATACCGGATCTCGGCAAAACGCTTCGAGCGGGTGGACCTGTAAGGGCCATGCGCCGGTATCGGCTCCCGGAGCGTTTTAACAGAATAACAGGCGTTTAACAGCAGCACCCCCAGGCAGGAGGCCCAAGAGGCTTCCTGCCTCAGCGTGTCGCAAAAGCGCCACGCTCCAGGGGGAACCCATTTCTGCCCGCATACGCGGGACAGAAATTCTTTCCCCCTGGTATCCCCCTGGGGACAAAATTTAGCGCCGAACCGTGCACTCGCCCTAACGGGCTCGCACACTCTCAGCGCAAAATTTCCCTGTATGTGTCCCGACCGTACGCGCATGTCGTCCGGTCGGGACTTTTTTGACAATCTGAGGCAGGAGGCCCAAGAGGCTTCCTGCCTTTTTGGCGTCTGCCGGGTTTTGTGATGACGTAAAATAACGAATTTCAACTTATTTTAACGCTTTTAAACTTATTTTGCGGAAAAGATGATTTCATTCGCAAATTGCCTTATGATTAATTCTGGTTCTTGTATGGGGATCGGAAATTCATTGAGGAGGAATTTGTATCAACTTGAAATCGGAATGTGAAATTTATGAAATGCTGCGACCGTTTCGTTTGAAATGGAAGAACATTGGCGTTTCGGACCTGGTTTGTGCGGTCATGCTGGTGGAAGAAAAGCCGGAACGTATCCATGCCCTCCACAAAGAGGTCTACATGGTGATCGCAGCGGAGCGCTGCTGCACCTGGAGAGCGATCGAAACCAGCGTCCGCAGAGTGCTGGAAGAGGCGTGGAGTCACAACCGCCGCCATATGGAGACCCTGGTCGGGTACCCGCTGGACAGCTGCCCCACCGCCGCGGAGTTTATTTATATCTGTGCGAATTATGTCCCCAAAAGAGGTGTTGAGGACATCAAATAAGGTGTAAACCGTGATCCATACAAGAACTAAAAACCGTTGTATGCAATAAGCTGCAACGGTTTTGATGTTCTGTGCCGGCGCGGCGTCCGGCTGCGGAAGCGGCCGCAAAAACAAAACGCCCCGGCTCTCGCGCAGAGGGCTGGGGACGTTGGGATGGGGCATTGTTGCCGGCGGCGCCCCGGCCATTTCAAAGCGGTCTGCCTGGGCGCTCGGGGGGTGTACAGGAGCTGCCGGCGGCCGGTTCGCCGCCGCGGACGAACCCTTCCGGGGGGAGGTTCATGCCCGCACAGTCCCCCCTCAGTCCCACCAGAAGTACCAGACGGTGGACTGCCGCAGCCCGTCGGCCAGCGCGCCCACGGTGGCATCCTCCGCTCCCTGGTCGATCACATCGGGGCAGAAGCCGTACTGCTCCGCTGCCAGCTCCATGGCCTTTTCCTGGGGAATGGGGGACGGCAGATCAAATTCCAGCTCGTCGTGGCTCATGGCCGCAGGCACCGCGCCGTACTGCTCGAACCAATATTTCGCCACGGCCATCAGCTGGGGCGTGTCGGGGCACTCGTTCCAGTTGCCGAAGGGCAGGTATGCAAAGACCTCCCAGGGGTTCCTGACCGGGATTTTCGCCAGAATGAGCGGATGGGTCATCTCGGTGCCGTCGTCCCAGTAGCTGGCGAAGCGGCCGTTGTCGCAGCCGCCCGCCATCCTGCCCAGGACTTCCTCGTCCCAGTCCATATCGTCGTCCGCGGCTTCTTCTTTGCGCTGCCCGGTCATTTCGTTCAGGACGGTCTTGCCGTCCCGGAGGGGGGAGGCAAGCATCTTTTTCCGGTATGCCGCCACCTTGTCCGGGTCAAAAGCGTGCTCTTCCGCACCGTCGCTGTCCGGGTCGGCGTTCAGGATCAAACATTCCCACAGGGTCTCGTCGTCCGCCCGGACGAGCACCGGCACAAAGCCCTCATGGGCGGCATCCCGTCTGGCGTAGCTGTAGGCCGCCGTAATGGGGTCGTCGTCCTTCATGGAGGGGAAATAGGTGCACGCGCAGTCCAGATAGTCCATCAGGGCGCAGGCCAGTTCGGAGGGTTCCAGGGTGTCCTCGTCGAAGTCCTGTCCCTGCCAGTTGACAAAGCGCCGGTCGATGAGGTGGGCCATGGCCTGGTAGTAGTCCTCGTCAAAGGGGACGAACAGATAGGCCTCGTCCTGGATCTCGTCGGAATCGTTGCGCTCGGGGCCGATGACGCCGATGGCGTAGTTGTCGATGTCGCTGGGGAAGTAAGGGCTGTCCGGCTCTCCGTAGTAATAAGAGGCAAAGGCCGCCCCTTTCCTGTTGAACAGCGCCCCAAAGAGCTGCCCCTTCAGTTGATCCCGGATCAGGCCGCGCAGGTCGGCGCGGCTCAGATCCTCCATAAACGGCTGCAGCTGCTCCCAGTACCGCTCCATAAATTCCGTGCTCATCAGATCGCGCTCCAGGCACCAGCGCAGGTAAATGGCCAGGTGGTTATAGGCGTTGATCTCCTCCACCGGCAGGTGTTTCTCCCGGATGGTTTCCAGATGCCAGGCGGCATCGTCCATTTCCCCCACAAAATCCTCCTCGCCGCCCAGAGTGCCCCGGGTGATGGCGTCCTGACGGGCGGGGTCCACCACAAAGCTGATGCCCGCCATTTTGTCCAGCAGGGCGTCCGCATCGTGTTCCAGCTTATAGTCCAGCTCGTCCCGGTAGAGGGGGATCACCTGGTAAAAGTTGACTTCCTCGCCGCCGGGCAGGGTGCAGACCTCGCTGCCGTCCTCCGTGCCCTGGGGGCTGGTGAGGATGGCGGCGCAGAGCTCCGTGCCCGCTGCAAAGGGCGACTGCTTGTCCATGGTGTGGCCCCAGCCCAGCCAGGTGTCGCTGGCAATGGGCAGCCGGGCCAGCGCTTTCAGCAGGCCGACGGGCCAGTACCACTGTTCTTCCTTCAGGGATTCCTGATCCAGTTTCCAGTCCGGCGGCAGGGCGATGGCCAGCTCCGCCCGCTCCAGTTTGTACTCCGCCAGTTCCTCCGGGACGTTCATCCGGTGGGCGCCCATGCCCATGGTGACCAGGGTGTAGTAGCGCCGTTTTTCCGAAGGGGGCACCAGGCAGATGTCCACATGGATGTCGGGGGACTCCAGCTCGTGGAATACCGTCTCAAACTTGCCGAAGGCGTTTTGGATGTGCTGCTCCACCGCAGACATCTCCTCCTCGGTATAGACCTCCGGCTCGCAGCTGCCCGCCGAGGACCAGACGGCATCCTCCCTGGTCCCGTCCGGATTCAGGAAGATCTGAACATACCGGTCCTCCCCCGGCTGCTGGTAGATAAGCCCCATGCGGCGGGTCTGGTTCACCAGCACCCCCCTCAGGACGCCCTCCGGTTCCCCTTCGGGGGTGTAGGTGAGCCACTCTCCGCTGGCCAGCCGGCCTTTCAGCTGCCGCAGCCAGTCGGTTCCCATCTTGGAGAGCCCGGCCTCGTTCATGCAGAAGGTGAGCTCCACCGGATGCCCCTTCACCGGGTAGAGCAATCTGCAGAAGGGGCTGTTTTTCTCATAGTCATACCGCTCCGGGTGGAACAGCTCGTAAAATTCGGCCAGCCCCGCTTCGTCCACACGAAGGCAGGCCAGGGCGCGCTGCTTTTCGTCCACATCCTGGCCCAGCCCCTGCTGGAGGGCCTGGTCGGAGTCGGGGTCGATCCAGTGGTATTCCATCTGTTCCAGGGAGGCCCCGGCTTCGATTTCTTTTTGCAGGGTCAGGAACTCGTAGTCCCCCGGTTCCAGCTGCAAACCCTGCCTGACGGCGTCCAGCGCGCCGGCTTTGTCCCCAAAATGCGCCCGCAGCTTGCCCACTTCCAGCCAGATCCAGGGGTAGTCCGGTTCCTCCCGGGCGCCCTTTTCCGCGTATTCCAGCGCTTCTTCCAGCTTGCCGCAGTACATGAGGGCCACCGAATAGCGGTAGTACCAGGTGGCGCAGCCTGCGGCATATTTCTCCGAGTCCTTCATCCACTCTGCGGCGCGGCTGTAGTGGACATAGTCATCCAGATTGTTGCAGGCGAAGGCGTACCAGAGGGCGATCTGCAGATCCTGGCGGGCCTGCTTTTCGGTGAACCGTCCTTCTTCTACACCGCTTTTGATGAAATCCTCCAGCCAGCGGAGCATTTTCCCGAAGTAGCCGGAAACGCCGTCGTCGAAGGAAGCCAGCGTTTCGATGTCCTCTGCCGAGAGCAGGGAGCCGGTGTCCGCGATGGCCATGTAGGCTTTGGCCAGTTCGCTGTCCATCTCGGGGGTGCGCTCCCCGGCGGGGATAGCCTCCAGCGCGTCGATCACCTTCTGGAACTCGTCCTGTTCAAACCACAGCTGGCACTGTTTCAATACTTCCATATCGGAGCCTCCTTTCAGGCAAAAGAAAAAGCCCCGCGCCTGCTGTCACCTGGACAGGAGGGCGCAAGGCATGAAAAGGCCGCACAAAACCAGACCGCGCCCCAAATGCGGGCGCCGGCATCCAGAGAAGGGGCTGACAGCGGGGGAGGGGATGCAGCCCATGGCTGCGGGAGAAAAGGCTTCATAGAGGACCTCGTTTCGTTGCGATGAGGGCGCAGTGGTTGGTTACGATGATTATAGCACAAAATCAGGGAAAAGGGGAGAGAGAAGGGGAGAGAATGGTCCCGGACCGGCCGCAGGGCCTTGACAAGGCGCCCCGGGGCTGGTACTCTGAGAAAAAGCGCAATGTGCGCAAAGAAAAGAGGAGAACGAACCGTGCCGGCAGAAGATGACCCGGCTGCTGCTTCAGCTGGGCCTGCGCCGGATCGCCCTGCTTGCCGGCAGCCCGCTGTACTACGTCAACCGGGACCGGGCCAAAGGATACATGGACGCTATGGCCCAGTGGGGCATCCAGCCAGACCCGGGGCTGATCCACACCGGCATTGAGACCGACGTCCAGCGGATCGACGCGCTGGAGGCCGTCCTGGAGCGCCGCCCCGACTGCATCCTCTGCGGGGACGACCGGCTGGCCTTCGATGTATCGCTGGAGCTGCAAGCCCGTCAGATCCGGGTGCCGGATCAGATGCGGGTGGCCAGCCTCTACGACAGCGAGCTGACCGCCGGGCTCAACCCCGGCATTTCGGCTGTACAGTTTGACGCGGAGGCTCTGGGGGGCGCCGCCTGCCGGATGCTGCTGGACCTAATGGCCGGCAAGGAATCCAGCCGTCAGGTGGTGATGGGCCACCAGGTCATCCTGCGGGACTCCACCAAAATGACGCCCGGCCGCTGAAGCCTCCGTTCTGCCCTCGCGCCCTCATCCATCGGACGGACCCCCGCCACAAAAAACACAACATCCGGGCCCCTTGCGAGCGGCAAACGCTCCCAGGGGGCCCGGATGGTTTTGTTTTGCGGTTTTTCGCCCGGCGAGGTCACCCGTCAAACATGGTTTGAGCGATGTGGGCCAGCAGGCGGGCCGAGCCCTCGACGCCGAAGCGGCTGCTGTCCAGCATCAGGTCGTGATCGGTAAAGACGTCCTTCACCTCGGGGCAGTAGCGCCGGTGGTAGAGCTCCCGGGCGCGGTCCACCTCCCGGATCATCCGGCGGGCGGTGGCCTCGTCCATGCCCAGCTTTTGGGTGCAGTTCTGCAGCCGCCGGCTGTAGGGTGCGTAGACATACACCCCCAGGCGGTTGGGCAGGTCGGCCAGGATGCTGCCCCCGCAGCGGCCCACCACGATGCAGGAACTTCGGGCCGCCAGGTCTCGGATGATGTTTTTCTGGACCAGGAAGATCTCGTCCCGGATGCTGGGCACGCTCATGCCCAGGGGATAGAGCCGGCGGAAATACACGGACTGGGACGTTTCTTCGGTGTCGCTGATCACCGACACCGGCAGGCCCATGCGGCGGGCGGTCTCCTCCACGATGTCCCGGTCGTAAAAGTCGATGTCCAGCTGCCGGGCCAGGGCCTGGGCGATGGAGCGACCCATGCTGCCGAACTGGCGCGAGATGGTGACGACGTACTGCTTCATGGCGTATCCTCCTCCGGCTCAGACAGCCGCGGGCTGCGCCTGGAGCTTGTGCTTCTGCACAGCGCGCACCAGGCAGGACAGCGCGAAATTGATGACAAAATAGACCGCGCAGGCAAACCCGAACAGCACGAACACGTCCGACACGTTGGTGGTGCCCAGGCCGTTGTACTGGCCTGCCGCGCTCATGATCTGCTTGACGCGGGCCATCAGCTCGATGACGGCCACGTTGGCCAGGTAGGAAGAATCCTTGATGGTGGTGATGACCTGGCTGAGCAGGGTGGGGATGATGCTGCGGTAGGCCTGGGGCAGCACGATGTACAGCATGATCTGCACCGTGCCGAAGCCCTGGGCGTGGCCGGCTTCAAACTGGCCCTGGGGCACCGCGTTCAGGCCGCCCCGGACGATCTCGGCGATGACCGAGGAGGTGAACAGGATCAGCGCCACCGCCGCCTTGAACATCAGCTTGACCTCCACCGACGAAAGCCCGAACATCCGGCGGGAGAGCAGCTCCGGCACCGGGAAAAAGACCAGGCAGATGAAGATCCACAGCAGCAGGGGGGTGTTGCGGAACAGCTCGATGTACCCAACCGCCAGCCACTTGCACACCCGGGCCGGGCCCCGGGTGCAGTAGTTGCGGGCCAGGGCCAGCACCGACCCCAGCAGCAGCCCCAGGGCCACCGCCGCCACCGAGATCACCAGGGTGAAGGCGACCCCCTTGAGCAGGTAGGTCACCACCGCCGGGTTTTGCAGGATGGACAGGCTTGCCTTCCATGTATCCATGTTATCGTTCTCCTTTCCTGTGCGCCGTCACTTGACCCGGGCGGCGGTGGTGCGGGCGTCCCGCTTTTTGAGGGCGGTCTCCCAGACGCTGGCCAGGGTGGACAGGGGGAAGCACACCACAAAGAACAGCAGCCCGCTGACGATGTAAGCCGGCGCATAGGCGCCCCCGGTGTTGACGCCGGTGACAAAGTTGTAGGTCACCGAGATCAGGTCTGCGCCGCCCACGATGTACAGGCAGGAGGTGTTCTTGATCAGGTTCACCACCTGGTTGACCATGGGCGGCAGGATGATCTTGACGCTCTGGGGCAGGATGACGTAATACATCCGGCCCAGATAGCCGAAGCCCTGCGCCTGCGCCGCCTCCGACTGCCCTCTGGGGATGGCCTGGATGCCGGCGCGGATCACTTCGGACAGATAAGCCCCGTGGTAGACCCCCAGGGCGATCATGCCGGTGGGCAGGATGCCGAGGCTGTTGCCTGAAAAGGCCAGCAGGTAATACAAAAAGCACATCTGCAGCAGCAGGGGCGTGTTCTGGACAAACTCGACGTAGACCCTGGCCAGGGCGGCCAGCGGCTTTTTGCCGCTGGTGGAAAGCAGGCCGAAGCACATCCCCAGCGCCAGCGCCAGCACCAGCCCCACCGCGGCCAGCTGGACCGTGTTGCCCAGCCCGTGCAGGAACGTGGCCCGGTAGGCCCACACCATGGCCCATGCCTGGGGCGAAAACAATCCTCCCATACACATCCTCCTTATGGTTCCGTTTTTACCAAAGGACAGGGGCGCGGCCCCTCTGCACGGTCCCTGTCCTTTGATAAAAAGCCGGACGCCTCATGCCGGCGCCCGGCAGATCAAAGCGTTTACAGGCCGTATTCGGCGATCAGTCCGTCGATGGTGCCGTCGGACAGCCAGGTGGTCACCAGCTCCTCGCAGACTTCGGACAGGCCCGAGCCCTTGGTGGTGGCGATGCCGTACTCCTGGGGCGCGAACGCATCCTGGATGTAGGAGCGGCCCTCGGTCTTGTAGATGGCCAGGATGGAGCGGTCCACGCAGAAGGCGTCCACTTCGCCGGCGCTCAGGGCGGTGGAAATGGTGGGGTAGTCGTCGTACTGGTGGAAGCTGACCCCCTCGGTCCAGGTGGTGGCGTCGAAGGTGTCGGGGTCAAAGTTGTCGCCGCTCACCAGGCCCTGTTCCACCATGGCCCGCACCAGTTCCCGGGCCGAGGTGGAGCCGGAAGAGACGCCCACCGTCCGGCCGATCAGATCGGCCAGGCCGGTGATGCCGCTGGAATCCTCCACCAGCACGGTGACGGCGTCGGTGTAGTAAGGCGTGGTGAAGTCCCAGGTCTCTTTCCGCTCGTCGGTGATGGTAAAGGTGGCCAGGACGCAGTCAATGTCGCCCGAGTCCAGCAGCTCGCCGCGGGTGGCCGCCGTGACGGTGGTGAACTCCACGTCCACGCCCAGGTGCTCCGCGATCAGGTTGGCCAGGTCGATCTCCATGCCGCTGTATTCGCTGGTCAGCGGGTCCTGGTAACCGAAGCCGGGCACCGCGTTCTTGACGCCCACCCGCAGCACGCCGCGGTCCACGATCTCCTGCACGTCCTCAGGCCAGGCGGCGTCGGACGCTGCGGCGGAACTGCCGGATGGGCCGGACGCCGGGGACGAGGCCGCCGGAGAAGCGGCGGTGGAGCTGCCGGATGCGCCGCAGGCGGTGAGCATCGCAAGGGACACCAGGCCTGCCAGCAGGGCTTTGCATTTCTTTTTCATAACAGAATTTCCTCCCTCTATGGTATCTATCTCAAAGCAGAGGCCCCGGGCGGGGCTTCGGCTCAAAGAGCGGTTCAGCGGATGATCTTGCCCAGGAATTGTTTGACCCGTTCGTTTTTGGGGTTGGTGAAGAAGTGCTCCGGCGGCCCTTCCTCGATGATCTGGCCGTCGGCCATAAAGACCACCCGGTCGGCCACCTGCCGGGCAAAGCCCATCTCGTGGGTCACCACCACCATGGTGATGCTCTTCTCCCGACCCAGGCGGATCATGACGTCCAGCACTTCCTGGATGGTCTCGGGGTCCAGCGCCGACGTAGGCTCGTCGAACAGGATGATCCGGGTCTGGGCGCACAGGGCCCGGGCAATGGCGATCCGCTGCTGCTGGCCGCCGGACAGGGTGGTGGGGTAGGCGTTCGCCTTGTCCGCCAGGCCCACCACCTCCAGATAGTGGAAGGCGGTCTGCTCGGCCTCGGCCTTGCTCTTGTGGTGCAGCTTGATGGGCGCCAGCGTCAGATTCTTGAGCACCGTCATGTGGGGATAAAGGTTGAACTGCTGGAACACCATCGAAGTGGTCTCCCGCACCAGGCGGGTCCGGTTTTTGTGGGTCAGCTCCCGGCCGTCGATGTAGACGTGGCCGCTGGTGGGCTCCTCCAGAAAGTTCATGCAGCGCACCGTGGTGGACTTGCCCGAGCCCGACGGCCCGATGATGACCAGCTTTTCGCCTTCTTTTACCTCGAGGTTCACGTCCTTCAGCACATGAAGGTCGCCAAAATATTTATTTACATGGTCCAGTTTGATCATCGGATCTCCTCCTGTCGTCCGCATTGCAGGGCAAAATAAAAAGGCGTTCAGCCCCTTTGCGGGGGCAAAACGCCTTTGTTTTCAACCTGAACATGATTATACACATTTTCCTGCATTTGTCAAATGCTTTTTCGCCTGGCCCTGCTGGAAGGCGGGGCAGAGGAGAGGCTTTCAGCCGGTTTTGGATGCCGGCAGCCGGCGGCTGCGTCCCTTTCTGCCGCCGGCCCCGTGCCGGAATCTGGTGCTTCTTCCCAAAAATGGCAGGCGGCAGGGCGGCAAAACGCTGCATTCGGCCAAATTTTGGGAGCCGGAGCCTTTGAGGCCGCCGGGAAGCCTTGTCCCACCGGCTGCGGGACCGCCCTGCCGTCAGGGCAGCCCGAAAGAGCCACTCCGCGCGACAGCCGGAAAGGTGCGCAGATCGGCCAAAAACGCCTCCCAGGGCAGGAGCTTCCCATTTCTATCCACGCTCCCCGCGAGGGGAGCGACTTATGGGCGTGGCAGGCATCAAGCGCTACCAGCTATTTCTATCCACGCTCCCCGCAAGGGGAGCGACAGCGCACGTTCCCCAGCTTGCCAATCTCACCATTATTTCTATCCACACTCCCCGCAAAGGGGAGCGACCCGTCAGCCACGGGGGCGGCTCCTGGATGGCCCTATTTCTATCCACACTCCCCGCAAGGGGAACGACGACAAAATCCAACAAACATCAAAGATGGATTTTGCGCAAAAGTCCCAAATGGAAATCTTAAATACACAAAACACAAAATAGAATGCAATTTTGTGTATCCAGCACAATTTTAACATAGACGGACGCGGTCTGCAAGGGGGCGTCCGGTGCGAATCTTCCGGGCAAACCATGTGCGCTGGGACTTCGCGCGGACAGTGCGCTGCGGCACACAACAGGACGTCGCTCTGAGAACGTGTGGTGTGCGGCTGATATGCCCGGCTTTGAGGCTTTTTAAATTCATCCAGCTGTCTCAATAAGAATGCGGGTGAGAGAAAAACTGCATGAAAACATACGGCTTCTTCTCTTGCTGCGGAGAAAATGCCGGTGTTTTTTGAGATCGAGAAACAAACAAATAGATCGCTGTGATAGACTTATCCGGGTGCCAGATACAACAAAAAGGTATCCTCCATTCTGAAAATGGAGGATACCTTTTCTTTTTGGCTTGCATATCATTGGTACAGAAATTTTATCACAGTTCCGCCAAGTTTGCAAGTGGCAAAACAGAAATTCATAGCCGGTCTGTCAGGATCTCTACCATTTCGGCAGATTTCTCTTCCGGTGCGGGGTAAATTTGCTGCAAAATAGCCTCATGGATACATAACTCCGCCGGATAAGCAGTCAGGGTGGAGGGTCAAAAAGGAGGCGTTTTTATGGCAAAACACGGCGAAAACATTCACAAGCGCAAGGACGGGCGCTGGGAGGGCCGCTATATCAAAGCCCGGACCGCCGGGCGAAAGGCTGTGTGGGGGTATCTCTACGGTGCGACCTACGCAGAGGTCAAAGAGCGGCTGATCCAGAAGAAGGCCGAGTGCGGGTTTTACCAGCTTTCCGGGACCGAGATGACCTTTGAAGAACTGGCCGGGCAGTGGCTTGCCTCGGCTTCCCTCCGCTTGAAAGAATCGACCCTTGTGCACTATCGCTATACCTTGCAGCGTTATCTTTTTCCTGTGTTTGGCGGGTGGCAAGTGAAAAATTTCAGCGAGCGGTTGTTGGAGCAGGGTATGCTCCAGGTCATTGCACCAGCGGACCACAGACATCGGCCTTTGGGAGCGTCGTCTGCCCGGGAGTGCCTGACCATGCTGCGCCGCATCTGCAAATATGCCGCCCATCTGCGGCTCATCCGCCCCATGGAAATCTGTGTCAGTTTGCCGCAGACCAAAAGCGCCAAAATCCAGCCTCTTTCCAAAGAAGAACAGGCCAGGATGGAGCTGTTCATCTGCAAAGCGCCTACGGCTCGAAAAGTTGGACTGATGCTGCAAATGCAGCTGGGCCTGCGCATTGGAGAGGTGTGCGGCCTGCAATGGGGCGACTTTGACCTGAAAGCCGGCACTTTGACGGTACAGCGTACTGTCAGCCGAATCTCCACCCGAGACGGTCATACCAAAGTCGTCATCCAAAGCCCCAAAACACGAAGTTCCCGTCGTGAGGTTCCCATTCCCCGCAATCTGATAAAGATGCTGCAAAGCTTAAAGGGCGATGCCGAACCGGAGGTCTGGTTCCTGTCCGGCAATGCAGAAAAGCCGGTGGAGCCCCGCTGTTACCGGAAAAGCATTCAAATATACCTGCGCCAGGCCGCCGTCCGGAAGGTGCGGCCTCATACCCTCCGCCATACGTTTGCCACCACCTGCCTGCAGGCAGGATGCGACATCAAGACTTTGAGCGAGTTTCTTGGACATGCCAACCCCAACGTTACCCTGCAGCGGTATGTACACTCCAACCTGCGGCAGATGCGGCTTGAGATCGACCGGATCTTTTCGCCGCTTTTCCGAGGGGATCCGGTGTCAAAGAGGTGTAGCGCGGCACGATAAAACGCAGGCAGGAAGCGCGGATAGCGCCGCTGGTTCCTTCATTTTCAGAATGGAGGATACCCCCTTGGTGCGGAAGGGGGTGAGGTGGATGGTGCTCCACCTGTTTGAACACAATGCAAGGGCGTATCAGGCTGCCGCAGCCATGCTGGAGCAGTACGGCAAAGCGGCCGTGGTCCATCCCACCGGGACGGGCAAGAGCTACATAGCCTTCAAGCTGATCGAGGATCACCCCGATGCGGCTTTCCTTTGGCTGTCCCCCAGTGAGTATATCTTCCGGACCCAGCTCGAGAACCTGCAAAAACAGGCGCCGGACTTCCCCTTGAGGAACGTCCGTTTTGCCACCTATGCCAGGCTCCTGTTCTGCACGGAAGAGCAGCTGGCGGAAATTGCTGCCCTGCATCCCGCCTACATTATTATGGACGAATTTCACCGGGCAGGTGCGGAGCGCTGGGGCGAAAGGGTGCGGGAACTGCTGGAACTCTGCCCCGACGCCAAACTGCTGGGGCTGACTGCCACCAGCATCCGTTATCTGGATAACAACCGCGATATGGCCGAAGAACTGTTCGATGGCCACATCGCTTCGAAAATGACTCTGGGCGAAGCCATCGTGCGGGGGATTTTGCCTGCGCCGAAATATGTGACTACCGTGTTCCGGTACCAGAACGAGCTGGCGAAATACCAGGCCCGGGTGGACAGCCTGCGCAGCCCTGGCGTCCAGGATGCTAACCAGAAATATCTTGAAGCCCTTCGTCGGGCGCTGGAGCAGGCGGACGGGCTGGACCGGGTATTTGCAAAGCATATCACACAAACGTGTGGAAAATATATCGTGTTTTGCTCCGGCAAAGAGCACATGGACGAGATGGCGTCTCATGTGCCGGAGTGGTTTGCGGATGTAAATAAAAACATCAAGGTTTACAAGACCTATGCCAGCGACCCGGAGGCCAGCAAAGAATTTGCAGCCTTCAAGGCAGACGATGGCGACCATCTGAAACTTCTCATCTGCATTGATATGCTGAACGAGGGCGTGCATGTGGAGGGCATCTCGGGCGTGATCCTGTTCCGGCCCACTGTGTCGCCCATCATCTATAAGCAGCAGATCGGCCGGGCCCTGACGGCGGGTACCACGGCAGCGCCCCTGATTTTGGACGTGGTCAACAACTTTGAGGGCCTGTCCAGCATTTCCGGTTTACAAAAGGAAATGACCGCCGCGGTCCAGCGGCTCTATGCCAACGGAGAAGGGGAGAAGATCGTCGCCGAGCGGTTCGAGGTCATCGAGCAGGTGCACGACTGCCGCATCCTTTTTGAACAGCTGGAAAACAGCCTGTCCTCCACCTGGGACCACTATTTTGCTGCGGCAAGCACTTACTACGCCGAACACGGTAACCTGAAAGTTCCGCTCCGGTACAAGGCGCCGGGCGGCTTGAGCCTCGGCGATTGGGTTCAGACCCAGCGGCAGATCCGAAAAGGGAAACGAACCTTCGGGACCCTGACCCAACAGCAGATCGAGCGGCTGGACGGAATCGGGATGGTCTGGGAGAACCGCTCCGAAACGGCCTGGGCCAGGGGGGTGGAAGCAGCCCGGCGTTACCGGCAGCAGTACGGTGATTTACAGGTGCCGTCTGCTTACAAAGATGCGGACGGTTTTGCCCTGGGCAACTGGATAAAGAATACCCGGAGCCGTTTTGGCAGCGGCGGCCTGAAAGAAAGTCAAATCCGGGAATTGGACGCGCTGGGCATGGTATGGAACAGCATCGACGCCAAATGGGAGCGCTGCTATGCAGAGGCCGCGCTCTATTATGGGAAACATGGCAGTTTAAACTTGGCCCCCAAATACGTTTCGCCGTCCGGCATCCGGCTGGGGGCCTGGGTGGAAAATCAACGTGCTTACCATCTAAAAGGAGAACTTTCTGACGACAAAATCCGGCGACTGGAGGCCATTGGAATGTTGTGGGAGGGCCGCAACGACCGCCAGTGGCTGAAGTCTTATGAAGCTGCGGCACGTTATTTCCAACAGTACGGAGATTTGAACGTCCCCTACCAGTATGTTTCTCCTGAGGGGATACGGCTGGGATATTGGGTCGTCCGGCAGCGCGCCGCTTATAAAGGGTGGTTTTCCATTGAGAAGAAAACCAACCGCAAACCTTTGAGTTATGAACGAAAACGTCTGTTGGATGCCATCGGGATGAACTGGCATGAAGTAGAAAGGAGCGAACAGCTCCATGCAGGATAAGATGCTTGTAGATGTACACTGCCATGTCCTGCCGGAGATGGATGACGGAAGCAAGGCATTGGACGTCTCCCTTGCGATCCTACGACAGGAGAAGGAGCAGGGCGTGGATGTGGTCTGCGCGACCTCCCACTACTACGCCAGGCAAAACAGCATCCCGGACTTCTGCGCCCGGCGGAGCGAGGCGATGGAGCGTCTGACCGCTGCCATTGCGGAAAACAAAGAACCTTTGCCGCAAATACTTCCGGCGGCGGAAGTCGCCTACTTCCCCCATATGGAAGAGCAGGACCTGGCGCCCCTGTGCATCCAGGGCACCCGGACCCTCATGTTGGAAATGCCCTTTGCCGACTGGACCGACCTCCAGGTGGAGACGGTCAACTCTCTGGCACTGGATCATCATTACAACGTAGTGCTGGTTCACCCCGAACGATTTTGTTTCAGCGGCAGCAACCGCAGCCAGCTCAGGCGGCTGGCCCAGCTGCCCATCGGGC
>LBJMR02800__coassemble_603_pt1 | contig 22144 bp, 20 predicted proteins | sample LBJMR02800__metabat2_high_PE_009 | metagenome-assembled genome bin LBJMR02800
TTGGTTTTTGCTTTCTTTTCTTCAGTTCGCGCCGAAGGCGCGAGAGTATATTTTTTATTTTATGCTATATTTTATGTATGTTTATGCTTTTCTATATTTTGCTTTGCGCTCCCCTCTCCATCCCAGCGCAAAGCGCTGGGACACCGCGAAGCGCCTGAGAGGGCAGCAAAAAAAGCGCCCGTTCCCAGGCGCTCCGTGCGTTTGTATATTTTTTGTGAAAAAGAATGTTATCCCTGCTCCTGCCCTTCGTAGGTATACTTCACCAGCTGGCAGTTCCCGATGCCGAACAGGGCGAATTCCTCGTTGGTCATCTCGTAAAAGTAGGACTGCACCGCCCGGGCGATGCCGTTGTGGGCCACCAGCAGGACGGGGCCGTCCTGCCGGGCGGCCAGCTCGTCCAGCAGGTTGTAGACCCGGGCGGCCAGCTGCATCATGCTCTCCCCGCCCCCAAAACGGTCGGCAAAGTGGAGCTTGGCCAGCGCGAAGGCGGGGCCGTTGCGGGGCGTGCCCTCGTAGCGGCCAAAAGCCTGCTCCCGCAGGCGGACGTCTACGGCCAGGGGCAGGCCGGTCTCGGCGGCGATCAGCTGGGCGGTCTCCCTGGCCCGCACCAGAGGCGAGCACAGGATGCGGGTGATGCCCTGTTCTCCGGCGGCCAGCTGCCGGCCCAGGGCGCGGGCCTGTTCCCGGCCGCGGTCGGTCAGGGCGATGTCGGTCACGCCGCAGATCTTGTTCTCGACGTTCCAGACCGTTTCGCCGTGGCGGGTGAAGTAGACGTTCTGCATGGATGGTACCTCCATTTCAAAAAGCCCGGAAGCGTGCTCCCGGGCTTGGGGTATATGCGTTTTTCCAGGGGCCGCCCGGTCACGGCCGCACGGCCAGCCGGATGTCGCCGCTGGTGGTGGTGACGGTGCAGGGGCCGGCTGCGGGGTCGGCGTTGGGGACGCTGATCCGGCCCACGGTGGAGGACACCGCAAAGTTCTTGGCCGTCAGCAGGCTGCCTTCCACTTCGCCGCTGGTGGTGGTGATGGCCAGGCTGGCTGCGTCGGCCCGCTCCAGGTCCACGTCGCCGCTGCTGGTGTCGATGGTCACCGCCCCGGCCGCGGTGGTCCGCTCCAGGCTCACTTCGCCGCTCACCGAAAGGACCTTCAGGCTCTGGATGTAGCTGTCGGACAGCTCGGTGTCGCCGCTGGTGGTGTTCACTTCCACCTCGCCCGCGGTGGGGCAGCGCAGTTCCACGTCGCCGCTGGTGGTGGCGACGGTCACCTTGCCGGCCACCGAACCGTTCAGGTCCACATCGCCGCTGACGGTGGTCAGGCTGGCCGATGCAAAGCCCAGCTGGGCGGCAGCCTCGACGTCGCCGCTTGTGGTGTTCACGGTCAGGGCCCCGTAGTTGCCGGCGGGCAGATAGACGGTGACCTCGGGGTCGTCGTCCTCATGGTGGAACAGCCGCTGGCCGACGGTGGGCTCCGGGCGGCTGATGGTCAGGGTGCCGCCTTCCACCCGGACGGTATGGGCCACGTCCTCGGCGTCCCGGGTCACCACGCTGACCGTCCCGTCCCGGGAGACTCGGAGCTGAACGTCGGCGTAGTAATCGGTGACTGAAATGCCGGTGAAGCTCTCACTGACCGGATAGGTGTTCACGGTGAGGGGGATGTAGTCCTGCCGCCAGGCAGCATCCGCCGCCAGGCCGGTGCGCAGGACGGTCAGCCCGCTTACGGCAGCGACGGTCAGGGCGGACAGGGCAAGGTTGGACAGACGGCGTTTCATAAAACAGGCTCCTTTCTTGTGCATCGGTGCAAATCGGTTGGTTCTCCCAAGCCGGGCCAGGCCCGGGCAGGTCTCAGTTCCGGGCCCAGCCGGCCTCGATGGCCCGGATGGCCCGGTAAAAGAAATCGTTGGCCGGGGTGGGCAGGCCGTGTCTGGCCGACAGACGCCGGACCACCCCCGAAAACTCCTCCACCTCGGTGGGGCGGCGGGCGTCCACATCCTGGCCCATGCTGGGCTTGCTGTCCGGCCGGAAACGGGGGATGGCCCCCGCCAGCCATTGGACGTCGTCGTCGGGGGGCAGCGGCACCCCTTCGGCGTTGGCCAGCCGGATCACCTCCTGCATGGCCGAGAGCATCAGGGCCCGCTGGGCGTTGTCCTGGGCCAGACCGCCGTAGGTCATCCCAAAGGCGGCGGAAGCCTGGTTCAACCCCACATTGATCATCAGCTTGTGCCACTGCTTGTAAAGGATGTCGGTGCAGGGCTCGTTTTCGATGCCGCAGGCGGTGAGGTACTGGGCCACCGCAGCCACCCGCGGGGTGACGCTGCCGTCCCGCTCGCCGAACTGGATCTTGCCCGGCGACTGAAAGATCAGGTTCCGCCCGGACCGGTTGGCGTCCATCCCAATGGCCACGCTCCACAAAACATGGCCGGGATAGGCCGCGTCCAGCCGTTCTTCGCTGGTGATGCCGTTCAGCACGCTGAGGATGACGGTGTCCGGCCCCACAAACGCCGCGATGTCCCGGATCGCGGCGTCCAGGCCGGTGGCCTTGACGGCCACCAGAATCAGGTCCACCGGCTCTCCGGCCTCGGGCGCGCAGTACGCGAAGCGGCACGCCTCCCCGTTGCAGAGGGTGGGCTGGGCGGCATAGCGGGCGGCGCGGGCCTCATCGGCCACCACCTGCACCCCGGGCATCTTCCGCCCGAACAGGATGCCCAGCGCCCCCAGGCCGATCAGGGCGCTGGTGCGGATGGGCCGGCCCTTCTGCAGGCTGTCCCCCGACCGCAGAACCACGTCTCCCTCCGCGATGCCCTGGGCGGCAAGGCTGGCGTCCGGCGCCAGGACTGTTGCGGCGCTGCCGGCCTCATCCGTGCCCGGCAGGCCCTCCAGCTCCACTTCGCACAGGACCGGCGCGCCTTCCGGCAGTTCTTCGCAGCCAAAGTCAGCCTCCCCGATCCGTCTGACCCGATACAGTTCCATCCCACAGCCTCCCCGCACAACATTTTAGATAAAGGGTTCGATGCTTTTATTATACCTGCCCCGCCCTGCCCCGTCAATGTGAACCAGTCACAAAACCCACCGTTTTCGTGAGAAAACAAGGCCGCGCTTTTTGTCCGGCTGCGCACGCCGCAAAAAAGCCCCGCCCCCAGAGGGGCAGGGCGGGCTGAATAGACCTGGACCGTTTACGGCATCTCCTGGATGACTTCGCCCAGCCAGCGGCACATCCGGTCCCCGGCCTGGTTGGCGATCTCCAGCACACGGGCGTGGCTGTGCCGCACGGTCTGGATGCCGGTGGCCATATTGGTGATGCAGCTGACGGCCAGCACCTTGATGCCCAGATAGGCGCAGACCATCGCCTCGGGGACGGTGCTCATCCCCACGGCGTCGGCGCCCAGGGCCGCAAAGGCGCGGATCTCGGCGGCCGTCTCGTAGCAGGGGCCCATAAAGCCCATATAGACCCCTTCCCTGTACGCGATGCCCTGCCGGTCCGCCACCGACCGGGCCAGATCCAGCAGGTCGTGGCTGAAGATCTCGGTCATGTCGGGGAAGCGGGGCCCGAACCGCTCGTCGTTGGGGCCGATCAGAGGGTTGGTGCCCATCATGTTGATGGTGTCGGTGATCAGCATCAGGGTGCCCGGCTCAAAGCTGCGGTTGATGCCGCCGGCGGCGTTGGTCAGCACCACCGTCTCGATGCCCAGCAGCTTGAACACATAAAAGGGATAGCACACCTCCTTCATGGTGTAGCCCTCATAAAAGTGGAAGCGCCCCTCCATGGCCAGCACGGGGGTGTCCCCCAGTTTGCCCTCCAGCAGGGCGCCCTTGTGGCCCGCCACCGTGGACTGGGGGAAATGGGGGATGTCGGCGTAAGGGATCTCCCGCGTGTCGGTAAAGCCGGCGGTCAGGTCTCCCAGCCCCGAGCCCAGCACCACCGCGATCCTGGGGGCAAAGCGCAGCTGTTCTTTCAAATAGGCCGCGCTGGCCGAGGCTTTTTCATACAGGTGTTCCATACAGGTTCCTCCTTTTTGTTCGGCTCGTTTCCTCTATTATACCGTCCCCCCGCACCCTTGGCAATCCTTACAAAAGGGCGGATGTGTACAAAAAAATTCACAGGATGTTCATTCCCTTTCCGCCCAAAACTTTTATAATAAAGAGACGAGAAACCTTCCAGGAAAGGAGTCCTTTCATGAACGGGAAAGGCTTTTTTGCCGCCGTCGTCCGCCGCCGCAGGCGGGTGCTGGCCGGGTATGCCGTGGCGGCAGTGCTGTGCGCGCTGCTGTCCCTGCTGGTCTCGGTCAACTACGACATCAACGATTACCTGCCCCCCGACGCCCCCTCCACCACCGCCATCCATGTGATGGAGGACGCCTTCAGCGGGGGCATCCCCAATGTGCGGGCCATGGCGCGGGACGTCACCGTCCCCGAGGCCCTGGCCCTCAAACAGCAGATCGCACGGGTGGACGGGGTCACCTCGGTCACCTGGCTGGACGATGTGGCCGAGATCACCGTCCCCCTGGAGATGCAGGACCCCGCCACCGTCGAAGCCTATTATAAAGACGGGGCGGCCCTGTTCACCATCACGGTGGCCGACGACCAGCGGGCCCAGGCCGTGGCCGCCATCGACGCCCTGCTGGGGGACGCCGGCGCATTGACCGGCTCGGCGGTGTCCACCGCGGCAGCCACCAACTCCACCGTGGTGGAAGTGGCCCAGATCGCCGCCGTGGCCGTCCTCTACGTCTTTTTCATCCTGGGGCTGACCACCGCCAGCTGGGCCGAACCGGTCCTGATCATGCTGGGGATGGGGGCCGCCATCCTCATCAACAACGGCACCAACCTGATCTTCGGGGAGATCTCCTTTGTCACCAGCGCCGCCGGCAGCATCCTGCAGCTGGCCGTCTCGCTGGACTACTCGGTCTTTCTGATCCACCGCTTTGCCGAGGTGCGGGCTGCCCGCCCCGGCGCCGCCCCCGGCGACTGCATGGTGGAGGCCCTGACCAAGTCCGCCTCCTCCATCCTGTCCAGCGGCCTGACCACCGTCATCGGCTTTGCCGCTCTGGTGCTGATGCAGTTCCAGATCGGGCCCGACCTGGGCCTGGCTCTGGCCAAGGGGGTGGCTTTCAGCCTGCTGACCGTCTTTACCTTTGTGCCGGCCCTGGTGGTCACCGCCCTGCCCTGGATGGACAAGACCCGCCACAAGCCCCTGCTGCCCGCCTTCACCGGTTTCGGGCGGCTGGTCAGCCGGATCATGCTGCCCATGGTGGCGGTGCTGGCCATCATCATGGCGCCTTCCTACCTTGCCTCGGGCGCCAACGAATACTACTACGGCGCAGGCCATATGTTCGCCGCCGACACCGAGGTGGGCCGGGACACCCAGGCCATCGAGGAGGTCTTTGGCCAGAGCGACACCTACGTCCTGCTGGTCCCCGCCGGGGACACCGCCACCCAGAGCCAGCTTTCCGCCGCCCTCCACGCCCTGCCCCAGGTCACCGGCATCCTCTCCTATGTGGACACCGCCGGGGCCGAGATCCCGCCGGGCTACCTGGATGACGCCACCCTCTCCCAGCTGGTCTCGAACGGCACCACCCGGATGGTCCTGTCGGTCGCCGCCGATTTTGAGGGGGACGACGCCTTCGCCCTGGTGGAGCAGGTCCGCGCCATCGCCCAGCAGTACTACCCCGACAGCTGGTACCTGGCGGGCCAGGGGGTGAGCACCTACGACCTGATGGACACCATCACCGGCGACATGGCCATGGTCAATTTTGTGGCCATCGCAGCGGTGTTCCTGGTCCTGCTCATCCTGGAGCGCAGCCTGATCCTGCCCATCGTCCTGGTGCTGTGCATCGAGACGGCCATCTGGTTCAACCTGGCCCTGCCCTACTTTACGGGCACGGTGGTCTTTTACATCGCCTACCTCATCATCAGCTCGGTGCAGCTGGGGGCCACCGTGGACTACGCCATCCTCTTTTCCGACCGCTACCGGGAATACCGGCAGACCCTGGACAAAAAGCCGGCCATCGTCGCCACCGTCGCCACCGTCACCACCTCGGTGCTGACCACCGGCAGCGGGCTGGCGGTGGTGGGCTTCCTGATGGGGGCCATCTCCTCCAACCAGCTGCTGGCCCAGCTGGGCAACTTCCTGGGGGTGGGCAGCCTGGCCTCCCTCACCATCGTCCTGCTGGCCCTGCCCGGCATCCTGTATCTGATCGATCCGCTCATCGTCCATCCACATCCCAAGGAGGGCACCGCCCTATGAAATCTGTTCCTTTCGCCCGCCGCGCCGCCGCGGCTGTCCTGGCGTCGGCCGTCCTGGCCTCCGCCGCCCTGACGGCCTTTGCCTCGGACACTTCTCCCCTGCCCGAACACGCCGCGTCCTCTTCGCAGGGCGCCCCGGACGCCGGCGGAACGCCGGACGCTTCCCAGGGCGCCGCCCCTTCCGCAGAAGAAAACGCCGCCCCCACCCTGGCCGGCGGCGCCAAAGAGGAAGTGGTCTACGCCAAGCTGGACCCCTCCGGCCAGGTCCAGCGGCTTTATACCGTCAACCACTTCGGGGGCACGGCCGGCCGCACCATCACCGACTACGGCGATTACACCGCCGTGCGCAACATGACCACCACCGACCCCATCGCCTACGCGGACGGGGCGGCGACCCTGACCCCTTCCGCCGACGGGGACCTGTACTACGAGGGCACCATGGACCCCTCCACCCCCCTGCCCTGGCTGATCCAGATCCACTATATCCTGGACGGGACCGAGATCGACCCCGCCGCCCTGGCCGGCCGCAGCGGGGCCCTCATCATCCGGATCAACGTCCAGCCCAACCCTGCCTGCCAGGGGGACTGGTTTGACCAGTACGCCCTGCAGACCACCGTCACCCTGGACACCGCCAGCGCCTCCAACATCCGCGCGGCGGGGGGCACCATCGCCAGCGTGGGCAGCCAGCGGCAGATCATCTTCACCCTGCTGCCCGGCCAGACCAGCGAAGTGGAGGTGGCCGCCGACGTCACCAACTTTTCCATGCCGGCCATCACCCTCAACGGCATCCAGCTGCAGCTCAAGCTGGACATCAACGGCGTGGCCCTGACCAACCGGCTCAGCCAGCTCACCACCGGCACCGGCCAGCTGGACGAGGGGGCCGCCGCCCTCAGCGCGGGCATCGCCGCCCTGGAGCAGGGCCTGACCCTGCTCACCGACCAGAACGCCCTGCTCACCGGCGGCTCGGCGGCGGTGAACAGCGCCCTGCTCCAGCTCCAGAGCGCCCTGTCCGGCATCTCCGCCTCCAACGACCAGCTGACCATGCTGCTGGATGCCTCCAAGCAGATCGGCAGCGGCATCGACCAGCTGGACGACGGCGTCGCCCTGCTGGAAAGCCAGGTCAACTACGACGCCTTCAAGTCCATACTGGCCCAGAACGGCCTGGACCTGGACACCCTGGCTGCCGGCAACGCCCAGGCCATCGCCCTGCTGCAGGGCCTCACCGGCCTGCCCTTCGGCGTGGGGGACCAGATCAGCCAGATCGTCCTGCTGCTCCAGGGCAACACCGCCCTGGCCGGGGCCATGCAGCTGTATCTGGACACGGTCAGCCAGGGCATCGGCACCCTGCGCCAGGGCACCAGCGCCGTGCGGGAGGGCTACGCCGCCTTTGACAGCGGCATCCAGGCCATGGCCGGCGTCCTGAACGGGATGCTGCAGAACATGGCCCTGCTCTCGGACGCCGTCTCCACCCTGGCCGCCCAGTACGGGGTCTTCGACACCGGCGTCAACGCCTACACCCAGGGCGTCGACCAGATCCTGGCCGGCACCCAGCAGCTCAGCGCCGCCTCCCTGATGCTGGTGGCCGGAGCCCACCAGCTGTACACCGAGACCAGCAGCATGCAGCTGGACGAGGAGCTGGGCAGCCTGCTGGACACCTTGTCCGCCCCCAGCGCCCCCGCCTCCTTCACCTCGGGCCAGAACACCGTGTCGGCCCTGCAGTTCGCCCTGCAGACCGAGCCCATCCAGCCCGACGCGGCCGCCGACGCCCAGCAGGCCCCGGCCAAAGAGCTGACCTTCTGGGAAAAGCTGCTGGACCTCTTCGGCCTGTACGACGGGAACTGAACGCCCCGCCGTTCCCCTTTTGCACCCAGCCCCGGCCGTGCGCCCGTCGCCGGCCGGGGCTTTTTTGCCGGGCGGATGTCCTGTTTTGTGCGTTTTGCGTAAAGCGGGCCCTTTTCTTTTGTTGGAATTTGCCCTCCCCACTTGCGGCATTTTGTGCTACAATAATACCGCTGCACAAGTGTTGTGCGCGCTATCTGTGCCCAGCTAGGAAAGAGGAACCCGTATGACCCTGTTTTTGACCAGCAGCCCCTCCGGCTGCCCCTTTGAGCCCAGCCCCTGCCCTGCCCTCGACCGGAAAAACGGCTTGATCACGCGGCTGCGCGCCGCCTGGCCGGAAGAGCCCCCCGAAGGGCTGTATCTGGCCGCCGACCCCGAGGCCCACGGCGCCAACGACGAAGCCTGCCGCTTCTTTGCCGGCTGCCTGGCCGACGCCGGCCTGCCGCTGGACGGCCTGACCCCCTGCGACAGCCGCAACGCCGACGAGATCGGCCAGCTGCTGCCCCGCTGCAACTTCCTGATCCTGGGGGGCGGCCACGTCCCCACCCAGAACCGCTTCTTCTCCGAGATCGGCCTGCCCGCCCTGATCCAGAGCTACGAGGGCCTCATCCTGAGCATCAGCGCCGGCTCGATGAACGCCGCCCAGATCGTCTACGCCCAGCCCGAAGAGCCGGGCGAGGCGGCCGATCCTCAATACTGCCGCTGGATGAGCGGCCTGGGCCTCACCGACATCAGCATCTGGCCCCACTACCAGTTCTCCAAAGACAAGGCGGTGGACGGCGTGCCCCTGATGGACATCGCCCTGGCCGACAGCAAGCACCGGCCCTTCATCGGCCTGCCCGACGGCTCTTACATCCTCTGCGCCGACGGGCACGAGACCCTCTACGGCGAGGGCTGGTATTTCAGCAACGGCCGCGTCTCCCTCATCAACGAGGAGGGCGAGGAGCTGCCCCTCTGGTAATATGCTTTAGGGGGAACCCATTTCTGCGCGCAGCCGCGCGACAGAAATTCCTTCCCCCTAATATCCCCCTGGGGACAAAATTTGGCGCCGAACCGCGCACTCGCCGCAAAGCGGCTCGCACACTCTCAGCGCCAAATTTCCATGTATGTGTCCTGTCCATCCGCACATGTCGGCTGGACAGGACTTTTTTATTTAGAGATAGTAGTAGTGCCAGCCGTTTTCAGCCATACTGCGTCCGATTTTGACGCCGAAGGCTTCTTCCAGCGCGCCCGACCGGTACACCTGTTCGGGGGTGCCGAAGGCCGCCAGCTTTCCGCCGGCCAGCAGGGCCACCTGGTCCGCCGTCCGCAGGGCCAGGCTCAGCTCGTGGGAGACAAGGCCCACCGCCCGCCCTTCGGCGGCCAGCCGCCGGGCGGTGGCCATCACCTCCAGCTGGTGTTTGGGGTCCAGCCAGGTGGTGGGCTCGTCCATCAGGATGGTGGGCGCCTGCTGGGCCAGGGCCATGGCCAGATAGACCTTCTGCCGCTGCCCCCCGGACAGGGTGTCCATCATCCGGCCGGCCAGGTCCGCCGCGCCGGCGGCTTCCAGGGCCGCGTCGGCGGCGGCGTAGTCCTCGGGCCGGTACTGCCGCGGGAAGGACAGATAGGGGAACCGCCCGTGCAGGGCGATCCGCCGGGCCTCGATCCGGGGCACATGACGGTTCTGGGGCATATAGGCGGCCTTGCGGGCGGCCTCGGCAGGGGTCAGCGTGTCCAGGCCGGCCCTGTCGTAGAGGACGCGCCCCCCCAGGGGGGCCAGCAGGCCCAGGGCGGTCTTCAGCAGGGTGGTCTTGCCGCAGCCGTTGGGCCCCAGCAGCACCGTCACCTGGCCCGGCGCAAAGGAAAAGCTGACGTCCTCCACCACCGGCCGGCCCTGGTACCCCGCGCTGAGATGCGACAGTTCGATCACCGGCGACGGCCCCCTTTCTGATGCAGCACCAGCCAGATGAAGAAGGGCCCGCCTCCCAGGCTCAGCGCCACCCCCACCGGGATCTCGTAGGGGGCAAAGAGGGTGCGGGCGGCGGTGTCGCAAAAAGTCAGCAGCGCCGCGCCTCCCAGGGCGCAGCCCAGGATCAGGGGGCGGCTCTCCTCCCCCAGAAAGCGGCGGATCAGGTGGGGCACGATCAGCCCCACAAAGCCGATCAGCCCCGCCATGCTGACGGCCGCCCCGGCCAGGCCGGCGGCCAAAGCCAGCACGATCACCCGCATCCGCCCCACCTGCAGGCCCAGGCTGCGGGCCGTTTCAGTGCCCAGGGCCAGCACGTCCAGCTCGTTGGTCAGCAGCAGCAGCCCGGCCAGGCACACCGCCCCCACCGCCGCGGCCGGGGCCACCCGGGCCATGGTGACGCTGCCCAGCCCCCCGACCCGGAAGTCGGAATAGCCGTTCAGCGCGTCGGGCACCAGAGTGACCACCAGGTCCACCGCCGCCGAAAAAATGCTGGACAGCGCCACGCCGGTCAAAATCAGGGTCATCCGGGAGGCCCCCGCCCGCTGGGAGACCGCCAGCACCAGCATGGCGCTGCCGAAGGCCCCTCCAAAGGCGGCGATGGGGGTCAGCCCCACCGCCATGGGGGCCAGGGCGCAGCACAGGGCCACCGCCGCCCCGGCCCCCGCGTTGACGCCGATCACACTGGGGGAGGCCAGAGGGTTGGCCAGCACCGTCTGGATCACCGCGCCGGCCACCGCCAGACAGGCCCCCGCCGCCAGGCAGCCTGCCGTCCGGGGCAGCCGCACATACAGGACGATGGCGGCGCCGGTCCCTTCGCCCCGGCCGGCCAGGGCGGCCAGCAGCTCGCCGGGCGGCACCGTCACCGCGCCCACGCAGAGGCTGACCACCCCCGCCAGCAGCGCCAGCGCCGCCGTCACCGCCAGCACCCCGCGCTTAGACGCCATACAGGATCTCCACCAGATGGTCGTAGGCCTCGCCCCACCGGGCGTTGGGCTTGAGGTGGTACAGGTCCTTGTCCATATAGTAGACCCTGCCCTCCCGGACGGCGGTCAGCTGCTGCCAGGCCGGGTTGGAGAGCACTTCCCCCTCCAGCTGCGCTTTGGCGGGCTCGGGGTCCGCCCCCTGCAGCACGATCAGGATCTTGTCCGGGTCCGCCGCCAGGATGGCCTCCATGCTCAGATCCTCCAAAAGGCTCTGGTCCTGGTCCGCGATGTTGATGCAGCCCAGGTCCGCCAGCATCTCCCCCAGCACGGTGCCGCTGCTGCCCTTGGGCTTGACCACCGAGGCCGCCGCCCGGATGTAGAGGACTTTTTCGGTCCCCTGCTCCTCCAGGGCGGCGGCGGCCCGGGCCCGGGCCGCCTCGATCTCCTCCGCGACGGCTTCACCGTAGATCTGGTAAGCCTCCGGATTTCCGGTCAGGCCGGTGCAGATCTCCAGCATCCGCAGATAATCCTCAAAGGTATTCACCGAGAAAAAGGCCATATCCACCCCCGCCGCCTCCAAAGCGGGCAGCATCTCCTGGTTGGAGGGGATATTGGTGGAGGCCAGCACCAGGTCGGGGGCGGCGGCCAGCAGTTCTTCCACGCTGACCCCCATGGCCCCGCCGATGTTGGCCACTTCCTCCCCCAGGCCCAGGTCAAAGTCGGTCCAGGCGTCGGAGGCCGAGGCCACCAGGGTGTCCCTGCCGCCGGCGGTGCACCAGATGTCGGCATAACTGCCGGTGAGGGCCGCCACCCGCCGGGGCGCGGCCTCCAGGGTCACCTCCCGGCCCAGGTCGTCGGTGAAGGTGCAGGCCGCCCCGCTGTCCGCGGGCGCCGTCGCCGCCGCGGAAGCCCCGCCGGCGGAAGAAGCCGGCCCGGAGGACGCGGCGCCGCACCCCGCCAGCAGCAGGAGGCACAGCGCCGCGGCAGCGGCCCGGCACAAAGTCAGTTGTTTCATGGGTCGATTCCTTTCCAATGGCTTTTTGCAGGGGCGGGCAGCGCCCCCGCTTTTCAAAACGGACGCCACCCCGTGCAGTACCGGGCGTAATCCCGGTCGGCGTTTTTTACATAGAGGACAAGCTCCTCCGTCCCCTCCCGGGTGCGGCGGGTGCGGGTCTTGTAGGGCAGCCCGGCCCGGCCCAGGGTCTCGAGGGTGTCGTTCAGGTCCTCTTCGGTCTCAAAGGTGTCAAACTCCACCCAGTGGCACAGGAACAGCCAGAATTTGATGAGGGGTTCCATATAGGGCGTCTCCTTTCTGTTTTGTGCCATTGTACCATATTCCGGGGCCTTTGTCACCACAGGGACCCCGGGGCCTTGTGCATCTTTGCCAAAAAATGCGCCGGATTTTCTCCATCCAAACCGGCCAGTTCTCACATTTTCACCATTTTTAGCGTTTATACTTTTTTCTGGTATACATCTTTTGCCGCATTTTGACAAATCCACCAGAAAGAAGGCTTTTCCCATGCACACTGCCGCCCGCCGCATCCTGCCGGCGCTTCTGCTCCTGCTGGCCCTGCTGGTCTCCGCCCTGCCCCGCGCCCTGGCCGCCGGCCTGGAAAACCGCTACGGCATCCAGATGCTGGACTTTGACGAGGACCAGATCCTCTCCATCGGCAACCAGGCCCCGGGCCAGTGCAGCCTGTACGCCCTGCGCTACGCCCGCACCGTCCTGGACGGAACGGTCAGCTCGGGGGCCGGCATGTGGTCGAACGGGGCGGTCTGGTCGGCGGCGGGGTACAGCGGCTTTTCCGGCGATCTGGACGCCTGCCTGGACAAGCTCTACAGCGAGCTGAACGCCGGCCGGCCGGTGATCGTCCATCTGCAGAACACCACCGTCAGCGGGGTGTCCAAGCACCAGGAGCGCACCTCCACCGAAGAATACCACCTGACCAACGCCGGCTGGGACGTGGTCAATTATCCCCACATTTCCACCAGCGACACCTACGGCCACTGGGTCTGCGTGGTGGGCTACGACCCTGCCGCCGACCCGGCAGACCTGTCGGAGAGCGACTTCTTCGCCCTGGACCCGGCCCGGGTCTCGGCGGGGGGCACCTTTGCCCTCACCCGCCTGCTGGACGGCACCCTCTGGACCGACAACAGCCCGCTGAAAGTGGCGGGGTGACCAAACCTTCAGACAATCAAAAGTCCCGTCCAGCCGACATGTGCGGATGGACGGGACACATACAGGGAAATTTGCCGCTGAGAGTGTGCGAGGCCGTAAGGCCGAGTGCGCGGTTCAGCGGCAAATTTTGTCCCCAGGGGGCAGCTGCGCCAAGCGCGTCCAGTGGACGAAGCAGCGAAGGCGCGGCTGGCGCAGCGCTCCGGTTTTTGCAAGCGCCCACCGTGGCGCGCTGCGAAAACCGGCTAAGCGCAAGAGAGCCAGGGGGAAGGAATTTCTGTCGCGCGACTGCGCGCAGAAATGGGTTCCCCCTAAAGCGAAGCTTTAATACCCCCGCACCGAGAAGCCCCGGGCCCAGGGGTCGGGCTCCACATCCTGGGAGCGGATGCCGGTGATCTGGATATAGCCTCCCGCGGCGATCATGTCGAACATCCGGGCAAAAAGGGCGGGGTCGCCCTGGACTTCCAGGGTGACGGTGCCGTCGTCCTCGTTTTCCACCCAGCCGGTCAGGCCCAGCTGGCCGGCGGCATACCGGGCCCGGTAGCGGAAGCCCACCCCCTGCACCCGGCCCGACACCACATAGCGGCGGCGCACCGTCCCTTCGGGCAGGGCGGGCGGGGTGCGGTCCTTGTCTTTCAAAAAGTTGAACATCCTGTTTCACCCCCGGTTTGATTTGACAGGGAACGTTTTTCTCCTTACAGTTCCTGGTAGGCGTCCATCATGGCCGGGATGAACTGCTTTTTCCGGCTGATGACCCCCGGCAGCACCCAGCCGCCGTCGGCCTCCGGCTCCCGGTCAAAGGCAGCCCGCAGCATCTCGGGGGCGTGGCGGCCGGTGCAGATCACCACGCTCTCCTTGCGGGGCACCTCGGTCAGCATCATATACAGGTCCTCCACGTTCTGCTTGCGGCGGGCCTCCTCCAGATAAGGCATCAGCAGGTTTTGGGCCGCCTGCAGGTTTTTGTGGGTCATATAGCTGCCCTGGGCCACGCCGAACCGCAGGTCCCCGCACATGAACACCTTGAAATCCTGCAAAAACACTTCCTCGGGGGTCTTGCCGTCCAGCTTTTCGCCTGCCTCGAACATCTCGGAGGCGAACTCTTCCACATCCACCCCGGCGATGGTGGCCAGGCGGCGGGCGGTCTTTTCGTCCAGAGGGGTGCAGGTGGGGCTGCGGAACATCAAAGTGTCGGACAGGATGGCCGCCAGCATCAGCCCGGCGATCTGGGGGCGGATCTCCACCCCCTGCTCGTCGTACATCTGGGTGACGATGGTGGCGGTGCAGCCCACCGGCTGGTTGCGGAAGTAGACCGGGCCGCTGGTCTCCAGGCTGCCGATCCGGTGGTGATCGATGATCTCCAAAATCTCGGCCTGGTCAAAGCCCTCCACCGCCTGGGTGGCCTCGTTGTGGTCCACCAGGATGATCCGCCGCTTGCTCAGGTTGATGATGTTGCGGCGGCTGACCATGCCGCAGTATTTGCCGTTCTCGTCCAGGATTGGGAAATAGCGGTGGCGGTTCTTGGCCATGACCCGGGTCACGTCGGCCACCGGGGTCACCCGGGTGAACTTGAGGATGTTCTGGGTGGTCATATAGTAGGAGATGGGGGCGCACTGGCTGATGAGCTTGCCGGCGGCGTAGGTGTCGAAGGGGACGGTCATGATGTCCACGCCGGTCTCGGCGGCAATGCGGTGGATGGTCTTGGCCACCTTGGAGTCGTTGCAGATGATCAGGAGGGAGGCCTCCTGCTCGATGGCGCACAGCTGGCTCTCGTAGCGGTTGGTCAGGATGACGATGTCCCCCTTTTCCACGGCGCTCTCCAGCATTTCGGGGGTGGCGGTGCCGATGTGGACGTTGCCGGCGGTGCACACCCCGTCCTCGCTGCCCACCACCATCTCGCCGCCCAGCGTCTCGAGGATGTTCTTATAGGTGGTGTGGGTCTTGGCCAGCACGGCGGTGTCGAACACGTCCATGTTGGCGGTGGCGATGTCCTTGACGGTGATGACGCCCAGCAAATCGCCCTCCGGGCTGACCACCGGCAGGGTGTCGATGTCCCGGTCCCGCATGATCTCCCAGGCGCGGCGGAGGCTGATGGAGCCGTCCACCCCTTCCATCTCGCGGTAATCCACGTCGCGGATCTTGGGGTTGACGTCGGTGCACATCCGGGGCGGCTCCACCCCGAACTTCTGCAGGACAAACTGGGTCTCCTGGTTCATCTTGCCGGCGCGGCGGGGCTCGCAGACCAGGTTGCTGGTCTTGTTTTTCAGCTCCGCATAGGCAATGGCGGAACAGATGGAATCGGTATCCGGGTTGCGGTGGCCGATGACCACCACTTTATGGGCTTCTTTTGGCATACTTGCATTTACCTCCGATGGTTTTGGGCAGCCGCCCGCGCCCCCTGCACAGGGTCCCGGGTGGTGAGGGTGGTCCTTCAGATCCTGGTTCTTATTGTAACATATCCGCCCCCGGGGGTAAATAGCCCCGCGCCCAAAAACCGCCCCGCCCCCGCCCCAAAATTCCGCGCCGGGCAATCTTGCATTCGGGCAGGCGTTGTGCTATAGTATGCCGTGTAGTATACAACGCAGCGGGGCGGTCCCGCGGGAGGAAGCATGCAACGCTTATGACACAAACAGCACAGACCCGGCCCATCTTCACCCGGCAGCAGCTCATCGCCCTGCTGCTGCCGCTGGTGGCAGAGCAGGCCCTCAGCGTCACCATCGGCCTGGCCGACACCTTGATGGTGTCCTCGGTGGGCGAGGCCGCCGTCTCGGGCGTCAGCCTGGTGGACACCTTCAACACCCTGATGATCCAGATCATGTCGGCCCTGGCCACCGGCGGCGCGGTGGTCACCAGCCAGTACATTGGCCACCAGGAGCCCAAAAACGCCAAGGCCACCGCCGGCCAGATCATGCTGGTGATGCTGGCCTTCAGCTGCACGGTGGCCCTGGTGGTCCTGTTTGGGCGGCACCTGATCCTGCGGGCCATTTTCGGCGCCATCGACGACGACGTGATGGCCTACGCCGAGACTTACTTCCTGATGTCGGCTCTGAGCTACCCCTTCATCGGGATGTACAACGCGGGGGCGGCTTTGTTCCGGGCGCAGGGCAACAGCAAGATCAGTATGCTGTCCAGCCTGGTGATGAACGTGCTGAACATCGGCGGCAACGCCATCTTTATTTATGGCTGCGGCATGGCGGTGTTCGGCGCGGCGCTGGCCACCCTGATCTCCCGCATCATCGCCTGCACGGCGGTGCTTTTCCTGCTGCAGCGGCCCGCCAGTATGCTGCGGGTGGACAGCGTCCAAAACTTGCGGCCTGACCGCAAGCTGATCCGGCGCATCCTGGTCATCGGCATCCCCAACGCCATCGAGAACGGGATGTTCCAGATCGGCAAGCTGGCGGTGTCCAGTCTGACCAGCACCCTGGGCACCGCGGCCATTGCGGCCAACGCGGTGGCCAACAATACCACCACCCTGCTGAACATCCCGGCCAACGCCGTGGGCATGGGCGCGCTGACCGTCCTGGGCCAATGCCTAGGCGCCGGCGACAAACAGCAGGCCAAGCGCTACGGCGGCCTGATGATGGGCCTGGCCTACGCCGGCGCCTGGGCGATGAACCTGGCGGCCTTCTTCGGCGGCAACCGGTTCATGCTGCAGTTCTTCAACCTCTCCCCCGAGGCCACCGGCCTGGCGCTGGAGGTCATGGTCTGGTTCAACATCATCTCCCTGTTCATCTGGCCGTCCAGCTTCACCCTGCCCAACATCCTGCGCGCCGCCGGCGACGCCCGCTACACCATGGTGGTCAGCATCGCCTCCATGTGGCTGTTCCGGGTGGCCCTGTGCTACCTGCTGGTGGGCCATTTCGGCGGCGGCCTGCTGGCCATCTGGACCGGCATGTTCGTGGACTGGGCCTTCCGCTCCCTGTTCTTCGCCATCCGCTTTTTCAGCGGCAAATGGATGGAGAACAGCGTGATCTGACACGCTGCCCCTTCTGCAACGGCAAAAGCCCCCGCGCTTCCTGTAAAGGAAACGCCGGGGCTTTTTGTTCCATGTGGAACAATCACTTCTTTTTCAGGGTCATGCCCCGCAGGCGGGCGGCGGTGCGTTGCATCTCGGCGGCCCGGCGGAGGATGGCCTCCGCCTTTTCCCGCTGGGCGGGGGTCAGGTCCTCCTCGGCCAGCAGTTCGGCGCTGGCCAGGATGACCGCCAGCGGGGTCTTGAGCTCGTGGGTCAGGGTGCTGAGCAGGGTATCCCGGCGGCGGTCGGCCTCCCACTGGGCGGCCAGGCTGGCGGCCAGCTCTTCCCGAAGGGTCTGCATGGTGGCCAGGGCCTGCTCGTACTCCCGCACCCGCGCCCCGCCGAAGGGCTCCCCCTCCAGCTCCCGGGCCGCCACCTGGGCGGCCGCCCGGGACAGCAGCTGGGCGTCGGCGGTCAGCAGGCGGCCGGTGCGCCGGGTGGTCCCCAAAACAATGAGGGCTACCGCCCCCGCCCCGGCCAGCAGCCAGCAGGTCTGGAAATCGGGCAAGGTCCCGTCCAGGGCCGGGTCGGCATAATGGACGGCGTAGTCGTATTGGAACAGGTAGACGGTGCCGTCGGTCTGGGGCGCCTCCAGCAGCCGGAGGCGGTAGGGGCTCCACAGGCTGCCCCGGGGGCTGCGCTCCAGCGCGGCCTCCAGCCGCCGGCCGGTGAGGTTGGTGGAGAGGACCCGGCCTTCGCCGTCCAGCAGCAGATAGCCGCACCGCTCGGGCAGGGCCTCGGGGGGCAGGGTTCCGGCGGCCTCCACGGCGGTCTTGGCCTCATAGGCCAGCTGGCTCATCCGGTCGGCGGGCCAGATGACCCCCGCCCGCACCAGAGCCCCAAAGCTCCCCCACCAGACCGCCGCGGCCACCAGGCACAGCCCGCCGGTCGTCACCAGATACCCCGCCAGCACCTGGCGGAGGGTGGGGCGTTTTTTCATCGTTTCCAACGGTAGCCCACCCCCCAGACTGTCTCCACTGGCTCGCAGCCCGCCGCGCGGAACTTGGCCCGGATGTTCTTGATGTGTTCGGTGACGGCGCTGGCGTCCGCCGCCCGCTCGTAGCCAAACGCTTCGGTGTACAGCTGTTCCTTGCCGAAGGTCTGCCCCGCGTGGAGGGCCAGCACCTCGCAGATCGCATACTCCCCTTTGGTCAGGGTCACCGGCCCGCGCTCCGTTTCGGCCGTCCCCGCCGCCAGGTCAAACACCACCCCGCCCCGCACCAGCCGGTGGGCGGGGGTCCGCTGCTGCCGCCGCAGATGGGCCGCCACCCGGGCCCGCAGCTCCCCGATCCGGAACGGCTTGGTCAGATAGTCGTCCCCGCCGCTGCCCAGCGCCTCCAGGACGTCGGCCTCGGCGTTGAGGGCGGTCAAAAAGAGGATGGGCGCGTCGGTCAGCGCCCGGATGCGGCGGCAGGTGGCGGCGCCGTCCTCCCCCGGCATCCGCAGATCCAGCAGGATCAGGTCGGCCCAGCGGCAATGGGCCTCGGTCACCTCCGCCCCGGCGGGCAGCAGCCGCACAAAGTGGCCGTCCCGCCCCAGAGCCTCGGCGATTACCGCCCGCAGGTCGGCGTCATCGTCCACCGCAAGGATATGGGCCATCGTCTCACCCCCGGAACAAGATCCATACACAGGACAACAGGTACAATCCATACACATGGGCCGGGTAGAACCAGTAGAACAGCTGCTTGTGCCCCGCGCCCCGCTGCCCATTGTACAGCAGCATCAGGGGCGCGGCGAATACCTCCATCCACTGGTAGCTGAGCAGCATCGCCTGGCCCAGGCTGACCCCGCCGCCCATCCGCAGCAGATAGGACACGCTGCCCATGTCGATCCAAAACGCCCACGCCGCCCAAGCCAGGACCTGGATTTTCCGGCGCCCGCGCAGGGCATACAGCAGCACCCCGCCCAGGATGAACCATACTCCGCCGTCGGTGCTGAACGCCCAGTTGGGCAGCACCGTCCAGCTGAGGAAGTACAGGGGCAGCTGCCCGGCCGGCGGCAGGGCAGCCACCAGTGCCAGCGACACCGCCGGCCAGAGCACCCCCACCCCGCCCACAAGGGCCAGGGCACGGCCCAGGCGGCGCTGCCGCAGCCAGTCGATGCCCTGCCACAGCAGGCAGGCCACGGTCAGGTCCCGCAGGATGCCGTTCATGGGATAAAAGCCGTCCGCCCGGCGGCCCAGGCCGACTCCGATCACGAACTGGACCAGGCCCATCCCCGCCCCCATGCCCCAAAGGCGGAGCAGGTAGGTCCTGCGGTCGTGGGTATGGGCAAAGCCCTCCGCCGTGCAGAACAGGAACAGGGGCGCGCTCACCCGCCCCAGCATCGAGAACCATTCCGGCACCGCGCCGGTGAAGGAAAAGAAATAGTGGATGTGGTCCAGCACCATCAGCGCCAGGGCGATCTCCTTGAGCGATGTGTCGGACAGGCCCCTGGCCCGCAGTGTTTTCAGCATAGTCTGTATCTCCTCCGCTTTTTGGTCATGGCATCAGGATACAGGGTCATTCTAAGGAAACCATAAGGACGGAAAAAGGCTGCACGGTTCAGGGCAGCCTTTTTGTTTATGCGAACATCCCCGGCTCCAGCCGGACGTCGTGTTTGGGCACCCTGGCCCAGTCGAAACCGGGCAGCAGGCTGTCCGGAGTGCGGGGGGCGGGCTCGGGCTGGAGGCCGTAGAGATAGGCCAGCTTGCCGATGATCTCGGGGGCGGTGTAACGGCCCCGGAGGTTTTCCAGGCTCTGGTCCCCGTCCCGCTTGGACAGGCGGCGGCCCTCCGCGTCCAGCAGCAGCGGGCAGTGGGCAAAGGCCGGCGGCGTCAGCCCCAGCAGCCGGTACAGGTAGATCTGCCGCGCCGTCGAGCTGAGCAGGTCGGCGCCGCGCACCACCTCGGTGACCCCCATCCGGGCGTCGTCCACCACCACCGCCAGCTGGTAGGCAAAGACCCCGTCGGCCCGGCGGAGGTAGAAGTCCCCGCAGCTGGCCAGCAGGTTTTCCCGGTAGGGGCCCATGCACAGGTCGGTGAAGGCGATCTCCTCATCCGGCACCCGGATGCGCCAGGCCGGGGCCTTCACCCGGCTTTTTTCGGCCACCTGGGCGGGGGTCAGGCCCCGGCAGGTGCCGGGGTAGACCACGTTGCCGTCGGCGGTATGGGGAGCGCTGGCCGCGTGCAGCTGGGCCCGGGAGCAGAAGCAGGGGTATACAAGGCCCATTGCCTCCAGCTTTTTATAACTTTTGGTATAAATCTCGCCGCATTCGCTCTGGTAATAGGGGCCGTGAGGCCCCCCGCGGGAGCCCCCTTCGTCCCAGTCCAGGCCCAGCCACCGGAGGTCCTCCTCCAGCTGGTCCGCATAGACCCGGGGGCAGCGGGCGGCGTCCAGGTCCTCGATGCGCAGGATCACCCGGCCGCCCCGGCTCCTGGCCGACAGCCAGGCCAGCAGGCTGCAGGCCAGGTTGCCCAGGTGGAGCCGCCCGCTGGGGCTGGGGGCAAAGCGCCCCGCCGGGCCCCTCACAGGTCCAGGCTCCACGCCCCGTCGGCAGGCTGGGACAGGGGGGTGTTGTAGAACACGGCGCAGGCTTTGGCCATGGCCAGGGCGTCGGAGCAGCTGGCCGTCTCCACCGCCGAGTGCATGGCCAGCTGGGCCAGGCCGATGTCCACCATGGGGATGGCGATCTGGTGGCCCAGCAGGTTGCCCAGGGTGGAGCCGCCCCGGACGTCGGCCCGGTTGGCAAAGATCTGGACCGGCACCCCGGCCTTTTCGCAGATGCGCTGGAACGCCGCGGCGGTCAGGCCGCTGGTGGTGTAGGTCTGGCTGGCGTTGTACTTGAGCAGGATGCCGCCGCCCAGCCGGACCGGGCTGCGGGGGTCGCTCTTTTCGGGGTGGTTGGGGTGGGTGGCGTGGCCGTTGTCGGCGCTGAGCAGCAGGCTGTTGGCCCGGGCCCGGACGCTCTCGTCCCGGCTGACCCCCAACGCCTCCTCGATGCGGGCCATGACGTCGGCCATCAGGGTGCCCTGGGCGCCCTGCCGGGAGGAGGAGCCCACCTCCTCGTTGTCGAACATGCACCAGATATCGGCGCGGCCTTCTTCCTCCCCACGGCCGGCCAGGAAGCCCTGGAGGGTGGTATAGGCGCACTCCAGATCGTCGATTCGCCCCGACATGAACAGCTCGCCGCTGACCCCCACCCGCTCGGCCTTCTGGCGGGTGCACAGGACCAGGTCGTGGGCCAGGATGTCTTTGGCCTCCACGCCGGCCTCTGCGGCCAGGACGTCCATCAGGCGGGCGCCCCCTTCCAGGCCGCAGATGGGCTGCAGGTCCACCTGATAGTTCCAGGTCTTGCCGGCGTTGGCCTCCCGGTCAAAGTGGATGCAGAGATTGGGGATGCACAGCAGGGCCCGGTCGGGGGCCACCAGCCGGCTCTCCACCCCGGCCTCGGTCCGGACCAGCAGCCGGCCGGCCACGCTCAGGGGCCGGTCCAGCCAGGTGGAGGCGATCATCCCGCCGTAGCCCTCGGTCTCAGCCTTGAGGTAGCCCCCTTCCGCAATGTCGGCCACCTTGAGCCGCCAGGTGGGCGAATCGCCGTGGCTGGCCGTCACATGCCAGCCGGCCAGCCGGCCCCGGGGCATCCGCCAAGCCAGCACTGCGGTGCCGTTGCGGGTGGTGTAGTACCGGCCGCCGGCCTCCAGCTTCCAGGGCTGGCTTTCGGGGCAGAGGGTATAGCCCGCCTTTTCCAGCAGGCGGCAGGCTGCCGCCGCCCCGTGGAAGGGGCTGACGCTCTGATCCAAAAACGCGAACAGGCCGTCCAGCAGCATCCGTTCGTCCATATAAGTCTTTTCCATATCCTGTCCTCCCAAAAAGAGAGGCAATCCATGCCTCCCCGGTATGATTTCAGCTCTACGATTATAGCGCTTTTCCACCCCACGGTCAACTCATTGGCACGTCGCTTTTGCGGCACGCCAAGCAGACCGTCAAAAAAGTCCCGTCCAGCCGACATGTGCGGATGGACGGGACACATA
>LBJMR02800__coassemble_621_pt1 | contig 21579 bp, 16 predicted proteins | sample LBJMR02800__metabat2_high_PE_009 | metagenome-assembled genome bin LBJMR02800
CTTTAGCCGGTCCTTTTTTCTGTTGTCAAGTACGGGGTCTCGTGAGGCGCTTACGTTCAATTTGCATTTTCTCAAATCATCCGCTATTTAAAATTCATCATGAAACGTATGTCTGACAGGAGTTTGTATTTATGCGCAGTTCAAAAAATATTTTTTCCGTCTTTTTAATTTTTCTAGCTTCCGCCTTGATTTTATGCGGGTGCTCGCACCGCAGTCAGTCGGTTTCCTCTTCTTCGGCTGCAAGCTCTGTCGCTCCATCGGAAAGTATCGCTGCCGCTGCTGAGATTTCTTCTTCAGAACCCACTTCCGTTTCTTCCGTCTGCGAATTATGCGGCGACGAGAAAGTCCTGCCCTGTCCGGATTGTACAGACGGTGTCATTCTCTGTCAGCAATGTTCCGGCAGCGGACATTCCACCTGCCAAATCTGTGATGGCATCGGATATCGCACCTGCGGTGCCTGTGATGGAGCAGGCGGAAGCGATTGCATCAGCTGTCAGGGAACAGGGGTCTTTGGCAACGGTTATCCCATGCTGAGCTTTCAATGTGCCTTTTGCTCCGGGAGCGGCTATACAGAATGCGCTTACTGCTCTGGTACTGGGCATACCACCTGTTTCTGCGGCGGCAGCGGCCTTACAGAATGCAAATCCTGCAATGGAAAAGGCTCTCTTCGCTGCAGCACCTGTTCGGGGAGAAGCGTCATTCCTTGCCCAAATTGCGCAGAATCCTCTGAAAGCAGCAGTTCCAGCAGAAATACAAATGAGTCCAGTCGCTCCTCTGGGCTCACTCCTTCTCCGGCTGCCCCACGCAAAAATACGCAAACTTGTCCCGCATGCCGGGGTGTGGGATGGGAGCTCTGTGCCGTTTGCGATGGCAGCGGCACCGTGATGAGACGGCGTGACACGCCTTATTATGGCGGAGATACCCCTATTGATCCATGGTATCTGGCTTCCTGTTCCGGGTGCAATGGGACAGGCCGCCGCACTTGCCTGCGCTGCGGCGGAGATGGACTCATCTACTGATTTTTCATACGAAACATCAATTGTACAAAACAGATCGAGTAGGAGGCCCTTGAAGTAAAGAGCCGACCTCTCACACCACCGTGCGTACCGATCGGCATACGGCGATTCAATCGCATAAGCGCAAAGACTCGTAGTAGTTTAGGATACTAAAATATCCAGCTACTGCGAGTCTTTCGTTTGTAATGGAACGTTTGAGGATCGGACTTCCGGCAATACGACAGAACACCGGCACCACATCCTCTGCCAGGGGCAGCGTTCCCAATGGCAGATCGGCCAGAGCCTCCTGGACAAGTACCCCCACTACGACGCTGGCACCTGTAGCCAGGATTTTAGCCGTAGACCGTACCCGCTCGCCAAAGGGATAGGTGTCCGGATTGATTAGAAGCACTTTACAGGCTTCTACAATCAAGGTGGTGGTAAGGCTGGCTAGGACCCCGGCTGTTGCGCCACCAAGAAATTTGGAAAACAAGTCCGGAAACTTCTGCTTTGCATTTTCAAATCCACGCTGGATGCCACGGCCAATCCGTCCAAGGAAATCGCCCAGATCAAATGGCCGTCCTTGGCATCACATGCCTGGAATTCTTCCTCGACTGCGAACCACATCTCGGCAAAGGCAAAACCAAGCGCCTGCCGCACCCCCATCCGCAGCCCCACATTGGCCGCGGCCAGCGTCAAGTCCTTTGCAAAGCGCGGACTGGTATAATAGGCAGCTGCCAGCTTGGCGTTGTAATCTTTGCGTGCGGCAGCATCCACCTTCCACATAGTTTCTTTCTGTTTGTCGCTATACTCATCTCCGCGCCGCTCCAGCAGTTGGTCCATTGTCTTATCTTTCTTGGTACGATTGGTGTAAGATTTGTTCCTGCCAATCGAACACAAAAACTATACTCCAGTTAAAATATATCATAGCTCGTCTTATCATTCAAGATATTCGCTGGTCCATCGACGAATTAATAGCTAAAGGGCGAACCTTTCCTTGACACCAAAGATTTTCTTGATATATAATTAGTAAAAACAATACTGCCAAAACCACAGGAACCAAAGCGTCTTGCGGTTTTAGTTCTCTGAGGGATATTGATCAATCGGCACAGGATTGAACTGTATGTCAGACCTGGAAAAAGCTTCCTTTGGCAGCTTTCACCCTGTCAGAGGAGGCCTTTTTGCTCCAGTTGGAGAGATTTGGTTCAAAAGTAGAAGCTGCGCAACAACTTTTTATGAATCCAGATGGATTGATGCAGCGTTGTTTTTGCTTCCTATTCGTATAAACCCACCTCTCACCCCCTTTCCCAGAGAGTTTATGCTGGAAACTGTGCTCCGTGCCAAAAGCCCGAATCCACACAGGCCGACCCACAGATCCGGCCGTCACTTGTACTTTACAACCGTATACGGCACCACAATGCCGCCCTCGTCTCCCACTGTGTTCAGCAGTTCCACCAGACCGGGCAGGCGTTCTGCACAGAAGTCCTTCCGCAGAGGCACCGGGCTGATCCCCAGTTTCTCGAAATTCTTCAAGATGCCGGAGGTATCGTATCGTTTGGCTTCCAGCTTCTCCAGGGCCTTGTCCACAGACTGGACCGTCTTCAGAAGCTCAACCAGTTTGTACATAGCCTCTTTGTTTTTCTTTTTATAGTGGGATGCCCGAATCTTTTCCAGCAGGACTTCGGCCTGATAATAGCTCACGTTCGGGAAGCATTTGCTGAACTTCTTGACGAGTTCCTCCCGGGTGCATTGGACCAGTGCATGGAGCAGGCTGTCGGTGTCGGAACATCCCAGCTTCTTTTCCAGACGGCGCAGATACTCCCGCTGACAGTGCATCTCAAACCGGATGACTCCATTCGGCATCTTCTCATAGGAAAGCTCCAGCCCGTTTTCCTTCATCTGATAGCTTTTGTCGTAGATCACTAGCTCATGGGTTCCGCAGGCAAAGCGCAGGTAGTGCTTGTTATAGCGGTTGGCTTTCTTTTTGTTTTGTTTTTTGTCCTGGTAGATCATTCGTGTGTACTTGGGCGGCGTAGGAAGTTTCCGCAGAACACGAACCAGTTCACGGAAGATCTTCTTGCTGTCGCAGCGGATATTGGTACAGAAATCCACCCGTGAGAGCTTGTACTGGTTTATGTCATTTTCAAAGGTTGTCTTCCAGAACAGCCTCCGGAAGGCATCTGCCACGCGATCCACGCTCTCCTGTGTGGGCTGCAGGATACCCAGGTAAGAGTATTCGTCCAGCGGTTCAATCAGCTTTCTGGGGTTGATGGTCATTTTTAAAAAGTATTCGGAAAAGAGATCGTTGCCGTCGTCGTCATAGTCAGAGGGATGCTCAGCCTTGGAACCATTGAAGCCGCACTGCATGAGACAGATCCGTACTCCGTAGCGGTTGAAGGCATTGCAATGATGGAAGATATAGGCAGCTCCCTCTTCCCCCTTTGAGACGGTTTCATATGTACCGGGGCAATTGAGGTACATGTTCTCTTTGATTGTATAATACTCGATCCGTGTCAAGTGCCTGGTCAACGAAAAGGTATGAATCGAAAATCCATCTGGTTCCAGATTGAACACTGCCGTTTTGTGTTTGGTAATCTTTCTGCTTTTACGGTTTCCTTGATTCAGGTTCTTGTTCTTACTCATAGTAAAAACACCTCCATTGGATTGATCTATGAGAGATTCATCATTATAGAGATGTTACAAAACAATCAAAAAATAACGCCATTGTACTGAGAATGTTTAAATAAAAAATATACCCCCTTTTTATCCGTTGATTATATTAACTATACTATAAGTATGGTTCCTGTTAAAAATAGACCTATGTAAAGGGGTAGTTGTTGATATTCAATAGAGTCCCCGAACGGCGGGGATGTTGTTTTAACAAAAAAGACCTGCCGCAGACATCCATCTGCAACAGGCCTTAACTGTTCCTTATGTTTTATGTTGTATAACTGTCAAATCAGAACCAGGTTTGAAAAACACCTTGACAGGGTATCGGAATTTTCCCACGGTACTGAGCGAATTCGTTCGTCAATAAAATCGAATTCCTTCCCGGGCGATTGGATGGCCCAGGTGACGCCCAAACGGGCTTTCAGTTTCAGGCGGGCATGCCCGATGTATTTCTTTGCATACGGTTCCATCTCGTCCACGAAAGCCGCACTGCGCCTGACAATTTCACGATCATAGGGATCTTCCGAAATGGCGTTCAGCAGCAATGTCTCCAGCGCGCCCTGTTGGTCGGTCGGGATTACCAGCAGCAGAAAAGACAATGACTGCTGCTGCCCGTAACCGTCCTGGTACTGATTTTCAGTCCAAACATTCTGCTCTGCTTGCGTGACCACCGGGGCAAAGCACTGGCACACTTCCCTTTCAATGGCTTCTTCCTGGCGATCATCGCGGTCTGTGACCAAAGCCATTTTGGAGAATACCTGGGCGTCTTTAATTGCCGCCCGGATCTTTTCATCGAAAAAGCTTCCAAATTTATTTTTCCCGCCTACACCGCAAATCAACAGGTAATCATTTCCCTGTTGATACCAATAAGCAGACTCCCCTATCTTTTCATCCACTGAAATGCGATAGTTTTTCGGCCCGCGCTTGCAGGGCATCCACTGCCGGACCCGGCCTAAATAATAACTGAGCAAAATCGCATCCGTTTTGCCCTCACACAGAATCAGTTTGTTCATAGACGTACCTCAAAGCCGAACTGTTCCCGATTCTGATATACATGGCGTCCTGAAAGAACACGGGCATAGCTGCGGAAAGAATTTAAATCCTTTTTGAGCGTGACAACGCTGACCGGGTCTTCCCCGCCGGTATTACGATCGTAGTCCTCAATGGCAAGAAAACCGTCGATTGCTTCGATGCTGTGGGAGGTAATAAAGACCTGCACGTTGAACTTCCGGCAGGCAGCAGCAATAAATCGGAAAATTTCATCGAAATAGCGCGAATGAATTGCAGTCTCCACCTCATCGATCAGCAAAATCCCATCAACAGCTTTTGAAATTCCACTTGCAATGGACAATACTTTTTTAATGCCGTCACCGTACGTAGAGAGCGGCATGGTTCCCAGCTCTTTGTGTCTGACACATTCAACCGGGCGGTTGGTGATTTCGTTCTTCAGCAGAAGTAGGTCCGTGATGCCGGGGTCAAACAGCTGCAGGATGCCCACACACAGATCTTTATAGGAGTCGTTCTTGATGATAGAGGACAACATTCCGCCTCTCAGATGGTCAAAGGGCGCCAGATAAACCACGTTCAGCAACCGGCTGCTTGCGATGCCCCTGCCGGATATGGTAGAATACTCGTGAAAGCTGATCTCTTTCTTCTCCTGGCCGCTTTCAGTACGAACCTCCAGTTCCCCCTGGAATGCCTGGCATTCCGAAGGCAGAAGATTTTCTCTCCGCGTAGAAAAGCGGAAAAGCATTTTCTGCTCCTCAGGGTCCAGCAAAATCGTCTGTGTCTTGCCCTCCAGTGCATAACAGACATCCTGTCCATGACAGCGGGCCTGCATTTCGATCCGCTTCACTTCCGACTCGATATGAGGGAACAGTGCAAGCAAGTTCTCATAGGCAGAAGTGTTGCCAAATGGATTCAGGCTGTCCCGCATCCGGGCAATCCGCAGCGTGTTGGTAAAGTCTCCGGGATTGCGCAGCAGGAGAAGCGCCTCCAACAGGCTGGTTTTGCCGCAGTTGTTGTCTCCGGCCACCAGATTGATATGATTCAGGCGCGGAATAGACAATTGCTGGATGCCGCGAAATTGTTGAATCTGCAGGCTTTCAATATGGATTGCCACCGTCACACCTCCTGATCTTCGAAGCTGACTACCAGCCTCTTTCCCAGCGCGTCCGCAATCCGTTTCAGGGTGGACAGGCTGGGATGATGGTTTCCATTTTCAATCTTGCTGAGATTGGCCTGTGAGATGCCCGAGCGCTGCGCCAGCTGTTTTTGGGTCAGGTTGGAGGCGCTGCGGGCGGCGACCACCAAAGCGCGCACTTCTTCGTTGATATCGTAGTCTTCGCTCTCTGGGACTTCTTTCGCAGGCGTCAGCTGCACCTTGTCGAGGGCCTCGTCAAGAAATTTCTGAAAGTCAGTCATGGCACATCCCTCCCTTTTAATCATATGTTATATTTAATATATTGTCAAGCAAATTTATATCAAATTTGCAATTTTTCAAAATAACATCTCATTCAACAATGAATCGCTCCGCGTTCAACAAAAGTTCAACTGGATTCCAATAAATCCCAAAAAGAAACCATAAGATAAAAATTAAAACGCGAAAAAATCCAGTGTCCATGCCGATTTACAAGATATCCCCAAAAGCGGCGAAAAGCCCAGATCATAACTCCGACTCCAAAGGCCAGAGGTTCGAATCCCCCCGGCCGCACCAAACGCCCCGCAGTGTGTCAAAGCGCTGCGGGGCGTTTTTTGTCAAAAAACAGGTTCCTCCCCTTCTCCGCCTCACCCGGCCCTCCGCCGGGGCCCAGGGGCATGCGCCTTGTTCGAATTGCCCAAAAAATTTCCCCTAAAAACCGGCAAACCGCCAAATTTGCCCCCATCCGGGCGGAAACAGTTGACATCCGTGCAGCGGTATGTTATCCTGAACACAGTGAATGACAGCCTGCAAAGCGGCAGGCTTTTGGTTGGATTGTTACCGGTCATGCGGGCTAGACCAACTCCGCAGTTGCCTGGATCAGGCATAGCAGGGGGTTGGTCTTTTTTCTTTGAGCCGGAGGGCCGTTTTTCGGGGAGGCAGACGGGTGCGGATCAAGCGGATCATCAACAACAATATCCTCTGCGTCATCGACGAAAAGGGCGGGGAGAGTATTGTCACCGGCCGCGGCCTGGGCTTTGGCCGCAAGGTGGGGCAGTTTGTGGACCCCGCCGCCGTGGAAAAGGTCTACCGGATGGAGGACAAAAGCGTCCAGCGCCGCCTGCGGGAGCTGGTGGAACAGATCCCCCTGGAGCATCTCCGCCTGACCGAAGAGATGATCGCCGAGATCCGGAAGGTCATCACCCAGCCTTTGAACGAATCCCTCCTCATCACCCTGGCCGACCATGTCAGCTTTGCCATCCAGCGCAAGGCCCAGGGCATCGAGTTCAAAAATCCCCTGGCGGGCAGCATCCTCTGCTATTACCCCGCCGAATACCAGATGGGCCGCAAGTGCCTGGAGATGATCCGGGACCGCTGCGGGGTGGAGCTGAACCCCGACGAGGCCGCCTTCATCGCCCTGCACATCGTCAACGCCGAGCTCAACACCAACATGAGCGAGATGTACGACATCACCCGCCTGATCGACGGCGTGGTGGAAGTCGTGGAATACTTCTACTGCGGGCGCGGCTCCTTTGACCGGGAGTCCCTCCATTTCAGCCGGTTCGTGGTGCATCTGCGCTACTTTGCCCAGCGCCTGTTCCAGGATAAGCTGATGCCCGACACCGACGCGCCGGAGGACCTCTCCTTCCGGGAGATGATCGTCCAGAACTGCCCCACCCATTACAAATGCGCCCTCTGCATTGCAGAGTACGTCAAAAACACCTGGCACAAAGAGCTCTCCCAGGAGGAGCTGCTCTATCTGACCATCCACCTCAAGCGGGTGGCCGGGAGCCTGCACCCCAGGGTCTGACCCTGTCCCGCGCTTCTCGCGCTCCAAATCCAAAGGATAGTGACTGCATCTGCGTTTATGCAGGCTAGACCTGTGCAGCTTCTGCCGGCGGGCTGTGCGCCCGGGCCGGCGGGGGCCGCATGGGTCTTTTTTGATAGACCGCCCCAGGACCATCGACAAACAGGAGGTATCATTGCTTATGAAAGACAAGATTTTCGGCGTGCTGCAGCGCGTGGGCCGCTCCTTCATGCTGCCCATCGCCCTGCTGCCGGTGGCGGGCCTGCTGCTGGGCATCGGCAGTTCCTTCACCAACCAGACCATGCTGGAGGCCTACGGCCTGACCGGCGTCATCCACCCCGGCACCATTCCCTACACCGTGCTGGACATCATGAACCAGTGCGGCAGCGTCGTTTTCAACAACCTTGCCCTGCTCTTTGCCATGGGCGTGGCCATCGGCATGGCCAAAAAGGAGAAGGAGGTCGCCGCCCTCTCCGGCGCCATCGCCTACCTGGTCATGAACACCGCCATCAGCGCCATGATCGGCGCGGCGGGCGGCGTGGAGGCCATGGCCCCCAACACCACCACCTCGATGTTGGGCATCACCACCCTGCAGATGGGCGTTTTCGGCGGCATCATCGTCGGCCTGGGTGTGGCGGCCCTCCACAACCGCTTTTATAAGACCCAGCTGCCCCAGGTCCTCTCCTTTTTCGGCGGCACCCGCTTTGTCCCCATCGTCAGCACGGCGGTCTACCTGCTGGTGGGCATCGCCATGTTCTACGTCTGGCCGGTGGTCCAGACCGGCATCAGCATGCTGGGCAATCTGGTCATCAGCTCGGGCTATGCGGGCACCTTCATTTACGGCCTGATCGAGCGCGCCCTGATCCCCTTCGGCCTGCACCACGTCTTTTACATGCCCTTCTGGCAGACGGCGGTGGGCGGCAGCGCCATCATCGACGGCGTGACGGTCCAGGGCGCCCAGAACATCTTCTTTGCCGAGCTGGCCTCCAAGACGGTCACCGAGTTCTCGGTGGACGCCACCCGTTTCATGGCGGGCAAGTTCCCCCTGATGATCTTCGGCCTGCCCGGTGCGGCCCTGGCCATGTACCGCACCGCCCGCCCCGAAAAGCGCAAGGCCGTGGCCGGCCTGCTGCTGTCCGCCGCCCTCACCTCCATGATCACCGGCATCACCGAGCCGCTGGAGTTCACCTTCCTCTTTGTGGCGCCCCTGATGTACGCCGTCCACTGCGTGTACGCCGGCCTGGCCTATATGCTGATGCACATCCTGAACGTCTGCGTGGGCATGACCTTCTCGGGCGGCCTGATCGACCTGACCCTGTTCGGCATCCTACAGGGCAACGACAAGACCCACTGGATCTGGGTGGTCGTGGTCGGCGCAGTTTATTTTGTGGTCTATTACCTCACCTTCAGCGCCATGATCGTCCGCATGGACCTCAAGACCCCCGGCCGCGAAGCCGACGGCGAGGAGGCCAAGCTGTACACCCGCAGCGATTTTAAGGAAAAAACCGGCATCGGCCCCGACGGCGCAGCCTCTTCCGGCGGGGACGCCGTGTCCGCTGCCATCCTGCGCGGCCTGGGCGGCAAGGCCAATGTCTCCGACGTCGATTGCTGCGCCACCCGCCTGCGGGTGACGGTGGTGGATTCGGCCAAGGTGAACGACGCCCTGCTCAAGCAGAGCGGCGCCTCCGGCGTGGTCCATAAGGGCAACGGCATCCAGGTCATCTATGGGCCGCAGGTGGCGGTCATCAAGTCCAACCTGGTGGACTTCATGGAGACCCACGCCGCCGACGCCCTCAGCGCCGCCCCGGCCCCTGCTGCCCCTGCCGCCCCCGCGGCACGGCCCGCCGCCCCGGCCAAAGCCGCCGTCTCCGAGGTGCTGGGCGCGCATATGGCCGGCACGGTGGTGCCCATGGCCGAAGTGCAGGACGAGGCTTTCGCCTCCTGCGCCCTGGGCGACGGGGTCGCCATCGAGCCCGCCGAGGGCAAGCTCTACGCCCCCGCCGACGCCATGGTGGACAACCTCTTTGACACCCACCACGCCGTCAGCCTGGTCACCTCCACCGGCGCCGAACTGCTGCTCCACGTGGGCATCGACACCGTCAAGCTGGGCGGCCGTCACTTCACCGCCCACGTCCAGAACGGCCAGAAGGTGAAAAAGGGCGACCTCCTCATCAGCTTCGACCGGGAGGCCATCCAGGCCGAGGGCTACCTCTGCACCACCCCCCTGATCGTCTGCAACACCGACGATTACAGCGCCGTCAAGCCGCTGGCTTCCGGCAGCGTCCAGCCCGGGCAGGACCTCCTGCAGCTGGACGGCGGCGCCCAGGGCTGATCTCCCCCGCACAGCCAAACGCCCCGCAGTGCGTCAAAGCGCTGCGGGGCGTTTTTGTTCTTTTGAGCTCTTTCCGCCGGGCGGGCCGCTTACAACATCCCCTCCCGGAGCACCCGGTGCTCCCACAGAAGCTGCTCGATCACCGTGCCCCGCACAAGGCCCAGCAGGGGCTTTTTGACCAGGGCCAGGGGGGCGGGCAGGTCGATGTCCAGGGGCGAGCGCCCGTCCATCAGGCAGACGGCGCTGTCCAGCAGGGTGCGGATGTCATAGACGCTGCCCCAGACCTCCGGCACGCCGCGGTCCACCCCCAGCAGGCCGTAGACCGCCTCCATGGCGGTGCGGACCGAATACTCGGTGGTAAAGACGGTGTCCCGGGGGGTCTCGGCAAACTGCCCCAGGAACGCGAAGTTCACGCAGCCGTCGGGGATGACGTCGGGGCGGTCGCCCTTGGCCCGGGGCATAAAGAAGGCGGTGATGTAGGGCATCAGGGTAGGCACGCAGACCGCGCTGTGGGCCGCCAGCTCGGGGATCTGCTCCACCGGCACGCCGATGTGGTACAGCCATTCTTCGGTGATCTCCCGGCCGGTGCAGTCCCGCATGGGCTTTTTGACATAGTCGCCGGGCACGTCGGTGAACAGGCCGTAGACCCAGATGCAGACGGAGCCGGGGTCCTGCTCCTTGAACTGGCCCTGGCGGTTGATGGTCCAGCTGAGCAGCCACTTGGAATCCCGGCAGCTGACGATGCCGCCGGTGACCACCCGGCCGCTGCGGGGGTCCCGCTGGCAGATGGCCGAGAGATACGGCAGGATCCGCTCGTCCAGGGTGGTGATGGTGGCGGACTCCCAGTTGGTCTTGTCGATGGCGGAGCAGAACTTTTCCGGCCGGCCAAAGGCGGGGTCCTGGCGGGCGATGTTCTTCCACAGGTTCCAGCAGCCGCAGGTGCGCACCTCGGCGTCCCCGCTGGGGGCGTGGTCCTGGTCGCCGTAGATGGTGCCCTCGGTGCAGCTGCCGTTGGTCACAAAGACCAGGTCGTTCTCGCTGAGGGGGATGCCCTGCTCCTTGCCGCCGGCGCGGCACTCGATGGCGGTGGCCACCTTTTTGCCGTCCCGGTGCTCGAACAGGACGTTGGTCACCTCCACCCCAAAGCGGAAATCCACCCCCGCCGCTTCCAGATACTTCTGCATGGGCAGGATCAGGGATTCGTACTGGTTGTAGCGGGTGAACTTGAGGGCGCTGAAATCCGGCAGCCCGGCGATGTGATGGATGAACCGCTGGAAGTACAGCTTCATCTCCAGCGCGCTGTGCCAGTTTTCGAAGGCGAACATGGTGCGCCAGTACAGCCAGAAGGTGGAGTCGAACACCTCCTCGTCAAAGACGTCCTCGATGGTCTTGTCGTAGAGGTCCTCGTCGGGGGTCATAAAGAGCTTGACGATCTCCATACAGCCCTTCTGGCTCAGGTCGAACCGGCCGTCGGTGTGGGCGTCCTGCCCCCGCCGGACGGTGGCCCGGCAGAGGGAGTAGTTGGGGTCGTGCTTGTTCAGCCAGTAGAACTCGTCCAGCACCGACGCACCCGGCTTTTCCAGGGAGGGGATGGAGCGGAACAGGTCCCACAGGCACTCGAAGTGGTCCTCCATCTCCCGGCCTCCCCGCATCACATAGCCCCGGCTGGGGTCGAAAATGCCGTCGCAGGCCCCGCCGGCCACGTCCATGGCCTCCAGGATGTGGATGTGGTCCCCCGGCATCTGGCCGTCCCGCACCAGAAAACAGGCGGCCGCCAGGGCGGCCAGGCCGCTGCCCACGATCCAGGCCTGTTTTTCCTCCACGCCGGCGGGTTTTTCGGGCCGGGCAAAGGCCTCGTAGTTGCCGCTGGAATAATAGATGCCCTTGCGGTTTTTGTGGTTTTTGCCCCGCTCGGTGTTGCGGTAGCCGCTCTGGGCCTGGGCCTGCCGGATGGCGGCCTGCCGTTTTTCCTGCCCTGCCTTGCGGGTCAGGGCCAGGGCCGCCCCGGCCCCCGCCGCGCCCAGCGCCGCCGCCGTTACGTACTGTAGTTTCTTTTCCATAATAAAGAGCCGTCCTTTCCTGTTGTGGTGGGTTTCATGCCCTCAGCTTACCACGCCGGACGGCCCGCCGCCATGCACAAAAACGGCCCGGTGCACAAAAACTGTTCACCGGGCCTGTTTTGTAAGGCTGTAAGAGTTTTTATTTCGTCAGAAAATTGCGGATGGCGTTGTCGATGCTGCCCTGCATGGTCAGGCCGACGCTGCGGGCCAGGGCCCGGTGGTCGTCCTTCATCCCGCGGCGGATCCAGTCCAGCATCACCCCCACAAAGCTGTATTTGTAAAACTCCGCGATAAAAGCCTTGTCCTCCTCCGGCAGGGCGGTGCCGGCGCTTTTTTCGTCCACCACCCCGCGGATCAGCCCGTAGGTCATCCGGAACAGGAAGTTCTCCATCTGTTCCCGGCTGATGCAGCGGTAGGCGTTCAGGATAAAGGCCTTGTTCTCCAGCACCGCCTCAAAGATCTGGACCAGCCCCTCGTTCCAGGTGTCGCAGGTCTTTTTGCCCTGCAGGGCGGCGGTGGCGTCCTCGATGCAGCACCACTCCACCAGGTCATAGATGTCCTGGAAATGGTAGTAAAAGGTCATCCGGCTGATACCGCAGTCGTCGGTGATGTCCCGTATGGTGATCTTATCCAGCGGCTTTTTCAGCATCAGCTTTTTCAGGGATGCTTCCAGCGCTTTTTTGGTGATGTTGGACATAGGGGCCCTCCTTTGGTCCGGCAGCGGGGCGGCATCGTTGGGCGCGCCGGGCGCCGCGCCCGGTCAGCGCTCCAGCTCTTCTTCCATCCAGCGGTTCAGGGCCGCGTAGAATTGGCCCACGTGCACCCCGTCCAGCAGCCGGTGGTTCAGTTCCAGGCTCAGGTGCAGGATGGTGCAGTCCCCTTCCTCCTGCCAGCGGCCCCAGGTCACCCGCGGGACCGAGCCGGCGGGGCCAGTCTGCTTTTGGGATGATGGTCATGGATGGAGCCTCCCTGTCCTTTTTGCCCCAGTATACCAGAACCGCCCGGTTTTGCCAAGCATGCCGCGCCGTGGCGCTTACAGCCAGCTGTGGTATTTCTTGATGTACAGCTCTTTGGCCAGGCTCTCCAGCAGGATGTAGCCCGCCACGATCCCGGCCAGGGCCGCAAAGTAGCCGGCGGGCAGGGCGGCCAGGCCCAGGCCCTCCGCCAGCGGGGTGAAGGGCAGGACGGTGACGGCGGCGATGCCCGCCAGGGTCAGCCCGGTGAGGGGGGCCGACGCCCGGCTCTGGAGCAGCGGCACCCGGGCGGTGCGCACCATGTGGATCACCAGGGTCTGGGTCCACATGGACGCCACGAACCACCCGGTCTGGAACAGGGCGGCCCAGGCCTCCCGGGCGGCGGGGTCGGTCAGCTGGGTGTACAGCCTGCCGCCGGCGGACGCGGGGCAGAACACAAAGTACATCAGCAGAAAGACCGCGATGTCAAACACCGAGCTGACCGGGCCGTTCCACAGCATGAACCGCAGGATGCCGCCGGCGTCCCAGCGGCAGGGGGCGCGCAGGTATTCCGCGTCCACCTTGTCCCAGGAAATGGCCGTGCAGGACAGGTCGTACACCAGGTTCAGCAAGATCAGCTGCAGGGCCGTCATGGGCAGGAAAGGCAGGAACGCGCTGGCCGCCAGCACCGACAGCATGTTGCCAAAGTTGGAGGATACGGTCATCTTGATGTACTTCATCATGTTGGCGTAGGTCTTGCGGCCCTCGATCAGCCCCTGCTCCAGGACCATCAGGTCCTTGTCCAGCAGGACGATGGAGGCCGACTCCTTGGCCACGTCCACCGCCGTGTCCACCGAGATGCTCACGTCGGCGGCCCGCAGGGCGGCGGCGTCGTTGATGCCGTCCCCCATGTAGCCCACGCAGTGGCCGTCCTGGCGCAGCAGCCGGACGATGCGCGCCTTCTGGGCCGGGGACAGCTTGGCAAAGACCGAGACCTCCCCCGCCCGGGCGGCCAGCTCCGGGTCGGTCATGGCGTCGATGTCGCTGCCCAGCAGGATGTGCTCCGCGGGCAGGCCCACCTGGGCGCAGATGGCCCTGGTCACCTTTTCGTTGTCGCCGGTCAGCACCTTGACCTGGACGCCGTAGCTGTGCAGGGCCTCGATGGCGGCGGGCGCCGTCTGCTTGGGCGGGTCGAGGAAAGCCAGGAAGCCGATCAGCACCATGTCGCACTCGTCCGCAGCCGAGAACTGCCCCACCGGGGCGGGGTTGCTCTTCTGGGCCACCGCGATCACCCGCATCCCCTGGGCGTTCAGCCGGTCGGCCTGGACCAGCACCTGGCGGCGGACCTCCTCCGTCAGGGGCACGGCGCGGCCTTCCCGCTCGGCCCAGGCGCAGCAGTCCAGCATCTCCTCCACGGCGCCCTTGGTCACCATCTGGGTCTTGCCGGCGGTGTCGCAGACCACCACGCTCATCCGGCGGCGCTCAAAGTCAAAGGGCACCTCGTCCACCTTGCTGTAGGCGTCCACCACCTGGGCGGCGCCCAGCTCTTCCTGCTTGGCGATGACCGCCAGGTCGATCAGGTTTTTCAGCCCGGTCTGGAACCAGCTGTTCAAAAATGCGTGGCGCAGCACCCGGTCGTCGGGGTTGCCGTCGATGTCCAGGTGCATCTCCAGCACCACCTTGTCCTGGGTCAGGGTGCCGGTCTTGTCGGTGCAGAGGATGTCCACCGAGCCCAGGTTCTGGATGGCGTTCAGGTTTTTGATGATGACCTTCTGGCGGCTCATCTCCAAAGCGCCCTTGGCCAGGGAGGTGGTCACGATCATGGGCAGCATCTCGGGGGTCAGGCCCACCGCCACCGAGATGGCGAACAGCAGCGCCTCCATCCAGCTGCCCTTGGTGAACCCGTTCAGGAACAGCACCACCGGCGCCATCACCGCCATAAAGCGGATCAGCAGCCGGGTCACGCTGCCGATGCCCTTGTCAAACGCGGTCTTGGGGGGCTTGTCGCCCATGGTACGGGCGATGGAGCCGAACATGGTCCCATCCCCCACGGCCACCGACACCGCCCGGGCGCTGCCGCTGATGACGGTGCTGCCCTGGAAGGCCAGGCAGCCCACCTCGGTCACGGGCAGGGCCGCCCCCTCCCGGCCCACCGGCGCGCCGGTCTTTTCCACCGGCTCGCTCTCGCCGGTCAGGGCCGACTGGCTGATGAACAGGTCCTTGGCCTGCAGGATGCGCAGGTCGGCCGGGATCATGTCCCCCGCCGACAGGTGGACGATGTCGCCCACCACGATCTCTTCCATGGGCAGCTCCTGCCGGACCCCCGCCCGCTCCAGGCAGGCGGTGGTGTGGATCATGGCGGTCAGTTTTTCGGCCACGTTGCCGCTGCGGGTCTCCTGCACAAAGCGCAGCACCCCCGACACCGCCACCATCACGGTGATGATCCCCACCGTCATATAATTCCGCTCGCCCGGCGCCACGAACAGGATGTCGGTGAACGCCGACACCACCGCCAACAGCAGCAGCACCAGGGAGAACGGGTCGGCAAAGGCCTCCAGCAGACGCCGGGGCGCGCTTTTGCGCCGGGGCTTGGCCAGCCGGTTGGAGCCGTACTTCTCCCGGGCCTCGCCGGCCTGCTCTTCGGTCAGGCCCGCCGGGTCGGCGGACAGTTTTGCCAGCAGCTGGGCCTCGGTGCAGGCCGCCGCCTCCCGCAGCCACCCGTCCGAGCGCCGGGCCGCGGTGTTCTGGGCTGCCGCATATGCTTTGATCCACTTCATCATCATGGGTCGTCCCTCCTCGTTTTCCGTTGCATGGGGCCGGGAGGGCGCAAAAAAAGCGCCCGCCTCTGCCGGTTTCCGGCAGATCGCGGGCGCAGAGGGCGCACGAAACTAAGGCATCGGGCGCGAGCGCCTGTATCCTCTCCGTGCTGGTGTCTGCTGCCGGCGGTCTGCCTGCCTTCGTCTACTGCTGGGGTCCATAGCGCTCACTTCCTTTCCGGGGCCCGCTTTGGGCGGGCGTTTTCTGTACGGGGGCGGGCCGGAGCCCGACGGCCCCGGGACAAAAAAATCCCGCCTGTCCGATAGGACAAGCGGGCGGAGGAAATTCAAGAAGATCGTTCGCCTGAGCTTTAGCTTTACAGGGCGGTGTAGCTGCATTATGACGCGCCTTGTGTACGACGCATCCTGTTCAGACCTGCGCATGGTGTCTCCACCATTTTGCGGCAGCAGCCCATATCCCTGTAGGAGCCTTACCTATCAAACCACCTACAGTGTAACACAACTTTCTTCCTACGTCAACAGTTGGTTTATGAGAATTGTGTGAAACCCTACGCAGCAGCGCCGGCCCGTTTTCCCTGCCGCCGCAGCCAGACAAAGGCGGTCACGCACACGATCACCGACAGGCAGGACCCCGCCGCGGCTGCGCAGCCCATGGGCAGCAGGGTCTCCGGGAACCATTGGGACATCAGATACGCCCCCGGGATGCGCACCAGCACGATGGACAAAGCGTTGTGCAAAAAGGACAGCCCCGACCGGCCGTAAGCGCAGAAGTACCCGCTGAAGCTGAAGTGGACCCCCGCAAACATGCAGTCCCAGATATAGCCCCGGATGTACTGGCTGCCGGCCTCCACCACGGCGGGGGTGGGGTCGAACAGGGCCACGATGTTCCCTGCCAGGAACTGGACCGCCACCCCCACCGCCAGCCCGAAGCCCAGGCAGAGGGTCACGGCATAGCGCAGGGTCTGGACGGCCCGCCGGTCCTTGCCGGCGCCGGCGTTCTGGGCGGCCAGGGCCGACACGGTGGACAGCATGGAGGACGGCACCAGGAACACGAAGCTGATGACCTTTTCCACGATGCCCACCGCCGCGGCGTCGTTCAGGCCCCGGTGGTTGGCGATGATGGTGATGAGGATGAAGGACACCTGGATGAACCCATCCTGCAAAGCCACCGGCACCCCTACCTTTAGAATGGGGGCCAGGATGTCCCGCCGGGGGCGGAAGCTGGCCCGCCCCAGCGGCAGGCCGGTCTTTTGGCGGGTGATGACGGCCAGCGCCACCACCACGCTCAGGGTCTGGGACAACGTGGTCCCCAGGGCCGCGCCGGCGGGGCCCAGCCCCATCCCCCCGATGAAGAGATAGTCCAGCCCGATGTTGGCCGCGCAGGCCACCGCCACAAAGCACATGGGGCTTTTGGAGTCCCCCAGCCCCCGGAAAATGGAGCTGATGATGTTGTACGCGGTGATGCAGGGGATGCCCACAAAGCAGATGGTCAGGTACTGCACCGTCCCTTCCACCGCCTCGGCGGGGGTGGACATGACCGCCGCAATGGGCCGCACCAGCGCCAGCAGCACCGCCGTCAGCACCACCGACACCCCCATGAACAGGGTGACGCTGTTGCCCACCGCCAGGGCGGCCCGCTCCTGTTCCCGGCCGCCCACCGCCCGGCCGATGGCGATGGTGGCCCCCATGGCCAGCCCTACGATCATCACGGTGAGCATGTGCATCACCTGGCTGCCGATGGACACGGCGGTGATGTCCGCCGTCCCGCTGAACTGCCCGATGATGAACAGGTCGGCCATCCCATACAGGGTCTGCAAAAAGTAGGACAGCAGATAGGGCAGCGAAAAACCGGCAATGTTTTTCAGCACGCTGCCGCTGGTCAGATTCTTTTCCATAACGTCCCTCCCTCTCGGTTTACTTTACTATCATAAATCGCCCGGCCCCAACTGTCAAGCATAAAACAAAAAGGGCGCCCTTAGCGGGCGTCCTTTTTGTTGAAATGGTCGTATTTATGCCTTTTTGTAGATCTTCATTTCTTCTCTGTACACCCGGACGAAGTAGATCCCCTCGGCAATGGCCGTGATGGTCCAGGAGCAGACAAAGAGCAGGTAGAGGGAGAGCAGCGTCCCAAAGAAGGCGAACACCGTGTACACCCAGATCACCCGGAACACACAGGACCCCATGATGACGATGAAGGTGGGCACGATGGTCCGGCCCAGCCCGCGGGAGGCCGCGATGGTGCAGTCCATAAAGGCCGAGATGGGATAGGACAGCCCCATGATCACCAGCCGCTGCATCCCCGCCTCGGCCACGGCCGGCTCGGTGGTGAACAGGGACAGGAAGGTCTGCCCGAACAGCACCAGCGACAGCCCCAGCACCGCCCCGATCCCAAAGGAATACCCCAGCGAGATGAAGTAGCTGCGCTTGACCCGCTCCGGCTTGCCGGCACCGTAGTTCTGGCTCATAAAGCTGGCGCAGGCGGTGTAGAAGGCGGCCATCACGTCGTAGACCAGGGGGTCGGCGTTGGCGGCGGCGGCGTTGCCGCTGACCACCACCGTGTCAAAGGTGTTGATGCTGGCCTGGATGAACAGGTTGGCCAGGGCGAAAATCGCGTTCTGGCAGCCGGCGGGCACCCCCAGTTCCAGGATGCTGCGGGTCATGGCGGGGTCCAGGCGCAGTTCTTCCCGCCGCAGGCCGTAGCAGCCGTCGGTGCGGGCCAGCGCCCGCAGGATCAAAAAGGCCGAGAGATACTGGGTCAGGATGGTGGCCAGGGCCGCGCCGGCCACGCTCATCCTGCACACGATGACAAAGAACATATCCAAAAGCACGTTCAGCACCCCGGCGATGGTCAGGTAGACCAGGGGCTTGCGGGTGTTGCCCACCGCGCTGAACACGCCGTTGCCAAAATTGTAGACGGCCATGGCCGGCATCCCCAAAAAGTAGATGCGCAGATACAGGATCGCCCCGTCGATCAGGTCGGGCTTGGTGCCCAGCAGCCGCATCAGCACCGGCGAAAAGGCCACCCCCACCGCCAGCAGCAGCACCCCTGCCGCCAGGCAGACCAGCAGGGCCGAGTGGACGGACCGCTCCACATCTTTGGGGTGCTCGGCCCCGTAAAAGCGGGCCACCAGCACGTTGACGCCGCCGCCCAGCCCGATCAGGAAGCCGGTCATCAGGGTGATAAAGATGGTGGTGGACCCCACCGAGCCCAAAGCCTGGGACCCGGCGAAGCGCCCCACCACCGCAATATCCGTCATGTTAAAGACCGCCTGCAGCAGGTTGGACAGCACCAGCGGCAGGCTGAACACCAGGATCTGCCGCCCCAGCGGCCCCTCGGTCAGGTTCTTTTCCCCAGACGCCATAGAGTATGATTTCTCCTTTCAGGTTCCTTGTTCCTCTTACCTTGCACCTTGTTGCGGCGCGCGCCGGACCTGCCCGGGGCACGCCTGCCCGGGACAGTATAGCGCGGCGGACCGGCCGCGTCAACCCCCTTGTATCCCATCCTGAAATGTGGTATCCTGAAAGTGCCGCAGGACGCCATTTTCAAAGGAGGAACCCCTATGCTCAACGAAAACACCCCCGCCCCTGATTTCACCCTGCCCGACGCCGCCGGCACGCCCCACAGCCTGGCCGATTTCCGCGGCCAGTGGGTGGTCCTCTACTTCTACCCCCGGGACAACACCCCCGGCTGCACCCGCCAGGCCTGCGCCTTTGCCAATGCCTACGGCGCCTTCCAGGCCAAAAATGCCGCCGTCATCGGCATCAGCAAGGACAGCGCCGCCTCTCACCAGAAGTTTGCGGCCAAGTACGAGCTGCCTTTCCTGCTTTTGTCCGACCCGGACCACACGGTGCTGGAGCTGTACGACGTGTGGAAAGAGAAAAAACAGTACGGCAAGGTCAGCATGGGCACCGTCCGCTCCACCTACCTGATCGACCCCGAAGGGATCATCCGCAAAGCCATGCCCAAAGTCAAGCCGGACACCAACGCCGCCGACGTGCTGTCCATCCTGAACGCCCTAACCGCCCACACCTAACCCCCAAGAAAGGAGGAATCACCCCATGCCCTTTATCGACCTGCGCACCACCGTCCCCGCCGCCCCCGAACAGCGCGAAGCCCTCAAGGCCGCCTTCGGCCAGGCCATCACCGCCCTGCACAAGACCGAGACCTATCTGATGGTCTCGATCCAGGACAACTGTGAGCTCTGGCTGGGCGGCCAGAAGCTGGAACAAGGCGCCTACGTGGCCGTCAGCCTGTACGGCTCGGCCTCCTCCGCCGACTACAACCGGATGACCGGCCTTGTCTGCGGCATCCTGTCCCAGCACCTCGGCCTCCCGCCCAAAGCCGTCTACGTCACCTACCACCCCGTCAGCGACTGGGGCTGGAACGGCCGCAACTTCTGAGCCCCGGCCCAAAAGCCCGCACATGGCAAAACCGCTCCTTCATCCGCAAAATACGGACGGGGGCGGTTTTTGTTTGCTCCTTTCAGGCGCTGCTTTTGCTCCCCTCTCAGGCGCTTCGCGCCAGCTCCTCTTGCGCTTCGCCGCTTTTTGCTGCGGGCATAAATGCTCTTGCAAAAACCGGAGCGCTGCGCCACTCACAGCTCCCTGTTTCTACCGCTGGCAGCGGTCGCTGTTCGTGCCCCCGCGGGGAGAGCCAAGTTTACGCCCGTAAATAGCTGGAAACTTCGTGGTAAGGCAAACGTTTTGTAGCTATGCCTTACCACGTACTCTGCCGACACCAACGCACGTGTTCTTGGCTCCCCCTGCGGGGGAGCTGGCACAGGGTGCGCAAGCGCCCTGTGCCTGAGAGGGGAGTAAACAAACAATGCGGGGGCCGGCTTTCGCCAGCCCCCGCAGAGGGACCCTATCTTTCGTGACGCAAAAGTTCTTTTGTTTTGGTGCGATCAACAACAGAAGGAATAATTGGTGTTTTACTCCTTATTTGTCGTCACATGAAAAGGGTGGAGCATTTGAACCAGCAGGGTTTTACGCCTGCCAGTCCCTTATATCAATTCCGGTTATGGTGCGACCGAAATCGTTATAAGTATGTTTTGCCTCGTCAAAAATTAGGCGTTGGCAGTGCGAGTGATCTGAACAGCAATAATGTTCAGGCTCATGCCATGGTTATCAGCCAGCGCACGGTTGGTGATGCTGACAGAACCGGTATAGGTGTAGTGCAGAGTGGTGTGATCGCCCACACTACCAATATCAGTGTTCCAATCATCGTCAATCTGCAGAGCACCGATCTCGTCATCCAGTACGGTAGCAACCTGGCGAACAGCAGCATCCTCACCGATGGCACCGTCAACAGCGAACAGCATAGTAACGGTCTCGTCAGCAACTTCCTTGTGACCAGGAACCAGATCGATAAACGCATTCATAACGTTCTGAGCATCCATATCAGCGGCTACAACACTCAAGTCGCCAGCCCTAGCATTCGTCAGAGCGCCCCAGCTGCCAGTTGTACCAGCATTCACATTGGCAATATAAACATCACCACTATCATCAAAGTTAGCAATCGTACGAACACCGGAAATCGCAGTGCCAGCAGCACGAAGAGCAGTCGTGAAGTCGATAATAGTAGCGCTGCCAACGTTCTGAGCAGCAGCGTCCAGAGCAGTCTGCAGACCATTGCTGTCGCTCATGGTAATCTTAACATCGGCCAGATCGGTCAGAGCGGCTTCAAACACTGCAGACTTACCAGCTGCAGGAGTAGTAGTCGGGGGGGTAGTCGGATTCTGGGGCTGCCCAGAAGTAGTGTTGCAAGCGGTCAGCATGCTGACAGCCATGACGCCGGCCAGAGCCAGAGAAGCAATCTTCTTGAGTTTCATAATGATTTTTTCCT
>LBJMR02800__coassemble_847_pt1 | contig 16603 bp, 16 predicted proteins | sample LBJMR02800__metabat2_high_PE_009 | metagenome-assembled genome bin LBJMR02800
CCTTCCTTTCAACCTGTTTTGGGTCTCTATCTTTTATACACCATAAGGAGGAAAAAATCATTATGAAACTCAAGAAGATTGCTTCTCTGGCTCTGGCCGGCGTTATGGCTGCTTCCATGCTGGCTGGCTGCAACACCACCAGCAACGGCAATGACCAGCCCACTCAGCCTGAAGAGCCCACTACTCCCGCTACTGGCTACTCTGCCACCTTCGAGGATCGTTTGAGCGCTCTGGCTGATGCGAACATCAGCATGAGCGACAGCTCTGATCTGAACGCTGCTCTGAACTATGCAATGGATTTTGTTTCCAATTCCAAGATTGCTTGGGATTACTTACTCAACGTGAAAGATACCGTTGCCTTTGTTGCACCTATTGGCGGTACTGACCTGAACCAGGCTGCTGTTGAACTGGTGAAGCAGGCTGATACCGACCGCGAGAGCATGGATAAGACGACTAAAGAGGCGATTGTTAACGTTCTGAACCCGCTGAGTGCTGAGGTTGATTACGATAAGGACGATGTTGATGTTGTTCTGCTGTATGCTGTGGATGGCGGCCTGAGCACTGATGCTGCTGTTATGGAAGTTGCTGACGAACTCGATCCTCAGATTAAGGATCTGGTGAGAAACTATAATGCTCCTAATACTGATGGGAGGACTCATGAGGCTAACTACAACTACACCGGTTCTGTCAGCGCTGACACCATCACTCTGGATGCCGATCATGGCAAGAGCATGACCTTCGTGGCTGTCGAGATTGTCCGCGAGCTCGTCTGATCGAAGGAAGCAAAACTTTACTTATAACAGATACAGGGCACCATACTGTATTTGATATAAGAGGCTGGCAGGTTTAAGAGACGCCTGTCAGTCTGGCACCACCCTTTACTGTGACGACAAAGGGGAACTACCTCACCAGTAATTCCTTCTGTTGTTGATCGCACCAAAACAAAAGAACTTTTGCGTCACGAAAGATAGGGTCCCTCTGCGGGGGCTGGCGAAAGCCGGCCCCCGCATTGTTTGTTTTACTTGCCGCCACATCCCACCGCTTGCCAAAACCGGGCCTCTTGTTTATAATAAAATCGGAGAGATTTACCCTGACAGATAGCCCCGGCGAGCGTCAGCTCTGCCGGCGCGCCTGGCTCTATGGGCTGAAACCTTCGGATTTGTGCGGGATGTTCTTTATTTTGTCATATCTCTCCCGTATAATAAGAAGCGTATCGCACTGTGCAACGCGCAGGGGAGGGGGCAGGTCTGCCCGGCCCCTGCCCAAGGCTGTAAGGAGAACATCATGGCTAACGAAAAGATCCTCGTCGTGGACGACGACCAGAATATCTGCGAGCTGCTGCGGCTCTACCTGACCAAGGAGGGGTACCAGGTCACCCTGGCTTCGGACGGGGAGGACGCCCTGGCCAAGTATGGGCAGGTCAAGCCGGACATGGTCCTGCTGGATGTGATGATGCCCAGGCTGGACGGCTGGGAGGTCTGCCGCCGCATCCGCAAGGAGGGGGACACCCCCGTCATCATGCTGACCGCCAAGGGCGAGACCTTCGACAAGGTGCTGGGCCTGGAGCTGGGGGCCGACGACTACATCGTCAAGCCCTTTGACAGCAAGGAAGTGGTGGCCCGCATCAAGGCGGTGCTGCGCCGGTGCGCCGGCGGGGCGGCCGCGGCCGAAAAACCCGCCGAAGGGGTGGTGGAGTTCGACAACCTCCGCCTGGATATGAACAGCTACGAGCTCAAGGTCAAGGGCAAAGTGGTGGAGGCCCCGCCCAAAGAGCTGGAACTGCTCTACTGCCTGGCGTCCCACCCCAACCGGGTCTACACCCGGGACCAGCTCCTGGACGAGGTGTGGGGCTTTGAGTATTACGGCGATTCCCGCACCATCGACGTCCACGTCAAGCGCCTGCGGGAAAAACTGTCCGGCGCCTCCGACAAGTGGGAGCTCAAGACCGTCTGGGGTGTGGGGTATAAATTCGAGGTGCGTCAGTAATGCGCAAAAGCATATCGGTGGCCTTTTTTTCCACCGTGGCCACCCTGATGATCCTGGGCGTGGCCGTGATGGGCCTGTCCCAGCTGGTGCTGTTCAGCCGCTATTTCGCGCAGGAGCGCTTTGCCACCCTGGACGACGTGGGGGACCTGGCCGCCCGCACCGCCACCTATGTCTGGAAAGGCCTGGACGAGCAGGTCGAGCAGAGCGCGCCGGAAGGCCAGGACAGCAAGGTCGCCGAGCGCCTCAAGGCTATCCTGGGCCAGGTGGACCTGATCGGCCAGAGCGCCAATGTCTACCTTTTCTTTACCGACAGCGAGGGGCAGGTGGTGCTGGCCTCCAACAGCGACCACCTGACCGGCGACGCGGTGCCCGCCGACGTCCTGGCCCGGGTGGCCGGGGCCGAAGGCGGCGTCTACCACGAGCTGGGCAAGATGGGCGGCGCCTTTGACGAGCGGTTCTATGTCTCGGCCCGGCCCATCCTGCGGGGCGATGAGCCAGGGGCCTACCTCTTCGTCTGCGCTTCGGGCCAGATGCTGGAGGCGTTTGTGGGGCGGTTCGGTTCCAACTTCCTGCTGTCAGCCTGTCTGATGCTGATCTGCGCCAGCGTGCTGACCATGTTCCTGATGCGCAACCTCACCGAGCCCCTCCACCGCATCAGCGAGGCGGCCCAGAAGTTTGGCGGCGGGGACTTCTCGGTCCGGGTGGAGGACGTGGACGGGGACGGCGAGATCGCCGACCTGGCCCGCACCTTCAACACCATGGCCGCCAACCTGCAGGAGATCGACTCGTCCCGCGGGCAGTTCATGGGCAACATCGCCCACGAGCTGCGCACCCCCATGACCACCATCAAGGGCTTCATCGACGGCATCCTGGACGGCACCATCCCCCCCGAGCTGCAGAACCATTACCTGCAGCTGGTCTCGCAGGAGACGGGGCGGCTGGCCCGCCTGGTCCAGAATATGCTGGACCTGTCCAAGCTGGAATCGGGCGAGTACCAGGTCAACGCCCGGATGTTCAATATCTGGGAGACCCTGACCGGGGTGGCCCTCTCGGCCGAGCAGCGGATCAACGACGGCCAGATCGACCTGGAAGGGCTGACCATGGACGAGCGGGTCCTGGTCTACGCCGACCCCGACCTGATCCACCAGGTGGTGTATAACCTCCTGGATAATGCAATCAAATTTACACCTCCCGGAGGCATCATCCGGTTCAGCGTCGAAAAACTGGGCCCCGAAGCCGAGATCGCCATCTGGAACAGCGGCCAGGGCATCAGCGCCGACGCCCTGCCCTTTGTGTTCGACCGCTTCTACAAAGAGGACAAGTCCCGCGGGCTCCACGCCCGGGGGGCGGGCCTGGGCCTGCACATCTGCAAGGTGCTGGTCAATCTGTCGGGCGGGCAGATCCGGGTGGAGAGCAAGCAGGGGGAGTGGTGCCGCTTTGTCTTTACCCTGCCGGTGGAAGTGCCGGGCCGCGGCGACCTGCTCAAGCTGTCCGACGACACCACCCAGGAGGGCCCCGACGGCCGCCCCGGCTGACCGTTTACGTCATTTCGGTGAAAATGGCGGCGGCGTATTTGATTTTTGGGCCGTTTTCGTGTACACTAAAATGTGGCCGCTGCGCTGCCGCGGCCGGGACGAAACGGAATAAAAAATTTTGATACAACGGAGAGTAGATCTATCATGGCGATCATCAGCCCATCTATTTTATCTGCCGATTTCTGCCGCCTGGAGGAGGACTGCCGCCTGGTGCTGGACGCCGGGGCCCAGATGCTCCACTTTGACGTGATGGACGGCCACTTTGTGCCCAACATCAGCTTTGGCGTGCCGGTGCTGGCCAGCCTGCACCGGGGGATGCCCAGCGCCTTTTTTGACGTACACTTGATGATCAGCCATCCGCTGGACTATGTGGACGCCTTTGCCGGCGCGGGGGCGGGCCTCATCAACTTCCACCTCGAGTCGGAGGATGACCCCGGCGACGTCCTGCACGCCATCCGGGCGGCGGGATGCAAGGCGGGCATGACCATCAAGCCCGACACCCCCGCCGACGATCTGTCCACCTGGCTGGACCAGCTGGACCTGGTGCTGGTGATGAGCGTGGAGCCCGGCTTTGGCGGCCAGAAGTTCCAGTCCTCGGCCCTGCGCAAGCTGGAGGCCCTCAAGGCGGCGCGGAAGGCCCGGGGCCTGGATTTCCTGCTGGAAGTGGACGGCGGCGTCAACGCCGGGACCGCGCCCTTCTGCGTGGAGGCCGGCGCCGACATCCTGGTGGCGGGCAGCGCCATCTTTTCGGCGGCCGACCCTGCCGCCGCCGTGGGGGCCCTTGCCTCCCTTTGACTCTCCCTTGAACGAGGATGATCCATGGAACAAACAATACGAGAACAACAGGCGGCAGCCCTGGCCCGGACGGGCGGCTATTATAAGCACATCTGCTGGATGGCGCTGCCCCTGGTCTGCATGTCGGCCTATCTCTACGGGCCGCGGCCGGTCCTGCTGTGCCTGGTGGCCCTGCTGACCGGCAACCTCTGCGACCGCCTGGTGGCCCTGCTGCGCCGGCGGGTCTACCGCTCGGGCGACTGGTCCAACGAGAGCTTTGCCCTGGTCATCGCCCTGCTGATGCCGGCCACAGTCAGCTGGTATGTGCTGGTGGTGGCGGTGCTGGCGGGCGTCCTGCTGGGCAAAGAAGCCTTTGGCGGCTACGGCAGCTATCCCTTCCACCCGGCGGCGGTGGGCTATGTGGTGGTGGCGGTGTCCTGGCCGGAGCAGGTCTTTCTCTACCCGCAGCCCTACGCCCAGATCCCCCTGTGGGACCCCTCGGGGGTCAGCCTGGTCAGCGGGATGAGCAGTACCCTGCGCAACGGGGGCCTGCCCACCGTGAACAGCTGGTCCCTGATCCTGGGCGAGTTCGCGGCCCCGCTGGGCAGCGGCGCGGTCCTGATCCTGCTGGCCTGCGCCCTGTTCCTGATCGCCCAGAAGGACCTGCGCCTTCCCGCGGCGGTCAGCTTTCTGGCAGCCTGCGCCGTCATCGTATTTTTCTTCCCGCGGCAGGCGGACCTGCTCCACACTGGCCTGATGGAGACCGCCCTGCAGCGGCTCAACCTGGTCAAGTACGAGCTGGTCAGCGGCGCCACCCTGTACAGCGCAGTTTTTTTGATCAGCGAGCCCTACACCTGCCCCCAGCGCAAGCTGGGCCAGGTGCTGTACGGGGCCCTGCTGGGCTGCGTCAGCATGAGTTTCCGCTATTTTGGCGTGTATGAGACGGGGGTCTGCTTTGCGATCCTCATCATGAACAGCCTGTCGGGCTGGCTGGACCGGGTGGTCCACCGGTTCTACAGCCTGCCCGGCAAAGCCGGAGGAAAGGAGGCCGCCGGATGAAACAGCAAAAGGCGGAGATCATCCTCCGCGACCCCGGGCGCTATGCCCACCACGACCGCATCTTTTTGAACAACCCGGTCATCATGCAGGGCATGGGCCTGGCGCCCCTGGTGGTGCTGGCCACCAGCGGCCGCAACGCCCTGATGCTGGCGGCGGCGGTGGCCCTGCTGCTGACCCCCTCCCGGGTGGTCAGCTACTTCCTCAGCAAGCTGGTGCCCCTGCAGGAGCACGCCAGCGAGGAGGAGCTGCGGGCCAAGCTGCTGCCCCGGGGCCTGATCTACAGCGGCACCGCGGCGGTGGTCTATATGGCGGTCTACCCGCTTCTGGACCGGCTGTTCGGGGTGGAGCTGCTGACGCTGGGCATCTACCTGCCCATGCTGGTGGTGGAGCCCCTGCTCATCTACCGCTACGGCCGGGTCCAGGAGACCCTGCGCAAGGCCGTCTCCAAGGGCCTGCGGGTGACGGTGGGGTATGTGGCGGTGCTGCTCCTGGTGGGCTGCATCCGGGAATGGCTGGCCACCGGCGCCGTCTTTGGGATGCCGGTGACGGCCAACACCATCCTGATGCCCCTGGCCTCCATGCCGGCGGGCGGCTTCATCCTGCTGGGGGTCATCAGCGCCGTCTGGCGGGCCCTGGCGGCCCGGTACCGGGCTTTTCTGACCAACGAGGCCCAGAACCAGGTCATCGTCAATCGACAGAAGGAGGCGAGGGGTAAACCGTGAGCTTAGCAGTCCTTTCCGCCCAGCCGGCCACCGTGGCCGAGACCCTGACCGTCTTTTTCGGCTATGCGCTGCTGGCCGTCTTTGCCCAAAACGCCATCTTTACCCGGGCGCTGGGCGTTTCCCGTCTGGTGCAGCTGGTGGGCGACGCCCGGACCAACAGCCTGCTATTCGGCCTGCTGCAGTGCGTCGCCCAGCTGCTGCTGGCCCCGGTGGCCTGGTATGCGGGCAACGCGGCCGCGGCCTGGGGGCTGGGGCCCGCGGCCCGGCCGCTGGTCTATCTGGGCTGCATCGCGGCGGTCAGCGCCGTGGAGATGGCCCTGCTGCACCTGATCAAGCTGCCCTGGCAGCGGCAGCTGCTGCGCATCCTGCCGCTGGCGGCCCTCAACAGCTGTGTGCTAGGCACATTGCTGCTGGGCCGCACCCAGAGCTTTACCCTGACCCAGTCGCTGGGCTTCGGCCTGGGCAGCGGCGTCGGCTATCTGCTGGCGGTGCTGCTGGTGACCGAGGCGCAAAACCGGCTGCGCAGTCAGGCCATCCCGGCGGCGTTCCGGGGGATGCCCATCACCCTGATCTACATCGGGGTGCTGGCGCTGGCGATCTATGGCTTTACGGGGCACACGGTGATCCTGTAAGCCCCTGTAAAAAACGACGGAAGGTGGGGGAACTATGCCGAGAAGAAGGCGGAACAAAAAGGTCAAGCGGTACCACCGCAGCTTTTACAGCCGCGGGATGAAGATCAAAAAAACCCTGGGCATCCTGCTGCTGGCGGCAGTGGTGCTGGGCGCTGCCTGGCTGGCCGCCCCCTATGTGCTGGACTGGGCCACCCACACCTGGTATACGGTGGTGCGGGACCGCGACCTGTCCGGCAGCTCCTCCGAGGCGGCGGCGTCCGAGCCCGAGGCGGAGCGCGCGCCCGCGTCCAGCGCGGGCAGCAGCAGCGCGGTGTCCCGGCCGGCGTCCCAGGCGGCTTCGCCGGCAGCCTCCTCCCAGCCGGAGCCGGTGTCCGGCACCGCCATCCGGGAGGGCGGCTGGGCCACCGTGAGCCTGTCGGCCCTCGGGGATGCGGCGGCGATCCGTACCCAGGCCCAGGCCCTGGCCGAGCAGGGGGTCACCTACGCCCTGATCCCCTTCAAGGACGCCAGCGGGTACATCTACTACGCCTCGGCGGTGCCGGCGGCCTCCCGCAGCGTGGCGGCCACGGTGGTGGACCCGGCCCTCATCGCCTCGATCTTCAAGGAAGAAGGGCTGGTGCCGGTGGCCGGGGTGGCCGCCTTCCAGGACCCCGTGGCCTCCTACACCGACCGCAGCATGGCCATCCAGTACGCCGGGGAGGGCGGCTATCTCTGGCTGGATGCCGCCAACGCGGCGGCCGGGGGCAAAGCCTGGCTCAACCCCTATGCGGCCTCGGCCAACGCCTTCATCGGCGACCTGATCGAAGAGCTGTACAACTGCGGGTTTGAACAGGTCTGCCTCTCGGCGGTCCAGTTTCCGCCCAGCGCCTCCTCCAGCCAGGACTTTGGCCAGACGGGGGGCCTGAGCCGGGATGCCCAGCTGGCGGCGGACATCGCCGCCTGGGACGCGCGCTTTGCGGGCCGCGTCACCCTCTGGTACGAATACCCCCTGGCCAGCTGCACCGGGGTCAGCACGGCGCTGGGGGCGCTGCCCGCTCAGCTGGGGGTGCACAATCTGGTCATCAGCCTGCCCGCCGGCGAGACCCAGGACCCGGCCGCCCTGGCCGAAACGGCGGCCCGGATGAAAGAGCTGGGCGCCGCCTGGGTCGTTGTGCGGGACAGCGAGAGCGGCCGCTTCTACTGACCGCGGCCCCGTCCCTTTTGGCTTTTGTGTGAGAGTGAGGAACTGAAGATGGAAAACACATCCTGCTTTATGCCGGCCCACATCCTGCTGCCCGACGCCTCCGTCCCTCTGGAGCAGTGGGGCTGCATCGCCTGCGACCAGTTTACCAGCGACCGCGCCTATTGGGAGCGGGCTGCCGCCGCCGCGGCGGGCGGGCCCAGCGCCCTGGATCTGATCCTGCCCGAGGTCTACCTGAACGACGGCGATCTGGCCGCCCGGGTGGATACCATCCATCAAAAGATGGAAACCTATGACCGGGAGGTCCTGACCCGGGCGGTGGACGGCTACGTCTACGTCGAGCGCACCCTGCAGAGCGGACGGGTCCGCCAGGGGCTGGTGGGCCGGGTGGATCTGGAGGCTTACAATTACCACCGGGGCAGCCTGTCGCCCATCCGCCCCAGCGAGAACACGGTGGAAGAGCGGATCCCGCCCCGGATGGCGGTGCGCCGGGGGGCCAGGCTGGAAACGCCCCATGTGATGATGCTGGCCGACGACCCCGACGGCACCCTGATCGAGCCCATCGGCGCCCAAAAGGCAAAGCTGCGCCCCCTCTACGAGGGCGAGCTGATGCTGGGCGGCGGCCATGTGGCCGGCTGGGCGGTGGAGGACCCCGCCCTGCTGGCCCAGATCGAGGCGGCCATGACGGCGCTGGGCAGCGCCGCCACCTTCCGGGCACGCTACCCCAGCGCGCCCAACAAGCGCCCCCTGGCCCTGGCGGTGGGGGACGGCAACCACTCTCTTGCCACCGCCAAAGCCTATTGGGAAGAGCTGAAACCCACCCTCTCCCCCGAGCAGCGGGCAAATCATCCCGCCCGCTGGTGCCTGGCGGAGGTGTGCAACGTCCGGTCCGACGCGGTGGAGATCGAGCCCATCCACCGGGTGCTGTTCAACACCAGCTACGAGACGGTGCTGCTCAACCTGGTGACCTGGAGCGACGAGAACATGGCCGGGGTCCGCTTTGGGGACGAATACGAGCAGAAAATGCAGCTGATCGGCGTGCAGGAAGAATGCACCCTCAGCTTTGAAAACCCCACCGCGCCCCTGGGCGTAGGGACGGTGGATGAATTTGTGGAATATTTCCTGGAGAACCATCCGGAGGCCCGGGTGGACTATGTCCACGACGAGGCCGCGGTGCGGGCGTTCAGCGCAGAAAAAGGCGCGGTGGGCCTGCTGCTGCCCCCTTTGCAGAAGAGCGACCTCTTCCGGGGGGTGGTGCTGGGCGGCGTGCTGCCCCGCAAGACCTTCAGCATGGGCCACGCCGAAGAAAAGCGGTACTACATCGAGTGCCGCCGCATCGCGGAGCAAGGTTCTCCCCGTTGACCCATTTTTCCAAGGAGCAGAATGACATTTCAAGAACTGAATCTATCCAAACCGATCCTGCGGGCGGTGGCCCGGGCGGGCTATGAAAAGCCATCTCCCATCCAGGCGGGAGCCATCCCGCCGGTGCTGAAGGGCCAGGATCTGATGGGCTGTGCCCAGACGGGCACCGGCAAGACGGCGGCGTTCGCCCTGCCCATCCTGGACCTGCTGAGCGCCCGCCCGCCCAAAAAGCCGGGGGCGGTCCGCGCCCTGGTCCTGACCCCCACCCGGGAGCTGGCCCTCCAGATCGGGGAGAGCTTTGCGCAGTACGGCCAGTATCTGAAGCTGCGCTCGGCCGTCATCTTCGGCGGGGTGGGCCAGGCCCCCCAGGTGGAAAAACTCCGCCAGGGGGTGGACATCCTGGTGGCCTGCCCCGGCCGCCTCAACGACCTGATCGGGCAGGGCTATGTGGACCTGTCCGGGGTGGAGATCTTTGTCCTGGACGAGGCCGACCGGATGCTGGACATGGGCTTTGTCCACGACGTCAAGCGGGTCATCGCCAAGCTGCCGGTGCGGCGGCAGACCCTGATGTTCAGCGCGACCATGCCCGCCGAGATCGAGCAGCTGGCCGCCGGCATCCTGCGGGACCCCGCCTTCGTCAAGGTGGACCCGGTGTCCAGCACGGTGGACCGCATCGCCCAAAGCCTCTACTACGTCTCCAAGACGGACAAGCGCAAGCTGCTGCCCTGGCTGATCCAGAACCTGCAGCCGCCCGTCCACAACGCCCTGGTTTTCAGCCGCACCAAACACGGGGCCGACCGGATCGCCCGGGACCTGGTCAAGCAGGGCATCCCGGCGGCGGCCATCCACGGCAACAAGAGCCAGAGCGCCCGGGTGGCGGCCCTGGAGGGCTTCAAAGCCGGCCGCACCAAGGTCCTGGTGGCCACCGACATCGCGGCCCGGGGCATCGACATCAACGAGCTGTCCCACGTGTTCAACTACGACCTGCCGGAAGTGCCCGAGACCTATGTCCACCGCATCGGGCGGACGGCCCGGGCCGGCGCAGACGGGGTGGCCGTCAGCTTTTGCGCCCCCGAAGAACGGGAGTACCTGGCCGGCATCGAAAAACTGAACCGCAAAAAGATCCCGGTGGTCAGCGGCCACCCCTGGGACACGGCCGGGCCCGAGCAGCCGGCCCCCACCGAGCCTAAACCAGCGCAGCCCGCCCGCCCCCTCAAGGTGCGGCAGGTGCAGCCTGCGGCCCCTGCGCTGCCAGATACAAAGAAAGAGGAGACCATCATGGACGAAACCAAGAAGAGCGCCCCCCGCGAAGGCGGAGAGAAGCGCAGCCGCTCCCGGCGCGGCCGTCGGGATGGCAAACCCCGTCCCGCCCAGGGGGCACAGCCTCAGCAGGCCAAGTTCGACCCCCATTTCCTGACCGGCGCCGAGACCGCCGTCCTGCCCGCCAAGACGGTGGCGGCCGCCCCCGACAAACAGCGGCCCGCCCCCCAGAACAGCCAGCAGGGCCGCCCGGCCAAGGGCGGCCAGGCCCCCCAGCAGCGGCCCGGCCGCGACAGCCGGCCCTCGCAGCCCGAGGGCAAAAAGGCCGGCCGCAGCGGTGGCAAGAACCAGGCCAAGCCCGAACAGCCCGCCCGCCCGGAGAACGCTTCCCGGTCTGCCGCCCGCAGCGCCGCCGGAGAGCGGGGCCGCGGCCAGGCTGGGCGCGCCCCCGCCCCCAAGGGCCCGGCCCCCAGCCAGCCCAAAGGCCGCCCCGGCCGTCCCGCCCGGGAAACCCGGAGCGACGACCCCGGCCTGGTCCTGATCAGCCGGCGGCCGCCCCAGCAGAAATTCTCCAGCTTTGAGGAGTATATGGCGGCCCACGGCGGCGCTACCGCCCCCATCGAGGACCACAGCGAGGACTACGAATAAAACGTTCGCGCAGCCGAACGGCTCCTGATTTAGAAAAGAAAGACCGGCGCCCTGGCGCGTCGCTTTTGCGACACGCTATGGCGCCGGTTTTGTTTACTTTTTCTCCAGGCGGGCCAGGCGGTATTCCCGCGGGCTCTGGCCGTAGTGGGCGCGGAACAGCCGGTAAAAATAGCTGGTGTTCTCGTAGCCCACCTGGGCGATGATCTGCTGGACCGTCAGGTCGCTGCGGCGCAGCAGGCGGGCTGCCATCTCCAGGCGGTGCTGCTGGAGCAGCTCTTTGTAGGTGCGGCCGGTCTCGGCGCGGACGCACTCGCTCACATAGGCCAGCGAGACCTGGTAGGTGTGGGCCACACTAGAAAGGTTGGCCTGCCTGTAGTTGTGGACGATCTCGTCCAGCGCAGCGCGGACCAGCGCCTGCTTGTCAACGGTGGCGCCCCGGCCTGCGGCGCGCGCCTTCCTGGTACCTGTTTCGATCATACTTATCCCTCCGATCATGCAAAACGCGGCGCTTGCCCAGCGGTGCTGCGGCGTTCAACCTACAAACGAAATAAGGACGTCGTTTATTGCAGAATGTACGTGCTGGAATAACTTTCACATCCTGTCAACAAAAGGGACACAGTCCGGCCACAGAAAAGATAAAATCGGCCCGCCGGTGGTCGAAGCCGGCGGGCCCAAAACAGGTTTTCAGGATAACCAGGGAAGGATGCAGGTTGGATGCAGGCCTTGCCGCGTCTGCGGCGGCAGAGGGCGCAGGCCCATCAGAACATGGTCTCGTTCTTGTACAGGCCGGTGCGGGTGAACTGGACCCACTCGGCCAGGTTGACGGCGTGGTCGCCGATCCGCTCCAGGTACTTGATGACCATCAGCATGTCCAGGGCGGCGTCCACCTGGCTGGGGTCGGCCGCGATCTCCTCGGCCAGGGTCCGCTTGATGGCGTTGAAGTCGTAGTCCACCTCATCGTCGGCGGCGATCACCCGCTGGGCGGCGTTCATGTCCTCTTTCAGGAAGGCGTCCATCCCGTCCAGCACCATCTTGTGGGCCTTCTGGCCCATCTTGATGGCCTCGCTGACGGCGGGGTCGCCGGCCTTGCGGGAGGCGAACAGGTGGGGCATGATCTCGGCGATGTCGGCGGCGTGGTCGCCGATCCGCTCCAGGTCGGTGATGACCTTCAGGGTCGCCGACACCCGGCGCAGGTCGCCGGCCACCGGCTGCTGGCGCAGCAGCAGCAGCATGCAGCGGTGCTCGATGTCGTGCTCCATCTCGTTGATCTGGCTGTCGTCCTTGATGATCTGGGCGGCGGCCTCGGCGTCGGTGGTGGCCAGGGCTTCCATGGCGTTCTCAACGGCGTCGGTGACGGCCTGGCCCATCTCGGTCAGTGCCTGGTTCAGCTCGGCCAGGGCCTCGTCATAGTGCTTGCGAATGCTCATAGCTATGTGTCTCCTCTCTCTTTGACCCGAATCAACCGGATGATTAGCCGAAACGGCCGGAGATGTAATCCTCGGTGCGCTTGTCGGAGGGGGTGCTGAAGATCTCTTCGGTGGGGCCCACCTCCACCAGCTCGCCCAGCAGGAAGAAGGCGGTGCGGTCGCTGATACGGGCGGCCTGCTGCATGTTATGGGTGACGATGACCACGGTGTAGTTCTTTTTCAGCTCGCTCATCAGCTCTTCCACCTTCATGGTCGAGCCGGGGTCCAGAGCCGAGGTGGGTTCGTCCATCAGCAGGACTTCGGGCTTGACAGCCAGGGCGCGGGCGATGCACAGGCGCTGCTGCTGGCCGCCCGACAGGCCCAGGGCGCTCTTTTTCAGGCGGTCCTTGACCTCCTCCCACAGGGCGGCGCCCCGCAGGCTGCTCTCCACGATCTCGTCCAGCTCCGCCTTGTTGCGCACGCCGTGCAGCTTGGGGCCGTAGGTGATGTTGTCGTAGATGCTCATGGGGAAGGGGTTGGCCTTCTGGAAAACCATGCCCACGCGGCGGCGCAGGGTGGTCAGGACCATGCCCGGTCCAAAGATGTCCTCGCCCTTCAGAGTGACCTTGCCCTCGATGCGGACGTTGGGGACCAGGTCGTTCATGCGGTTCAGGGTCTTGAGGAAGGTGGATTTGCCGCAGCCCGAAGGGCCGATCAGGGCCGTGATCTCCCGCTCGCCCACGTCCAGAGAGATGGACTTGAGGGCCTTGAAGTCACCGTACCACAGGTCGAGATTTTTCGCCGAGATGACAGGCGTGGTGTTTTGCAGTTCCATATCGTTTTTACCTCACTACTAGATCAGCCCTTTTGACGGAGATGCTTCTTGGCCAGACGGGCGGCAATGTTGATGATCAGCACCAGCACCAGCAGGATCGCGCCGATGCCCCAGGCAGAGTCGAAGTCGCCGTTCTCGAAGGCGCGCAGGTACAGCAGGACGGACAGCGACGCGCCGTTGGAGCCATACGCCTCGATGATGTTGTTGGCGATGATCTGGGCCGCGCCGGCGGTGAACAGCAGGGCCGCGCTCTCGCCCACGATACGGCCGATGGCCAGGATGCAGCCGGTGACGATGCCGTCAATGCTGCAGGGCAGGACGATGGTGCGGATGATGTGCCACTTGCCTGCGCCCAGGCCCATGGCGCCCTCACGGTAGCCCATGGGGACCGTTTTGAGGGATTCCTGGGTGGTGCGGATGATGGTGGGCAGGGTCATGATGACCAGGGTCAGGCTGCCGGACAGCAGGCTGGTCTGGAAGCCCAGGGCCTGGGCGAACACCAGCATGCCCACCAGGCCGTAGATGATGCTGGGGATGCCGGCCAGGGTCTCGTTGGTGAACTCGATGATCGCGATCAGCTTACGGTTGGTGGCGTATTCGGTCAGGTAGACCGCCGCGCCCACGCCCAGGGGCAGGACGATGACCAGGGTGAGCAGGATGATGTACAGGGTGTTGATGATGGCGGGCAGGATGCCGTTGGTGCCGCGCAGGATGCTGGAGGTGGTGGTCAGGAAGGTCCAGTTGACATGAGGCAGGCCGCGGATCAGCACCATGCCGATGATGCCCACCACCAGGATGATGACAAAGACGGCTGCGACCCACACCGCACCGGTAAAGAACTGGTTCCACAGGCGGCGGGACGAGGAGAAATCTGCATAGCGGTTACTTTTCACCGTTGCTGCCTCCTTTCAGGAAGAAGTTGAGCACCAGGTTGATGATCATGATGAAGATGAACAGGATCAGGCCGATGCTGAACAGCGCCTGGCGCTGCAGGCCACTGGCGTAGCTCATCTCCTTGGCGATGGCGGTGGTCAGGAAGGTGACGCTCTTGAACAGGCCCGGCATATTGGGGCTGTTGCCGGCCACCATCATCACGGCCATGGCCTCGCCGACGGCGCGGCCGATGCCCAGCACGATGCCCGCTGCGATGCCGCTTTTGGCGGCGGGGACGCTGACTTTGAACCAGGTCTCGGCGTCGGTGGCGCCCAGGGCCAGGCTGCCCTCCTCATACTCATGGGGGACGGCGTTGAGGGCCGTCACCGACACCGAGACGATGCTGGGCAGGATCATGATGCTCAGCACCAGGATGGCGCTGAGCAGGCAGGCGCCCGAGGCCCGGCCAAAGACGGCGGCCACGGCGGGCACCAGCAGCTGCATGCCCAGCAGGCCGAAGATGACGCTGGGGATGCCGCTGAGCAGCTCAATGGCGGACGTGGCGACGGTGCGCAGCTTGGGTGTGGCCGCCTTGGAGAGAAAGACCGCCGTCAGCAAACCCACCGGGATGCCGATGATGATGGCGCCCAGGGTGCCGTACACGCTGGACAGGATAAAGGGCAGGATGCCGAACTTGGGCTCGGCGGCGGTGGATGCCCACTCCTGGCCGAAGAGGAAGTCCACAATGCCGATCTGACCGATGGCGGGCAGGCCCGAGATGACCATGTAAACGGTGATCAGGGCCACGCAGCCGATGGCCAGGATGCCGCACAGGAAGAAGATGGCGTTCATCACCAGCTCCAGCCACTCGGCCGCATTGTGGGGCTTGTTGAATTTCCGGATCACGATGGCGCCGGAAGCAGAGTCTTGCTGTTTCATAGTAACCCCCATGGATTTGGTTGAAAAGGCGGCCTGTTCCCAAAAACCGCCTGGGAACGCGCGTCCCCAGGCGGAAAGTATCAGGATTCAGGACCCGGGTGTTGAGAAGGGAACCTCCCCTTACTCAGCGTCCACCAGGGGGACAGCGCCGGCCAGGCGGATCAGCTCAGCGGCATCCGGGCTGACGGCAAAGTCGATGAAGGCCTGTGCAGCCTCGGACAGCTCGGCGGAGTCGTTGGTGATGAAGTTGAAGGGGCGCTGGACCTTGTAGGTGCCGTCCAGGACGGTGGCCTCGCTGCACTCGACGCCCTCGACGGTCAGGGTCTTGACGGTGTCGCCCACAGCGGACAGGGAAGCGTAGCCGATGGCCAGCTTGTTGGAAGCCACAGCCGAGATGACAGCGCCGGTGGCGGTCAGTTCCTGGTCGTAGACGCAGGCATCCTCCACGCCCACGATGCTCTCGAAGCCGTCGCGGGTGCCGGAGCCGGCCTCACGGCCGATGACCACGATCTCGCCGTCCTCGCCGCCCACGTCGGCCCAGTTGGTGATCTCCTTGCGGAAGATCTGGGCCAGCTGGTCGATGCTCAGGTCCGACACGGTGTTCTCGTTGTTGACCACCATGGCGATGCCGTCCAGAGCGACGGTGGTGGCGGTGACGCCGGTCTCGTCGTCGTGCAGGGCGCGGGAAGCCAGGCCGATGTCCAGGGTCTGCTCCACAGCGCCGGTGATGCCGGCGCCGGAACCGGTGGGATCGTAGCTGATGGTGACACCGGGGGCGACCTCGGCAAAGCCCTCGGTCAGGGCCTCGATGACGCTGTTCATGGAAGTGGAACCGCCGGTGGCGACGGTGCCGGACAGGCTGCTCAGATCATTGGTAGCCTCGGCAGCGGAAGACGCCACAGAAGAAGCGGTGGAAGAAGCAGAAGAAGCAGTGCTGGCAGCGGTGGAGCTGGAAGAGCTGCCGCCGCAGGCAGCCAGAGCGCCGGCAGCAGCCGCGGCGCCGCAAACAGCCAGGAAGGAACGACGATTGATCTTTTTCATAATGTATTTCCTCCAAAATCACGAATCATGGGACCGGTGTCTCTCGGACCGGTAAATCTTTTTCTTTTGTTGCTTTGTGCTTTCCTCTCGGAACGCCACCATTGTACAACGGAAACGGGCGCGCTGCGACCATGGCAAGGAAAAATCCATGTAAAGTTTTGCGCAATACTTTGCCCTGAATGAAAAGGGAATGTAAATTCGCAGCCGGAAATATAGCCTTAAAATTTACATTCCCTTGTTTTGGCCGGGGCCGGCGGCGCAGGGCGCTGGAAAGCACCGGCTGCCTTGCAACAAAAAACAGACTGTCAAAAAAGTCCCGTCCAGCCGACATGTGCGGATGGACGGGACACA
>LBJMR02800__coassemble_987_pt1 | contig 14696 bp, 16 predicted proteins | sample LBJMR02800__metabat2_high_PE_009 | metagenome-assembled genome bin LBJMR02800
GATTGCAAAGCAGGTATTATTCAGTTCTGAAGGCACGTCCTTCTAAAACAAAATAAGAGAGACGTCTGGACAAACGGCACAGAAATGTGTATACTAAGTCCGGACGGCCGGTGTCGATGACGGTGAGGCCCCACCTGTTCCCATTCCGAACACAGAAGTTAAGCTCACTTGTGCCGAAGATAGTTGGCTGGACACGGCCTGTGAAAATAGGTAGATGCCGGCTTCTCGCAAACGAAACCCCTGAGGTGTGAACCTCGGGGGTTTTTGTTTTGCCTGGGCGTGGATGCAAGGAGCGGTCAGCACCGTTTTCGATATTTGATAAAAACAACGCTGCCTCCTACGCCACCCAAAAGCAGGACCTCCCCTACGCCGAGGGCGTGGATCACATTCCAGGATGGGAAATGGGTGATGAATGCGTAGAGGTGATGGAGGCCGAGAACCCAACACAGTACGGCAGACTGAAAGGTCATCAGCTTCAGACAGCAGAGGCTTTGTTTGAGGATAGCATAAACAATGGAGGCGATAAGCCCCACATTCCACAGGGCGATTTCACGCTGCCATCCGGCGGACCTATTCCAGACGGAATAAGAGTCGGCCAGCTGCGGGAAACAAAATTGCCAGACAAAAGCGCCGCTGCAGGCCAAAACCATCAAAGACAGGTAGACAAGGTATGGGGTCATGGGGTTGTTTTTCAGATGGATCTTCACAAGGGACACCTCCAAAACATGAAATACATTTCATGTTTAGTATAGAGGAGAGCAAGGGAGAAGTCAAGTGAAATATGAAAAAATAATCATGTTTGCTTGCGTTTTGCTGGTTTCTACGATATACTGAACATCAAACAAGATTTCAACAAACGGGAAGGTAGGTCAAGCCGTGACGGAAATCCGGGTTCCCAAGCAGCAGCGTGCGGTCAAAAAGAGGGACGCTGTCATTCAGGCGGGCTATGAGCTTTTTTGCCGGAAAGGCTATTATCAGACCAACACGGCGGAAATTGCAAAACAGGCAAGCGTTTCCACAGGGATCGTGTACAGCTATTTCCAAAACAAAGAAGATATTCTGCTTCAGGTGGTTGCGTGGTATCTTGCAGGATTGAAAGAGAAATTTGGGCCGGTTTTGTATGCTGCCGCAGAGGCGGAGAATGACCTGTCCGAGATGGCGGAAGCGTTTTATGAGCTGCTGTATGCGTCTCATACCATGGAACCAAATGCCCACGATGAGTTTCAAGCTATGGCGTACCTCCATGCGCCGGTCAAAAAGCTGTTTGAGGCCTTTGAGGAAGAGCTGGTGCAGGAACTGCGTCAAAGGCTGATGCAGCGCGGGGACATCCCCTCCGATGGCCTGGAGGAAAAACTCCGCCTGAGTTATCATATTTTGGAGAGCTTGTGCCACGATATGCTTGCATCCACCCCACCCAGGGAAGGGGAGAAAAGGATAAAAAAATTAGCCTTTGACGTGATCGCAGGCTTGCTGAGAGAGGCTGCCCCCTAAAACAGCAAAACCCCTGAGGTGTGAACCTCGGGGGTTTTGTTTTGCCTGGGCGGGCATGAACAGCGGCCGCAGCCGGCGGACGAACCTGGCGAAATCCTGCGTACAGAAGATATGGACAATAAAACTTTGCAGAATCTGTTGACAAGTACGCTTGGCTGTGCTATGATAAGGATGCCAATAAAACTTGTTATCACTGTGGAGGTGACAGGATGAACCAAGCAAATAAAGAAACCATCCTGGCCAAAAGCCGGGAGGAAAACAAGGGCCTGGATGAGCGGGAGCGTCAGCTCCTGACCCGGGCAAACACCGTGGGTCTGATCGGCCTGCTGGCGGTCTTTCTGGTGCTGTTCCTGGTGCAGGCGTTCGTGAAAGGCGGAAAGAGCTACGATCTGCTGGCCATGCTTTCCGGTTTTCTGGCGGTGAGCAACCTCTACCGGTATCACGTGATCCGGAATATGCTTCAACTGCTGACCGGCTGCTGCTGGCTGCTCTGTACGGTGGTGTGGATCGCCCTGTATATCTGGAAAGGCTGAGCCGGGCTGCTTCCTAAAACAGCAAAACCCCTGAGGTGTGGACCTCGGGGGTTTTTGTTTTGCCTGGGCGGGCATCACCTGCCCGGGTCGGGGGCGGAGGACTGGCGGCGGCGGGTGGCCGTGTCCTCGAAGCAGAAGGAGGCGGGCTGATGGCGGGACTGAGTGTACTCGAACAGCAGCCCGTCGGCGTTGAAGGTCAGGCTGGACACCACCACCACGCTGCCGTAGCCGTCCAGGTCCAGCAGGGCCTCGTCCCGGGTGGTGGCGCGCTCCACCGTCACGCGGCGCTTGGTGGTGGTGATGCGGATGTGCAGCACCTTTTCGATGTACTCGTAGATGGACCGGGCCGCGATCTCGGCGGTCAGGCCGGGGACCATCGCCTGGGAAAAATAGTTCACGTCCAAAATCAGGGCCTTGCCCTCCAGGTAGCGCACCCGCTCGACGGCCCACAGGGGCTCGCCCACCATGAACCCGCTCTGGGAGGCCAGGCGCTCGTCGGTCTCCACCTGCTCGAACCGCACCACCTTGGTCACGGCGTGCAGGTTGTTGCGCTGGTCGGTCTCCTGAAAGCTCTCGATCACCCCGATCAGGAAGGCGGTCTTGCCCGCCGGCCGGTAGATCACCCGCACCCCCTTGCCCTGGATGGGCTGCAGGTAGCCGGCGGCGGTCAGGTCCGCCAGGGCCCGGCGCAGGGTGTTGCGGGCGCAGCCGTACTCCTGGATCAGCTCGCTCTCGGCGGGCAGCAGGGACTGGTAAGGGTAGTCCTGGGCCTCGATCTTTTGCTTGATGCTGCGGCAGATGCCTTCAAACTTTGCTTTGGGCATGGGATCATCGCCTCCACCTGTTCAAATGTTTGAACTCAGTATACAGCAATTCTTTCCAAATCGCAAGGGGCCTGTTTGTGCTAGGCTCTGAAAATGACGTTTTGCCATGACGTTTTTGGCAAAACCCGTTGACTTTGCCGCCCTGGATGCTATACTGGTGCCAGCTCGAAAAGATGTTTGAACTTGTTCGCATCTTTGAACAAGTTCGCAGTGTGTTGTGTTGAAGGAGGATGTTTCATGGGCAAATACCTAGAGGACGCCAAAGAGCTGCTGGCAGCTGTAGGCGGCAAAGAGAACATCGCGGCGGTGTCCCACTGTGTCACCCGGATGCGGTTTGTGCTGAACGACCCGGCCAAGGCGGACGTGCCCCGCATCGAAAAGATCAAGTCGGCCAAAGGCACCTTTACCCAGGCGGGCCAGTTCCAGGTCATCATTGGCAACACGGTCAGCGATTTTTACAACGATTTTGTGGCGGTGTCCGGCATCGAGGGCGTCTCGAAGGACGCCGTCAAGAGCGCGGCCAAGCAGAACCAGAACCGCGCCCAGAAGATCATGAGCGCCCTGGCCGAGATCTTTGCGCCCCTGATCCCCATCATGATCACCGGCGGCCTGATCCTGGGCTTCCGCAACTGCATCGACAGCATGTACCTGCTGGAAAACGGCACCAAGACCCTGGTCGAGGTCAGCCAGTTCTGGAGCGGCGTGGACAGCTTTTTGTGGCTGATCGGCGAGGCCATCTTCCACATGCTGCCGGTGTGCATCTGCTGGTCGGTGACCAAAAAGATGGGCACCACCGAGAGCCTGGGCATCGTCCTGGGCCTGACCCTGGTGTCCGGCCAGCTGCTGAACGCCTACTCGGTGGCCACCACCGCCGCCGCCGACATCCCCCAGTGGGACTTCGGCTTTGTCCAGGTCAACATGATCGGCTACCAGGCCCAGGTCATCCCCGCCATGCTGGCGGCCTTCACCCTGGTGTATCTGGAAAAGTTCTTCCGCAAGGTCTGCCCCGCCGTCATCTCGATGATCGTGGTGCCCTTCTGCAGCCTGGTGCTGTCGGTCATGGCCGCCCACTTTGTGCTGGGGCCCATCGGCTGGGCCATCGGCTCGGCTGTTTCCTCCGCCGTGTACGCCGGCATCTCCGGCCCCTTCCGCGTCATCTTCGGCGCCGTGTTCGGCTTTGTGTACGCCCCGCTGGTCATCACCGGCCTGCACCATATGTCCAACGCCATCGACCTGCAGCTGGTGGCCGACTTCGGCGGCACCATGCTGTGGCCCATGATCGCCCTGTCCAACATCGCCCAGGGCTCGGCCGTCCTTGGCATGATCTACCTCCAGCGCAAAAACGCCGCCGCCCAGGAGGTCAACGTCCCCTCCTGCATCTCCTGCTACCTGGGCGTCACCGAGCCGGCCATGTTCGGCGTCAACCTGAAGTACAACTTCCCCTTTATCTGCGGCATGATCGGCTCGGCGGTGGCGGGCGTCGTCTGCACCGCCACCTCCACCACCGCCAACTCGGTGGGCGTGGGCGGCCTGCCCGGCATCCTGTCCATCCAGCCCGCTTCGATGCTCAGTTTTGCCCTGTGCATGGTCATCGCCATCGTCATCCCCTTTGTGCTGACCGTCGTCATGGGCAAAAAGAAAGGCGTGGCCTGAGCGCGCGCAAGGCATAAGGCAGACCCCGCGGGCAGGCGGGGTAAAGGATAAGAAGCAACCCATACAAGAAGGCAAGGTGCGTTTTATGGCAAACTTTCAGGACAAGGTGGTCTATCAGATCTACCCCAAATCCTTCTGCGACACCAACGGCGACGGCCTGGGCGACCTGCCCGGCGTCACCGCCAAACTGGACTATCTCCGGGACCTGGGGGTGGACTATCTCTGGCTGACCCCCTTCTTCCCCTCGCCCCAGCGGGACAACGGCTACGACGTGGCCGGCTACCGGGCCATCGACCCCCGGTTCGGCACCATGGAGGACCTCGAGACCCTGGTCCGCGAGGCGGACAAGCGGGGCATCGGCCTGATGCTGGATATGGTGTTCAACCACACCTCCACCAGCCACGAATGGTTCCAGCGGGCCCTGGCCGGAGAAAAGAAATACCAGGACTACTATATCTTCAAGGAGGGCAGCCCCGACCAGCCCCCCACCAACTGGGTGTCCAAGTTCGGCGGCCCGGCCTGGGAGTACCTGCCCGCCCTGGGCAAGTGGTACCTCCACCTGTTCGACGTCAGCCAGGCCGACCTGAACTGGGAGAACCCCGCCGTCCGGGCCGAGCTGGCGGCGATCCTCCGCTTCTGGAAGGGCAAGGGGATCAAGGGCTTCCGCTTTGACGTGGTCAACCTGATCTCCAAGCCCGCGGTGTTCGAGGACGACCACCAGGGCGACGGCCGGCGCTTTTACACCGACGGGCGGAACGTCCACCGCTACCTGCAGGAGCTGGTGGCCGCCGGCGGCATCGAGGGGATGATCACGGTGGGGGAGATGTCCTCCACCACCCTCGAAAACTGCATCGGCTACACCGACCCCGCCCGCCACGAGCTGACCATGACCTTCAGCTTCCACCACCTGAAGGTGGACTACAAGAACGGGGACAAGTGGGCCCTGATGCCCCCCGACCACATGGCCCTGAAAAACCTCTTCACCCTCTGGCAGGAGGGGATGCAGGCCGGCCACGGCTGGAACGCCCTGTTCTGGTGCAACCACGACCAGCCCCGGGCCGTCAGCCGCTTTGGGGACGACGGCGGCCCCTGCTGGAAGCAGAGCGCCAAGATGCTGGGCACCGCCATCCACATGATGCGGGGCACCCCCTACATCTACCAGGGCGAGGAGCTGGGCATGACCAACGCCCATTTCGCCTCCATCGGCCAGTACCGGGATGTGGAGAGCCTGAACTACTACCAGATCCTCCAGCAGCAGGGCAAGACCCCCGCCCAGGCGATGGAGATCATCCAGCAGCGCAGCCGGGACAACGGCCGCACCCCCATGCAGTGGGACGCTTCGGCCCACGCGGGCTTCACCACCGGGACCCCCTGGATCGGGGTGGTGGACAATTACCGGACCATTAACGCCGCCGCCGAGGTGGGCGACCCCGACTCCATCTACAGCTACTACAAGCAGCTGGTGGCCCTGCGCAAGCAGCGCCCGGTGATCCAGTCGGGCAGGATCGAGTTCCTCTATAAAGACGACCCCGACCTGCTGGCCTACCGCCGCTGGGACGAGACCGGCGAGCTGCTGGTCCTGTGCAACCTGACCGCCCACGACGCCCCCGTGGCCCTGCCCCAGGGCTGGCAGAACGCCGGCGTCCTGCTGGGCAACTACCCCGACGGCGCCCCCGGCGCCAGCCTGCGCCCCTACGAGGCCCTGGTGCTGGAACGCCGCGTCTGAGGCATTGCCGCTTCTGTCCAGGAAGCATATCCTTCAAGAAAACGCCCGCAGGGCCGGTCCGCCGGCTGTGCGGGCGTTCTCTTTCGCGCGGCGGGGGCTTTTTTTGCCCTTACCCCCTCGCCAACGGGGCCAAACTCTGCTACACTAGAGGGGACAGAGCATCGACCCCGAAAACCCGGCGGCAGCCCCGTATCCTGCTGTTGGGGGAGCGCATATCGGAAGGGAGGCCCATCCATGCAGTTAGAGACGCAACAGCCCACGCGGCAGGCAGAACACGACCTTGTGTTCCAGGTGCGGGCGGCCCAGGCCGACCCGGCCGCCGCCGACACCCTGATCGGGCAGTACATGCCGTTTATCCGCAGCGAGACCTATAAGTTCACCCACGCGCCCATCGAGGCCGGCCACGAGGACGAGCTGAGCATCGCCACCCTGGCCTTTTACGAGGCGGCGCTGTCGTACCAGCGGGGGCGGGGGGCGTTTTTGCCCTACGCGGCCGCCGCCATCCGCAACCGCCTGATCGACCACTACCGGGCCGAGCGGCGCCACGGGGGCAGCGTCTCGCTGGACGCCCCCGCCGGCGAGGACGGCCGCCTGCTGGCCGAGACCCTGCCCGACACCCGGGACGACATCGGGGCCTACGACCTGCGGGCCGCCACCCGGGCCGAGATCGAGGCGTTTGGCCGGCAGCTGGCGGGCTACGGCATCGGCTTTTCGGACGTGGCGGACAACTGCCCCCGCCAGGAGCGGACCCTGGCCGCCTGCCGGGCGGTGCTGGACTGCGCCCGGGCCAACCCCATCCTGCTGGAAAAGCTGGTGCGCACCGGGCGGCTGCCCATGCAGGACCTGGCGCTGGGCTCCGGCGTGGACAAAAAGACCATCGAGCGCCACCGGAAATACCTGGTGGCCATCCTGCTGGCGTTCACCAACGGATACGAGATCATCCGGGGGCACCTGTGCCAGCTGACGCCAAAAGGAGGGAAGCAGGGATGAAATACCTTGTCATGGAGACGCACCCCGCCTACGCAGTGGTGCTGGACGAGCGGGGCCGCTTTTTGAAGGCGGCCAACCTCCACTACCAGGTGGGCGAGACGGTGGAGGACGTGGTGGAGCTGCGCCTGCCTCCCGCCCGGCGGCGGCTGCGGCCGGCCTGGGGCGTGGTGGGGGCGCTGGCGGCGGCCGCCTGCCTCTGCCTGGGCTTTTTCGGCTACTGGCAGCCCAACTTTGTCCCCTACGGCACCCTGCGCATCCAGATCAACCCCGACGTGGAGCTGTCGGTCAGCAAGACCGACCGCGTGCTGGACCTGCGGGGCCTCAACGCCGACGGCGAGGCCCTGCTGGAGGGCCTGGACCTGAAGGGCGAGGACAGCGACGACGCCGTGGAGGAGCTGGTGGAGCGCGCCCTGGAACAGGGCTACCTGGCCCCGGGCGGCACGGTGTCCATCCTGGCCAGCAGCGAGGACGACGACTGGCAGATCCGGGAGGAAGCCGCCCTCCAGGCCCAGCTGGAAGCCAAGTATGGGGACAGCATCGCGGTCCGTCTGGGGGCTGCCGGGGCCGGGCAGGCCCAGCCCAAACCGTCGGCCGCGCAGCCGGAGACCCCCCAGCCCGAACCACCGGCCGCCTCTGCCCCGGCCCAGCCGGCGCAGGAGCCCGCGCCCCCGGCCTCCTCCCAGGCACGGCCCGCCGGGGACCCCCAGGACGACTGGGACCCCACCGGCTCGGACTACCCCCACGACAGCGACGACGATGATGACGACGATGACGACGACGATGATGATGACGATGACGACGACGATGATGACGACGGCGACGATTGGGACGACTGGGACGAGTACGAATGACGCGCCCCGGCTGCCGGATCAAAAATTTTGATTTTTTTGGCCGGCGGCCCCGGTTTGAGGCGGGCGGACCCGTATCCTTTGGATGTAAGCCGAACGCAGAAGGGGAGGCCCCCAAAAACTTTCCCAAAAATTTCTGCAAGACCCCGGTTTCGGGGCAGCGGCTCCGTAAACTAAAAACAAAGGAACCGAAAACCACCCCTCAAACCATAAGGAGATGACGACCATGAAAAAGAACCGCAAGATGAGCCTGACCCTCGCCGCCGCTCTGGCCCTGACCGCCCTGACCGCCTGCGGCTCCATGTCCGCTTCCGCCGCCATCGACGCAGCCGCCGCCAAGCAGATCGCCGCCGACCACCTGGGCGTGAACGTCAGCGACCTGAAAGTGCTGGAATGCGAGCGGGACGACGGCAAGTACGAGCTGGAAGTGCTCGTGGGCGACGTCAAGTACGACTTTGAGATCGGCGCTTCCAGCGGCAAGGTGCTGGAAGTGGACCGCGACCGCCGCGACCGCGACGACTGGGACGACCGCTACGACGACGATTGGGACGATCGTTACGACGACGATTGGGACGACCGTTACGACGACGATTGGGATGACCGCTATGACGAGTGGGACTGATCCGTCCCCGCAGCCCCTGTAAAACCTCGACGGCATAAAACTACCCCGGACGTTTGTACGCGTCCGGGGTTTTGCTGTGATGTAGGTTACTTTTTCTCGTCCAGCAGCACGACGCCCTGGGGCGGGTTGGCGTTGATGGCGCCCACGATAGTTGGACGGAAAAGAAAATGGGTGCACAGAAGCAGGATGCTTTGATCTCAAATGTTCCGCTGCGGTACGCGTTTGAAAATACTTCTCCCAACACCCCTTGCGGATGGCCTTCTCCCCGCTCCCCCACGCCCGCAGGGAGCGCTCACTGATGCCGAACTGCCGGGCAAAGGCAGGGAACTTTCAATTTTTCCAGTTCCGGCGCAGCAGGTCCAGCGCGTGGGACTCCAGGCGGGAAACATCGCGCCGCCGCTAATGTAAGTCACTCGATATTTTGACGATGTAACGATTTGTTTTGATAGGCTTGGCGTGAGGGTAGCGCCGCGATTCATGTAAGTCAGTGAAAAGTGTTGTCATATTCGACAAAACAACTGGCGCTTATTCATCAATTTGAACATAGTACATAGAAGAACGTCTTTGCCCTGCAATGAGCAAAGACGTTCTTTTTTGCCCCAACAGACGGAAAGGAGGAACCATGCTCGACTATTTTTATGGCCCCCAAGCCGACCTGTTTTCATTCTATCGGCTGCCCAAAGCACTTTTTGTGGACCCCAGATTCCGTGGCATTTCTTCAGAGTCAAAAATCCTGTACGGCCTCCTGTTGGACCGGATGGGGCTTTCAGCCAAGAATGGTTGGACGGATGATACCGGCCGGGTATACATCATCTTTACGACAGAAGAAATCATGGAAGCGCTTTACTATGCGGATAACAAGGCCACCAAGCTCATGAAGGAATTGGAAGGCATCGGCCTGATCGAGCGCAAACGCCGGGGCCTCGGAAAACCCAGCCTGATCTATGTGAAAAACTTTATCTCTGAATCGTCAGAACCACGAATCCAGAGTCGTGAAAATCACGATTCTGTGGCCGCTCAAACCGCGGTTCTGGAGGCTCCAAAATCGCGATGTAATAAGACTGATAAGAATTATACTGACCCGAGTGAGACTGATCCTTTCCTTTCGGGCGCAGCCGCCGGAATGGAATCCGAAGGAAAAGATAACCGCACCATGTATCAGGAATATTTTTCTCAGCAGCTTGGCCTGGCGTCTCTCATGGCAACCCATCCCGACGATGAGGATATGCTGCGAGAGATGCTGGAGCTACTGGTGGACATGGTGTGCAGCAAACGCCGCTTCATCCGCATTGCGGGCGATGACAAGCCCGCCAATGATGGCTATAAATGAGTGATGAAAAGGAAGGAGGACGATGTGGCCCCAAAAGCAACTGTAATCGCTATTGTCAACCAGAAGGGAGGAACAGGTAAGACCACAACCTGCAAAAATCTGGGGGTGGGCCTTGCCATGGAGGGCAAAAAGGTCCTGTTTGTAGACGCCGACCCACAAGCCAGCTTGACCATCAGCATGGGCTGGCCCAAGCCCGATGAACTGGAGACCACCCTATCCACGCTCATGGGTAAAGTCCTGACGGACAAGTCCATCCAGCCAGGGGAGGGGATACTGCACCACGCCGAAGGGGTGGATCTTATTCCTGCCAGCATCGAGTTGGCAGGGATGGAAGTGGGCCTTGTAAATGCCATGAGCCGGGAGAAGGTCTTGAAACAGGTTCTGGAATGCTCCAAACGCAACTATGACTTCATCTTGCTGGACTGTACCCCCAGCCTCGGTATGCTCACAATCAACGCTTTGGCTGCAGCGGATAGTGCTCTCATCCCGGTGCAGGCGCAACATCTGCCCGCCAAGGGCCTGGAGCAGCTGCTGCAGACCATCAGCAAGGTGCGGCGGCAGATTAATCCACGATTGCGCATTGAGGGCATCCTCATGACCATGACTGACAGCCGGACCAACTATGGAAAGGAAATCGACGCCCTGATCCGGCAGGCATACGGCAGCAAAATCAAGGTATTTGAGCTGGGAATACCTCGTTCGGTGCGGGCAGCGGAAACCAGTGCCGAGGGCAAAAGCATCTTTGCTCACGACCCCAAAGGCAAGGTAGCAGACGCTTACCGAGCTTTGACAAAGGAGGTGGTGCACAGTGCCGAAAAGCGGCGCAAACATCAGCTTGACCAGCTACGATGACATTTTCTCCACCGAAGAGAGCCGCCAGACTGAGCAGATCCAGCAAATCCCCATTACGGACCTGCATCCCTTCAAAAACCATCCCTTCAAGGTGCTGGATGATGAGGCTATGCAGCGGACGGTAGAGAGCGTGGCGCAGTTCGGCATGCTGGCTCCGCTCATTGCCCGGTCCCGGACGGAAGGATGTTACGAGATCATTTCGGGGCACCGCCGCCAGCACGCGGCCCAGCTGGCCGGGCTGACGACTTTACCGGTGATTGTGCGGAACATGAGCGACGATGAGGCGGTGATCCACATGGTGGACAGCAATTTGCAGCGCGAACACATCCTGCCCAGTGAGAGGGCTTTCGCGTACAAAATGAAACTGGAAGCCATAAAAAATCAAGGTGCTAGGTCGGATTTGACTTCGGCCTAAGTTGGGCCGAAGTTGACAGCCGCTGAACAGCGGGATTTTTTGGAGGCCATGCAGGATACCCAGAACGCGCCCTCCCTCTCCCAGGTCCAGCGCATCAAAAAACTGAGTCAGGAGGGCCAGTGCAGCTACGACGCCATCTTCGACATCATGGGAGAGGAAAAGAAAGCGGAAATGGATCGCGTGACCATCAAAAACGATGTACTGCGGAAATATTTTCCAAGGTCTTACACGCCCAAACAGATGCAGGACACCATCATCAAGCTGCTGGAACAGTGGCAGAAAAAGCGCCAGCGCAGTCAGGAACGCTGACCAGCTGGCATAAATCACAAAACACAAAGAACAAATTTGGAGGAATTGCCTATGACAACCAAGAAACCCACCCTCGCACGGCAGACCTTTGAGAAGGTCTGCGCCATCGAGACCATTCTGAACAGCCTGCTGGCAGACAGCCGCACGCCCACATCCGACCCGCAGTCTCCTGTGACAGAACGTCCCCTTTATCTGGCAACGGCCAGCCCCGAGATGCCTCTCTCGGTCATCCGACTGGAGGACGCTCCGGACTATCTGCCCTGCTTCGACGAGGCCGATTTGCTGTATGGTATCCCTGGCCTGCCCATCCTGATGAGTTACTGCCCGGAACAAGTCATCGACATCGGAGAGGAATCCTATCTCGTCGGCCCCATGGTCTTTTTCCGCATCGATCGGGACGGCTGCACCGTCTCCCTTCAGGTGGCAGATCTGTACCAGTTGGCGGAATTTCTGGAAGAGCACAGCGTCATCCTGATGCAGGGCGGCGAGAGCTTTATCGCCATCCGGCTGGACTGACCATGTGGACAGGACTGGCATTTTTTGCGGCGGGCACATGGTTTGGCTTTTTCGCTGGCGTTCCTGTTGTTCGGAAGTCAGTAGATCATGGAGGAATTGCACGTAGGTCTGCTGACTGTGAAGAGCTTGTTCCAGCTGTGCATCCAAAAGTTGGGCTGCTGTGTGGAGTCCCATCTGTTCCAGGAGAGATCGGGTATGTTCTAACTCAACCATGTGCTGCACCTCCTAGCAAGGAGTCATAGAAATTCAGAGAACGAACTTCTACGCGAATGTCCCGATTGCGGCCACGATCAAGAGGAGCGCCATGTTCTGACCGACGAACAGGCATTTGTCGAGGAGATTCAATCCCGCTGGAATGCCCAGCGGGAGGTAAAGCCGCAGCAGAAAAAGTCCGACATAAAGCAGCTGTAAAAGCGATACGGGGAGCTGTCCGACCTTAAGCAACCAATCCGGTACACTGGGTACAGGCCATGAACTCCATCCGCAGTCGGGAGGAGGTCATCCGAGCTGAGATGATCTACTGTTGAAGGGTAGGTCAGGACGATGATTCTGGAAGCGATTTATAATGGAGATTTTTACCTCAGCGAAACGTTTGTACCTAGGGTGTATCTGAGAAGTCAAAAATGCTGAACCATTCGCCAGAAAAGTGCAGATGCAAGGCGCATGAGCGCCGAAACTCTTGCGCTTAGCCGATTTTCGCGGCGCGGGACGGTGCCCGCTTGCGAAAACCGGAGCGCTGCGCCAGCCGTGCCTTCGCTGCTTCGTCCGCAGGACGCGCTCGGCGCGGCTGCTTTTGTGGAATGCAAGCGAATGCAACGCAGCAGATGCGCCTTTCTGGTAGAATGGGACAGCGTTGAGGAGTTTTCAGATACGCCCTAAGTCCGAAAGGTACCGGAATGCACTGAGAGCCTGCAAAAAGATTATGGATCAGTTTTTGCTAAAAAATTGCAAAACAACATGAAAATATGGTATGATATATAATATAAATAGAGTGTGTTTTGATCCTGCGTCGGGAGGTGATGGGGGATGCCGCTGGAAAACGACCATGCTGCTGTGTAAAAAGAGTAAGGAGGAAAACGTTATGCTTCGGCTTTCCAATGGGATCTTTCCGGGGTTTATTGTTTATCTAGTTTTGTATATCATCATACGGCTGATGCCTGACAGTTTTGTGAGGTTTCAAAAGCATCACACCCCTATGTCCTTTCCGATTGTAAATTTTAGTCTGCCGTTTGAAGTAAACAAAGATAACTGGCCCAGGGTAAAGCGCACTGGCGGAAGAATCTTTTTGTTCTTTGCCTGCGTCGATGCACTCAACGCCTTTTGCTCCTTGCAGGGCTTTTATGAAGTATTGCCGGTATCTTACAGCAGAACTGCAGGGATTATTTTCTGCCTCTGTATTTGCAGCTTTTTGATTGGAACTTTTTTAGCCACAAAGAGCCATGATTCAAAGGATGAAAAAGGCAAATAAACTGCCCGCCAGTGGGTAATCAAGTGTCTATAAGAGACAGCAGCAGGCGTCCGGTTGGACGATCCTGCTGCTTTCATCATTTATAAAGAAGATGGAGACTTATGGGTGAAAAGCTGGACCGAATGAAGATCAAAAAGAGAAGGCAGAACAGAAGCTCCGACACTACCAGCACCAGGCAAGACTGCCAAGTCGATTTTGATTTCCTGCGGTGCTCGCCTTGCCCTCTTCGACATCGCGGAACTGCGGGAGATCACCGCCTACGATGAGCTGGAACTGGACACCCTGGGCGACCGGAAAACAGCGCTGTGCCTCATCATGTCAGACACCGACAGCACCTTCAACTTCCTGATTTCCATGGTATACACCCAGCTGTTCAACCTCCTCTGCGAGAAGGCCGACGATGTGTACGGCGGGCGGCTGCCGGTCCATGTGCGGTGCCTGATCGACGAATGTGCCAACATCGGGCAGATCCCGAACCTCGAGAAACTGGTGGCCACCATCCGCAGCCGGGAAATTTCTGCCTGGTCTTGCAGGCGCAAAGCCAGCTCAAGGCGCTGTATAAGGACAACGCCGACACCATCATCGGCAACATGGACTCGTAGATTTTTCTGGGCGGCTCAGAAAATACCACCCTAAAAGAGCTGTCGGCGACCCTGGGCCGGGAAACCATTGATATGGACAACACTTCCGACACCCGCGGCAACAGTCCGTCCTTTGGCACATCGTACCAAAAGACGGGTCACGAGCTTATGAGCCGGGATGAACTGGCCGTCATGGACGGCGGTAAGTGCATCCTGCAGTTACGGGGCGTCCGGCCTTTCCTCTCAAATAAGTACGACCTGACCCAGCACCCAAACTACAAACTGACCGGCGACTATGACAAGAAGAACCTCTTTGACATCGAGAAGTTTCTTGACCATAGGCTTAAACTCAAACCGTCGGACGTGTACGATGTGGTGGACGCCGACTTGCCATAAAAACATTTCTCCCAAAAGGCACCATAGATTGAGAGAAAGAACTGGCCCGTTGGGAGTAAACGGGCCGTAAATAGTCGTTCCGCTCTCCTGAACCGCCCCATATTGTGCGGACAGTACAAAAAAGAGGCCTGCAAGGGGTAGA
>LBJMR02800__coassemble_1105_pt1 | contig 13540 bp, 16 predicted proteins | sample LBJMR02800__metabat2_high_PE_009 | metagenome-assembled genome bin LBJMR02800
TCCCCTGCTGAAATTTTCTTTGATTCTTCTGTTGCACTTACTTGACTTTGTAGCGAGCAGAAGCAGCTGGAGGAAAACATCATGGCTGATGGTGTGGTTATCAACCCGCTGATCGTCTGGAACGGCGTCATTGTGGATGGCCACAACCGCTACCGCATCCTTCAGCTGCACCCGGAAATCCAGTTCACGACCTATGAGAAGGCGTTTTCCGACCGGTACGCAGCCATCGCCTGGATCTGCAAGAACCAGCTGGGACGGCGGAACCTAACGTCCCAGCAATTCAAGTATCTGATGGGACAACAGTACAAGGCGGAGAAGATTGCATATGGCGGAGATCGTAAAAACAATGCACCAAAATCAAGTTACCAAAATGGTAACTTGATCTTGAAAGAAAAAACCTGTGAACGCATTGCAGCCGAGAATGGCGTAGCCAGAAATACTGTTATCCGTGCAGAGCAATTCGCCAACGGCGTAGATGCCGCTGAGGAGGCCGTTCCCGGCACCCGGGAGAAGATCCTTTCGGGGAAGGTCAAACCTACGGCGGCCGAGTTGGCGTCGGTGTCCAGAGCAGCACCTGAAGAACGCCCCGGCCTTGTGGCGGAGATTTGCAGGCCGCGGCAGGAGAAACAGGTGGCCCGGGAAAAGCAGTCAGCCCAAGAAAAGATTGAAGCCCAAGAAGCGAAGCCTCCCTTCCCGGAGCTTCCAAAGCCCAACACCGGGCGGCGAAGCCAAAGTAGAAAGATTCTGGAATCCATCCGGGAAATGTCGGAAAAGATGCTCCAGGCCAGCAGCGAGATCGAGGAAGCGGACATTTTCGCCGAGATGGAGGATGCCCTGGATACCCTGATCTTCCGTTGGAACACCTGTTTGCAGAACAACCCGGCGCTCTGTCTCTCTGGGCTGGAGGGCGTCCGGCGGATCGGGGAACAGGGTATAGATTTTATTAAAAATTTTGAACAATCTATCCGGAAGGCCAACGCCGGATGATTTGAAACATTCCGATCGACATCCTCAACGAAACCAAGCGTATGTGATAAGATGGAGGTGCCAGAATCAAGAACAACAAGATTGATGAACGCTATGCAGCGGTTGCCCTGATCGAAATTCTGATGAAGAAAGGTCTGGTCAACCCGGAAACCTACGCCAACGTGGTTCGCAACACAAGCAAAGCCCCTGCCAAGGGGCACGGCATTTAAGAAACAAGGAGGGCGGCATTATGATGCGGGACGATTACAACTATCGCTTTAAGCTGACGGACTACACCCAGCTGGACCGGAACCGGAAGCGGAAGGTGGCCGTCTATGGCCGGGTATCCACCGAGCACGAGGCGCAGATTGCTGCCCTGGAAAACCAGATGCAGTGGTATGACGATCAGGCGCGGTATCATCCCAACTGGGAGATTCAGGACCGGTATATAGACGAGGGCATTACCGGTACCCAGGCCAAGAAACGGCCCTCCTTTCTGCGGATGATCGATGACGCCCGGCAGGGCAAATTTGATCTGATTGTAACCCGTGAGGTCTGCCGGTTCGCCCGGAACGTGGTGGACACCCTGGTCATCACCCGGGAGCTGAAAGGCATCGGGGTGGAAGTCTACTTCATCGAGGACAACATCTGGACCATGGACGGGGACGGCGAACTTCGCCTCTCCCTGATGGCCACCCTGGCCCAGGAGGAGAGCCGCAAGACCTCTGAGCGGGTGCGGTCGGGCCAGAAGGTGAGCCGGGAAAAGGGGGTGCTGTACGGCAACGGCAATATCCTGGGCTATGACCGGGTTGGAGATACTTATCAAATCAACGAGGAGCAGGCCGAGACGGTGCGGATGATCTTCGACCTCTACTTGCAGGGAAAGGGCTCTTTGCAGATTGCCAACGAGCTGAACGCCCGGCACCGGAAAAGCGCCATGGGGATGGTGAAGTGGTGTGCATCCAGCGTGGTGCGGGTTCTGAAAAATGCCACCTACACCGGCACCAAGTGCTACAACAAATCTCGGAACAACAACTATCTGGACCAGCACCGGGTGCTGAACCTGGACGCCTCCACCTATCAGTATCAGGAAGGAGACTTCCCGGCCATTGTCTCCAAAGAAGTCTGGAACAAGGCCCAGAGCATCCGGCTCAACCGGAGGAAACCGGTGGCTCTGAAAGACGGCAAGGTGACCATCAGCAACCGGAGTTCCGAGGACATCTGGGTCAACAAGCTGCGGTGCAGCTGCGGCTATGCCTGCCGCCGGGACAAGTGGCACGTCCGGAAGGACGGCAGTATCTCCTACGGATACCAGAGGTCTGCCACCGAGCACTCCATGGCCAGCGGGGCCTTCTGGATGACCGGCGCGCCGGCCTCGCCCGGCGCATACGCAAACACCGCCGATTTGTCCGTCTGGGCACCGCTGACAGAGCCCACATAGTCCGCCTCCGGCAGCATCCCTTCGTCCACGATGCTGACGGAGAGTTTGCCGCCGGCCTTGATGCACCCGTTGATGAAGTGGGCGCTGGCCAGGCTGACCAGGATCTTGTCGTGGCCCAGGATGCCCACATGGGCCGCCAGCGTCCAGGTGGGCTTTTCGCCGTTCATGGCGCCCACCACGACGGCGGGCATGGGGTACAGGGCAAGGACGGGACCGATGTTCTTTTTCATGAGAAGAATGCTCCTTTCAAAACCACAGGGGGATGGATTTTGTTTGACATTGTGTCAGTATATATACTATAGCATAATTCTGACACGATGTCAATAGTGGGCAGAGCCGTACCGCCGCCGCGCAGCGCCCCCGAAGGCCCCGCCCATCTGCTCGTGCCGGCTGGGCGGGATTTTTTGCGGCCGGGCCTTGCCATGGGGGAAGTTTTCTGGTACCATCGGGGCAAAAGGGAAACAAGGAGGTCTGGTTTCGATGAAATGGGGCATTTTGGCAACGGGCAACATTGCGGGCAAGTTCGCCTCCACCATCCGGCAGATGGAAGGGGAGGGGCAGACGCTGGCGGCGGTGGGTTCCCGGCGGGCCGAGAGCGCGGCGGCTTTTGCCGGCAGATACGGTATCCCGCGGGCCCACGGCTCCTATGAGGCGCTGGCCGCCGACCCGTCGGTGGAGGCGGTCTATGTGGCGACCCCCAACAGCCTGCACGACCCGGACGTCCGGCTCTGCCTGGAAAACGGAAAGCACGTGCTGTGCGAAAAGCCGTTTACTCTCACCGCGGCCCAGGCCCGGGAGCTGTACGCCCTGGCGGATGCAAAGGGGCTGTTCCTGATGGAGGCCCTGTGGACCAGGTTCCTGCCCCTGTACGGCAGGCTGCAGGAGCTGCTGGCCGAAGGGGCCATCGGCCGGGTGGAGCGGGTCAGCTGCCAGTACGGCTTCGTAGCCCAGGGGGCGCGCCGGGAACGGAAGTTCCGCTCCGAGCTGGGCGGGGGCGCTTTGCTGGACATCGGGGTGTACAACCTGGGCTTTTTGCAGATGATGCTGGGCGAGCCCGCCGGGGTGGAGACCGAGGAGGTCCATTTTACCGAGTTCGGCACCGATGACTACAGCCGGCTGCGGCTGGTCTGGCCCGACGGCTGCGAGGCGGTGTCGGTCCAGACCATCGGGCAGGAGCTGCCCCGCCATGCCCTGCTGGAAGGGACGAAGGGCAGCGTGTTCCTGCCTGACTTCCAGCACGCCGCCGGCATGACCCTGCGCACGGCGGCGGGGGAACGGGAGCTGCGCTTCCCCTTTGAGGTGAACGGGTTTGAGTACCAGATCCGGGAGGCGTCCCGCTGCGTGGCCGAAGGCCGCACGGCCAGCCCGGTCTATCCCCCGGCCGGCAGCATCGCCCTGGCGGCCCTGACCGAGCGGATCCGGGCCGGATGGGGGATGCGTTTCGACGGCGAAGGGTGAGAAAAACACCGGAAAAGAAGAGATTGTCAAAAAAGTCCCGACCGGACGACATGCGCGTACGGTCGGGACACATACAGGGAAATTTGGCGCTGAGAGTGTGCGAGCCGCCTTGCGGCGAGTGCGCGGTTCAGCGCCAAATTTTGTCCCCAGGGACTGCGAAGCTGAGGCGCGTCCTGCGGACGAAACAGCCGAAGCGGAGCAGGGGCAGCGGTCTGCCTTTTGCAAGCCCGCTGCGACGGGCGCAGCAAAAGCAGGGAACCGCAACCACCAGGGGGAAGGAATTTCTGTCCCGCGTATGCGGGCAGAAATGGGTTCCCCCTGGAGCGTGTCGTTTTTCGACACGCTGAAGAACGGCCGTCCGCCGCACTGCAATGTGTGGCGGACGGCCGTTCCGGTTTTATGGCGCCCGGCGGGGAGCGCGTGTCTGGAGGGGGGCATGGTCCCCGGCCGGCGCGGGGGGCGCTGCGCAGGTCGGCCGCGGTTTCACGTTACCTTCCTTTCCCTGCACAATAGAATGCGCGGATCCGATCCAGCGCAGGCCCCTGGATAAAGGCGTACCGGTCTGCTGCCGCATGGGCCGGCAGCGGCCAGTCCCAAAAGGCGATGCCGCCAAACCAGGGTCTGGCCTGGCAGGCCGTCAAAAGGGCGTTGTACCAGCGGGCCTGTTCTTCCGGGTCCGGCGCACCCTGCAGCTCCCAGTTGTTGGGGACAGCTGCAGAGCCCGCAATCTGCATGCAGCCGGCCTCGACAAAGAAGAAAGGCTTCTGGAAATGCTGGACCACCGGCTCGATCCGGTCCAGATTCTGGTCGATCTGGCCGATGGGGTAGTAGCCGCTGGAGGCGATCACGTCCAGCGCGTCCCACCAGGAGACGTGCTCCTCGCCGTACTTGTCGCAGTTGTAGGAGACGGCCCCGGCGTATACGCTGCGGACCGCGGCGATCAGCCGCCGCCACTCGGCCTCCCGGCGCTCCGCCTGGGTCATCTCGCACCCGAGGATCAGCATGTCGGCGCCGGCCTGCTGGGCCAGGGCCGCAAAGTGCAGCTGGAACGCCTGGTAAGAGGCGAACCAGCCGGACCACTTGGTCTCGCTGGGGACGTCGTGGTCAAAAAAGCTGATGCGCGCCCGCCATGTGCCGTCCAGGCAGTTGACGGCGGGCTTCCAGAAAACGTGCATCCCCCGGTCGTGGGCAAGCTGCGTCATGGCCAGCAGCTCCTCGTCGGAGGTGGTGTGCCGGCCGGTGAAGTCGATCTCCTCCACAAAGGGGCCGGTCTGGACCGCCCCGGGGCAGAAGATCACGGCGTCGGCGCCGGTCAGCTCCTGCATCCGGCACAGTTCGCCGGCGGCTTCGGGGCCGGCAAAGGCTCCCCGGGGGGCAAAGGGCGCGAAATTGATGGCGTGGATTTGCTGCATAGATCAAGATCCTCCCGCGTTCAATGCTGTTGTTCCAGTTGGGCAAAGGCGGGCCGCAGGGCAAAGGCGGCCGCCGTGATGGTCAGGCCGCCGCCGATCAGCAGCCACAGGGGGAAGAGATACCAAAACAGGTTGGGCACGGGGCCGTACAGCAGGGGCAGCAGCGCCATGCCCACCACCCAGATCAGGGCGGCCTTGGGCCGGGCCAGGCTGATGCGCAGGCTGTCCTTGAGCAGGTCGCGGCTGCGGGCGTACACAAAGCGGCCCAACAGGGCAAAGCTGCCGCCCACCGCGCACAGCCACAGCAGGGCTGCCGCCGCGGCCACCGCGATCAGCACGCCGCCCAAAGCGCCGCTGTTGGCCAGGCCCAGCTGATAGTCGGCCAGGATCAAAAGCCCCAGCAGGATGAACAGCACCCACACCCGGGTGGCCTGGGCGAAGTCCCGCCGGAAGGCCCGTCCGTAATCGTGAAAGACACGGTATTCCTGCTTGGCGGCCATTTTGCCTGCCACGGAGAACGCCGCCGTCGTGGACGCCCCGGCCGTGACCACAAGGACACAGCCCAGCAGCCAGCATAGATGCAGCAGGAACACGTCTCCGGCAAAGCTCATGTAGCGGAAGAAAGGGGAATTGTTCAGGTGTCGGTTCTTCATGGCAATACCTCCCGGCCGGGGGCGGCTTCAGGTGCGTCCCGGGGTCAATCGTTGAGCGTGCGGGGCCCAAAGGGCGCTGCGGGCAGGCCCGTGCCGCCGTACAGGCCGGCGGGGCCGTAGTTGTACCAGGCGTAGCGCACGGCGCAGGGGTCCCGGAGGGCGCCGCAGCAGGCCAGGATCCGGTCGGGGCCGGCCGGGGCGGCCTGGGCGTCCCGAAAGACGCCGTCCGCCCCCGCCAGCTGGACGCCGCCGCCCCGCACCTGCATCCCGCCGGCGTGGTGGGCAAAGCGGAGCAGGACCTGCCCCGGGCCGGGGCCCCGCCGGGCCTCCAGCAGCTGGGGCGAGCGGCCCGCTACCGGCTGGGCGTAGACGGTTTCCAGCGCCAGCAGGGCAAGCCGCCGGCCCGCCGGCTCCTTGTCGACGGGGTGGATGTTGTCCGCCTCGCCGCAGTCGGCCAGCACCACCAGCCCGGCGTTGGGCTCGGCGGCGGCCAGGGCGGTCAGTTTTTCTTCCACCGCGTCCAGCAAAGCCTCCTCGGGCGAAAGGCGGCTGACGACGGTGACGGTGTAGTCCGGTTCCACGTCGGCGGCCAGATGCCACAGGTAGGCGCCGCCGCCGGCGCAGTTTTCCAGCAGCAGGTCGGGGAAGGTCTCGGTCACCCGGCGCTGCAGCTCGTACAGGCCCAGCACATAGCGGTGGTAGACCTCGCCCTGGCGGGCGGCGGGCAGGGCCGGGCTGTAGACGTCGGCCAGGGCCCGGTTCATGTCCTATTTCAGATACTGGATGGGGCAGCTGCGCAGTACCTGCTCCAGCTGCTGCCAGAGGGCCTCCACCACCTCCGGGCGGCTCAGGTCCAGGTTGTACTGGCAGCGGATCTGGCAGGGCTGGCGGCCCGGCACCGCAAAGGCCCAGTCCGGGTGGGCGCGGTACAGATCGCTGTCGGGGCTGACCGCCTCCGGCTCGACCCAAAGGCCCAGGCCCAGGTCCATGGCGTTGAGTTTGGCGCACAGGCCGGGCAGGCCGTCGGGCAGCTTGGTCCGGTCCGCAGTCCAGTCGCCCAGGCTGGAGGCGGTGCCGTTGCGCCCTTTGAACCAGCCGTCGTCCAGCACGAACAGATCGATGTCCGCCTGCCGTGCCGCGCCGGCCAGGGCCAGCAGCTTTGCTTCGTCAAAGTCGAAGTAGCAGGCCTCCCAGCTGTTCAGTAGGACCGGGCGCGGCGCTTTCATGTCCTGCCAGCGGGGCGGCAGCAGACGGGTGCGGATGGCGTTGTGGAAGCGGCGGCTCATCTCGCCCAGGCCCTGGTCCGAATAGACCATGGCGGCCTCGGGGGCGGCAAAACTGGCCCCGGGCTCCAGCTGCCAGTGGAAGTGGTAGGGATGGATGCCCATCACCAGCCGCTGGCCGGCGTCGGCGCGCTGGGCCTCGATCAGGAAGTTGCCGCTGTACACCAGGGCAAAGCCCCAGCAGGAGCCCGCCGTCTCGGTGCAGTCGGGGGTGCAGAGGATGGCGGCGGGATTGTGGGCGTGGCCGGGGATGCCCCGGGTGCTGCCGATGCTCTGGATGCCCCAGCGCAGAGGCGCGCGCTCGGGGGTGCGCTCGGCCGCCCAGGTGCCGTTCAGGGTGATCAGGTCCATGGGGCCCGGGGCAAAGTCCAGGCAGAGGGAGGCCGCCTTGTGCAGCGTCAGCGGGAGGGAAGAGGTGTTGGTGTAGACCGCGGTCCGGGTGATCAGGTCCTCGGCCTCGTAGACCGTGTACCGCAGCTGCACTTCCAGTCCAAAGACGTCCCGCAGGGTGAGGGTCAGGGTCTCGACCCCGTCTCCGTCCCGGAAGGCGGGCAGCCCCGGCAGGGCCGGTTTGCCTGCGGCCGCCTCCGCCTGCACAAAGGCCGGCTCGGCGGTCTCGGAGCCGTCGGCAAAGGCGGGGATGCAGGGGGGCGTGCGGTGGTCGGCTGCGCCGGGGGCCGGCCGCTCTCCGGGTGTGATTATTTCAGGCTTGCCAGGAAGGCGCGGTTCCGGTCGATCAGGGCGCACCGCTGGGCGACGCAGTCACGGCTGCGCAGGGGGTCTGCCGGGGTGTGGAAGGCGAAGTCCAGCATCCGGTCCACGGTGGTGCTGGCCACGTGCAGCCGGGTGTCGCTGGCGGCGTAGTAGATGTACAGCTCGCCGTTGTCCCGGGCGATGGCCCCGTTGGTGAACACCACGTTGGACACGTCGCCCACCCGCTCCCAGCCGCGGGGCGCGATCAGGAAGCCCGCGGGCTCGGCGATGACCTTCCAGGGCTCGGCCAGATCGGTGACGAACACATAGATCACATACCGCAGCCCGGCGGCGGTGTTGCGCACGCCGTGGGCGATGTGCAGCCAGCCTTTTTCGGTCTTGATGGGGGTGGCGCCCTCGCCGTTCTTGGCCTCGGTGATGGTGTGGTAGCGGCGGGGGCTGGTGATGATCTCCTCGTCGATGACGGGGTGGGTGATGTCCTCGCACAGGCCAAAGCCTACGCCGCCGCCCGAGCCGGTGTCGATGAAGTCGTCCATGGGGCGGGTGTAGAAGGCGTACTTGCCGTTGACAAAGCTGGGCAGCAGGTCCACGTTGCGCTGCTGGGGGCTGCGCAGGGTGACCAGGTTGGGCAGCCGCTCCCAAGTCTTGAGGTCCCGGGTGCGGACGATGCCGGCGGCGGCCACGGCGGCGGACAGGTCGGGGTTGGAGGCGGGGTCAAGGTCGAACCGCCACTCCAGGGGGATGTGCTCGCGGGTGAGGACGGGATAGTCCCACCGGTCGTAGATGCCGTTGTACCAGTCGGACTTATGGTTCTTGCGGGCCAGCAGGGCCTCCTGCAGGGCCTTCTGGCGCAGGTATTCGGGGTGCAGTTTAGACTGTGACATCGGGGTCCCTCCTGATCAGTTTCATACACATGCGCCCGTTGTGGTAGGGGCATTTCCACGGCTCCACAATGGGCTGGCGGCTGGCCGGCACGCCGCTGGCGTCCACCGACCAGAACCACTCGCCGCCGGGGCGCTTGTCCACCAGTTTGTCGGTGATGTAGTGCCAGATGTCCGCGGCGGCGGCAGCGTAGGCTTCGCCGCCGGATTTCTCGTATTCGTTCACAAAGCCCAGCACCGCCTCGGCCTGGACCCACCAGACCCGGGTGGTGTCGTCCACCCCGCGCTCGCACTCGTTGAGCAGGGAGTGGTCCCGGTAGGCGTGCTGGTACACGCTGCGGGCCAGGTCCGAGTTGATGGCCCCGATCCTGGCCGTCAGGGCCGCATCGCCCAGCAGGGCGCAGCCCCAGTCGATCAGCCAGCTGGACTCGATGTCGTGGCCGTAGCTGTACAGGTCGATGATGGAGCGGTAATGGCTGTCGAAAAAGACCAGCTGCCGGTGCAGCGCGGGGGAGTAGACCTTGCCGGCGTAGATCCCCAGGATGCGCCGCATGGCCTGGCCCACAGCGGGGTCGCGGCTGGCCTGGTACAGGCCGGCATACCCTTCAAAGACGTGGAGCAGGGTGTTCATGGTCTTGTCGGCCATGACGCCGTTCTCGGACAGCTTTTCGTTGCTCTCCGGCTTCCAGTCCACCGTAAAGGCCTCGAGGTAGCCCTCTGCGTCGGTGCAGCGGCTCTCGATGAGGCGGAACAGCTCCAGCGCCCGGTCCAGGGCGGCCTGCTGCCCGGTCAGCCGGTAGTAGGCGGACAGGGCGTAGATGGCAAAAGCCTGGTTGAGGTGTGCTTGGTGGTGTCCAGCGGGCGGCCCAGAGCGTCGCAGCTCCAGTAGACGCCGCCGTTTTCCCGGTCAAAGCAGTGGTCCTCGAACCACTGGTAGGCATGGCGGGCGCAGGCGGCGGCGTCCGCCCGGCCGGTGAGCATGGCCGCCTCGGAAAAGAACCAGAGGATGCGGCTGTTGAGGATGCAGCCCTTTTCGGCCTGCCGGTCCACCTGGAGGTCAAAGTCCACCAGGCCGTAGTAGCCGCCGTGCGTTTCGTCTTTGAGGGACATCCAGAAGGGCAGGATGACGTTGTTCAGCATCTCCTGTGCCGCCTGTTTGATGCGTGGCATGGGAAAAGCCTCCTTTTTTCACACAGGCGCCTGCCCCAGCAGGGGCTGGAGCGGGCGCCGGGGCGTCGGATTCAGCGCAGGCCCAGTTCGCGGTCTGCGTCGCTGGTCTGATCGTGGGCTTTGATATAATCTACCACTTCGTCGGCCGTCGTGAAAGCCAAACCTACATAACTGTCGGCGCAGCCGTAGTAGAGGGCGATGCGCCCGGTGGCGGCATCCTGCAGGGTGGCGCAGGGGAAGCAGACGTTGGGCACAAAGCCGCGCTCCTCGTAATCGGTCTCCGGGGTCAGCAGGAAGGTGGAGCAGCGGTGCAGCACGCGGCTGGGCTCGTCCCGGTCCAGGATGGCGCCGCCGATGGAATAGACATAGCCGTTGCAGGTGCCGGTGACGCCGTGGTAGAACAGCAGCCAGCCCTCGCTGGTCTCGATGGGGGCGGCGCCGCCGCCGATCTTCAGGTTCTCCCACCAGTTGCCGCTCTTGCCCATCACATGGCGGTAGCGGCCCCAGAACTCCATGTCCGGGCTCTGGCTGAGGAAGATGTCGCCGAAGGGGGTGTGGCCCGAGTCGGAGGGGCGGCTGAGCAGGGTGAACATCCCGTTGATCTTGCGGGGGAAGAGCACCGCGTTGCGGTTGAAGGGGACAAAGGGATTTTCCACCCGGGTAAAGGTCTGGAAGTCCCGGGTCCTGGCGATGCCGATGGAAGCGCCGTAGAAGTCCTGGCACCAGATGATGTAGTAGGTGTCCTCCACCTTGACCAGGCGGGGGTCGTAGGCGTAGGGGGGCATGAAGGGCTCGCCCTGCTCGTTCACAAAGCGGTCATGATCTGGTAGACGGTGACCTGGGAGGCGATGCCGGGGATCAGGGTGGCGATGGTGAACAGGTTCCGGATCAGGGCGTTGCCTGGGAATTTGAACCGGTTGAGCACGTAGGCCAGCATGGAAGAGATCATGATGCTGCCCACCAGCACGCAGATCAGGATGATGAAGCTGTTCAGGAACGCGCGGCCCATGTCCGCCTGCTGCCAGGCCGTGACAAAGTTGTCGAAATTGAGCCAGTTGCGGGGCAGGTCGATGACGTTGGTGTTCGCATATTCCTCGTCGGTCTTGAAGGCGGTGAAGATGCAGGACACGATGGGCACCAGGGCCACAAAAGCCGCAAAGATCAAAAAGGCATACTTGATAACATTCAGGACCAGACGTTTGGCCTTCAGTGCAGCGATTTCATTCATGATGCGCCCTCCTTACTTTTTGACTTTGACCGGGCGGTCGGCGCGGTTGTTCAGCCAGGGTGACCAGGATCTGCTGGCCGCGCATGCTGCGCAGCCACTGCTTCAGGCTTTTGCGCCGGTTGGGCTGCACGACGGCGGTGTTTTGCATGGCGCTCATTGCGGGGTTCCTCCTTTCATAAAAGATGCAGGGCGGGCCAGGCGTCCCGCCCTGCAACGGTACGGACGGGATGGCGCCGGATCAGGCCTCGGGGGCGTAGCGCTCGACGCCGCGGTTCCAGGCTTCGTTCCAGTCGGCCACGATGTCGTCGATGGTCTCGTCGCCGTTGATGCCGGCCTCCACGATCCGCATCACGTGGGTCTGGTCGGCGTTGAGCATCAGCTCGGCCTCCTGCTGGACGTTGACGGCCAGGTCGGCGAGCTCGTCGGGGGCGGTGGTGTCCTCCAGCAGCTCGATGCCGTCGAAGGCGGCCAGGGTGTCGGGGTACTCCTGGCTCTTGAGCACGGGCACGCCGCCCTGATCGTAGGCGAAGTTGCTGGACTCGGTCAGCCACTTGATGTACAGCATGCGTACTCGATGGTGATGTTGGGGTACAGCTTCTGGAACTCGGCCACATAGCCGTCGAAGGTGCCGTCCTGGATCAGGTCGGTGCGGTGGTTGATGACCTTGATGGTGGCGGTCAGGTCGGTGTGGTCGGTGCCGACGGTCAGCTCGTTGTACGGGGTCAGGTTGCTGGCAGCGGCCTGGGTGCCGGCGTCCGAGCCTCCGCAGCCGGTCATCAGGCTGCCCGCGACTGCAGCCGACAGGATGCCCGCAGCCTTCAGGAAATTACGACGATTGATCTTTCGCATGGTGTGTCCTCCTTTTAGTGTGAAAATGTGGATGAAGGGCGTGTTCCCCCCACCCGGGTGATGGGTGCGGGCAGCTGCCCGCACCGATCTGTCTGCGTGTTTAGTATAGTATTTAGCTAATTAAAAGTCGATATATGAGCTAATAATTCGGCGCAATTACCTGTATTTTAGCCTGATTTTTGGTTATCCTGCAACATTCGGATGCGGTGTGCACAAAAAATGCAGGCAAAACCAAGGTTTGCCTGCATTTCAGCGAAGAAAAGTTACTTTATTTTTTTATTTAACCTGTGTGGATTCCCGGTAGACGATGGTGCCGGGCACCAGGATGATGGGCGCGGGCACGGCCTTGCCGTTCAGTTTGCGGGCCAGCAGGTTCACGGCGGCGTTGGCCATGCCGTCCACGTCCACCCGGTAGCTGGTCAGCTGGGGGGTGCAGATGGTGGAAAAACGGTGGTCGTCGTAGCCGGTCACGGCGATGTCCTGGGGGATGCGGTAGCCGGCTTTTTTCAGCTTTTCCACCAGGTTGAAGGCCGCCTCGTCGCAGTTGCACACAAAGCCGTCCGGCATCTCCCGGGGCAGGGACAGGGGGATCCAGCTGCCGTCGGCATCGCGGTCCTCCAGCCGCCAGTCGGCCCGGGGCTCGATGCCGGCCTGCAGCAGGGCCCGGCAGTAGCCCAGGTACCGGTCCATGATCGAGCTGGTGGCCCGCACGCTGCCCACAAAGGCGATCTTGCGGCAGCCCGTCTGCAGCAGGTGCTCGGTGATCTGGAAGCTGCCGCTGACGTTGTCGCTCTGGACGCTGTCCCCGGCGATGACGTCGTCGTAAAAATCCAAAAAGACGAAGGGAAGGTTGTTTTTCAGCATGGCGGCGAGGTAGCTGCGGTGGAACTCGCCCATGAACACCAGCGCGTCCACGCTGCCCCCCGCCAGGATCAGCGGCAGGACGCAGCCGTCCTCCGCGTGGGGCATGACGATCTCCAGCATGCACTGGTATTTCAGCCGGTTGCAGTGGCCGACCAGCGACCGGTAGAGATTGGCGTAGAAGGTGTTGTCCCCAAAATGGCGGTCGGCCACCAGGATGCCGATGTTTATGCTGCGCTGCGCCGCCGTGGATTTGGACGGCGGGAGATAGCCCATTTCCTTGGCCGTCTCCAGGATCTTTTCGCGCATTTCCTCGCTGACGCCGTCTTTGCCGGCCAGCCCTTTGCTGACGGATACGATGCTGATCCCCAACTTCTCTGCAATATCCGCCATGCGCACTCGCTTTGCCATAAGATTCCTCTTTTCTGTCGTTTGCACCTGAAAATAGACGGTTGACGCCAAAGCCTCAGCGGACTTTCAGGCAACATCGCACGGAGCTTACTTAAAGTAAAGTATAACAGCACTGGGAAGCAACGTCAATGGCTGTTAAATTTGTTTGCGTTTTGATTTTGTAGGTGTTACAATGAAGTGAGACAAAAAGAGAAAAAAGAGTAGCGAATAGGA
>LBJMR02800__coassemble_1348_pt1 | contig 11842 bp, 10 predicted proteins | sample LBJMR02800__metabat2_high_PE_009 | metagenome-assembled genome bin LBJMR02800
TATAGCCTTATGTTTATCCATATCACACCTCCTGCTTATAGTATATCTCATTACGCTACGTCACAAGCAAGTGTTTTTTGAAAAAATTTCAAGAATAAATACGGAATAGCAGGTGGCCGCCTATCAAATTCTCTTGTGTTACTTTATGGCACATGAGCATTCGGCCACGGGTTCTTCATCTTCCTCATCGCCCAGTACATGCGGGGCATTCCCCGCGACCTGGACGAAGCCGCCATGCTGGACGGCTGCTCCAAGGCGGGCATCCTGTTCAAGATCATGATCCCCATCGTCAAGCCTGCCATCGTCACGGCCTCCATCTTTGCCTTTTACTGGATCTGGCAGGACTTCTTCCAGCCGCTGATCTTTGTGTCCAGCCCGGAGAATTACACCATCCCTCTGGCGCTCAACCTCTATCTGGACCCCAACAGCTACAACAACTACGGCGGCCTGTTCGCCATGTCGGTGGTCTCGCTGCTGCCGGTCATCGTCGTGTTCATCCTGTTCCAAAAGTACATCGTCGAGGGTATTGCCACCGACGGCATCAAGGGTTAAACTGGAAAAGGCGCTGTGCATCTTTGCGCAGCGCCTTTTTTCAAAACGAGGTGTTTGCTATGTTTTTGAACCGCAACAGTGAGATCGTCCCTCCTGCAAACCTTACGGCGCCCGTCCGGTATGCGCTGAACGCATTGAAACGGGACATGGCCAAGGTGTTCCGGGAGAGCGCCGCCCCCGGCGGCTGCATCCGGCTGGAGCAGGCGGAGGGCCTGCCCGCCGAGTGCTACCGCCTGCAGGCGGAGGGGGAAGCCCTGACCCTTGCCGCCGGGGACGACCTGGGGTTCGTCTACGGGCTGTTCGAGATCAGCCGCCGCTTTTTGGGGGTGCTGCCCTTCTGGTTCTGGAACGACCAGCCCTTTGCCCCTGTGGAACAGGTCCCCGTGCCGGAGGACTTCTGCGAGGAGAGCCGCCCCGCCCGGGTCAGGCACCGCGGGTGGTTCATCAACGACGAGACCCTGCTCTCCCACTGGAAGGTGGAACGCCGGGACGACCTGCCCTTTATCATGGCATTTGAGGCGCTGCTGCGCTGCGGGGGGAATATGGTCATCCCCGGCACCGGCGAAAATGCCCGCCGCTACCGCCGGGCCGCGGCGGACATGGGGCTGATCCTGACCCACCACCACGCCGAGCCCCTGGGGGCTGAGATGTTCGCCAGCGTTTACCCGGAGCTGGAAGCCCGGTACAGCGAGTATCCCGACCGGTTCCGGGCGCTGTGGCAGCAGGGCATCGACGCACAAAAGGGGATGCGGGTGGTCTGGAACATCGGCTTTCGCGGCCAGGGAGACCGGCCCTTCTGGGAGGACGACCCCCGGTACGATACCCCGGCCAAGCGGGGCGCGCTGATCTCCAGCCTCATCCGCCAGCAGTACAATCTGGTCAAACAGAGCGACCCGGACGCTGTCTGCTGCACCAACCTCTACGGCGAGGTGATGGACCTCTACCGGCAGGGCTGCCTTGACCTGCCGGCAGACGTCATCAAGATCTGGGCCGACAACGGCTACGGCAGGATGGTCAGCCGCCGCCAGGGCAACGACAACCCCCGTGTCCCCGCCCTGCCCCCCGAAGGGGACGGCGGCGAGCACGGCGTCTATTACCACGCCTCCTTCTACGACCTGCAGGCGGCCAGCCACATCACCATGCTGCCCAACAGCGCCGGACTGGTCTGCGATGAGCTGAAGCAGGCTCTCGCACGCGGCGCAGAGGATTACTGGCTGGTCAACTGCTCCAACGTCAAGCCCCATCTGCCCCTGCTGGACCTGATCGCCCGGCTGTGGCAAACGGGCGAGGCCGAACCTGTGGGCCACAGCGTGACCTATGCCCAAAGCTACTACGGCACCGCCGCCGGGTGGGCGGTGGCCAAATGTTTGCGCCATTACGCCGGCGCGGCCCTGGCCTACGGCCCCCACGAGGACGACCACGCCGGGGACCAGTTCTACAACCATGTGCCCCGGATGCTCATCACCCAGTTCATCGCCGGACGGGACCGGCCGGCCGAAAGCCTGCGCTGGCTGTGCGCCCTGCCCGCTCTCAGTGCCCAGGCCAACTGGTGCGCGGACCGGTACGCCGCGGCCTGCGCCAGCTACGACGGCTACCTGCGGGAGTGCGAGGCCACCGCCGCCATTTTGACCGGCCCGGCGCGGACCCTGTTCCAGGACAGCCTGTTGCTGCAGGCCCGGCTGTATGCCTTCTGGAGCGAAGGGGCGCTGGCGGTCTGCCAGGCGCTGCAGGCCGGTTTTGTGGGGGACTGGGCCCGCTGCTTTTATCTGGCGGGGCGGGCAAAGCGGGCCTATACGGCCGCCGACGCCGCCATGCGGGCCAGGGAACACGGGAAATGGATTGACTTTTACGCCAATGAGTGCCAAACTGATGTCAAGCAGACCGCACAGCTGTGCGGTTACCTGATGAGCTTTGCCCGCACCCTGGGCGAAGGCCCGCACTTTTACGAGTGGATGCGGGCATTTGGGGACAGCGAGGCCCAGCGCCGGGTCATGCTGATCCTGAACACCGAAAACCACCCGGACGACGACGCCCTCTGGCGGCTGATGGAACAGCGCTGGGGCGAGTAAGGAGGCCCCATGCTCCGCCGCATGAAAAAACGTTTTCTCGACTGGCCCCTGGCCCAAAAGTTCGTCTTTGTCTTTTCCCTGATGACCCTGCTCAGCGGGGCACTGATGGTGGGGGCGCTCCATCTGGGGCTGTCGGTCTTTGAGGAAAAGTTCTACGAGAAGTCCCTGCAGGAGCTGGACTTTTTCCTCCAGCGGGTGGATGGGGACATCCAGGAGGTGGACACCCTGACCCGCAGCATCGCGGTGGACTCGGCCGTTCAGCAGCAGCTGGGGGAGCTGGCTGCCGCCGACCCGGAGACGGCCGCCTACTATTACCTGCTGACGGGTGTGCGCCCGCTGCTGCTGGAAAAACTCTACCAGAGCCGCCAGCTCAGCAGCATCCAGTACACCGACCTGTACGGCCACACCCTGACCATCGGCGAAGAAATGCCGGACCCCGCCCCCGAGCATGGCGCGCAGATGGAGGCTTTGCTGGAGCAAAAGGTCGGCGGCTTTGCCCTGCTGCCGCCGGTGGACGCAGATTACCCCTACCTGCTCTGCGGGCGCGCCATTCTGCAGAGCAAGAACGTCAGCCTGGCCCCGCTGGGCACCGTGATCGCCGCCCTGGACGTGGGCGCGCTGCTGGACGGCGAGATCGGCAGCCTGTCCACCCCGCCGAGCGAACTGTACCTGTACAGCGGCGGACAGCTGGTCTACAGCAGCAGCGGCAGCGGCGCGGCGTTCACCCTGCCGGAAAGCGGGCAGGGCTATCGGATCAGCACGCTGGGGGGCAAAAAATATTTCCTCTGCTGGATGACCAGCCGCCTGACCGGGATGCGGCTGTGCAGCGTCTTTGATTACAACCAGATCTACGGCCAGACCAGCGCAGCCCGCAACGCGCTGATCGCGGGCGAGTGCGCCATCCTGCTCCTGTTCGCCTGGGTGCTTTTGCGGATGGCGCGGTTCGTCACCCGGCCTATCCACACCCTGAGCGAGGCGGTGCAGGTGGTGGAAGGGGGCGACTTTGCCGCAGCCCGCGCCCTGCTGCCCGCCGACCCTGCGGGGGACGAGGTGGGCGCTCTGACCCAGGAGTTTGACGTGATGCTCCGGCAGATCGACACCCTGATCCACGAAAACTACGAAAAGCAGCTGATGCTGCAGGAGACCCGCTACAAGATGCTGCAGGCCCAGATCAACCCGCACTTTTTGTACAACACCCTCAGCACCCTGAACTGGCTGGTGCGGGCGGGCGACCGGGAGGATGCCTGCAGGATGATCGTCAGCCTGGGGGACATCCTGCGGGCCGCGCTCAGCCCCCGGGACAACTCAACGGCCGCCGCCGACGTCCAGCTGGCCCGCAGTTACATCGACATCCAGCAGCTGCGCTACAAAAACCGCGCCGTCTTTACCCTGACGGCCGAAGGCGACCTGGAACACTGGTACCTGCCCCACTTCACCTTGCAGCCGCTGGTGGAAAACGCCATCCACTACGGCGTCGAGCAGAGCGAGACCATCTGTCATGTGGATGTGTGCGCCGTCGCCGCCGGCGGCGTGCTGACCCTGACCGTCCACAACACCGGCGCGCCCGTGCCGCCCGAGCGCCTGGCCGCCATCCGCGCCTTTACCGTCAAACCCCAGGGCCACGGCATCGGCCTGAAAAACATTTACGAACGCCTGGCGATGCTCTACCGCGACTTCACTTTTGACTTTGACAGCACCGCCCAGGCCGGCACCACGGTACGCATCGTCCTGCGTCAGGAAGAACGCAGGGGGGGAAAGTATTTAGCAGAGACAGCAGCCCTATAAAAGATCCGGGCCGGCGGCAAAACGAAAACGCAGCATCGCTTCTGAAAAACGGATACAACCATGCGAAAAGACCCTCCAGGGAAGCTGTTCTGACTTCCCTGGAGGGTCAATTTTTGCACACTCTTTTTGAGACAGGTTATTTTCAATGGGCGCGGTTTCGGCCTGATGATGGTGGAAGCAGGAAGCGTGGGCGGGAGGTAGCTTTAATTGAGGGAAACTCCGGTCTCCCACTTTGCGACAGCCTGCCGGGAAACGCCGATCCGCCCGGCCACCTCTTCCTGGGACAGTTGATGCAGCTGCCGCAGGACCATCAGATTTTGGGCGATTTTATTTTTCTGCATTTTCATACCTTTCACACCTCCTGGTTCGATTATACTCTCGATGGTCCAAAAGTTCCACCAACCGCGGCAGGCAAAATGTGTTGCGTTTGGTTGCGCAGAAAGGAAGGCAAGCCCTGACGCTGCGACGCTTTTGCCGGCGGCAGGGATGCGAAGTCCCGGTCCCCTATGACAGAGCTGGCCTGGGGCTGGCTATGGATACCAATAGGAAAGCGCCCCTGTGTGCCAGAACCGTAGAGAACGCAGTAAAGGCCCATCCTGCTCTTCGGGAGGCAGCACTTCTACCATTTCCCTGCAGCAATCTGTGTAGAAATGCGCGGAAGATGCTTGCGCGTTTTGTGTCAACCAGGATTGACAATTTCATGCTGTCGAACAAATGGGGTGCAATTCACGTCCTTCAGGGCGCATCTATTTTTCACTCTGGAGTAACCCATCACCGCTTTGGCCCCCGGCCTTCTGGTACGGTTTCGGAAAGGGAGCCGTTCATTATTTAACTTACCGAAGAAAACAAAATCCAAACTCTTCTCCTATTGGAAAAGGTTCGGATCTTGTGCTTATGGTGCGCCGACTGGACCGGGCAGCCGCATCTTTTCACAGCCGGTCCTTATAGGCGGTTTTGAGCTGCTGGATCTCGTCCAGGCGGGCTAGGGCGACGTCACCCATTTGGGCCGAGAGGGCCAGGCTCAGGGCCTCGGCCACCGAGATGGGGGAACTCATTGAGTGCTGCTCCTTTTCGTCCCCGCGGTAGACAAAAAGTTCGATGTCGGCGCGAGGGCCCTCGCCGTGCCAAACGCGGCTGGTGAAAAGGATGGTCCGGTAGCCGGCCTGCTGCTGCCGGTCCAAAATGACCCCGGCCGCCTGCGATACCTTGGCAAAGCCGAACAGCACGACCACGTCCTGCGGACCGATGGCGGCCAGACGCTCGGCCAGTTCACTGCCGGCAGACGGCAGCTGCTCCACCTCCAGCCCGATGCGGCGCAGCCGGTATTCCAGCAGGACGGCCGGGGCGCGGGAGGCGTTGCGGGCGTGGAGAAAAATTTTGCGCGCCCCCAGCAGGGCGGCTACCGCCGCGGCAAAGGCTTCCCGGTCCAACAGATCCAGGGTCTTTTGCAGGTTGTAGCGCTGCTGTTCCAGCCAGGCGGCAAGGATGTCGCCTTCCTTGGCCTGCAGGGTGTTGCTCAGTTTCTGGACCGGCCCGCGCTGGATCGTCTGCTCCACCACCGTCCGCTTGAGGTGCTTGAAATCCTCGCAGCCCACATGCCGGGCAAAGCGGGAGACCGTGGCCTCCGAGATATGCAGCGCCGCCGACAGCTGCCCGATGGTCATGCAGAGAAATTCATCCCGGTGCGCGGCGATGTATTCTACGATGTCCTGTTCGGTGCTGGTCAGTTTTTCCGGCATTTGGGGAAAGGAAAGATTCATAGACGCCTCCTGTTATACCAGGGCCAGCAATTCCTCGTGAATGCGGCCGTTCGTCGCCAGTATAGCACAACTGGCTGCGGCAAGGGAAGGGGCCTTGCCGTCCCATGTGGTCAGGCGGCCGCCGGCTTCTTCCAGGATCAGCCAGCCGGCCGCATAGTCCCAGGGTTTGAGGCTGTGCTCCAGGTACGCATCCAGACGGCCGCAGGCCGTATAGCACAGTTCGACGGAGGCCGCGCCGATCCGGCGGATGTCGTGGCAGCGGTCGTAGATGCGGCGGGCCCGGGCAAAGGCGGCGCCGGCTTCCTCCCGCCGGCCGGGATTGGTCCCCACCGAGCAGAGGCTGTCCGCCAGGCACGCGGCCCCGCTGGCATGGATGGGCCGGCCGTTGCAGAACGCTCCCCCGCCCCGCCGGGCGGCAAACAGTTCCCCCGCAAAGGGGTCGAACACAAGGCCGAGGCACACCCTGCCGCCTTCGGCCAGCGCCAGCGAAATTGCGCTGTGCCGGAAGCCGTGGATCAGGTTGGTGGTGCCGTCCACCGGGTCCAGGATCCAGACCGGGCGGGCCGGGTCGATGGAGGCGTTGTCTTTTTCCTCGGCCATGAACTGGATGGTCCCATCCAGCGCCTGCAGCCGGGCGCGGATCCGCTCCTGCACTTCGGTATCCACCGCCGTGACAAAGTCGGTGAGGCCTTTGGCGCGCACCTGCGCCGCCCGATCCCGGTCCTCCAGGCGTGCGCCCGCCTCCTGTACGATGCGGCCGGCCTGCCGCAGCAGTTCTGCGTCATCCATCACAAAACCGCCTTTTTGGCCGCCAGCACCGCCGGGGACTCCCCGCCGCTGCTTAGCAGGACCGAAACATAGTCGCCTCCCAGGGCGTGGACTTCCTTCAGCGCGCGCTTGAGCAGGCTGGCCGTGCGCACCTTGACCTCCGCGTCGGGATGGACGCAGATGCTGTACCGGCCCGCCTTCATCTCCCGGGCCAGCGCGTCAAAGGAAGCAAAGTCGTGTTCAAAACAGGTGCGGATGCAGCCATACTGCACCGCCTGATGGGTGTCGCTGCCGGCCACCACCGGCTTGCCCAGCCGCTGCCCCAGCCCGAAGGTCAGCTCCTCGGTGCGCTGACGGTCCTCGGCGATGTCCTTGCCGTTCAGATCCAGAAAATCAAAGCGCATCAGCAGCTCCGGCGGCAGGTCGGGGATGTGCCCGCCGTCCCGGAAGGGGTGCCCCGCCCCCACCAGAACCGGGTATTCGGCAAAGAGTTCCAGCAGCTGCGCCGCCGGGAGGAACCGGTCTTTGGTCTTGTGCGGCTCCAGGCGGCGGTTCATCTCCCGGATGGCCTCCATCGGGCCGACGCACAGCACATGCCCGCCTTCCGCAATGTCGGTCTCCATGCCGGGAAAAACGCGCAGTCCGCCCGCGTCTTCAAATACATAGGCGTCCCCGCTTTTCTCGCCCCGCGTTTCGATATAGCCGTAAAGGGTGTCAAACTGCTGGGTGTTGAAATGCTCGGTCAGGCAGATGGCGTCCAGGCCGGAGCGGCGCGCCTCGCGCAGCAGCCAGTCGGTATATTCGGTGGAGAAAGGCAGATATTTTGCCAGCTTCCCATGTGTGTGAAAATCCATGTACATAGCGTTGTCCCTCTCAGAGCAAGGTGGAAAGCAAAAAGGCGGCGGCGACCCAGACAAACGACAGCGCCAGGAACAGCAGATCGTTGTTCGTCACTTTGAGGGCGGCCAGCTTGAGCTTTTTGACTTCGGGGTTGGCGGCGGCGTAGCGGTAGCCCTTGATCTCCAGCACCTCGACGGTGGTGCGGGACCGCTTGGCCGTGTTGAGCATCAGGGGGTAAAAGGCACAGATGATGATCTGGATCTGGTAAGCCAGGTAGCGGATCTTGCCCCAAAGGGTGTCGTGGGCCGGCGGGTTGCCCCGCAGCCGGTAGGACAGCAGGACGTTCTGGAATTCCTCCATCAGGATGGGCAGCATCCGGTAGGCGTAGGAGATGGAAAAAGACAGCTGCTCCGGGCAGCCAAACCACATCAGGCCATTGGCCAGTTTGTCGGGGTCCATCCCCGAAAAGACGGTGACCGATGCCAGTGACACAGTGGCCACCTTGAGGGTGAGCACCAGCAGCGGCGCGATGGCCGAGGCGTCTCCGCCGAACAGCCAGGTCACGACCAGCAGATACCCCGTCTGGGAGAACACGCCAAGCCCGAACAGGAACAGCACCAGCCCCGCCACATGAGCCAGGATCGTGGTGGCTGTTACCAGCATAAAACATCCCAGCAGGAAGGGCAGGTCGCTGACGAACCAGGGGACCAGCCCAAAAAAGAGGTACCAAACGATCAGGACGCGAGGGTCCATCGCGGCGATGACGGTATCGTTGTTGCCGTAAGCATTTTTCAGCACCTGGCTGCGCAGAAAATCTATGGACAGTTTGTCCAGGATATTTTCCGAGAGCTTATCGACCGCTTTCATACAGGCTTCCTCCCCTCAAAACAGCGCAAAAAGTCGTCGATGGTGTAGCAGAGGGCGGCGGGGTCCAGCGCCTGCCCCATGGCGAAGATCTCGGGCGGACGGATGCCCACCCGCTCGATCAAGGCGCGGTCTCCGAAGATCTCATCCCGGGTCCCGTCGGCCACGACCTTTCCGCCGCACAGGACGATGATCCGCTGGGCCCACTCGCAGACCAGCTGCATATCGTGGGTGGCAATGACCACCGTCTCGGTGATCTCTTTCAGATCCTCAAGGGTGCGCATGATCTCCTTTCGGGTGGCAATATCCAGGTTGGCGGTGGGCTCGTCCAGCAGCAGGATGCCCGGGTCCAGCGCTACCCCGATGGCCAGGCTGGCCCGGCGCATCTGCCCACCCGAGAGCAGGCGGCCGTCCCGGTCCCGCAGGCCGGACAGACGGAAACGCTCGAGCAGCCGGTCGGTGCGGCCGGCCGCATCGGGAACGCCCCGGGCCTCCATCGCGTAGGCGATGTCCTTTTCAATCGAATCCTTGATGAACATATCTTCGGGGTTCTGGTAGACCATCGAGACCTCGCGGGAAAGGGCCTCCGGCCGGACGTCCCGCAGAGACCGTCCATGCAGGCAGACCGTGCCGGCCGACGGCTTCATCAGCCCCACCAGCAGTTTCATAAAGGTGGATTTGCCCGCCCCGTTGGAGCCGATGAGGGCCACCTTGTCCCCTTTGTGGATCGCAAGGCTGAGCCCGTCGAACACCTTGTGCGGTTCCCCCTTGACGCTGCGGTAGGCCACCGAAACGTCCTGGAAGGAGGCCACCGTCTCCCCCTGCGCAGGGACGGCAGGCCGCGGGGCGGGCGCCGGGTCTGCCCGGGGGACAAACACTTCCCTGCCCTCTGAGATGGTCGCCGGCAGGCGCGGCACGGTCAGGCTGCCCGCCTGGCGCATCCGCCAGGCCGCAAGGGTCACCTGCGGCGGGAAAATATTGCAGCTTTGCAGTTCTTCCACCCGCTGCAGAGCCTCGCCGGTGGGCAGCATCCACTGCACCCGGCCCTCTTTCAGCAGCATGACGTGCTTGCAGAAGTTGGCAATGTACTCGGTGTGGTGCTCGATGACGATGATGGTCTTGCCGTACCGCTCGTTCAGATCCCGCAGCACCCCATAGATGCGGTCGGCGTGGGCCGGGTCCAGCTGGGCGATGGGCTCGTCCAGGATCAGGACGTCGGGCTGCAGAGACAGAGCCCCCGCCAGCGCCAGCAGATGGGTCTGCCCGCCCGACAGCTGCCAGATGAAATCACTCTCCCGGCCGCGCAGGCCGCACCGCTCCAGCGCCGCCATGCCCCGCTCCTTATAGTCCGGCATGGCGTAGTTCTGGCAGGCGTAGGAGGCGTCGTCCAGCACGGTGGGACGGATGATCTGATTTTCAAAGTCCTGGTATACATACCCGACCTTCCGGGCCAGGGCGCCTACGTCGCTTGTGCGGGTATCCAGCCCGCAGGCAAGGACGCGCCCCGAAAAATCGCCGCTGATGAACTGGGGGATCAGACCGTTGAGGGCCTTGCAAAAAGTGGACTTTCCACATCCATTGTTGCCCACAATGGCGAGAAAGTCCCCCTGTTCCACACAGACGGTAATATCTTGCAGCGCCGGATGCGCTGCGCCCGGATAGGAATAGGTCAGGTGATCTATTTCTATCGCGTGCATAAGGCTCAACCTCCCTGATCCTGCTCTGCCTGTTTGCGGATGACCAGGACGGCCACCAGGCACAGGGCGGCGGCGATCAAAATCGCCGTTGCAAAAGCGGGCATGCTCTCAGACCAGGGAGCCTCCCAGTCCACAAGGCTCATACCGCTCTTGGCCAGCATCTGGGTGCCGGCGGCAGCAGCAAAACCGACGATGCAGCCCAGGACAGCCTTGGCCCCCAAGGGCTCCAGTGCGGTTTTCACGGTACGGGGCTGCATCCCCAGCAGCGGCTCGATCTTGCCGTGCAGCTTGGGCACCAGATAGAGGGTGGGCAGCAGGCAGAAGAGGATGCCCGAGAAGAGCAGGTCGTTCAGGAAGGCAAAGCCCTCGGTGGCAAAGACGCTTTCGGGCAGGCCGGCCACGGCCTCAAAGTCCTCGATGGCAAACTGTACTTTCAGAATATCCACCACCGTGCCCATAAACAGCTGCAAAGCGGTACCGCCTATGGCCGCCACACCGACCATCACCCGGTTGGACGGGTCACGCACCAGCCGGCCGGCCACATAGACGCCGATGGTGACGGTGAGGAATTTTTCCACCTCTCCCAGGCCGCCAAACTGCCCCAGCATGATCTCGCTGAACACCAGCTCGCCGGTGGCGGCGCCCAGCGCCGCGGACATGGGGTCAAACAGCATCGCCAGCGTCAGCGGAATGAACAGGAAATACTCCACCGAAAACTCCACGATGCCCACCTGAAACTTGGGGATCAGCTCGGAAAAGAGAGTGGCCAGGCCGTACAGCGCCATGGTCAGGACAAAGACCATCAGTTTCTGGGACTGATGGGATGTTTGCTTGTCGACGGATTCCATACATGATACCTCCCAGTAATCTTAGAATGTTAACCGTTTCGAACAATTCCAAGTTTACCAGCAGAACGTAAAGCCTGCGACCACACAGCCGTAAAATGTTTGTATAATTTTCTATTTTGTTGCATTATGAAATATTATTTTCATACAAGGAGCACCCGACCTGGGTTCCACTTTTTAAGGAAAATAAAAAATCCGAACCCTTCTCCTGTTGGAAAAAGTTCGGATTTTGTGTTTGTGGTGCACCTCCAGGGACTCGAACCCTGGGCCCACTGATTAAGAGTCAGTTGCTCTACCAACTGAGCTAGAGGTGCATATGGTGACCCGTACCGGAATCGAACCGATGTTAAAGGCGTGAGAGGCCTCTGTCTTAACCGCTTGACCAACGGGCCATATAAAACCATCAGGCTGCGGTTTCAACAACCTGATGGAAGAGAGAAGCCGGCATCTACCTATTTTCACAGGCCGTGTCCAGCCAACTATCTTCGGCACAAGTGAGCTTAACTTCTGTGTTCGGAATGGGAACAGGTGGGGCCTCACCGTCATCGACACCGGCCGTCCGGACTTAGTATACACATTTCTGTGCCGTTTGTCCAGACGTCTCTCTTATTTTGTTTTAGAAGGACGTGCCTTCAGAACTGAATAATAATCTGCTTTGCAAT
>LBJMR02800__coassemble_2412_pt1 | contig 8001 bp, 9 predicted proteins | sample LBJMR02800__metabat2_high_PE_009 | metagenome-assembled genome bin LBJMR02800
TTTGGTTTTTGCTTTCTTTTCGTTAGCTCGCGCCGAAGGCGCGAGAGTATATTTTGAATTTTATGCGTTATTTTACGCATATTTATTCTTTTGTTGTTTTCGTCTTCCCCATGGCGCAAAGTGCCCGGAAGGCAGCAAAAAAGCGCCTGCGTGGCAGGCGCTTTGTGATAGTTTTGTGGAAAATGCGGGCGTTTGTATAATTTCCGTAAAAATGAATCTTGAGAAAATCCACTTTCCTTCTCCAACAGAAAAACCGCGCCGCCGCCCCGAAGGCTGAACGCTTTTCAACACGCCAAAACGCCCCTCTCCCGCTGGGAAAGGGGCGTTTCTTTGTGCGTTTGGGGATTCAGTCCCGGGCCCAGGGCAGGTCCCGCCGGGCAGGCAGGCCGTAACCGCCTGCGGCGCTGTCCACCGCCCGCAGGATGGCCTCGGACACCACCTGCGCCGCCAGCGTGCCCACCATGTCCAGGTCGGCCTCCACCTCGCCCACCGACAAAGCGTACAGGCTGTCGCCGTCGGCGGTGGTGTTCACCGGGCGGATGGCCCGCACCATGCCGTTCTGGGCCATGGCGGCGATCTTGTTCATCTCGGTCTTGCTGAAGCAGGCATTGGTGATCACGGCGCCGATGGTGGTGTTGCCCACGAACTTGTTTTTGACCACCTTGCTGCTGCGGAACATCTCCTCCTCGGTGGAGAGGAAGCCGCTGCGGTCCTCCGCCAGCAGACCCGCACGCTGGCGGCCGGTGCGCCAGTCAAAGACGTCGCCCAGAGCGTTCACCGCTACGACGGCCCCCACCTCCAGCGCGCCAAGGCGGACCGCATAGCTGCCGATGCCGGTCTTCATGGCCTGCCCCATCCCGCGGAACTTGCCCACCGAAGCGCCCGCGCCCGCGCCGAAGCAGCCGTCCTGATAGTTGCCGGCGTTTTCGCAGGCTTCGTAGCCCATAGCGGGGCCGGGGCGGACCGTGCTTGCGCCCACCGTCAGGTCGTACAGGCAGGAGGCGCAGACCAGGGGGACCTTGGCCACCCCGGTGTCAAAGCCGATGTCGTGTTCCGCCAGCCAGCGCATGACGCCGCCGGCCGCATCCAGGCCAAAGGCGCTGCCTCCGCTGAGCAGCACCGCGTGGATCTTGTCTGCCGCGGCCACCGGGCGCAGCAGCTCCGACTCCCGGGAGGCGGGGCCGCCGCCCCGGACGTCGAGCCCCGCGGCGGCGCCCGCCGGGCAGAGGATGACGGTGCAGCCGGTCGCGGCCGCAGCGTCCTGGGCCTGGCCGATCTGGATGTTGGGGATGGAAGTGACTGGGATCTGAAGCATAAGCGCCTCCTGTTCTCACACAAAAGTCAGCGGGCCGCCGGACGGGGCGGCGCCGCATCGGGCAAACACGCCGGCGTCACGGCGCGGTCACAAAGTCCTCCCGCATGGGGGTGAAGATGTCCAGCAGGACCCCCGCCTCCAGGCAGGTGCAGCCGTGGACCACGCCGTCCTCCTTCAGCATGGTGTCGCCCGCCCGGACGGTCCGGGTCTCGTCCCCGATGGTGAAGGCGAACGCTCCCGACACCACATAGGTGATCTGGGTATGGGGGTGGCTGTGCAGGGCCCCCACCGCCCCTTGTTCAAAGGTATTTTCCACGCACATCAGGCCGTCGGTGTAGGCCAGGATGCGCCGGGTGACGCCGGGGCCGCCGCTCTGGGGCAGGGTCTCCTGGTGGGGGACCCAGCGCTGTTTCTTTTCGGTCTGTTTCATGGGTCGCGCTCCTTTCCCGGGCAGTGCGGAACGCCTTGGCCGGCTCCCGCTCTGCCCCAAAAGGGCGCGGACGGTGGCCCGTCCGCGCCTGAAGTACAGAGTGATTCAACTGCAGGGGCTGGCTGCGATCAGCCAAACCATGCCGGGGTGACCTGCGGGACATAGCCAAAGAGCTTGGGGATGAACAGGCTGATGTCGGGGATGAAGGTGATGAGCAGCAGGGCTGCCACCATGCACAGATAGAAGGGCATGGTCGCCTTGACGATGGAGCCCATGGGCCGCTTGGCCACGGCTGCGCCGATGAACAGGACCGAGCCGACCGGCGGCGTCAGCAGGCCGATGCCGCAGTTCAGCATGACGATGATGCCAAACTGGATGGGGTCGATGCCGATCGAGGTGGCAATGGGCAGCAGGATGGGGGTGGCGATCAGGATGATGGGCGCCATATCCATGATGCAGCCCAGGAACAGCAGGATCAGGTTGATGAGCAGGGCCAGCAGGATCGGGTTGTCGGTCACGCTGGTGATGGCGTTGGCCGCCAGATCCGGCACGTGCAGGGCGGTCATGCAGTAGCCGAACACGTTGGAGGTGGCGATCAGGATCAAGACGATGGACAGGGTGTGGACCGCGCTGTCCAGCTCTTTCCAGACGCCCTTCAGGTCCAGGCCTTTGTAGACGAACAGTGCGACGAACAGGGAGTAGAACACGGCGATGGCGGCGGACTCGGTGGCGGTGAACCAGCCGGCGGCCACGCCCACCACAACGATGATGATCGCGCCGGCCGCCCAGATGGACTGGCCCAGCTGGTGGATCAGGTTCTTGATGCTGAACTTATCGCCGCGGGGGTAGTTCTTTTTGACGGACAGGATGTAGACGCCCACCATCAGGCTGACGGCCAGGACGCCGCCGGGGAGGTAGCCGGCCAGGAACAGGCTGCCCACCGAGATGCCGCCGGCGGTGGTGGCGTAGATGACCATGTTGTGGCTGGGAGGCACCAGGATGCCCTCCACCGAAGAGGTGATGGTGATGGCGGTGGAAAAGTCGGCGTCGTAGCCCTGGTCCACCATCATGGGGATCAGGATGGCGCCCAGGGAGGCGGTGTCGGCCGCCGCCGAGCCCGAGATGCCGCCAAAGAAGTACGAGTCAAGGACGTTGACCATGCCCAGGCCGCCGCGCATCCAGCCGACGCAGGCATTGGCCAGCGCCACCAGCTTGTCGGACAGGCCGCCCGAGCCCATCAGCATGCCCATGGTGATGAAGAAGGGCACTGCCATCAGGCTGTACGAGCTGATGCCCTTGACCATCTGCTGGCAGACGGTGGCCAGGCTCAGCCCCTGGTACATCAGGCAGAAGATCGAGGACAGCGCCACCGAATAGGCGATCGGGAAGCGCAGCAGGATCATGACCAGGAACGAGACCAAAAGGATCGCAATAGCGGGTACGTTGACTGCCATATCACACTTCCTCCTTCAAGCAGATGCCGCGGATCTCCTCATAGATGCACTCCAGCTCAAAGACGATCATCGCAATGCCGGCCAGCGGCACCGGGAAGTACATCCAGAAACGGGATACGTTGGGCATCGAAACATAGGTGCCCCGGGCGCCGATGGTGGTGGCGTACTGCAGGCCGATCACCAGCATCACCACGCCCAGCGCCAGGACGGCCACGTCGGACAGGATGTTCAGGAAGTGGAGCACCGGCTTGGGGATGTAGCGGTCGAACGCATCCATCCGGATGTGCTCCTTGTGGCGGATGGCGATGGCCGCCGACAAAACGGCCATGTAGCTCATCAGGGTCAGGACGACCTCCTCGGTCCAGGAGGGCGAGGTGATGAACGGGATATAGCGGCCCAGCACCGAATAGCCGGTGATGCAGATATCCGCGATCAGCAGCAGCTTGCAGATGGTCATGACGATCTTGTCCGTCATGTCATAAATGGGGCGGAGCTTGTCCATTGCCGCGAAGAATTGTTTCATCAGGATTCCCCCTTCTATCAAAATATGCGGGGCGGCATGTTCGGGCCGCCCCGCCCACGTTATTTTGATGCAGGCTCCTGTCAGGCCATGTCAACCAGCTGCTGATACAGGTCCTCCAGGCCGGCGGTGTTGTCGGTGATGACCTGGGCGCAGGCGGCCTGCCACTCGCTCTTGTCGGGCACGTCCACCACGTTGCAGCCCCCGGCCTTCAGCTCTTCCAGGACGCGGTTCTCCTCGTCCTCCGACAGGCCGGCGTTGAACTCCTGGGACAGGCGGCCGGCTTCCATCACGGCCTCCTGCTGGCTGGCGGTCAGCTTGCCCCAGGCGTTGTCGGTGATGACCACCTGGACCGCGCCCAGGGTGTGGCCGTCCAGGATCAGGTTGTTGGCCACTTCGGGGAAAGCGTTGGACGCATAGTTGGCGATGGGCTGCTCGGCGCCGTCCACCACGCCGGTCTGCAGCGCGGAGTACAGCTCGTTGAAGGAGACGACGGTGGGGATAGCGCCCAGGCCCTCGACCAGGCCGTTCATGACGGGGTCGTTGGACACGCGCAGCTTCATGCCCGCCAGGTCGCCGATGCCCGAGACGGGGTCGACGGTGAAGAAGTGGCGGAAGCCCTCCTCGCCGTAGAAGATGCCGCGGACGGGCAGGCCCAGCTCCTGGGGCTCGTTCAGGAAGTCGGGGGCCAGGTCGCTGTTGGCAAAGTTCCACCAGTGCTCACGGCTGACGAAGGTGTAGGGCAGGCTGAGCAGCATGGACTTCTGGCAGCCGTAGCTGGTCAGCGCAAAGGCCGAGATGCGGGACAGGTCGATGGTGTCGCCGCCGGCCAGGATGTTGTCCAGGACGTCGTTCTCCGAGCCCAGCACGCCCGAGGCCTGCAGGTCGATGGTGATGGAGCCGCCGGACAGGGACTCTACCTGCTCTTTGAAGTAGGAAGCGGTCTGGCCGACGATGGTGTCCAGAGGGTTGACCTCCGCATAGACCAGGGTCACGGCGGGGTCGGCCGAAGCGTCGCCGGAAGCGGCGCCGCCGGCCGCGCTGGAAGCGGTGCCGGCTGCGGTGCTGCTGCTGGAGCCGCCGCCGCAGGCGGTCAGGACGCCGGCTGCGCCGAGCGCTGCGGATGCTGCCAGAAACGAACGACGGGAAATCATCTTCATAAGTAGTGTCCTCCTTAACGTTTTCCTCTTTCTTGCACGGGCGGCCGCGGTGCCGCCGCTGGTTCCTGTTTAGTAATATATCACATTTTGTTGTGTAAAACCATTGGTTTTTTCACACAACTTTGCCTCAATTTTTTGTATACATAACCAATAACCACTGCCAGAGCTTGCAAAAAATTGCATTTTGCCATATAGTTGAGGAAAGATATTTTTGCCGCCTGTCCCGGCCTGCCGGGCCGCGGCCCCAAGGAGCAGGACCATGAAACAGCTTTCCATCTACGTGCCCGTCCAGATCCGGGCGGCCGACTTCCGCAGCTTTGCCCTTTTCGACACCTTCCGGCACAAGGGGCTGTGGCGGCGGCCGGCCCTTTTCCTCGCCATCATGGGGGTGTCGGCCATCCTGTGCTACTCCCGCTACCCTCAGGAAGGCGCCCTGCTGCTGGGCACCATCCTGGCGGTGCTGGGGCTGGCCCTGCCCCTGATCTGGTACCTGAGCTACGAGCACAGCATCCGCACCCAGTCCAAAAAGATGGGCCTGCTGAAGGGCCCCCGCCGGGCCTACACCCTCATCTTCCAGGACGACGGCATCCAGGTCAGCCCCGACCAGGGCAAGACCTTCACCCCCCTGAGCTGGGACCAGGTGACCGGCGTCTACCGGCGCAGCGGCATCACTTACCTCTATGTGGGGGACCATGCCTACCTGCTGCCCCACAGCCAGGCCCGGGAAGGGGCCGGCCCCCTCTGGGACATGATGAAACGCTGCCTGCCGGCCGGCAAACTGCACGACCTGAACCCATCGTAACCACCGCGCCCCATCCAGCGCCCGAAAGGAGTGTCCGCTATGCTGCCCATGTTCCGCAAGTCCTTCTGGGTCCCCTACCCGGAGAGCGACGTCTACCCCACCGTGTCCAAAGCCCGGGAGGCCATCTCCCGCTACTGCGAGCAGAACGGCTGGTCCTGCTCCTTCCCCGGGGAGGACGAAGCCCTGATCGACGGCGCCCTCTATGAAGTCTACCGCGGCTACGAGACCGGGAGCCGCGGGAACTACGGCGTCAAGTGCCGGGCCAAGTAAGCCGCCCTCGCCGGCCAGGCAGGGCGTAAAAAAGTCCCGTCCAACCGACATACGGGTGGACGGGACTTGTACGTTTTACGGGTGGTTCACGCCCCGGGGGCCTCGCGGCGCATGGCCTGCAGGCCAATCCAATTTGATCCGATCGCGGCAGGCCGTTCGTTTATGCGCGCATCATTTCAGCGGCGGCCTGGGCCATGCGCTCGTTCACCGCATCCGCCTCGGCCTCGCTCTTGCCCACGGCCGAGAGGTACACCTTGATCTTGGGCTCGGTGCCGGAGGGGCGCACCATGAACTTGGCGCCGCCTGCCAGGCGGTATTCCAGCACATCCGCGGCGGGCAGGCCGGTGCCGCCGGCACTGTAGTCCACCACCGACTCCACCGCCAGCCCGGCGATGGAGGCCGGGGGCGCCTTGCGCAGGCCGGCCATCAGGGACTGCATCACCGTCATGCCGGCAGCCCCCTCAAATTTGGGCAGGCCGCTGGCGTTCAGGTAGTCGGCCAGGCCCTGGGTGGCGCGGCGGACGGTGTACAGGTTCATCCGGTTGGTGCCGGCGCCGATGACACCCCGCAGGCCCCCGGTGCCAAAGGCCAGGTCACGGTAAAAGCGGTCGGTCACCGCATCCGGGTCGCTGCGGACTGCCCCCAGCTCGGCGGCAAGGTCGGGGTCCTCCACCGCGCGGGCCAGCCAGAGGTCGAGAGTGGACTGATACTGCATCATGGTAGCTCATTTCAAAATGCCAGATTTTATACCATTATAAGGGAAAACGCTGTTCCCCGGTCGACAGGATGCTGCGCAGCCGTTCGGTCAGGACCTGGGCGGCCTGACGGTGGCAGGCTGCGCCGGGATGCTGGCGCGCGCCCATGGTGTCCGGCGTGGCGGCGGGCAGGGCGAGGTAGCACATCCGGCTGTCCCCGCACTCGGCGGCGGCGCGGGCCACGGCGGCCCGCAGCACCGCGCCCATCCGCCCTTCGCCCAGCATCCCGAAGGCCCACACGATCCAGGCGTCCGGGTTGCGGGCCCGCACCTTTTTCAGCACGTCCACCGCGGTCTGTTCCAGTTCGGCCAGGTGTTCGGGGGTGGGGCGCTGGGCGTAGGTTTTGCCGGTGGCGGGGTCGGTCCAGGGCGGGTTGCCCATGGCGCCGTCGTCGTTGGTGCCCAGGTTCAGGATCACGGCGTCGGCCTTCCAGCTGTCAAAGCGGTAGGGCTGCTGCGCGCCCAGGGCCTCGTTGTGGGGCCCGGCGGCCAGGCCGCAGACGGTGTCGTAGTAGTCCATCACCCGGCGGCGGGGGTCGTTGTCCCAGCTGGACAGCAGGCCCCAGCCGCTCTGGCTCACGATCCGCCATTCGGCGTGGAGGGCGTCGGCAGTCATCCGGGCATAGTGGTTGACCGCGCTGAAGAACGGGGCGATCCAGTCCTCTTCACACACTGCGCCGAGGGCCCCCTCCCCGCTGGTGATGCTGTTGCCCACGAACTCCAGACGGCAGGCCGGCTCGGGCAGGGGCAGAAAATCGCCCCCCTCAAAGGCCAGCGCCTCAATCAGCAAAAAGTGGTCCGGGTCGTCGTGCATGGCCTGCACGTCCTTCAGCACCCGGACGTGCTTGGGCACCCCGGGGGTCATGCCCCGGAACAGGGTGACCCGGCTCCGCCCCGGCTGCACCGGGAAGCGGGCGATCCACGCGCCGTTCAGCTCGACGCTGACCCACGGCTCATATAAGGTAAAGCCTGCATCCAGGCAGAGGGCCAGCTCGCTGCCGGTGAACAGACACTCGATCCCGGAAGCGGTGTAAAAACATGGGACGGGGCCCTGGCTCACCGGCTGGCGGCCCAGCAGCCGCACGGCGGGCAGGGAACGGATCGGCGCAGTCGTCATAAGAAGCCTCCCTATTTACCTAAAAAGTCAGAAAATTTACTTTGCGATTATAGCTTATCACATTTAGCTTAGCGTTGCAATAGTTTTTTCTTAAATTCAAATCAAAACGCAAACAAATTTAACATGTAGGTTTGTCAATGAAGTGTTACAGAAAGGGGAAAGAGTTCAAGACTTGTTTA
>LBJMR02800__coassemble_5367_pt1 | contig 4586 bp, 4 predicted proteins | sample LBJMR02800__metabat2_high_PE_009 | metagenome-assembled genome bin LBJMR02800
TATACACCATAAGGAGGAAAAATTCACTATGAAACTCAAGAAGATTGCTTCTCTGGCTCTGGCCGGCATCATGGCCGTCAGCATGTTCGCTGGCTGCGCTGAGACCAACGCTAACTCCACCCCGACCCCCACTCCCACCCCCACTCCTGTCTCTGGTGCGTCTAGTGTTTTCGCGGCAGAACTGAATCCTCTCGCCAGCGTGAAGATCACCATGGCTGACGACAACAACCTCCAGACCGCTCTGAATGCAGCTGCTGGGAATATTGGCAGCGCTACCATTATTGATTTCACCAATGCTGTTCGTGCTGCTGGGCATGCATGGGGCGGGGTTCGCACCATTGCGAACTTTGACGCTAATTATAACGTGTACATTGCTGACGTGAACGCTGGCGATGCGATTGTTTCTCCTTTCCCTGGGTGGGATTTGGTCACGAACGTTCCTGCCGGCGATCTGGGCGTTGTTGCTGATGACATGAATGCTCTGGATGCGGATACCGCTTTCCAGGATCTGATCCCCGCTTTCCAGGAAGTTGGCACCGAGACTGTCACCATGCTGTTTGCTGTTGACGGTGTTGTTAACCAAACTGCTGCTGTTCGTCAGGTTGCAAAGGTGCTGGATTCCTCCATCGGCGCTCTGCGCATCGATGATGACACCTCGGCCGAGGCCATTGGTGGTGTGGATGCCACTACCCTGCACTACAGCTACAATGGTTCCGTCGCTGTTACCAATCGTGGCCTGGATGACAACCACGGCATGAGCCTGAACATCATCGCTGTTCAGATCACCCGCACTGCCAAGGCTTGATTGCGGGTTGCAAGCAAACATTACTTATAACAATACAGGTAGCACCATAACCGGTATTGATATAAGGGGCTGATAAGCATCAAAGCCAATTAGCCCAATAATGCTCCACCCTTTTCATGTGACAGCAAAAAGGAATACCTAACCAATATTCCTTCTGTTGTTGATCGCACCAAAACAAAAGAACTTTTGCGTCACGAAAGATAGGGTCCCTCTGCGGGGGTCGGCGTAAGCCGGCCCCCGCATTGTTTGTCTGCCCGCTTGTCAACCGTCCCGGTTTGGTTTATACTATCCTTACAAGATTTGGGGAGGTTTTTCGATATGGAGCTGCAAGGCAAATGCGTCCTGCTGGGCGTCACCGGCGGCATCGCCGCTTACAAAATGGCCGGGGTGGCCAGCGCGCTGAAAAAACGGGGGGCCGACGTGGAGGTCATCATGACCCGCAACGCCACCCAGTTCATCACGCCCCTGACCTTTGAGACCCTGACCGGCCACAAGTGCATGGTGGACACCTTCGACCGGGATTTCAAGTTCGAGGTCACCCACATCGAGCTGGCCAAAAAGGCGGACGTCATCCTGGTGGCGCCGGCCACCGCCAACGTCATCGCCAAGATGGCCCACGGCATCGCCGACGATATGCTCACCACCACCGTGCTGGCGGCGCGGTGCCCGAAACTGGTGTCGCCCGCCATGAACACCGGCATGCTGGAAAACCCCATCACCCAGGACAACATCCGCACCCTTGAAAAGTACGGCTTTACCGTCATCCCCTCCGAGAGCGGCCAGCTGGCCTGCCACGACGTGGGCAAGGGCCGCCTGCCCGCCGACGAGGTGCTGCTGGACTACATCAGCCGGGCCCTGGCCCCCAAGGACCTGGCGGGGCTGCACGTCACCGTGACCGCCGGCCCCACCCAGGAGGCCATCGACCCGGTCCGCTGCCTGACCAACCACTCCACCGGCAAGATGGGGTATGCGGTGGCCCGGGCCGCCGCCCTGCGGGGGGCGGAGGTCACCCTCATCCACGGGCCCACCGCCCTGCAGCCGCTGCGCTTTGTCCGGGATGTGCCGGTCACGTCGGCGCAGGAGATGTTCGAGGCGGTCACCGGCTGCTTTGCCCAGACGGATGTTCTGGTCATGGCGGCGGCGGTGGCCGACTACCGCCCCGCCACGGTGGCCGCCGACAAGGTCAAAAAGTCGGAAGGGGAGATGAGCATCCCCCTGACCCGCACCGCCGACATTCTGGGCACCATCGGCCCGGCCAAGACCCACCAGTTCCTCTGCGGCTTCTCGATGGAGACGCGGGACATGGTGGCCCACTCGGCCGACAAGCTCCGCCGCAAAAACCTGGATATGATCGTCGCCAACAACCTCAAGGACCCCGGCGCGGGCTTTGGGGTGGACACCAACCTGGTCACCTTCCTCACGCCGGACGGGGCGGTCCGTCAGCTGCCCCTGATGAGCAAGGACGCGGTGGCCGGGGCCATCCTGGACGAGATCCTGGCGCGGAAGGGCAAGTGACCTTTTGTAGTATCCTACAAAAAATAGGCCCGATTTCCGGCTTTTTCTCGAAAATGCAGGGGAACTGTTTATTTCACCGGCCAAAAATACTATAATAAACAGTGACAATGAAACATTGTGTCCTTGCGGGGGCGGGCCCCTGCGGGCGGACGCTTGGCGGCCGGCCAGGCCGCGATATTTGGGAGGTAAAGCCTATATGAGTATGTTCAGCAATTATGACCAGCGCCTGCTGGATCATGTCACCAAGCTCCATTTTATCGGCTGCGGGGGCAGCGGGATGTTCCCGCTGATCCAGATCCTGGCGGCCAAGGGCTACCAGATCACCGGCAGCGACGTGCTGGATGGCAGCATCATCCAGGCCGAGCGGGCCATGGGCATCCGGGTGACCCTGGGCCATGACGCCAACAACATCGTGGGGGCGGATATGGTGGTGTATTCGGCCGCGATCTCCAAAGATAATGTGGAGCTGGCCGCCGCCGAAAGCTACGGCATCCCCACCGTCGAGCGCAGCGTCCTGCTGGGCTACGTCAGCCGCCTGTACAAGAGCAGCATCTGCGTGGCGGGCACCCACGGCAAGACCACCACCACCGCGATGATCACCACGGCCCTGGAGCTGGCCGGCCGCGACCCCAGCGCGGTCATCGGCGGCAAGCTGCCCCTCATCAACGGCTACGGCAAGGCGGGCATGGGCGACGACATCGTGGTGGAAGCCTGCGAGTTTGCCGAGACCTTCCTCAAGCTGACCCCCTATTTCTCGGTGGTGCTGAACATCGACAACGACCATCTGGACTACTACGGCAGCATGGGCGAGCTGAAGTTTGCTTTCAAGCGGTTCTCCCTCATGACCCAGTTCATGATCTTTGCCAACGCCGACGACCGCAACACCATGGATGTGATGTACACCATCCAGCGCCGGGTGCGCACCTTCGGTATCCGGAACGGCGGCGACTACCAGGCGGTGAACATCAGCGAGTACCGCCCCGGCTTCTATGAGTTCGACCTGAAGGAGTGGGACGCCGGCGGCAATGGTATTTCGGGCCACATCAAGCTGTCGGTGCCGGGCTACCACAACATCTACAACGCCCTGGCGATGTGCAGCGTCTGCCGCACCATGGGCCTGACCGCGGAGCAGTGCGCCGCCGCCCTGGCGGAGTTCAAGGGCGTCTGCCGCCGGTTCGAGGTCTGCGGCGAGTGCAACGGCGCCGTGGTGGTGGACGACTACGCCCACCACCCCACCGAGATGCGGGCCACCCTGACCACCGCCAAAGAGCTGGGCTACAAGCGGCTGATCGCCGTCCATCAGCCGTTTACATACAGCCGCACCAAGATGCTGCTGGATGATTTTGCCGACGTGCTCAAGCTGGCGGACATCACCGTCCTGACCCCCATCCTGGGCAGCCGCGAGCCCAACGACCCCTCCATCAGCAGCGAGAAGCTGGCCGCCAAAGTCCCCGGCGCCGTGGTGGTGGACAGCCTGGACGCCGCCGCCGGCTGGGTCCGGGAGAACGCCCATGAGGGCGACCTGGTCCTGACCCTGGGCTGCGGCGACATCTACAAGGCCGCCCGCAAGATGGTCCAGTAAGGGCGGACCGGTATGAACGCGCCGATCGATCTGCGGGACGTGGTACTGCACACCCCACGGCTGACCCTGCGCCCCTGGCGCCCCGACGACCTGGACGACTTCTACGCCTATGCCCGGGAGGACGGGGTGGGCCAGATGGCCGGCTGGCTGCCCCACAAAAACCGGGAGGAAACCCGGAAGATCCTGGACCTTTTCATCGGCCAGCACAAGACGTTTGCCCTGGAGTACCAGGGCGGCGTAGTGGGCTCCCTGGGCGTGGAGTGCTACGACGAGGAGCACTATCCCGAACTGGCCGCTTACCGGGGGCGGGAGATCGGCTATGTCCTGGCCAAACCCTGCTGGGGCCGGGGCCTGATGCCGGAAGCGGTGCAGGAAGTCATCCGCTACCTGTTTGAGGTGGAAAAGCTGGATTTTCTGATTGCAGGGCATTTCGAGCGCAACACCCGCTCGGCCCGCGTGATCGAAAAGTGCGGCTTTGTCTACTGCAAAACCCTTCCCTATAAGACCCAATACAACACCGTGGAAACCTCCGTGGAGAGCATCCTGTGGAATCCCGCCGCAAAAGTAAAATAAAATGGGAATAACCTCTTGCATTTTCCGCCAAAGTGTGGTATTATATCTAAGTCGCAAGACACTTTGGACGGTTAGCTCAGCTGGTAGAGCATCTGCTTGACGTGCAGGAGG